>FSWK01000512.1_pt1 | contig 13780 bp, 11 predicted proteins | sample 1637951 | NCBI WGS metagenome assembly FSWK01 (sample SAMEA3914789, study PRJEB12502) | metagenome | biome: forest; material: soil | place: Canada | collected 2011-07-03 | depth 0.3 m | reverse complement strand
GCTCTCGGGCGCCGCCGACGGCGACGACGACGACGACAGCGGGCTTTGACTACTTCAGGTCGCGTCGGCTGAAGACCAGGATGGCCAGCGCGATGATCACCGCCGCATAGCAGAGGCCGTACGCCGCAGAGGCGACGACGAAGCGGCCCTCGACCGCGAGGCCGTTAGCCGCGCGAGCCTTGAGGTTCAGCAGCTCCAGGTCCGGGAGCAGCTGGTAGACGAGCCCCGCCACCTTCTTCGCCGCCTCGCTGGTGGAGCGCTCGGCGAACGCGCGTAGATCGCCCAGCAGGTGCCCGATGAGGAAGAACGAGAGCGAGAAACCCGACGCGAGCATGGGCGTGGAGAAGCTGGAGAAGAGCATGGCCACCGCGGCCAGCAGGGCGAGTTCCACGGCGATGAGCAGCACCGCTGCCACCGCGGTGAAGCTCACGCCGTAGCCCGCGAGCTTGAGCACCGCGGCCAGCACCCCGGCCATCAGGCAGACGTTCCCGGCCAGCACTGCCACCAAGCCCAGGTAGCGCCCGAGCAGGAAGGAGGTCCGCGTCAGCGGCTTTGCCAGTGTGGGGAAGATTGTGCGGCGCTCGACCTCGCCAGCAATGAGGTTCACCCCGACGAGCACGCCGATCAGGTTGCCCCCGATCTCCAGCGCCGCCAGGCCTTGGTCGAGGATGATGCGGTCCCACTGGCCCACGGTGAGCTGCGCGACGAACATGGAGCTCGCGATCAGCAGCGCCGCGAAGATGACCATGTTGTAAAGCAGCTTGCTACGGACCAGCTCGCGGACCGTGTTGCTCGCGATGAGGGTCGCCGCGCAAATCATGGATGTTCCCTCATTGGGCGAGCAGGCCGGACTGAATGCCGGAGTGGTCGCGGAGGCGCAGCCGCTCGGCCGCGGTGGACCGCGCCTCCCCCTCCGGTGAGAGCGCGTAAGCCCCTCCGTGGGGCTCGTCGGGAACCCTCGGGAGGTCGCCGGCCGAGACCAGCTCCTCGAGCGTGGGCGTCCGGCCGATGCGCCCGCGAAACCTGGCAACCGCCTCCTCGATGTTCCGCAGGTCGCGCTCCATGCGCAGGTCCAGCCGGCGCGCGCGCCACGCCCCCCGTGTGGTGTCCTCGGTGGCCTCGGCCTCCATGGCCAAGGCCATCTGCTCGCCCAGGTCCACGGCACCGGCGTCGGCCGCGAGGCGCGTTGCCAGGAAGCCCACGTAGGGTGGCGCGCCCGGGAGCCGCGCAGCCAGGGACATTGCCTCAGCCGAAGCCTTCATCTTGCCCAGGTAAAAGGATTCGGTGAAGCCCAATAAGAAAGCGATGCGCCAGTCGTCGGGTCGCTCGCGCACGCCCTTGGCCAGGATCTGCTCCGCGGCGAAGACGCCGTATGCCTTGCCGTCGAGCGCGTGGCGCGGCAGCGCGCTGCCGGCGAAGTGGTAGGCGCCGATGAACAGCGGGTCCATGGCCACCGTGTACTCCAGCAGCCGGGCCAAGGCCCGGTCCTGGCGACGCGCGATGATCTCGGGCGTGCTGGTCTTGCGGTCGCCATAGACCTGGACGGCTTGCAGGAAGGTCGCGTCGGAGGCGAGCGAACTGAAGCCGAAGGAGAAGGGCCGCGCGATCTCCACGGGGAAGGGCGGCACGTCGAAGCTGACCTCAGCCAGCGGCGGACGGAGCGCTTCGCCGCGTACGCGGACGAAACCGGCGCCGGTCGCCGCGGCCAGCAGCGCCGCGAGCACCATCAACGGGCTGCCCTCCAAGGCGCGTCGCGCGATCACGCGGTGACTCTAGCAGAGCAAAAGAAGAAAGGGCTGCGCCCCGAAGGACACAGCCCTTGGTGCTTCTGAGCAACCCTCCGCTGAGTTAGCGGTTGACGTCGTTCTGGTCGTTGGACGGCTCGCCCGAGGCGACGTTGCCGACGTTGTCGCCGCCGGTCAGGCTGCGCGAGTCGGTCGAGATGGACCACTGGTCCAAGACGGTGTCGGTGTCGATGTTGCCCTGCGCGACGCCGAGGAAGGTAGTAGCGGTGATGCCGGCGGTCTGGCTCTGGAGGTTCGCGCCCCAAGCGGCCGGGTTGGTGTAGCCCTTGAACACGTCAACCGAGATGCCGCTGCAACCGGTGGTAGTCACGGGCGTGGCGGCCGTCCGGTTGTCGAGCACCGGGGAGTCGGTGAGGGCGTAAGCGTAACGGTTGTTGCGCTCGGGGGCGAAGCCGATCTCGCCGACGAGGCTGGAGAAGCGGTCCTTCTCCTGGAAGAAGGCCTTCTCCGCGGTGAACATGGCCTTCAAGTTGGCCTTCGCCTCGGACTGCTTGGCGCGGGCCTGGAACTTGATGAAGTTCGGGATCGCGATGGCGGCAAGGATGCCGATGATCGCGACGACGATCATCAGCTCGATCAGGGTGAAGCCCTTCATAAGTTTCTTCATGTGCACTCCTTCGTGTCCGGCGGGGGTGCCAGACGGTTGCCAGGTTATCAAGCAAGGCTCGAGCCAGCCGCGAACTCCTTGTGCCCTCAGGCAGCAGACGCTCCCTGCGGTGAGGCCGGATGCCGACTGACAAATCTTGTCAGGGTTTCGACAGGCCGTGTCACTCCCAAGAGCAGGAAGGCGAGGGTCGCGCACAACAAGCCCGTTGTAAGCCCGCGCGGCCAGAAGCGGAGTTCCACGCGGTGGCGACCTGCGGGCACAGGGACCCCAAGGAGGGCGTAGTCGACCTCGACGACCGGCACGGGAGCGCCGTCCAGCGTGGCGCGCCAGCCCGGGTCGAAGTGCTCGCCGATCTCAAGCAAGGAGCCGGTGACGGCGGATACCTGCACCGACAGGCTTTCCGGCGACGGACGGTAGAGACGAGCGCGTCCGGGCGAGCCCGAGGAGGGGCGGATGCGCGACAAGGTCGCGGCGTCCTGCGGAAGGAGAACCGCTTCGCGCGATGGGTCGGTCCCGGCCGCCTGCAGTCGCGCCGCAGCGTCGGCGGGCGACGCCGCCACGAACGCGCGGTCCATCACGAGCGCGCGCGGTAAAATGGGCAGCTCGCGCAGCCACATACCGTAGCTGGACCGCACGAAGCCGAATTCCTCGGCGGCGGCCTTCGAGAGTGCGAGCGGCATGACGAGCGCAAACCTCACGCCCAGCAGCGGAAAGAGGGAGGGGGCCGCGAGCCGCGCGATCGCGCGGTAGTGGGGGTCGCTGGCGCTGAAGTAGTCGCTGACGCTCTCGATGCCGTAGAGGGCGTTGTACTGGGGACGCAGCGAGGCGCGGCCTCCCGAGGCGCCGTAGGTCTTGGGATCGAGCTCGCGGACGTGCGGGATGAACTCGGGGGCCACATAAAGGCGCCACGCGCCAGGGCTGGGGCCCGCCCGCGCGAGGAGCTCGATGGCGACCGGCGGCGGCTGGTGGAAGTGCTCCACCGGGAGGGTGCTCAGCAGCGGGCCTGTGCCGAGGACCAAGGTGACGGCACAGATGGCGGCGGCGAGCGCGGCCCCGGGTAAGGCCGGGCGAAGCGCTGCGCCCAGCGCGACTGCCGCCAGCAGCGCGCAGAGAGGCGCCTCGTGCTGGAGCGAGGCGATCAGCTGGTGGACGAAGTCTTGGGCTGCTCCGGGATCGTGGACCACTCCGAAGGGGAGCAGAGCCTGGGCGATGGCCGCCGCGTGCCGCCTTGCGATCGCGGCGGCCATGAAAAAACCGATACCGGCGGCACCTGCTGTGGCCGCCAGGTAGAGTGAGCGGCGGCGCGCGGAGAAAGCCGCCTGTGCTCCGAGCGCGGCCAGCAGCGCCAGCAGCAGCGAGGCGGGACCCATCAGCTTCTCCGTATAGCGGAACAGCGCCCAGCCGGGGATTAGCCGCGAGAGGAGCGGCTGCAGGCCCAACTCTTCCCCTCCCGCAGCGAGGATGAGGACGAGCGCGCCCAGCGCGAGGAAGCAGGCGCGGCGACCCCGCGCGAAGAGCGCGAGGAGCAGCACCGGCGCCCCCAGGTAGAGCGACGTGGCGAAGCCCAACATGTCGCCGCCAGCGAAGTATTCGGAGAAGGGCGTGGTGCGCCAGGACTCGGCGATGGACGCCGCCGACACTTCAGGGGAGTCGTCGAAAGCTCCGGAAAGGAAGAGCCCCGCGAGCCGCTGCGGAGGCACGAAGAAGCGCAGCTTCTCCTCAGCAGACAGCCCCTCCGCGCGGTTGCTGCGCGCAAGCTGCAGCGCGGCCGGCAGCGCGACGGGCGCGGAGAGGAGCAACGCGACCGCGGCCCAGAGCACCGCGTCGCGCGCTCCGCTCAAGACGCCGCGCAGGGTCGGGGTCGCGGGACCGCGCGCGCCGGCCGTGGCGCGCGAGAAACGCGAGAAGAGCGGCCGCGCGATGGCCCAAGCCGCACCGATGAGCCCCGCGAACAGCATGGACTGCGGCTCGCCCCCGTAGGCGGCGAGGGCCAGCAGCGTGGAAGCGGCCGCGAGCCGCCCTGTGGTTGGCCGCTCGAGGTAGGCGAGGAAACGTTCCACCGCGAGGGGCACGCCCGCGGGGCCGACCACGAAGATGAGGTTCGCCGAAGCCTGGGACACCAAATACCCGCAGCCGCCATAAGCCACCGCACCGCAGAGCGCCGCCCCGGCCGACGCGCCCAAGCGGCGCGCCAGCAGGTACGTGCCCGCGCCGGCGAGCAGCAGAGGCAGGAGGTGATTGAGCTTGAACGCGAGGTCGAAGGGGAACAGAAGGTACAGCGCGGTCCAAGGGTGGAGTAGCCCCGGCGACATCTGCCCCAGCAGCGAGACACCGGCCTCGGTCCAAGGGTCCCAGAGTGGCAGCTGCCCGTGCGTCAGCCGGTCGGCGATGTATTTCTTCAGCGGGTAATAGAGCATCCCAGTGTCCCGGTAGAAGAGCTGCTGCGCGGGGTCGAGCGCCGGGAAGACCAGCGCCACGAACGAGGCCAGGCCGAAGAGCGCAGGCAGCAGCCGCTTCATGCGAGCCTCCGTGATCGCAGCACCGCGAGCGCCGCCGCCACCAAGCCGCCGACGGCGAGCCCGGGCAGCAGGCCCGCGGGGCGGAAATGCAGCCGGACGAGGTGGGCGCCGGACGGAACCAGGACGCCCAAACAGAGCAGGTCGACCTCGATGACCTTGGCGGGCGCGCCGTCGATCCAGGCGCTCCAGCCGGGGTCGAAGTGCTCGCCGAGCACCAACAGCCCGGGTGCGGCTGAAGTGAGGTCGGCTTCGAGCGTGCTGGAGTCCGGCCGAGCCAGCGCCACGGTCGCGCTCGCGGCTGGCGCGCCGTCGCCGGGCGGCGGTGGAGTTAGTTCTGGCGGCGCTGCGTCGCCGGTGAACAGCGCCTCGTCGCGCAGCCGCAGCGTGCGCAGCGCGCGCACCGCCGCCACCGGCGAAGGTTCGGCGCGCGCGCGAAAGACGAGGAACGCCGCGGGGAGCGCGTCGCGCAGGAGCAGCCGGTAGCCGGACTCGCTCTCCGGCAGGTGCGCAGGGCCCGGCGAATCGCGATCCAGGATCCGCAGGCGCGCTCCCAGTAGCGACGCCGCCGCTTCCGGCGCATCCCGCAGCGCAAGCAGCAGCCGCGCGTCGGGCGCCGAGAAGTAGGGCGTGATGCCTTCCAGCCCATCCAGCGCCTGGAGCTGCGGCCAGAGCGCTTCGCGCGCGCCGACGAGGCGCAGCTCCTGTGGCGTGAAGCCCTCGGCGCCAGGGACGAGCAGCGCCTGGCTTGCGTCGACCCAGACGCGGAGCGGCCCGCGGCCCAGCAGCGCATGCGCGATCCTGGCCGTGCTGCTCTCCCGCCGGTAGAGATCGAGCGCGACCGTGCGCAAGGGCGGCGCACGCAGGGCGGAGATGGCGCAAAGCGCGGCGCCCAGCCCGGGAGCCAGCAAAGGCCCGCGGCGGTCGCGCAGCGCGGCCACCGCCAACGAGCAGGCGCACAGCGCAAGCGCTTCCAGCAAGCCCCAGCGGAGGCTCGGCAGAAACCGCCTCGCCAGCGCGGGGTCGTGCGTGTGCCCCACGGCCTGCAGGACGCTTATGGGGAGGGCGAACGCTGCGGCAATCGCCAGGAAGAGGATCACGCCAAGGACGGTCGCCGCGCGTCGCAGGGGCTCGGTGTCGCCCTCCTGCAACGCGCGCTCCGCGCCCAACGCGGCCGCGACCGCGAGCAGCAGGCAGACGGGGGCGAGTAGCTTGGCGGCGTAGCGGAAGACGCCCAGCGAGAGCGCCGTCGCGGGCGGACCGCCCAGCGCCGCCACCGCGAGCAGCAGAGCAAGGGCCAGCGGAGTTCGCGCGCGCCGGCCCGCGGCCAGTGCGAGGAGCAGCGCGGGGATGCCGAAGAGGATGGACTCGTGAAAAGGCGAAGATCCTCGGCGCGCTACGTACTCGGAATAGGTGTCGGAGTGCGCGCCGGGCGCGGGCTCCGCGCCATCGAACGCCTGGGGAATGGCGAGCCCTAGCAGCTGCATCGGCGAGGCCGCGAAGGCGGCCCGCTCCGGCGCGGTCAGGCCGGCCGCGCGCGAGCTGCGCGCGAGCTGGTGCAGCGCTGGCAGCGCCACCGGCAACGCGAGCAGTCCCGCGCACACGGCCCACAGCGCGGCCTTGCGCGCGCCGGCCGCGCGCTCGCGCAGCGCCGCCAGCCAGAGGCCGAGGAGTGCCGCGAGCGCCATGGACTGCGGGTCGCCGCCATAGGAGCAGAGCGCGAGGGCGGCGCCGGCACCCAGCAGACGCCCCGCCCGCGGTTCCTCGCAGAACCAGAGCAGAGCAGCGAGTGCAAGCGGCGTCGCCGCGGGGCCCAGGGCATAAGGCAGGTTGCTGGAGGCGGCCGAGACGAGCGGGCCGCACCCCGCGAAGGCGATGGCGCCGCACAGAGCGGCCCAGTCCGAGGCGCCAAGCTTGCGCGAGAGCAGCCACGTGCCCAGACCGGCCAGCGCCAGCGCCAGCAGGTGGTTCAAGGTGAAGGCCAGCTCGAAGGGCAGCAAGACGTAAAGGAGCGTGAAGGGATGGAGCAGCCCGGGCGTGACCTGCCCGTGCAGCGACAGCCCGCCCTCCGCCCACGGCGCCCAGAAGCGCAGCTCCCCCCGCGCCAGGCCTTCGGCGAAGAAGCGCTTGACCGGATAGTAGAGGCGGGCCGTGTCGCGATCGCCCAGCTGCAAGCCGGGCGCAAGCGCCGGCCCGCAGAGCGCTAGCCAGAAGAGAGCAAACGCCGCCAGCGGCCAGTGTGGCCAGAAGCCCCTGCGCTTTTCTTCGGTTGCCGTCGGGGCCCGAGACACGCTAGACACTTATCGCGAATGGGAGGCTGCGAGGAAAATCCCGTAATGAATCTGCAGGTTCGCGCCGAAGGGTTGAGCAAGACTTTCCTGGTCGGCTTCGTGCCGCGGCGGGTGCGCGCGGTCGAGGACCTCTCTTTCGAGGTGCGTAAGGGCGAGATCTTCGGCCTGCTCGGGCCCAACGGTGCGGGCAAGACCACCACCATCAAGATGTTGCTGGGCTTCGTCCGGCCCAGCTCCGGCCGCGCCTTCGTGGGGAACGCGCCCGCCGGTTCACTCGTGGCGCGCCGCGCGCTGGGCTACCTGCCCGAGAACCCCGCGCTTTACGAGTTCCTGCGCGGCGACGAGTACCTGGTGCTGGCCGGGCGGCTCTCGGGGCTGTCGGGCAAGGAGGCGCGCCGGCAGTCCGGCGAGCTGCTGGAGAAGGTGGGGCTGACTGGACGCGCCGACCGGCCCATCCGCCGCTTCTCGAAGGGCATGGTGCAGCGGTTGGGGCTGGCGCAGGCGCTGGTCGGCAACCCCCAGACCCTCATTCTCGATGAGCCTATGAGCGGGCTCGACCCCATCGGCCGCAAGGACGTGCGCGACCTCATTCTCCAGCTGCGTGCCGAGGGACGGACGGTGATCTTCTCCACGCACATCCTCTCGGACGTCGAAGCCATGTGCGACCGCGTGGCCATCATGGTCGACGGCCGCCTCACCGACTGCGGCACACTGGGCGATCTGGTACCGCCGGGCGCCCGCGCCATCGAGTTCGTCGCCGAGGGCCTGCCTGAGGAGCTGTCGCAGCGCTTCACCCGCGAGGGAGCCGGCGTGCTGCAGCGCGATCGCAGCACGGTCATCACCTTCCGCGAGGAGGCCACGGCCCGCGCGGCGCTTCAGGCTGCACTCGCTGCCGGAGCCACGCTGATCTCCTTCACTCCGCACCGCAGCTCGCTCGAAGAGCTCTTCGTCGCGCGCGCGAGCGGCAAAGCTCAGACCTCCTGATGGAAGCCATCGCCGAGGGCATGCCGCTGGCCTTCCGTGCCTGGATCTTCTGCACGGGCGCGGTGGTCGGCAGCTTCCTCAACGTGGTCATCGCGCGCGTGCCCAACGGCGAGAGCGTGGTCTCACCCCCCAGCCGCTGCCCGCGCTGCAAGTCGCGCATCGCCTGGTACGACAACGTTCCCATCGTCTCCTGGGTGGTGCTGCGTGCGAAGTGCCGCAACTGCAGGCTGCCCATCGCAGCACGCTACCCCACGGTGGAGCTGCTCACCGGCCTGCTGGCTGTGGCCATCGCGGCGCAGGCCGGCCTCACCTGGGCCGCGCTGGGCTACTTCGCCTTCGCTGCGGCCCTTGTCGCGCTGGCCTTCATCGACCTCGACACCTGGCTGCTGCCCCACGAGATCACTTGGCCGCTCTTCGTGGTGGGGTTGCTCTCGCCGCTCTGGAACCGCGACCTGACCTGGGCGGAGAGCGCCATCGGCGGCGCGGCCGGCTTTGCCCTGTTCGCGGCCATCGCGCTCTTCGGCGAACGGGTGCTGAAGAAGGAGACCATGGGCTGGGGCGACGTCTTCCTGCTGGGGGCCATCGGCGCCTGGCTGGGCTGGCCCGCGCTCTTGCCGGTGGTGCTGCTGTCGGCGGCGCAAGGCAGCGTGGTGGGCATCGCGCTTCTGGCGCTCGGCCGGGCTCCGGGAGGAGCCCCCGAGACGGCACCCGCAGGCGCGCAGGATGCGGCTGCCGCAGGGTCGCCCGCGGAGGCTCCGGCAGGAAAAGAAGCCTCTCAAAGAGGCGCTGCTGCCGGAGCAGAAGCTGCTGCTGTTGCAGAATCTGCTTCTGAAAAGGAAGCCGGGCCCGTGAGCGAAGCGCTCGACGAGGATTGGGTCCCGCCCAAGCACGCGGTGCCGTTCGGCCCCTTCCTCGCGCTCGCTGCTCTCGAGCACCTGCTCGTGGGCGCGCGGCTGGCCGACGCTTGGTTCCGCTTCATCTCGCGGCTGGCCGGCTGAAGCGGCACCGGCCCTAGCGCAAGGGCCGCACGATCCGTACCCGCCACCAAGGCTGCAGCGGCGCGCGCGACCAGACGAACGGAAGCACTCCCCAGTGGGAGGACCAGAGCCCCGCGCCGCCGCCCATGGTGCGCAGCGGGAAGTCGTCGGGGCAGTCGCCTTGCGCCACCAATTGGACCGCATCGTGGGGCAGCAGAAGTGACCCGGGAAAGCTGAGGTCGAGCAGTTGATCGCCGGGCCGCAGCTGCGCCGCTTCGTAAGAGCCGGGGCCCACCGCTCCGCTGAGGAAGTGCGCGCCGTTGCGCGCAGCGTACTCATACGCGCCCCAAGGCGTGCCGGCGACGAAGACCCCGGGAGCGCCATCGCGCTTCGCGGCAGCCACCTCGCGTGCGGTCAGATCCCGCAGCGCCGCGGCGTGGCGCTGATCGGCGACCAGTAGCGGAAGGGCGAGCGCGAGGCCGAGTGCGCAGGCCGCCAGCACCTTGCGCTCCGCCGCATCCTCGCACGCACGCAAGAGCAGGATGGCCGCGGGCGCGATCAGCAGATTGACGAACTTCGCGGTGGCCTGGTTGTAGAGCGCGGGGACTGCCAGCCCGCCGGCGACCCACAGCCAGAGGAAGGCATCGTCCAGGGCCAGGGGCGGCAGGCGCAGGCGCGCGGCAAAGAAGAGCAGCGCGCCCGCGGCCAGGAGGCTGGTCCCGAGCGGGAGGAAAGGCGACAGGGCCATCAGCGCGAAACCGGCCAGCTCGGCCAGGCGCCACGCTCCCGCGCGCGGGCGCAGGAGCAGCGCAGCCGCAGCCAACGGGGTCAGTAGTGCGTACGCACCTGCGGTGGAAAGGAGCCGGAAGGCAAAGAGCGCGTTGAAGGACCCGTGCAGCCGCGCGGTGTCCAGCGTCTGCGCGGTGCCGGTCTGGACCCGGCTCAGCAGGCTCCACCCGACGAAGGAAATGGCCAGCGCAGCGAGCGGCCCGAGCGCGCGCCACTTGCGCCGCGCGAGCTGCACCAGCGCCGCCAGCAGGAGCACCGGCGCGCCGCTGATTCGGAAGGTCCAGCCCACGGCGAACAGCGCGCAGGCGGCGGCGAGCTTCCAGGCGCGCGGTTCGTCCGCGTCGCTCCACAGGAGCGCGATGGCCGGCAGCACGAAAGCCAGCATGGTGACGTCGGGCATGAGCGTGGTGGCCGAGAGCAGGAAGCAGCCGCTGGACGACAGCAGCAGAGGCACCGCCCAAGGCCGCCGGACGCCGAGCAGCGCGGCCAGGCACCGCGAGCCGGCGAGCGCCACCAGCGCGAACGGCAACAGCGCCAAGTGGAGGGCGCGCTCGGACTCGCCCACCAGCGCGGTCAGCCCCCCGAGCAGCCAGAGGTTCCCGGGCGGATTGGACGAGCCGGCGAACCCGTACGGGTGCAGCGGATGCAGCCGGGCAAAGCGCGCGTAGCTCAGGAAGGGGGCATCGTCGATGTGGAAGGCCTTGCCGCTCGCGGCCAGCAGTACGCCGGCCACGATCAAGTAGGGCGCTGTCTCGAGAAGAACGGTCCGCCGCATCCGCGGCAGATACCATAGGCAAGCCTGACTCCGTCCCGCCGAGTGCCTTACTCTTGTCCCCGTGAGAGGCGAAAGGCCTGCTATCGTCGGCCTTCGGTAAGACTCCTGAGCCTACCGCTCACGCGGCTCTTACGATCCCATGATGGCCCCCTTCCGCGTCCTGATCATCGTCCCCGCGTTCAACGAGGCGCGCAGCTTGCCCGGAGTGCTGGGCGCACTCCGCGAGGCCTGCCCAACCTATGACATCTGCGTGGTCGACGACGGGTCCAGCGATGCCACGGCCGCGCTGGCGGCGCGAGCGGGAGCGACCGTGCTGCGCCACGCCTTCAACCTGGGCATCGGCGGGGCGGTCCAGGTGGGCTACCTCTGGGCGCGCGACCACCAATACGACGCAGCAATCCAGATCGACGGCGACGGTCAACATGACCCTTCGTACATCGAGGCCGCCATCGAGCCGCTGACCGGCGACCGCGCGGACATGGTGATCGGCTCGCGCTTCCTCGAGACCGGTGGCTTCCGCTCCACCTTGGTGCGTCGCGCGGGCATCCGCTACCTCACCTGGTTCCTGCGGCTGCGCTGCGGCGCGCGCATGACCGATCCGACATCGGGCTTCCGCGCCGCCGGGCGCAAGGCCATCGCGCTGTTCGCGGCGTGGTACCCGTCCGACTATCCGGAGCCCGAGGCCATCGCCTTCGCCACGCGCAACCACCTGCGGCTCTGCGAGGTGCCGGTGCGAATGGTGGCTCGGGAGCACGGGGAGAGCACCATCAACGCCTGGCGCGCGCTCTTCTACCTGGTGAAGGTCTCGCTGGCGCTGGTGCTGCTGCCTACGCGCTCGGGCCTGGTGGCGCCGGAGGAGCGCGGCCCATGACCGACAGCCTGCTCACGCCCCGCATGCAGATCTTCGCCGTGCTGGTGCTCCTCGCGCTGCTGGGTTGGGTAACCAAGCTGGTCCGCAACCACCGTCTCAGCCTGCGCGACAGCCTGCTGTGGCAGCTGTCCACTTTCGCCGCGCTGCTGGTCGCGCTGTTTCCCCGGCTGCTCTTCTGGACGGCGCGCGCGCTGCAAGTGGAGGTCCCCGCCAACGCGCTCTTCACCCTAACCTTCCTCTACGTGCTGGTGAACCTGCTCTCGATCAACATCGCCGTCTCGAACGGCGCCATGCGCGTGCGGCGCCTCGCCCAGGAGTGCGCGCTGCTGCGCGCGGAGCTGCAGCGCCTGCAGACGGCAACTGATCCTCCGGCTTCCGCGCTGCCGCACGAGCGAGGAGCCGTCCGGTGAAGCTCACCGTGGTAACCCCGTCGCTCAACCAGGGCGATTTCATCGAGCGCACCCTTCAGAGCGTGCTCGACCAGCGAGGCGATTTCGAGCTGGAGTACCTGGTCGTCGACGGCGGCTCGACCGACAAGACGCTGTCCATCCTGCATCGTTACCGCGACCGCCTCAGCTACGTGTCCGGGCCGGACGCCGGCCAGTCGGACGCCATCAACAAGGGCTTCGCGCGCGCCACCGGCGATGTCGTTGCCTGGCTGAACTCCGACGACGTCTACCTGCCCGGCGCTCTCGACACGGTGGCGCGAACGTTGCGGGAAAGCGGGGCGCGCTGGTGCTTCGGTCAGTGCCGGGTCATCGACGAGCAGGACCGCGAAATTCGCCGGGCCATCGCCTGGTACAAGAACCGGCTGTCGCGCCGATACAGCTTGCGACGGCTGCTGACCAAGGACTTCATCCCGCAGCCGGCCACGTTCTTCCGCCGCGATCTGCTGCTGGAGGCCGGACCGCTTGACCCGGCCCTGAGCTACGCCATGGATTACGACCTCTGGTTGCGCTTCGGGCGGGTCTGCGCGCCGGCCTTCATCCCGCGCGACCTGGCGGGGTTCCGCTGGCACGGCGCCTCGAAGAGCAGCGAGGGCTACTCCCGCGCGGCCTGGGAGGCCTTTGCCGCAGCCCGCCGGCATGCGCCCTCAGAGTGGCTGGCGTTGGCCGAGCATTGCCTGCACGTGCTGTCGCTCATCGCGGGATACCGGCTGATGGACTTCTGGGGACGCGGTGGGAAGTCATGACGCCGCGCCTGCACCGCCGGGCCGGGACGTCGCGGTGATCCGCGCGAGCGCGTCGACTGCGGCGCATTGGGTGGCGCTCACCCTCGGCCGCGGCCGCCCCGCCAGCGAGGGCGAGCGCCGCTATCTCTCCATCGCCCGGGGCGCCAGCAGCGCGCTGGCGGCCCGCGGCCTGTCCATCGTGACCGGACTGGTCATGGTTCCGCTGGCGGTCGGATACCTGGGGGCTGAGCGCTACGGCGCCTGGGTGACCATCTCTTCTTCCTTGGGCTGGCTCTTCCTGGCCGATCTTGGCGTCGGGAACGGGTTGACCAACGCGCTCTCGGAGGCTCTTGGCCAAGGGCGCCCGGACTTGGCGCAGCAGCAGGTGTCCACCGCATTCTGGCTGATCACCGGGCTGGCTGCGGTTTGCGTCGCGGTTTTTTTCTCTCTATGGCCACATCTCGATTGGGCGGAGCTGCTGAATGTCCACTCCGATCTGGCGCGAGCCGAAGTCGCCGGTGCTGTCGCCGTTACCGTCGCCTTCGTCCTGATCGGCTTTCCGCTCAGCCTCGTGGACCGTGTCTACGCCGCTTGCCATGAAGGCGCGGTTGGGAACCTCTGGTCGGCTGCAGGCAACCTGGCCGCGCTGGTCGCGGTCGTCGTCGCGACGCAAACGACCGGCGGAATGATCGTCTTGGTCCTGGCGATCTCAGGAGCGCGGCTCGCGCTTCAGATCCTCAGCGCGACCGTCTTGTTCCGCAAGGCACATCCCGAACTCCGCCCCGCGCTGTCGGCGGTGCGGCGCCGCCGCGTCCGCCGGCTTTCACACACCGGCGGCTTGTTCTTCGCCGTTCAACTCGCGGCTCTCGTGCTGTTCAACACTGACAACGTCATTATCGCCCACGTCCTCGGGGCCGAGATGGTAACTCCATATAGCGTCGCGTGGAGCTTGTTCACCATTCCTTCGATGGCCTTCGCGCTCGCCTTTCCATAT
>FSWK01000017.1_pt1 | contig 13780 bp, 11 predicted proteins | sample 1637951 | NCBI WGS metagenome assembly FSWK01 (sample SAMEA3914789, study PRJEB12502) | metagenome | biome: forest; material: soil | place: Canada | collected 2011-07-03 | depth 0.3 m | reverse complement strand
GGGCGGCGGGCGGCGTGCGCGGGAGGCTCCGCAGGGCGCCGCGAGATCCCGGAGGGTCGGGCTGCGGTGAGGCGGGCCGGGTCATGGAGCGCCTCGCGCCAGCGCGATCTCGACTTCGATGCGGCCGTCGGCGTCGGCGCGCACCTGCGCCACCGGGCGGTCGAGCCGCTTGCCGAAGCCGGCGGCGACCGAGCCCGGCTCGTCGGCGAGGCGCTCGCCGCGGAGCACGCGCAGCGCGAGAAGCGGAGCGGCGCCCGGCGCGGCGCGTTCGCCGCCGGCCTCGGGCTGTGCGGGATTCGCGGAGAAGCGGAAGCCCGGCGCGAGCGGCAGGCGGGCGATGATCTCCGCGCCCGCGCGCGCGGCGCTGACGCGGTCGAGGATCCGCAGCGACTCGCCCGGCGTGAACGTCAAAGTCCGCTCGTGGAGCCAGCCGCGCCACGAGCGCACGCGGGCCGCCAGCCGCCGCGTCGCGCCCTCGTGCTGGACCGGCTCGCACGCGACCGCGCCGCGGCCGCCGACCCTGAACGAGGCCCACGGCTCGTCGGCGCCTTCGCCATCGACGGTGACGGTGGCGTGCGCGCGCGCCGACCGCTCGTACTCGCGCAGCGCGCAGCGCTCGTAGGTGCTGACGCCCGAGTCGGTGATGATCTCGGCGCCGTTCCAGAAGAGCTCGAAGCTGAGCGCGTCGGCGTGGCCGTGGCCGGGCTGCTCGCCGGGACCGATCGGGCCGTGCTCGAAGAGCAGCTCGTGGCGGCCCTCGCGCACCAGCGTCCAGCCGGTGTCGGGCAGCTGCAGGTCGGCCGCGACGTCGGCGGCATCGAGCAGCTCCAGCCGCAGCCCGAGCGCGAGCGCCTCCTGCGCCACCACCGCCGCGCCCGGCGTCGAGTCGTTCAGACAGGGCAGCAGGCCTCCGCTGCGGCGGACCTGGCCCAGCCAGCGCAGCATCCGCGCCGCCGGCTCCTCGATGCGCAGCGGCATGCCGCGCTGCCGGGCCAGCACCAGCGCCAGCAGCGCGTCGCGCGCCACCAGCGCGTGGTACAGCGCGGCCCGCTCGGCGAAGCCGCCATCGGGGAGCACCTGGCGCGCCAGCTCGCTCACCAGCACGCGCGCCCCCAGCGCCGCGAGCGCGGAGGTCTCTTCCAGCGCCGCGGCGCCCGCCACCAGCGCTGCCGCATCGCAGAGCAGGTGGTTGCCGAGAAGGTGCCATTCAAGATGCGCGGCGACGAAGCGCAGCTGCGGCAACAGGCGCGGCGCGAGCGCATCGCGCAGCCCCGGCGCGAGCGCCATCGCCTCCGCCCAGGCCAGCACCCGGCGCGCCACCGGATACGGCTCCCAGCCGTCGCCCGAAGTCGGCGGGCAGGCGGCGGACCAGCGCTCGACCAGCAGCAGCGCCTCGGCGAGCCACGGCCCCTGCGGCTCGCGCTGCGCCAGCGCGGCGAGGCTGATGAGCTCGGAGTGGTAGTGGCGCTCGTAGCGCCAGAGCCGCGGGAGGCCGGCGCCGCGCCAGTCGTCGCGATCGCCCTCGAGCGCGAAGTAGCGCACCCGGCCCGCGCGCCACAGCTGGGCGACCTCGCGCGCGCGCACCAGGCCCGCGCCCTCGGGCGCCGCGAGGCTCAGCTGCGCGGCGCGCGCCCCCGGCACCGGCGCGTAGCGCAGCCGCTGCAGCGGCCCGGCGAGCTTGAGCGTGCGCAGCCACAGCTCGTGCAGCGCGCGCGCGGAGAGCTGGCGCGCGGTCAGGCTGCGCAGGGTCCGCAGGGTGCGCAGCGGCCAGGTCAAGCGATGCGGACCGGCTCGCCGCTGCGCAGCGACTCGAGCGCGGCGAAGGTGGCGCGGCTCACGGCGGCGAGCTCGTCGAGGGAGATGGGCGACGCTCCGCTCTTCAGCGCGGCGAGGAAGGCTTTGACCTCGGCGCGGTGCCCCTTGTCCTGGAGCCGCCCGCGCGCCGCCGTGCGCGAGCCGCCCCGGCGCAGCTCGAGGCGGCGGAAGTCGTCGAGCAATCCGTACGCGCCGTCGCCCAGCACCTCGACGCGCTCCTTGCCGGCGCCGGCGTCGGACGAGGCGACGTAGGCGATGGTGGCGACCGAGCCGTCGGCGAAGCGCAGCGTGAGCGAGACATCGTCGCCGGAGCCCAGCGCATAGACGCTCTGCGGAAGCGCGCCGCAGAGGAAGGCGCAGAGATCGACGAAGTGGCAGGCCTCGCCGACGATGCGGCCGCCCTCGCGCGGGTCGCGGAGCCAGTGGTCCTGCGGCAGCGGGCCGGCGTTGACGCGCACCTGGATCGTGAGCGGCGCGGTGCGGGCGGCGAAGTGCTGCCGCAGCTCGAGGGCGAGCGGCGCGAAGCGGCGGTTGTAGCCCGGCATCAGCACGCGGCCCGAGGCGCGCGCGGCCCCGAGCAGCGCGCCCAGCTCGGCTTCGCCGAGCGCGGGCGGCTTCTCGACGAAGACGTGCTTGCCGGCCGCGAGCGCGGCCGCGGCCTGCGCCGCGTGGCGCGAGTGGCGGGTGAGGATGAAGACCGCGTCGACGTCCGGGTCGCGCAGCAGCTCCTGCTCGTCGGTGGTGGCGCGCTCGAAGTGGAAGCGGGCGGCGAGGTGCCGGGCCGAGGCGCCGCGGGCCGACGCGATGCCGACCAGCCGCGCGCCGGCGAGCAGCGGCACCAGCGTCCCGGAGGCGAACGCGCCCGCGCCCAGCACGGCGAGGCCCGGAGCGCCCGCGCGCGGCGAGGGTTCGGCGAGCCGCACCGTGCGCGAGGGCGCGGCGCCGCGCTCATACGTCAGCACCACCGCGATGGGGTTCTCGCGCGTCACCGTCTCGTACGCGAGCTGCGCCTGGTCGATGGCGAAGCGGTGCGTGACCAGCGGCGCGGTGTGCACGCGGCCGGCGGCGCAGAGAGCGAGGAAGGCGTCGAGGTTGCGGCCCTCGGTCCAGCGCACGTAGCCGAGCGGATAGTCCTGCCCGCGCTCTTCATAAGCGGGGTCGTAGCGGCCCGGACCGTACGAGCGCGACTGCAACAGCGTCAGCTCCTTGTCGAACCACGGCCGGCGCGGGACCTCCATGCCGACCGCGCCCACGGCCACCACGCGGCCGCGATCGCGGCACAGCTCGCCCGCGAGCGCGATGGGGTCGGACGACGCGGTGGCCGCGCAGATCAGCACGCCATCCACGCCGCGTCCCAGCGTGAGGGCGCGCGCGGCGTCGGCGACTGCGTCCGAGCGCAGCAGCGCGACGTCGGCGCCGAGCGTGCGCGCGAGGTCGACCTTGGCGGCGTCGAGATCGATGCCCAGTACCGCGCAGCCGTTGGCCTTGAGCAGCTGCACGGTCAATTGTCCGACCAGGCCCAGGCCGATGACCGCGAAGGTCTCGCCGAGCGTGGGCGCGGCCTGCCGCAGGCCCTGCAGCGCCACGGCGCCCAGCGTGGCGAACGCGGCCGTCTCGTCGGTCACGCCGGCCGGGACGCGCGCGCAGAGGTTGACCGGCACCAGGTTCAGCTCGGCGTGGTTGGCGACCCGCGCGCCGGCGCAGGCGACGCGGTCGCCGACGGCGAAGCCGCTGACGCCCTCGCCGACGGCGACGACCTCGCCCGCGCAGGAGTAGCCGAGCGGGATGGGCTGGTCGAGCTTGCCGAGGACGCTCTTGCCGGTGGCGACCAGGCCATCGCGCGCCAGGCGGTCCAGCACCTTGCGCACCAGGTCCGGCCGCTCGCGCGCCTTGCCCAGCAGCGACTTCTGCGAGAGCTCGAGCGTGCCGCGATCGGTGCCCACCGAGACCAGCGACGCCGCCGTCAGCACCAGCAGGCAGCCGGGCTCGAGGCCGGGCGCGGGCACGTCGGCGACGCTGAGCTCGCCGGTCCGGTACGACTGGAGCACCTGCTTCAAGAGGCAGCCTCCTCGAGGGCGCGCAGGATCCCCGCGGCCGTCCGGGCCCAGGAGAAGCGGGCGCTGCGCGCGATGGCCCGCTGCCGCAGCTCGGCCCGGCGCGCGTCATCCTGCCAGAGAGCGGCGATAAGCAAAGCCATCTCTGGCGGGTCGAAGGGGTCGACGTACTCGGCGGCGTCGCCGGCGATCTCCTGCATCGGCCCCAGCCGCGAGACGATCGACGGCGCGCCGCACGAGAGCGCCTCGAGCAGGATGTTGGGAAAGCTCTCGCAGGTGGAGGGAAAGAGGAACAGGCGCGCGCGGGCGTAGAGCGCGGGCAGCTCGCCGTGCGGGACGTCGCCGAGCAGCCGCACGCGCTCTTCGAGACCCAGCCGCGCGATCTGCCCCTTGACCTCGCGCGCGTAGGCGGGCTCGGGCATGGCGCCGGCGATGTCGAGGCCGGCGTCGGGCGGCAGCTGCGGCACGGCCAGCGCGAAGGCGGCGATCAGCTCGACGATGTTCTTGTAGAAGTAGAGCTGCGAGACGCAGAGGGCGCGCGGGCCCGGGACGCCGGGCTGGAAGGCGGGGTCGCGGCCGAGGTGCACCACGCTGGTGCGCTCGGGCGGGACGTGCAGGTGCGGCAGCGTCAGCGCGCGGGCCTGCTCGGAGAGGAAGACGATGCGCCGGGCCTTGTGCGCCGAGGCGATGCCGAGCGCGCGCAGCGCCGACAGCCGCAGCCGCCGCCGCGGATCGGCGCGGCGCAGGACCGACCGGTCGAACGGCGCCGCGTTCTGGAACATCAGCACTTGCGGAGCGGTGGCGCCGAAGACGGCCACGTTGGCCGGGGAGAAGAGGGCGTCGCAGCGGCGCAGCGGCAGCGCGAGCTGCTCCCAGAGCGGCCGCGCGCGCGGCGCGATCGTCTCGAAGCGCATGCGCGGGTCGCGCGGGTCGATCTGCAGCGCCACCTCGGGCCGCGAGACCACGCTGTAGCTGTGCGACGAGCCGGCGAGCAGCGCCGGGAGCAGGTTGCGCAGCACCGTGATCCCGCCGCCGAGGCGGGCCGAGGTCGCGTTGATCAGGATCTTCACGGCTTCACCAGCACGACCAGCGTCAGCGTCCCGAGGAGCGGGCTGCCCGAGAGCGGGCCGGGCGAGCCGAAGTGCCGCACGCGCTCGACCCGCAGGCCCAGCTGGTGCGCGAGCTCGAGGTAGTCGGAGAGCCCGAGCCGGTTCTTCCAGGCGTGCAGATAGGGGGCGCGCGCGAAGCGCTGCAGCAGCGGCTCGACCGCGCGCAGCAGCGAGCGGCGGTTGGGGATGGAGAAGGCGAAGGTCCCGCCGGGCGCGAGCAGCGCGGCCACCGCGCGCACCAGCGCGACCGGATCGTCGAGGTACTCGAGCACGCTGGAGGCCACCACCAGCGCCGCGGGCGGCTGCGGCTCGCGCAGGAAGTCGCGCAGGTCCTGGTGGAGGAAGCGCGCGCCGTGCGCGGCGCCGCTGGCGTCGCGGCCCGGCTGCGCGCCCTCGCGCGGGGGCCCGCCGCCGACCGCGCGCGCCTCGTCGATCATCTTTTGCGAGGCGTCGACGCCGAGCGTGTCGAACCCGAGCGCGGCGAAGTCGCCCGCCAGCACGCCGGGGCCGCAGCCGAGGTCGAGGCAGCGGCGGTTCGGCGTCCGCAAGAGCGCCTCGCGCGCCACGCCGGCAAAGAGCGCGCGCCGCCGCCGGAACGCGCGGCGCTCTTCGTAGCGCGCGCGGAAGGGCCGCGCGATTTTGTCGAAGAGGTCGTCCGCCATTGGGGCATAGAGTCTATCCATGTGCGGCATCGCCGGGCACTTGGCATTTCCGCGGGCGTCGCCGCTGGCCTCGCGGCAGATGGCGGAGGCGCTGGCCCACCGCGGGCCGGACGGCGCGGGCGACTTTTTTGAAGACGGCCCGGTCGCGCTCTCGCACCGGCGGCTGTCGATCATCGATCTCGCGACCGGGGCGCAGCCGATGCGGCTGGGCGCGCTCGCCATCGTCTTCAACGGCGAGATCTACAATTATCTCGAGCTGCGGGAAGAGCTGGGCGCGGACAGCTTTCGCACCGCCTCGGACACCGAGGTGCTGCTGCGGCTCTACGCGCGCGACGGCGAGGCGATGCTGCCGCGGCTGCGCGGGATGTTCGCCTTCGCGCTGTGGGACGGCGCGCGGCGCAGGCTGCTCTTGGCGCGCGACGCGTTCGGCGAGAAGCCGCTCGTCTATTGCGCGGCTGCCGGACAGCTCTGGTTCGCGTCCGAGGCGCAGGCGCTGCGCGCCGGCGGCGCGCCTCTGGACGCGGTCGATCGGCGCGCGCTCTCCGACTACCTGGAGCTGCTCTACATCCCCGCGCCGCGCACGGCCTGGACCGGGATGAAGAAGCTGCCGGCTGGACATGTCTTGGTCGCCGAGGAGCGCTCGGTCGAGGTGCGGCGCTGGCACGTCCCGCCGGTGCCGGGCGCGGGCCCGGCGGCGGAGGCGGCCCAACTTGAATCGGGAGTGATCGCGGCGCCAAGTGAGCTGCGCGCGCTGCTCGAGGACGCCGTCCGCCTGCAGCTGCGCAGCGACGTGCCGGTGGGCGCGCTGCTCTCGGGCGGGCTCGACTCCAGCACCGTGGTGGCGCTGATGGCGGGCGAGCTGGGGCCCGGGGTCCGGACCTTCGCGGTGGGCTTCGGCGAGCCCGACGACGAGCTGCCCTTCGCGCGGGCGGTGGCCGCGCGCCATGGGACCGACCACCACGAGTTGATCGTCTCGCCCGACGTCGAGGCGGCGCTCGCGTCGTGCAGCGAGCCGTTCGGGGACAGCTCGATCGTGCCGGTCCACGCGGTCTTCCAGGAGATCGCGCGCGCGGGGCTCAAGGTGGTGCTCACCGGCGACGGCGGCGACGAGCTCTTCGCGGGGTACGGCCGCTACCGCACCGCCGCGCGGCTGCCGCACTGGCCGCGCGCGGCCTTCGCGGCTGCGCTGCTCGCGCGCGTGGCTCCGGCCCGCCACCGCTCGCGGCTGCTGCGCGCGGCGGCCGCGCTGGGCAGCCGCGGCGCCGCGCGAGCCCGCGCGCTGTGCGAGGTCTTCTCTCCCGCCGAGCGCCGCGCGCTCCTGCACGGCGACGCGGGCGTGGCGCCGTTCGCCGCCTCGGACCCGCCCGGCGACGTCGACGCCGCGCTGGCCTTCGACCTCGACGTCTACCTGCCCGACGACCTGCTCTACAAAGTCGACACCGCCTCGATGCGCTTTGGTGTCGAGTCGCGCGCGCCGCTGCTCGATCTGCCGCTCGCCCGCGCGGTGGTCCCTCTGGCCGCGGCGACCAAGGCCGGCAAGCGGCTGCTCAAGGCCGCCGTCGCCGACCTGCTGCCCGCCGAGATTCTGCTGCGAGAGAAGCGCGGCTTCGGCAGCCCGGTCGCGCGCTGGCTGAGCGGCCCGCTGCGGCCCATGCTCGACGACTTGGTGCGCTCGCCGACGGCGCGCATCCGCACCTTTCTCGACCCGCGCGAGATCGACCGCACGCTCTCGCGCGCGCTGGGGCCGCGCGGAAACCCGCACCAGGCCTGGGCGCTGTTCGCGCTGGAGATCTGGGCGCGCGCGAATGGATAGCGATCTGCCCGGAGCGCGTTGGCGGTCTCCGAGCCGGGCCAACGCTCCTGTCCCGGAGCCAGGCCTCGGAGACGGCCGGCGCAGCGGGCTAGCGCTCGAAGACCGCGACGTTGCCGTAGCGGTCGCGCAGGCGGAAGCCGTGGCGCCCCGTCAGCAGCGCGGCCAGGTCGTCCGGCGAATAGGCGGCGCCCTCGTGCTCGGTCTGGTGCAGCTCGATGATCAGCTGGTCGCAGGCGCGCAGCGCGGCGTCCTCGCGCAGCAGCAGGCCGGCCTCGGCGCCTTCGATGTCCGACACCAGCGTGTAGCGCGCGAGCCGGTGGCGGGCGACCAGGTCGTGCAGCCGCGCTGCCGGAACCAGCGCGCGCTCGCCCGCCGGGTCCGGTGCGCGAACGCCCGGCGCGCGGCCGGGCTCGACGCGCGAGCAGAGACTGGAGCTTGCGAGCAGCAGCTCGACGGAGCCGGCAGGGCCGTCGCCCGCGGGGTGGTGGACGGCGGCGTGCTCGATCTCGAACGCGCGGCCGCTCGCGTTGCGCGCGAGGTTGCGCCGCAGGAGCGGCAGCAGCCGCGGGTTCGCCTCGACCGCGACCAGCCGCCGCTGGGGCGCGAGCTTGCGCAGGATCAGGCCGCCGACCGCGCCCAGGCTGCTCCCCAGCTCGAGCACGTCGCGGTCCGGGCTCAGGTAGCGCGCGACGAAGCGCGCCTCGGCGCTCTCGTAGATGCGGAAGAGCAGCATCGCCTTGGTCCGCGGCTCGACGCTCTCGTCGTCGGTGAGCACCACGCTGCCGCGCCACGGGATGCGGTCGCGCAGCAGCGCGGCGGCCGCGCGGCCGACCCACGGCCGGGTGAGGAGCGCCGTCGCCGCGGCCTTGAGTCGCAGCAGCCTCACGCCGAAAGCTCGCGCAGCAGCTCGCGCGCTCGAGAGACCAGGTCATGCCCATCGGCCAGCACCCGCGCGCGGCCGGCGGCGGCGACGCGCGCGCGCAGCGGGTCGTCGGCGCAGTAGCGCCGGGCCTGCGCGACCAGCTCTTCGGGAGAGGAGAAGAAGGCCGCCTCGGCGTCTTCGCGAAAGAGCTGCAGCAGCTCAGGTGTGCGGGGCGCGAGCATCAGCGTCCCGATGGCGGGGATCTCGAAGCAGCGGCGGGTATAGCCGTCGCGGTTGCGCCGCGAGAGGAAGGCGAGCGCGACCTTCGCGGAAGCGATGGCGCGGACGTACGCCTCGCCGAGCGCAGCTTGAATCGGCAGATATCGCGCGCCCGGCCGGCCGCGCAGGAAGCGCTCCCAGCCGGTCCCGAAGATCTGGACCCGCAGGCCCGACCGCGCCAGCGCGTCGACGGCGTCGAGCCGATCGTCGTCCTCGCAGTGGCCGACGAAGACGACGTCGGCCGCCGGGGCGACCGCGAGCGGCCGGTGCCGCAGCGGGTGGAAGCCCGAGCGCAAGAGCGCCACCCTGCGCGCGCCCGCGGCGCGGTAGTCGGCCAGGTTCACCTCGCGATAGGCGAGGCAGAGATCGGCGTGCGGGATCAGCCGGCGATACGCGCGCCAGATGCGGAGGTCGCGATCGGGTCCGAAGGGGTCGTCGTTGTTGTAGAGCGCGATCTGCCGCGCGCCCGCGGCCCGCGCGAGCCAGAGCGTCAGCGGCCGCGCCCACGGCGTGCGCCACAGCAGCACCGCGTCGGGCTTCTCGCGCGCGCAGGCCGCCACCAGCGCCGCGCCGGCGAGCGCGATGCCGGGACCCAGCGCAAGCTTGGTCTGCGCGGCGCGCAGCGGCGTGAAGTACTTCGCCACCGGAAACTCGACCACCTCCGCGCCCGCCTCGCGCAGCGCCCAGCAGAAGTCGGGCTCGTAGAACTCGAAGGCGAAGTCGCCGCAGACGAGGACTTTCACGGCGCGTGCCGGCGCTGCGCGGCCTCGACCACGCGGGTGAAGTCGCGCGCGACCGTCGCCGGATCGAGCGCCGCCACGGCCGCCCGCGCCGCCGGCCGCATCGCGAGAAGGTCCGCGCCCATGGCGGCCCGCAGCGCTTCGGCCAGCGAGAGGACGTCGCCCGCGCGCGCGACGAATCCGGACAGGGGCGTCACCAGATCGCGCACCGAGCCGCACGCGTCGGTGCCGATCACCGGCAGGCCCGCCACCAGCGCCTCGACCACCACCACCGGCCAGGCGTCGAAGCGCGACGGCAGCACGAACGCGTCGGCGGCGGCCCAGAGGCGCGGCAGCGCGGCGTTGTCCATGGCGGGAATGAACCGCACCGAGTCGTCGAGGCCGAGCCGGGTGGCCTGCGCGCGAAAGTCGGGCAGCTCCGCGCCGTCGCCGACCGCGAGCAGCAGCGGCCGCGGCCCCGGCATCTTCTGCAGCAGCAGGAGCGCGTCGAGCAGCACGTCGATGCCCTTGCGCCGGATCATCTGGCCGACGAAGAGCAGCGCGCGCACGCCGGGCGCGATGCCCAGCGCGGTCCGCACCTCGTCCCTGGACAGCGGGTCGACCGCGCCCTGGATCCAGGCGTGGTCCACCACGAACGGCAGCACCTGCGTGCGCTCGCGCGCGACGCCGTGCTGGAGCAGCGCCGCGCGGCCCGCCTCGCCGGTGGTGAGGCAGAGCGTGGACCGCGACAAAAACCAGCGCCGCGCTGCGCGCCGGTAGAGCGGCTCGCCGCGCGTGGGCGGCGGCAGCGTGTCGGTCCAGAAGACCCAGGGCCGCCCGAGCGCGCCCAGCAAAAGCCCGGCCGAGAGCAGCGCGGGCAGGTAGTAGCCGATCAGGAAAGGCAGGCGCTCGGGCGCCGCCAGCAGCTCCGGCACCAGCGTGGGGTTGGTCGGGACGCCGCGGATGGACGCCTTGCGCAGGAAGCGGTGGCGCGCCAGCCGCGGGCCTTCGCCGCTCCAGGCGCGGCCCGGCATCACCCGCCGGCAGAAGAGCACCTCGAGGTCCACCTCGCCCAGCCGCGCCACCGCGTCGAAGAAGACGTTCTGGTGCGGCGAGGGCACGTCGGCGACCACGGTTGCTCTCAGCGCGGTCGCCATCGGCGCTCAGGATACCGAAAGCTTGCGGCGCGTGCGCAGCGCCATCGGCACCAGGCTCCCGGCGGTCAGCGCCAGGGCCATCGCCAGCGCCAGCCCCACCGGTCCGCGCGCGCGCGTGAGCGGGATGGCCAGCGCGAGCGTCAGCAGCGCCGAGGCGGCAAAGCAGAAGATCTCGAAGCGGAAGTCGGTGATCGAGTGCAGGAAGGTCGAGAGCCAGTGCACCAGCGCCTGCGCGATCATCCAGCCGCCCAGCGCGACCAGCAGCGCGGGCGGCACGTCGGCCTTGCCGTGCGTCCACCACCGCACCAGCCCGGGGCCGATGAACGCCATCACCAGCACGAAGAGCGACAGCAGCGCGATCGTGCCCTGCGCGGCGAGCCACAGCCGTCGCCGCAGCCAGCCGGTCTCGCCGCGCGCCCAGGCCACGGTGAAGGCGGGCCACGCCACCGGCACCATCGCGGTCACCAGCGACAGCGGGATGCCGACCACGCGCATGGCCACGCTGAAGCTCGCCACCTGCGCCAGTGACACCTCGCGGGCGAGGACGACGTTGGGCAGCGACGACATCACCACCGACGAGGCCTGGATGCCGACGTAGAGCGCGGAGACCGGCAGCAGCGCTTGCAAGATTGGTTTGAGCTCAAACCATCTCGGCCGCAGCAAGAGCGGCTCGCGCAGCCACAGTTCGGCGAGCAGCGGCAGCCGGTAGAGCGCGGTGGTGGTCGAGGTGAGCAGCGCCAGGAGCGGCAGCCCGGCCCGCAGCCGGACGCCGACGAGCAGCAGGCCGAAGGCGCAGAGCGCGGCCGCGAAGGAGTAGACGCGCGGCTTGACGACCTGCAGGCGCGCCGCGAAGACGCCCTCGACGCCGGCCAACGCGGTGCCCGCGGCGTAGGCGAGCACCAGCACCGCGACCAGCCGCGGCGCCTCGCGGATGGCGAGCGGGTCGTGGATGTGCAGCAGCGACTGCCAGGGCAGGAAGAGCGCCGCGCCGGCGACGGCGGCGCAGGTGGCGAAGATGGCGGCGCCCACGCCCATGCCGGCCGCGGCGAGCCGGCGGAAGGCCTCGCCGTCGCCTTGCGCGTGCGCCTCGGCCATGCGGTTCATCAGCGTGGGCGTGAGGCCGATGTCGAGGAAGGTCAGGAAGGCGTTGAGCGACAGCGCCGTCATCCACAGGCCGTAGCGCTCGGTGCCGAGGTATCCGATGGTGAGCGGCACCGAGACGAGGCCGATGCCGACCCGCAGCACCGTCTGCGCGACGGCCCAGAACGATCCCTGCAACAGAGCCTTGCGGCGGGTCACGGCTTGCCGAGCGTCACCAGCGCGGGCAGCCCCAGCTCGGCGCGGACCTCGGCCAGCAGGCCCGCGCGGTCCTCGTCCGGCAGGTGCGCCGAGGCGATCGCTGCGATGGCCTCTTCCCCTCGGCCAGTCAGGAGCCGCAGCTGGGTCCAGAGCGAGTAGAAGCGCACCCAGTCGTCCTTGTCCTCGGTGGCGTCGAGCAGGCGCTCGCTCTCGGCCCAGACCAGCAGCGACTCGTCGAGCGGGATCTTCACCGCGTTGTCGCTGCCGTGCGCCGAGCGCAGCTCGCCCAGCTCGTTGGCGACCTCCAGCAGCGTGAGCACGACCTCTTCGGCGCCGGGCGGCAGCTCGTCAGCCGACTCGCGGAAGCCCTGCACGTCGCGCGCGATGCCGAGCAGCGCGCGCTCGAGGCCCGCGTCGGCCTTCCGGCTGTCGCCCTGCTCGCGCAGCACCCGCGCGAGGCCCAGCTCGGCGGCGGAGAGGCCGGGCGCGAGCGCGAGCACCCGGCGGAACTCGTGCTCGGCGCCGTCGAGGTCGCCGAACTCCTCCAGATAGATCTCGCCCAGCGCGCCGCGCGCCAGCACCTCGGCGTCGCCGCCCTCCGCGGCGGCGCGGCGGAGCACGCGCACGGCCTCCTGGGGGTCGGTCTGGCGCAGCTCGAAGGCGGCGCGGCGGATCTCGTCGAGCGGGTCGCTCATGGCCGCCGAGCAGTTATCACGATCCGCCCCGCGCCAGTGCCCGTCTGGCCGATTCCGCGCCCGGCGCCACCATCCAACCAACTTCGCGCTTTCGCGCCTTCGCGGCGCAGGCTTTTTTATCGGGTTGCGCCAGCTACGGCCGGAGACGTACAACGCGCCGTGCGCCTCGTAGCCCTCATCCCAGCTCGTTACGGCGCCCAGCGCCTTCCCGGAAAACCTCTCGCCGACATCGACGGCGCGCCCATGGTGGTGCGGGTCGCGCAGCGGGCCGCGCGTGCCGAAGGCATCGACGAGGTCGCGGTCGCCACCGACGACGAGCGCATCGCCCACGCGGTCACGCAGGCGGGCTTCCGCGTGCTGATGACCGACCCGGCGTGCCGCAACGGCACCGAGCGCATCGCGCAGGCGGCCCGCGACCTCCCCGCCGACGGGTACCTCAACGTCCAGGGCGACGAGCCGCTGATCGACCCCGACGCCATCACCGCGCTCGGCAAGCTGGTGCGCGATGGCGCCGAGATGGCCACGCTGGCGCGGCCGCTGAAAGCCGAAGAGGCGCAGCAGCCCGGCGTGGTGAAGGTCGTCCTCGATCGAGGCGGCCGCGCGCTCTACTTCTCGCGGTCGCTCATTCCCTTTCCGCGCAGCCCGGGCGAGGTCTTCCCTCTCGCGCACATCGGCCTGTACGGCTTCTCGGCCGAGACGCTGCAGCACTTCGCCCGGCTGGACGAGACCAACCTCGAGCGGGCCGAAGGCCTCGAGCAGCTGCGCGCGCTCTGGTACGGCCTGCGCATCAGCGTCAGCGTCGGGCACTGGACATCCATCGCAGTCGATACGGCCGAAGACCTCGAGAAGGTCCGCGGCATCTATCTTTCCGAGAGGAGGACCGCATGAGCGCGCTGCGCAATCAACGAGCACCGGACGGGCGTCCCGGCAAGCGGACGAAGTACATCTTCGTCACCGGCGGCGTCGTGTCGTCGCTGGGCAAGGGGTTGTCGAGCGCGTCGCTGGGCGCGCTGCTGGAGAACCGCGGCCTCAAGATCACCCATTTAAAGCTGGACCCGTACATCAATGTCGATCCGGGCACGATGAGCCCGTTCCAGCACGGCGAGGTGTACGTCACCGACGACGGCGGCGAGACCGACCTCGATCTGGGTCATTACGAGCGCTTCTCCACCGCGAAGATGTCGCGCAACAACAACGCCACCACCGGGCGCATCTACCAGAACGTCATCAATAAAGAACGGCAGGGCGAATATCTCGGCAAGACGGTGCAGGTGATTCCGCACATCACCGACGAGATCAAGCGCATCATCTTCAGC
>FSWK01000614.1_pt1 | contig 13888 bp, 12 predicted proteins | sample 1637951 | NCBI WGS metagenome assembly FSWK01 (sample SAMEA3914789, study PRJEB12502) | metagenome | biome: forest; material: soil | place: Canada | collected 2011-07-03 | depth 0.3 m | reverse complement strand
GGAATCGACGCCCTTGCGTTCAGGTCAGCAGAGCGATCGACTGCCGCGCTTCTGGAACCGCCAAGCCCGGTGACGGCTCTCTGCCGTACGGGCCGCGTGATCCGGGGGTGAGATGGCCCCCCCTGACCTTCTATGCGATTCAAGATGCGAGGCGCCCCGCGACAGTTGGCACTTGCCGGGTGCGCCGGATCGGAGAGCGGCGCGCGTCAGGCCAGCGCGATCGCGCCTTCCAGCACCGCAAGCGCTTCGTCCACTTGCTCGAGCTCGACGGTCAGCGGCACCAGGAAGCGCAGGACGTTGCCGTACGTGCCGGTCGGCAGGATGAGCAAGCCGCGGCCGCGGGCGAGCGCGACGATGCGCGCGGTCTCCTCGGTGGCGGGCGCGCGCGTCTCGCGATCCTTCACCAGCTCGATGGCCAGCATGGCGCCCAGGCCGCGCACGTCGCCGATGAGCGGCTGGCGCTCGCGCATCGCCTCGAGCTTCGCGCGCAGGTGCTCGCCCAGCTGGCGGGCGCGGCCGGCCAGGTCCTCGCGCTCCATGATGGCGATGGCTTCCAGCGCGGCCACGCAGGCCACCGGGTTGCCGGCGTAGGTGCCGCCGAGCGCGCCCGGTTCGGCCGAGTCCATGATGGCCGCGCGGCCGACGACCGCCCCCAGCGGCATCCCGCCCGCGAGCGACTTCGCCAGGCAGATCAGGTCCGGCTGGATGCGCGCGTGCTCCACCGCGAACATGCGGCCCGAGCGGCAGAAGCCGGACTGGACCTCGTCGATGACCAGCGCGATGCCGTGCTGCTGCGTGACCTCGCGCAGGTGCTCGAGGAAGCCGGGCGGCGGCGTGAGGAAGCCGCCCTCGCCCAGCACCGGCTCGATGATGAGGCAGGCCACCTGCTCGGGCGCGACCACGGTGCGGAAGAATTCGGCGATGCGGACGCGCGAGGCCTCGAGCGCGACCTCCGATGTCAGACCCTGCCGGTAGAAGGTCGGGTATGGCAGCCGATAGACCTCCGGAAGAAAGGGCCCGAAGCCCACCTTGTACGGCCGCGCGCGGCTGGTGAACGACAGCGCTCCCAGCGACCGACCGTGAAAGGCATGCTCGAAGACGACCACGCCGGCGCGGCCGGTGCTGGCGCGCGCGAGCTTGACCGCGTTCTCGACGGCCTCGGTGCCCGTCGTGACCAGGAATGCCTTCTTCGGCCCGTCGATGGGCGCGATGGCGCACAGCTTCTCGCACAGGGCGACGTAGGGCTCGTACGCGGTCACCTGGATGGCCGAGTGGGTGAGCTTTTGCGCCTGCTCATAGATGGCCTGGGCGATCTCGGGCCGGGCGTGGCCGACGTTCAGCGCGCCGATGCCGCCGGTCAGGTCGAGCAGGCGATTGCCGTCCACGTCGGTGACGGAGGCGCCGCTGCCGCGCTCCAGGAAGATGGGGTGCAGCGTGGTGAGGCCGCGCGCGACGGAGGCTTGCCTGCGCTCCCACAGCGCGACGCTGCGGGGGCCGGGAACCTGCGTCTTCAGCTCGATGGTCGGCATGCGGACTGGCTAGCAGACCGCGTGCGCCGGCCGCGTCGGGCGAGTGGCCTAGGCAGCGGGCGGCGCTTACGTCTGATCCAGCTCGCCGCGCGCGAGGTGGTGCTCGACCTCCAGCGCGCACGCGCCCTCGGCTTGGGCCGCGTGCTGGTAGTGCTCGCGCGCGTGCTCCTCGTCCTTGAGCGCCGCCCAGAAGTGCGCGGCGGCGAGCCTGCGCGCCTCCAGCTCGGCGTCCTCGTAGCCGTCTTCGAGGAAGCGCTCGGGCTCGACCTTGTCCAGCAGGAACCCCGCCACAGGGCCGGGCCAGACCCGCCCGACCTTCGGCTTCCAGAGCTTGCCCAGCAGCCGCGTGCCCCGCAGCACATAGCGCTCGTCGCCCATGCGCTTGCCCGCATAGATGAGCAGCGCCGGCGGCTTCACCGGACCGGACGGCGAGTCGTAGCCGGCCTCCAGCGCGGCGATCCAGCGCTCGATCGCCGCCTCGCGATCGCCCGCCAGCCAGCGCGCGGCGCCGGCCAGCTCCATCATGGTCCCGCTCGAGCGCGCGTCGGGCGCGTCCTCGAAGATGCGGCTCGCCTCGACGTAGCGGCGCAGCTCCAGCAGGGCGAGGCCCCGCCAGAGAGGGTGGTCATCGTGGGCCAGCTCGTCGAAGCGGCCCGCCTCGAGCAGCTCGCGGGGATCGTCCATTGCGGGGAATATGGTGCTTGCCAGGCCGCCGTGCACGTCCGCGACCAGCGCGCAGCCGCCGGCCGTCCTTTCCGCCCCAATCCAGTCAGGCCGACGGCCACGAAGAAGTGGCGCGAACCTGCGAGCATCCGGAGGGCGCTACACGAAGTCGCGCGTTCGCCCGCGCGGCGGTCCGCCTCGGCTTGCGACCTCCGGGTCGCGCACAGACATTCAAGCAGCCACCTAGAGGAGAGCCTGACCAGCACCATCTGCGGGTGCTTCGATTGCCTCGCTGCCTTCGTGCCTGCCGACATCGTGGAATGGATCAACGGAGTGCACACCGCCCTTCGTCCGAGTTGCGGCATCGCTTCAGTGATCGGCTCGAGGTCCGGCTTTCCCATCACCGAAGAGTTCTTGCCGGCGATGGGACTTCGAGTTGTTTTCCTGAATTCACCGAGCGTCCGGGTGCCTCCTGCATTGGCGAGCGATTGCCCAGGGCGCTCAGCGACGGATATGGAGCGCCGATGCATTCCGGGATCGAGCGGCTGCGCGCTGTCCCCTGGGAGGCGCTGCGCCCAGAGCTCGCGCTGCCCGCCATCGAGCGCGTGCTGGCGGGCGCTGCCGCCGAGCGCGAGGTGGACCGCGCGCTGCGCTCGGCGCGGGAGCTCTCCCGCAGCGAGAGAGCGGCGCTGGTCGAAGCCATCTTCGGCGTGGCGCTGTGGCGGCGGCGGCTGCGGTTCCACGCGGGCGCGGACGAGCGGCGGCTGCGGTTCCAGGCGGGCGCGGACGAGCCGCGGCTGCTGCTGTTCGCGCTGCTCCGCGATCTGGCGGGGCGCGAGGACGCCGGCGCGCTCTGCGGCGTCGAGCAGGAGCCGGCCCGCCGCGCGGCGCCCGAGGCGCTCGCCGATCGCTTCTCGCTGCCGGACTGGATGGCGTCGCTGTTCCTGCGAGAGCTGGGCAGCGAAGGCGCGGCGGCGTTCGCCGAGGCCATCTGCGCGCCGGGCCCCGTCTGCCTGCGCGCCAACACGCTGCGCTGCACGCGCGAGGAGCTGGCCGCGCGGCTGACGGCCGAGGGACTGGCGACGCGGCCCACCCTGCTCGCCCGCGACGGTCTGGTGGTGGAGACGCCTCGCCCGAACCTGCTCGCGCTCGAGAGCGCGCGCGCCGGGCTCTTCGAGGCACAGGACGAGGGCAGCCAGCTGCTCGGCGAGCTGGTGCGGGCGGAGCCCGGCGAGACCGTGCTGGACCTCTGCGCCGGCGCCGGCGGCAAGTCGCTGCAGCTCGCGGCGCAGCTGCGCAATCGCGGAACGCTGATCGCGCACGACATCGATGAGGAGCGCCTGCAGCGGCTCGCGCGCCGCGCGGCCCGCGCCGGCGCGAGCTGCATCGAGGTCGCGGCGCCGCGAGAGGCCGATCGGGTCCTGGTGGACGCGCCCTGTTCCGAGCTGGGGACGCTGCGGCGCGGACCGGACGCGCGCTGGCGCGCCAGCGAAGCGGCCGCCGCGCATCTGCCCGCGCTGCAAAGAGCCTTGCTCGAGCGCGCCGCGCCGCTCGCGCGCAAGCGGCTGGTCTACGCGACCTGCACCCTGCGGAGGGAAGAGAACGAAGACATCGCGCTCGCCTTCGAGCGCGCCCATCCGGAGTTCAGGCGGCTGACGCCCGCCCTCTGCGCGACCAGCGAGGGCTTCTTCCGCTGCCTCCCCCACCTCCACGACACCGACGCCTTCTTCGCCGCGATCTGGGAGCGCTGAAAATCCGGGGACAAAGAATCCGGGGACACCATACGGATTCTCTGCCTCGCCTCGCCGCCCGAGCGAAATGCGTATGGTGTCCCCGGATTAAAGGTCTTGCAGCAGCGCAGTCAGAGTCGTGACCCAGGCGTCCGAGGCGTTCAAAGACGGGACCAGCGCGAGCGATTGGCCGCCCAGGCCGAGCCACTGATCGCGCGCGCGCAGGCCGATCTCCTCGAGTGTCTCGAGGCAATCGGCCACGAAAGCCGGACAGAAGACCGCGATGCGCTTCACGCCGCGCGCCGCCAGCTCCGGCAGGACCAGATCGGTATAGGGCTTGATCCACGGCGTCCGGCCGAGGCGGCTCTGGAAGCAGACGGTATAAGCATTGAGATCCAACCGCAGCCGCGCCGCCAGCGCGCGCGCGGTGGCAAAGCATTGCGCGCGATAGCAATCGCGATTGGCATCCATCATTGAATCGCAGCACTGCGCCGATTGCAGGCAATGCCGGCCGGTGGGGTCGGTGCGGCGCACGTGGCGCTCGGGCAGGCCGTGAAAGCTGAACAACACATGATCGGGCTTCTCGCGCGCGAGCACCGGCTCTCCCTGCAGCGCGAACGCCTCGATGAAGCGCGGGTCGGCATAGAACGGCGGCAGGGTCGATAAAGCAGGGACGACATCGAGCTTTCCCGCCTGCCGGAACACTTCCTCCAGCGACGAGCCGGTCGCGGCCGACGAGTATTGCGGATAGAGCGGCGCGACCGCGAGGCGATCCACCCGCGCGTCCACCAGCTTGCGCAGCGCCGAAGCAATCGACGGCTTGCCGTAGCGCATGCCCAGCTCGACGGGGATCGCCAGCGCGGCGCGCACCCGCGCGGTCAGGGCCAGGCTCTCGACCAACAGCGGCGAGCCGCGATCGGTCCAGACCTTGCGATAAGCCTCGGCGCTCTTCGCCGGCCGCAGCGGAAGGATGACCGCCTCGAGCAGCAGCTTGCGGCCGACCGGATGGATATCGATGACGCGCGGGTCGCTGAGGAACTCGCGCAGGTACGTGCGCACGGGGCCGCTCTGCGGTGCGTCCGGCGTGCCGAGGTTGATGAGCAGCGCTCCATTCATGCGGCAGCCTTTAACACCGGGGCGGCGCGGGCACGATACAGTCGTGTCATGTCCGATCCGTTCAACAACCCGTTCGGCAAGCTGCAGGGCGCGCGCGACGCGCTCCCTGAGGGGCCGAAGCGAATCGAGAAGGAAGTGAAGGGCCCCGCGCGCGCCGTGGTGCGGATGGAGCGCAAGGGCCGCGGCGGCAAGGAGGTCACCGTCGTGGAGCAGCTGGGACTGCCCGCGAAGCAGCTCGACGTCTGGCTCAAGGCGCTCAAGCAATCGCTGGGCTGCGGGGGCACCGTGGACGGCGACACGCTGGTGCTGCAGGGCGATCAGCGCGACCGGCTCCCCGCGCTGCTGGAGGCGCGGGGCGTCCGCAAAGTTACAGTAGGGTAGCGAGGAATCCGCGGCCGCGTGCTACCGTCCCAGGCTTCCAGGGGAGAGTCATGCCCGAGCAGGCGCGCGTTCTGTTGGTCCAATCCGATGGCGCTGAGCGGCTCTTCCAGCGCGCGCTGTTCGCCGATGCGGGCATGCTGGTGCTCGAGGCGGCCACCGGTGCGGAGGCGCTGCAGCAGATCGATCTCGAGCCGCCGGACCTGGTCATCCTCGGCCGCACGCTGCCGGACATGGACGGCCTCGAGCTGTTGCCGCATCTGAAGGCGAACGAGCTGGACTTCATCCCGGTGCTGGTCGCGAGCCACCTGAGCGACATCGCCGAGCGCGTGCGCGGGCTGCAGCTGGGCGCGGACGACTACCTGGCGCGGCCGTTCGATCCGTCGGAGCTGCTGGCGCGGGCGCGCGCGCTGCTGCGGGTCAAGCAGACCCACGACCGCATCCGCAAGCTGCAGCAGCACCTGGAGCAGCTGGTGGTCAGCGACCCGCTCACCGGCCTGCACAACCGCCGCTTCCTGATGGACCGGCTGGCGCAGGAGATGCAGCGCTGCGACCGGCACCAGGAGGTGCTGGCCTTCGCCATGGTCGACCTCGACGGCTTCAAGCCTATCAACGACCAGTTCGGCCACGTGGTCGGCGACAAGGTGCTGCGCGCGGTGGGCAACGCGCTGTCGCGCTGCGTGCGCGTCTCGGACGTGGCCGCGCGGTACGGCGGCGACGAGTTCGCCATCATCCTGCCGCAGACGCCGCCCGAGGGCGCGATGCGCGTCTGCGAGCGCGTGCTGCGGGCCATCGGCGAGCTGACGCTCGAGGACGATCAGGGCAAGATCACCAAGGTGACCGCGAGCCTGGGCCTCGCCTACTACCCGGCCGAGGATCTGGGGACGCCGGAGGATCTGGTCTCCTCGGCGGACGGCGCGCTGTACGGCGCCAAGCGCTCCGGCAAGAACCGCTACACCGCCGTCCGCGTGCCCACGCGCTTCGCGTCGGCCTGAGCCGCAGCCGCCGCGCCCGGTCCGCCGGGCGCGCGCGCCGCATCGATATCTCCCGTAATCAAGCGCGCGCCGCGCTCGTAGCGCAGGTAGACCCAGGCCCACTGCGCCATCACCAGCAGCCGGTTGCGGAAGCCGATCAGCGTGATCACGTGGACGATCAACCAGAGCAGCCAGGCGAAGAAGCCTTCGGTCCGCAGCGCGCCGATCTCGGCCACCGCCGCGGCGCGGCCGATGGTGGCGAGCGAGCCGCGATCGCGATAGCGGAACGGCTCCCGCGCGCGGCCTTGCAGAGTGTGCCGGATGCACGATGCCGCGTGCTGCCCGCCCTGGATGGCGCCTTGCGCGACCCCGGGCACGGGCTTGCCGTCGGGACCTTTCACCGAGGCGAGATCGCCGATCACGAAGAGGTCGCTCGCGCCGGGCACGCTCAGGTCGGGCTCGACCAGCACCCGGCCGGCGCGGTCGAGCGGGACGTCGAGCGTGCGCGCCAGAGGAGACGCCGCGACGCCCGCGGCCCAGAGGACACAGTGGGCGGCGATGCGCTCGCCGCTCTGCAAGGTGACGCCGGCCTGATCGATGGCGCTGACCGCTTCGCCCAGCCGCACGTCCACGCCCATGTGCCGCAGCCGCGCCGCCGCGGCCTCGCTCAGCGGCGGGACATAGGCGGTCAGCACGCGCGGGCCCGCTTCAATCAGCGTCACGCGCGCCGAGGCCGGATCGATGCGGCGGAAGTCGCGGGTGAGCACGTGCCGCGCGATCTCGGCGAGCGCGCCCGCCAGCTCGACGCCGGTCGGCCCCGCGCCCACCACCACGAAGGTGAGCAGATCCTGGCGGCGCGCGGGGTCGTCCTCGCGCTCGGCCGCCTCGTAGGCCAGCAGCACGCGCCGCCGGATCTCGAGCGCGTCCTCGATGGTCTTGAGGCCCGGCGCGAAGGGCTCCCACTCGTCGTGGCCGAAGTACGAGTGCGTGGCGCCGGTGGCGAGGATGAGGAAGTCGAACCCGATGGCCGCGCCGTCGCGCAGGTGCAGGAGCTTCCCCGCCTTGTCGATCGACGCCGCCTCGCCGAGCACCACGGTGCAGTTCTTCTGCGCGCGCAAGATGCGCCGCAGCGCCACCGCGATGTCGCTCGGATTCAGCGCCGCGGTGGCGACTTGATAGAGCAAGGGCTGGAAGAGGTGGTGGTTGCGGCGATCGAGCAGCGTCACCCGCACCGGCGCCCGGGCCAGCGCCCGCGCCGCCTGCAGCCCGCCGAAGCCGCCACCGACGATCAGGACGTGCGGCGTCGTCATGACGGCGCAGCCTACTCTCGCGCGGCAATCTCGTCAGGCCGCCGCGGGGAGATGGGAAGCGCACGGCGGACGTGCTACGGACCGGCACCGCTCGGGAACTCCCTCGCAGGAAACACGGCCCCATGTCGATCGATCTCGCGCTCTTCGAGGCCGCCAACCGGCTGGTCTGCCTCTCGTCCGCGACGTTCTACCAGGCGCTGATGCTCTCCAATCGTCCGTCCTGGGTGCTGGCGGCGATGGCCTTCGTCGCGATGTGGTTTCCCCGCTGGGCCCCCGGCGAAGCCATCGAGCGCGTCCGGCTGGAGGCGCGTTCGCGGGTCGTGCTGCTCTTCGGCGCCCTGGTCGGCGCGTTCGGGATGGCCCGCGTGGTCTCGGCGCTGATCCACCGGCCGCGGCCCATCGGCGCCATCGAGGTGCCCAGCCCGATCCCGCCCGCCGAGTGGGCCAGCATCAAGGGCGCCCTCGCGCAGCAGGGCGCGTTCCCCAGCGATCACGCCGCCATGTTCGCGGTGGTGGTGGTGGGGCTGTTCGCGTTCGACCGGCGCGCGGGACGGCTGGGCCTGCTGCTGGCGCTGGGCTTCGCGGTGCTGCGGGTCGGCGTGGGCTTTCACTGGCCGTCGGACATGGCCGCCGGCGCGCTCATCGGCGCGGCCGCCGCGGCGCTGGCGCTCCGGCTGCGCCCCCACGTCTCGGGCTGGCTCCAGCCCCTGCTGCTGTGGACGGAGCGGCTCGAGAGCTTCACCTATCCGCTGCTCTTCCTGGTGGCGCTGGACTTCTCGCAGAAGTTCGCCGGGCTGTTCGCGCTGCTCGCGAGCCTGACGGGCCACGAGATCGCGCACTGACGTTCAGGGGCATGTGCCCTGATCCGCCGGGAACGCCGCGCGCGCTTCGGTCGCGACCACGCGGCCGGCCGCGTCCAGCAGCCTCGCGCGCACCAGCGCGCCGCAGCGCTGGCCCACGTGCACGGTGTATTCGAAGAGGCTGTCGGCGCTGGCCAGGACGATGGCATCTCCCTGCGGATACCAGCGGTTGGTCAGGACCTCGAAGGTCACGCGGTAGCCTTCACGGGCGCGCCGCACCTGGCCCTCGATGCGGACCTCGTCTCCCTTGCCCGGCACCTGCGAGAGGAAGTCCAGGCGCGGACCGCCCGGCTTCTGCGGGGCGGGATCGCGGCGCTCGTAGACGTCGAGCGGCCGCGAGCGCATCGGGTCCCGCGCGTGCAGCACCTGCGTGTAGCGCGACGCCAGCCGCGGCCGCACCGTGGCCTGCAGACCCGACACCGCCTCCTCGGGACCGGGCCGCGTCAGCACCACGTAGTCGAAGAAGCCGTCATCCACCGCGCGCGCGTAGGCGGGGGCGCCGCTCAGCCCTTGATAGCGGAGTGAATAGGGGCCAGTGACCGACCAGAACGGCAGCGGCGGGCTGACCTCGTGGAGCAGCCCGAGATCGCTGGTGAGCACGCGCGAGGAGTCGGTGAGCTTTCCCTCGAGCCAGGCGCTCGCGGGCATCAGGTCGGGCCAGAAGACCAGCTGCCGGATGTGGAACGAGCCGCCCGCCGCGCCCAGCGCCACCGAGAGCGCGGCCACCGCGCCGGCGAACGCGGGCCCGGCCAGCAGGCGCCGCAGCCCCGCCGCCGCCGCCGGAGCGAGGAAGACCAGCGAGTACGCAGCGTGCTTGTAGAAGCGCGCGTCCGAGGAGGAGGAGACGAAGTGCAGCAGCGGCATCACCGCCGCGAGGCCGCACAGGACAGCGGCGCGCGCGCGGGCGCGCCCGTCGGTTCGGGTGAGCAGCACGCAGAGGAGCGCGAGCGCCGCGAGGACCCAGAGGTCCGCGCGCCTCGCCACGTAGATGGTCCAGAGGTCGCCGCCCGAGAGGTGCAGGCGCGCATCGTCGGCGCCCAGCGCGCGGAGCACGTTGAGCAGGACCTTCCGATAGGTCGCGGCGTAGGCGGCGCAGGCGAGGAGGAGCGGCAGCGCGAACCAGCGGATCGAGCGGCGCGAGCGGACCGCGGCGAGCACCACCAGCGGCGGGAAGTAGAGCGCCGCGACGTACTTGCAGAGGAAGGCGGTGAAGAGCAGCGCCGCGCCGCCCAGCCACCGGCCCGGCCGATCGTCGTCGAGGGCGCGCGCCAGCACGCAGGCCGCGGCCGCCAGCGCGGCGATGGCGGCGGCGTCGTACTCGCCCAGGCTCGCCGCGAAGACCGGAGGACCGAGCAGCGCATAGAAGGCCGCCGCGGCCCAGCCGGTCTCGCGCGAGAAGACGCGGGCGCCCAGCACGCCCACCAGCACCGTGGTGACCGCGCCCAGCAGCGCCGCCGCGAGCCGCACCGCGTACAGCCCGCCCAGCTTGTCCGCGAGCGCCGCGGCGAGGGGCCAGAGGTACCAGCCGTTGTGCCAGTAGAGCGTGTCCCGGAGCGGCGGCGAGAGCGGGCTCGCGAGGAAGAGGCGGCCGTAGGCGACGTTGAGCGCCTCGTCGATGAACGCGCTGGCCTGGCCCAGCAGTTGGGTGCGGAGCAAAAGCGCCAGCAGGCCCAGCGCGGGCAGCACCCAGAACTTCCAGCGTGGCGTCGCGGGCACGCGCGGACGATCGAGCGCGACGCCGGGTCCGTCAAGCATTCCGCGGCACGCCCGTCCGGCTCAAAGGGTTCGCTCGAAGAAGGCGAGGATCTGCTTCCACGCGTCCTCGCGGAGCGCGGGGTCGGTCGCCTCGAGGTGCAGGAGAAACCGCGACAGCGCCGAGGCGACGGGGTGGTGGCCGTCGGTGAGGAACGAATGGCCGGCCGCCGGATAGTCGTGGACCTCCGGCGTCACGCCGAGCGGCAGCAGGCGCGCGCGCAGCTTGTCGCCGCCGCGCCCGAAGAGCCGGTCGCGCCCGCCGTAGCAGCCGATCACGGGACCGATGCCGCGCAGCACCGCGGTGGAGGGGACGTCGCCGTAGTTGGTGGAGACGGCGCCGAAGCCCGGGCCGGCCGCGAGCGCGAAGCCGCCGCCGAAGCAGAAGCCGATGATGCCGATCCTGCGCTCGTCGAGGCCGGCCTGCGCGGAGAGCCAGCGGCGCACGGCGCGGACCTTGTCGATGGCGGGGCCGCGGCCGGTGGCGGCGCCCACCAGCGCAGCGCGGATGCAGCCGAGCCCGCCCTTGAAGAGCTGCGGCGCGGCCACCGCGTAGCCGGCGGCGGCGAAGCGCTCCACCACGCGGTCGATCTCCGGAGTGCGGCCGAAGATCTCGTGGATCACGACCATGCCGCGCGCGGCGCCCGCCGGGATGATCGACTGCAGGGGCATGCCCTCGACGACGGCGTCCCGCAGGCTGGCCCCGGCCGCGCCGCTCACCGGGCCGCCTGGGCGGGCGGCGAGGATATTCCTCCAGGCGAATACCCTCGCGTCGGCTCCCGAGGCGCAGCATGCCCCCGGCTGACTTGTCGAGCCGGAGCTTGCCCCAGGCTCACTTCTCGAGCCGGATCTTGATCGACGGGTCGGTCTTGTCGGGCTTGGCCGCGGCCTCCTCGAAGCGCTTCGACGCCTTCGCGGTGATCTCGAAGCGCGTGTCGTCGGCGAGGATGAGGATCTTCCCGATGTCGCTCTTCACCACCCCGCCGCGCCGGCACAAGAGCGGCAGCAGCCAGCGCGGGTCCGCCTTCTTGGCGCGGCCGACGTTGATCCGGTACCAGATGTATTCGCCCGCCGCCCTGCGCTCGACGACCTTCTCGCGCGGCGCGCCCGGCCCGGCAGCCGCCGGCCGCGGCTCGGTCGCCGAGGGTCGCTGCCCGGGCGTCGCCGGAGCCCGCGGCGCCGCGGCCGGAGCGCTTCTCGCCGCCGCCGCCGGAGTGCTTCTCGCCGCCGAAGCGCTTCGCGCGGACGCAGCCGGAGCGCGCTCCTCCGAATGCGCCGCCGCCCGCTTCGCCGCGTGCGCCTGGTCGCGCGCCGAGACCTTCACCTTCTCGGGCTTCGCCTTGTCCACCATCGCCGAGAGCGGGAGATCCTCGGGCGCCGGCAGCCCCTCGCGCCGCAGCTTCACCAGCGCCGCCGCCAGGCCCTCGGCGTCGTGGTCGCGCAGGATCAGCCGCGCCAGCACCAGGTCCTCCTCCGCCGGCTCGCGCAGCAGGCCCTCGATGTCGCGCGCCAGCCGGTCGCGGTCGCGCACGCGGATGACCTCCGGCAGCGGCACCGGGCTCCAGGCGACCTTGACCCCGGCCTTGCGGAACATGCCCTCGGCCAGCCGCCGCGACGACGACGGCACCAGCAGCACCGCCACGCCCTTGCGCCCCGCGCGCCCGGTGCGGCCGTTGCGGTGCTGCAGCACCTCGGCGTTCTGCGGCAGGTCGGCCTGGACGATCAGCCCCACGTCCGGCAGGTCGAGCCCGCGCGCCGCCACGTCGGTGGCCACCAGCACCCGCGCGCGGCCGTCGCGCAGCGCCTTGAGCGCGCGGTTGCGCTCGGGCTGGGTCAGCTCGCCCGAGAGCGCGACGGCAGCGAAGCCGCGCTCGAGCAAATTTGCGCTCAGGTGATTGACCGCGTCGCGCGTGGCGCAAAAGACAATGGCGCTCGGCGAATCGGAGAAGCGCAGCGTGTTGACCACCGCGTGCTCGCGCTCGCGGGTGGCGATGGGGTGCGCGCGCACCTCGATGTCCTGGTGCGCCTGCGCGGTGGGCGTGGCCGCCAGCCGCAGCGCGTTCTTCTGGTAGCGGCGCGCCAGCTGCTCGATGGCCGCCGGCATGGTGGCGGAGAAGAGCATCGTCCGCCGCGCCGGCGCCGCGTCCTTGAGCAGCGTCTCCAGCTCCTCGCGGAAGCCCATGTCCAGCATCTCGTCGGCCTCGTCGAGCACCAGGATCTTCAGCGAGGTCAGGTCCAGGGTCTTGCGCTCGAGGTGATCGACCAGCCGGCCGGGCGTGCCGACGACGACGTGCGGCGCCTCGCGCAGCGCGCGGATCTCGCGGCCCATCTCGGTGCCGCCGACGCAGGTGGCGATGCGCGCGCCCGCCTGGGCGAACAGCCACGCGAGCTCGGACGCCACCTGCGACGCCAGCTCGCGCGTGGGCGCGACCACCAGCGCCAGCGGCTTGGAGGGCTTCGCGCCGCCGTCCAGCAGGTCCTGCGCCATCGCCAGCCCGAAGGCCAGCGTCTTGCCCGAGCCGGTGCGCGAGCTGACGATGAGATCGCGCCCGCTCGCCTCGGCGGAGAGCACCGCCTGCTGGACGGGAGTGGGCGTCTCGTAGCCGCGCGCCGCGATGGCGGCCAGCAGCTGGGGGGGCGCTCCGAGGGCATTGAAGGTTTCGGCCATGCCCTCTCGTGCTGCACCCGCGCGCTCCCGTCAAGCTACGATGTCCCGATGCGCCGCCTCGCCTTTGCTGCCTTGCTCTCGTGCGCGGCCTGCCACCACGCGGTGCGAGAGTCACCGAAGCCGGGCCAGCAGCCGCGCCTGGAGGGCCTGGCGTCGTTCTACGGGCCGGGCCTGGAAGGCCACCTGACCGCGAGCGGCGAGCGCTTCGATCCGGAGGCGCTGACCGCCGCGCACCGCACCCTGCCCTTCGGCTCCCGCGTGCGGGTGACCAACCTGGCGAACGGCCTCTCTGTCATCGTCCGGATCAATGACCGCGGGCCCTACGCACACGAGCGGCTGATCGACCTCTCGCTGGCCGCGGCGCGCCGGCTGGATCTGATCGAGCGCGGCGTGGCGCGGGTGCGGCTCGAGATCCTGGGACCGTGACGATTTGCGCGAAGCGCGCAGGCGGGCCGGCGTACAGTCCGCCGCATGGGACTCGCCGAATGGCTGAACAGCTTTCGCGAGCTGCACGAGCGCGCCCGCGCCGGCAAGCTCAGCGAGAGCGAGCTGCGCAACTACCACGACGGCCGCGACGAGCTGGCCACCGCGCTGATCGGCGCGCAGCGGCTCACGCTCGACCCCGCGCTGCCCGCCCGCCACTCGCTCCGCGTCGCGCGCGCGGTGCAGGTCGACTTCGTCATCCCCGGAGGCAAGGAGCGTTGCATGACGCTCGACCTCTCGCTCTCGGGCTTCGCGGCCATGATGGGCAGGCCGCCCCCGCTCGCCGAGCCGCTGGACGCGACGCTGCGCATGCCCGACGGGGTTCCGATCGAGACCCGCGTGCTGGTGCAGGGCGTCCGCCGCCAGGGCGCGAGCCACCGGGTGTCGTTCGCGTTCAAGCAGCTGCCGCCGGCCGACGAGGAGCG
>FSWK01000595.1_pt1 | contig 14250 bp, 13 predicted proteins | sample 1637951 | NCBI WGS metagenome assembly FSWK01 (sample SAMEA3914789, study PRJEB12502) | metagenome | biome: forest; material: soil | place: Canada | collected 2011-07-03 | depth 0.3 m | reverse complement strand
GCGGCGAGGAGCATCGTCATCGCGAACCATTTCCATTTCATTGAGCGCAGCGTATCAAACGCGGCGGAGCGACGCGGGCCGGCCCGGCGACGCTTGCGGCCGCGGCCGGCGGTCGGGCCCAGCGCTGCCGTCGCGCTGGAGGCGAGCCAGACTTGAATGAAGTGACTGGCTCCTTACGCGACGAGCTGACGGTGATTGACCGTCGCTCAGGTGTGTTGCATGCGCTCGAGGCGCAAAGCGAAGGAGCCAGTCATGGTGCATTGTGCGGACGATCCCGGTGGAAGCAAGTCGCAAGTCTGCGTGCGGACGAGCGATGGCAGGTGCTGCACGAAGAGCGGCCGGAGACGCGGTCGCTCGCCGGCGTTCCCCGCCGGATGCGCAGTCCGTGACCCCGCAGCCAGCCTCGAACACCAAGAAGCTGGCCGAGGGGGGGATGCGGTCTGCGCCCGTCTGATGACGGTGCCGGCGTGGGGCCGATTGCTTCGTTGCGCTTCGTCTCGGCGCCGGACGACGAGGCGGGCCGCTTCCCCTCCGCGCTTCGAGCGGAGCAGGACGGTCCCCACACTTCAGGCGGCCTCTGCGGCCACGAACCAGAAGCCGCGCATGAGGTGCGGCGCGGTCACGGAGTTGATGCCGGTTGGCTGCACGGCCGCCTCGTGCGCAACTGATCTCCATCTCGACGCGAACAGACAGGTATGGCGAAGATGACCGAGCGCGCGTCTTCACCTCGTCAAGGCCGGTGGCGGCCGCGGGCGCGAGAGCGGCCAGCGTCTCCGCGGTGAAGAGCTCGTCGACAAACAGGGCAGCTTGCTCGGCGCTTCCGCCAAGAATCTCATCGACTCGGCAGTGGCGAGGCTGCCGATCCGCGCGCCCGCCAACAGAGATGTGCGCAGCGCCGTCGCCCTCAGCACCGGGGACCAGCGGGGTGCGTCTCCTCGAGCCGGTCCGGCCGCCGAACGTCGCGCGATCGTCCGGCGAAGTCGGCGCCCGCATCGTGGTGCCGCGGTGATCGACAAATCCCGGTAGAGCGCCATCCCCCGGCACGAGCCCGGCCGTCTGCACCGCGCGGAGGCGCCGCCGCCGCACGGTGCCCGCTCGCCGACAGCGCGGGCGATCCGCGTACCGAAACACTGACTCCGCGCCATGGGGCCTCCCGAGTCGAGGCGCCGCCCGGTTGCCCATCCCTGCGCGGGCGGGCCGCGCCCGGTCCTGCGCGCCACCCGAGCGCACCCTCGCAGACGGTTTCTGCCATCGCCGGCGGACGGCGAGCGCATCCGCCGCGCGGACCACGGCGAGAGACCGGCGTCAGGAGAATCCGAAGCCTGCCGCGGCCCCGTGGGTGCCCGGAAGAGCCGCCCCCGCGGCGGGACCTGTCGGGGTGCTCTCGCGCCCGATGACGATGCCTCGGCCCCGACGGCATTTGCATTTGCATTCTCGCCGCGAATTATATATCCTGTATCAAGATGGACAAGGCCCCGAAACAGACCGCCCTGCCCTTTCGATCGTGGGGCGGCAAGCGGAGAAATGCAGGCCGCAAGCCGAAGTCCGGGCGGCCTGGCGTTTCGCATGGCCCGCGGCCGGCCCTCACCGGCCGGCAGCACCCGGTCCACACCGTGCTGCGGATGCGCGCGGGCTGCTGGAACCTGCGCTCGCACCGCGCGCTCTCGGTGCTGCGGCCGGCCCTCGGGGCCGCGAGCGGGAAGCCGGGGTTCCGGGTCGTCCACTATTCAGTGCAGGGCAATCACCTGCACCTGATTGTCGAGGCGGACGACAAGCAGGCTCTCTCGCGGGGAATGCAGGGACTGGCCATCCGCGCGGCCCGGGCGCTCAATCACCTGATGCGCCGGAGCGGGCGCGTCCTAGCCGACCATTACTATGCGCATATCCTCAAGACGCCGCGCGAGGTAGCGCGGGCGCTCGCCTATGTGCGCGAGAACTATCGGCACCATGCGAGTCAATTCGGCGAGACGCTGGCGCCGGGATATCGCGATCCTTACGCGACGCAAGTCGCGCTGGTCGCGCCCCGGACCTGGCTGCTCGCCGTTGGCTGGCAGCGCGCGGCGCCCGGCTGAGGAGCGTGGCCGACCTCTTCGCCGAGCTGGGCGCAGCCGGGTCCAGTTGCGCCAGGCGGCGCGGCGGGCTCATCCGCGACCGCGGCGCGAGGAAAGGAAGTGACGGCGCTCGCGCGGCGGCCCGAGGTGATCGCCGCCCGGCACGACCGGCTGCGCGGGCAGCAGGGCGACGCGCTGGAGTCGGGCTCGGTGCGCGCGGCGACGCGCGGGCGGCAGGACGCGATGCTCTCCGCCTTCGGCCCATCAGCGGCGCGCGGCCGGGAGCGGCCTCATCGCGCGCGAGCGCTCTGCGCGCGAAGCCGTCAGCGGAGCGAGTCGAACGGCGCGCGCGCCGCCACCTCGTCGAGCGTGACGCGCGGATGGCGCACGTCGCGCTGGCCCGGATCTCCGGCGGGTGGCCGCGCAGATCGGCCGCCAGCGGATAGCGCCGCAGGCGGTCGGCAAAGACACTCTCCGCGCCCGGCTGGCTCACATCGGATCGAGCACTTTCAAGTGGACAGTGGTGAGCTGGCCAAAGCGAAGCACGGCGGCCTGCTGGACCTGCGGGTCGCCCGCCGCTGGCCGGCATCCCGGATTGTGGAGGTCCGCACAATGCGCGGCGCTGCCGCCCGCAACGTCGATCCAGGAGGTCGCGGTCAGCGGAATGTCGCCGAGGTCGACGCTGCGGGTGAAGCAAGCTGTCGCGCCCTGCATGACCTGCGCGAGCACGGCCATGGAGGGTGCGCTGTTGACCTCGGAGAAGCCCTGGCCGGCGTCGTCGCTCAAGACGAGCAGATAGGCCGTGCCCTGCTTCGCCCCGTCGTAACGGAGGTCGACTTCGGGGTGCGCGTCAGCGGAGCGAGTCGATCAGCGCGCGCAGGCGCGGGAGCCCGTCCACGCTCTGCGCGCCGTACCACGACAGGTCGCGGCCGCCGCAGAGCCGGACCGTCGCTCCCCGCAGCGGCAGCGCGCGAAAGACTTCCGCGTCCTGCTCGCTGAACGGGTGCGGCTCGTCGGGAAGCAGCAAAAGCGACGGCGCACGCGCCACCACCTCGTCGAGCGTGACGCGCGGATAGCGCACGTCGCGCTGGCCCGGATCGCCGGCGGGCTGGCCGCGCAGATCGGCCGCCAGCGGATAGCGCCGCACGCGGTCGGCAAAGACATTCTCCGCGCCTGCCAGCCGCAGCGCATCGCTGATGAAGGTCTCGCCGCCGATGGTCATCAGCGGATCCATCCAGATGGGCACGAAGGCGCGCACCAGCGGACCCGCGGGAGCGGGCAGCGCGAGCGCGGCATATCCGCGGCGCACCAGCTCGGTCCCGCACTCGAGGATCTTCGCCAGCCGCGCCAGGTGCGCGAGCCCCTGCGCCACCGTCTTCGGGAACGACACATAGACATTGAATTGCCGCTTGATCAGCGCCTCGACGTGCGCGCGCGAGTTCTCCTCCTGGTTCGCCAGCACCAGGTCGGGCTCCAGAAAAGCCCCCGCCTCGACGTCGACGTCCTTGGTGCCGCCGACGATCGGGACGTCTGGCGGCGCGTCGCAGTAGCGCGTGCGGCCCACCAGGCGGGCAAAGGCGCCGAGCGCAATCACCGAGAGCGTGTCGCTCGGCACCAGCGAGACCACGCGCCGCGGCGGGCGCAGAAAGAGCAGCTCCTGCTTGCGATCGTCCTCGAGGCGCAGCGGCATCAGGGCAGCAGGTATATCTTCCGCGGCCCATGCGCGCGATCGCCGTCCGTGACGAACAGCTGCTGATCGAGGAGATCCCCGAGCCGGTGCTGCAGCCAGGCGACCTGCTCGTCCAGGTGCACGCGGCGGGAGTGAACCGCGCCGACCTGCTGCAGCGGCTGGGCCGCTACGCGCCGCCGCCGGGCGAGCCCGAGACCATCGGACTCGAGATCGCGGGCGAGGTGCTGGAGCCGAAGGAGCGGCGCGGCGAGCGCGTGATGGCGCTGCTGGCCGGCGGCGGCTACGCCGAGCGCGCAAGAGTGCCGGCCGCGCAGGCGATGCCGATCCCGAAAAAGCTCGACTTCGTCGAGGCCGCCGCCATCCCCGAGGCGTTCCTGACTGCGTACCTGAACCTGGTCACGCTCGGCGGGCTCGCGAAGGATCAAGTCGTGATCGTCCATGCCGCCGCCAGCGGGGTCGGCACCGCGGCATTGCAACTGTGCCGCGGGGTCGCCGGCACGGTGCTGGCCACCGCCTCGCCCGCCAAGCTCGACGCCTGCCGCGCGCTCGGCGCGACGCACGTCCTCGCGCGCGCCGAGGTCCCGGCGGGGCTGGCCGCCGCGGTGCAGGCCGCGGCGGGCCGCGGGGCAGACCTGATCCTCGACCTGGTCGGCGCGAGCTATCTGGAGGCCAACATCGCCGCGCTCGCGCTGCACGGCCGGCTCTGCTGCCTCTCCACCATCGGCGGCGCCAAAGGCACGCTGGACCTGGGCGCGCTGCTGCAGCGGCGGCTGAGCGTGCTGGGCTCCACGCTGCGCTCGCGCTCGGCGCGGCAGAAAGCGAAGCTGGTCAGCGATTTCACCCAGCAGGCGCTCCCCCGCTTTGACGACGACCTGCGCCCGGTGCTCGCGGCGACCTTCCCGCTGCGGGACGCGATGCGCGCGCACGAGGCGCTGCAGCGCGGGGAGCTGATCGGTAAGATCGTTCTCGAGATCTGAAAGCTGGCCGGCCCCGCCGAATCAGCACATCATCCCGCACTCAAGAGGTGTGCCGTGGCCCGAAGCGTCTTGATTGTCGATGACAGCCCCACCATCCGCGGCTTCGCGAAGATCTTCCTCAAGCCGCTGGACGTCATCATCTACGAGGCCGAGGAGGGCATGCAGGCGCTGGAGATCGTCCGGCAGACCCCGCCCAGCGTGGCGCTCGTCGACATCAACATGCCCGGCATGGACGGGCTGACTTTCACGCGCGAGCTGCGGAAGGACCCGCGCTACGCCGCGCTGCCGGTGGTGCTGTTGACCGGCGACCGCTCGGAAGAGACGCGGCAGCAGGGCATCGAGGCGGGCGCGACCGACTTCATCGAGAAGCCCATCAAGGGCGGCGAGCTGCAGGCGATGGTGCGGAGATATCTCGAGGCCGCCTCTTGAGCCTGCCGCACCTCCTGCTGGTGGACGACAGCGAAGCGGTGCTCGCGTTCGAGCGGGCCGCGCTCTCCCGGCACTACGCCATCAGCACGGCGCTGAACGGCCGCGAGGCGCTGGAGAAGATCCCGCAGCTCCTTCCCGCCGCGATCCTGCTCGACCTGTCGATGCCCGAGATGGACGGCGACGAGGTGCTGGCGCGGCTGCAGCGGGCGCCTTCGCTCAAGCACATTCCGGTCATCATCGTCTCGTCCGAGAAGGGCCGCGCCGAGGGCTGCATGCAGGCCGGGGCGAAGGGCTTTCTCGCCAAGCCCGTCCGCGCCGAGGACCTGCTGCCCATGGTCGAGCGCGTGCTCGAGCAGGCGCGGGTCGCGGAGCGCGCGGGGAACCTGTCGGCGCTGTTCGTCTCGGTGGCCGGCATCGAGCTGGGGCTGCCGCTCGAGCACGTCCACAGCGTGCTGCACCAGACCGCCACGCAGCCGCTGCCGCTCGGTCCGTCGTACCTGTGCGAGCTCTTCACGCTGCACGGCGAGCCCGTGGCCGTCCTGGACCTCGCGCGCCGGCTGGGCGTGGAGCACGCGCAGCCGCTGCCCGAGCGCAAGCTGGTGGTGATCGAGGCCGGCGGCGTGCGGCTGGCGCTCTGCGTGGACGCCGTGCGCGACCCGGAAGAGATCGCCGCGGCCGACCTACTGCGGCCCGGCCAGCTGGGCGGCTCGCAGCACGGCGCGCTGCGGGAGGCGCTGCTGGCCGTGGCCAACACCGCTCGCGGGCCCCTGCCCATCATCGATCCGCGCGCGCTCCTCTCGCGCGACCTTTCGCGCAAGCTGGCCGCGCACCTGGGCGGGGCGGCCGCATGAGTCGCCACATCGCCCTCACCGACCGCGCCATCGACGCGCTCACCGACTGCGCGTCGGGCTTCACCGGCTTCTCGCGCGAGGCCATCCTGCCCGAGGCCATCCGCCGGGCCGCGGTGGACCTGCTCCAGGCGCAGCCCGGCTGGTCCGTGGACGAGCTCCTGCGGCGCGCCGCCGCCCGCGACGGCGCGGTCGTCCACGCGCTCTGCCAGGCCGTCTCGGTGGGCGAGACCTTCTTCTTCCGCCACCCCGACCACTTCCGCTTTCTCTCCTCCACGCTGGTCCCGGCGCTGGTCCGCGCGGGGCGTCCGGCCATCCGCGCCTGGAGCGCGGGCTGCGCCAGCGGGGAGGAGGCGTACTCGCTGGCCGCGTGCCTGCTCGACGCGGCGGCGGGGTCGGGCACGCCGGTCTCGGTGCTGGGCACCGACCTGCTCGAGCGCAATCTCCAGAGCGCGCGCCTCGGCGTCTACGGCCCCTGGTCGCGCCGGCCGTCGGGGCCGCTCCTGCACCCGCTCTTTCATCCGGCGATGCCGGACCAGGTCGTGATCGACGACCGCGTGCGCGCGGTGGCGCGCTTCCAGCTGCACAACCTGCTCGCGCCGATGGCGGGCGAGTTCGAGGTGATCTTCTGCCGCAACGTGCTGGTCTACTTCGCGCCCGAGCCGAGCCGCGTCGCCGTCCAGCACCTCGCCGCGGCGCTGGCGCCGGGCGGCGCGCTGGTCTTCGGCTCGATGGACATCTCCTCTCCGCCGCCGGGGCTCGTGCCCGAGGGACTCCCCGAGCTGCAGATCTTCCGGCGGCCGCTGCCCTCCGCCGCGCGCCCGGTCCCTGCGCCGCCGCAGTCCCTGCCGACTCCGCTGAGCGTGCCGCGCCTGCTGCCGCCCGAGCCGGTGGCGCTGCACCTCAAGGCGCTGGTGCTGATCGAGCGCGGCGACAAGGCGGTGGCCGAGCAGACCCTCAGCGAGCTCACCGCGCGCGTGCCCGACTACGTGCCCGGCCTGCTCGAGCGCGCGCTGCTGCACGTCCGGCTGGGCCAGCGCAACGCCGCGGTCACGCTGATGCGCGAGGTGCTGCGCCGCACCGACAAGCTGCCGCCCGATGCGCTCCTGCCCGGGCCCGAGCCGCTGCCGGTGAGCTTCTACCGCGACTCCGCCCAGACCTTCCTGCGCCGGGGCGCCGAATGAAGCCGCACCCGCTGCGGCCGGCCCTGGCCACCGACGCCGAGCGCGCGCTGCTGGAGCGCCGGGCGCAGCGCGTGCGCGAGCGCCCGCAGGACGAGTCGGAAGAGACGGTGCTGTGGGTGGCCGAGTTCCCGGTGGGCGAGGAGAGCTACGCCATCCCGCTCTCGATGCTGCGCGCCGCGGTGCCGCTCCGGATGGTGACGCCAGTGCCGCTCTCGCCGCCGCACGTGATCGGCATCCTGCGCTTCCAGGGGCAGATCCTGAGCGCGCTCTCGCTCGCGTCCATCCTGGGCGGGCGCGGGTGGCGCGAAGATCCGGCGGTGCTGCTGGTGGTGGACCCGGGCTTCGGCCGCCTCGTCGCGCTGGACTGCGAGCGCATCCCCAAGCCAACCGGCTATCCGCACCCGCTGGTGGCCGAGGCGCGCGCGCGCAACGACGGCGCGATCATCGAGCTCACCCTGCCCGGCCTGCGGCAGGTGCACCTCATCGACCTGCAGCGGCTGATGGACCGGCGCAACTTCGCGGACGTGCGCCATGCGTGACGCGCTGCTGGAGCAGCTGCTCGCGGGCTTCGTCGACGAGGCGCAGGAGATCGCGGCGCGCCTGACCGTGGAGCTGATCGAGCTGGAGAAGGGCACCGACCGGCGCGCGCAGGCGTTCGACGGCCTCGCCCGCGGCCTGCACACGCTCAAGGGCAGCTCGGCCACGCTGGGCCTCGACGCGCTGGCCGATCTCGCGCACCGCATGGAGGACCTGGTGCTGCCGCTGCGCGGGTCGACCGCGCCGCTGCCGTCGCAGGTGGCCGACGCGCTCCTGCGCACGCTCGACGTCTGGATGGCGCACCTGCGCGCCGTCAACGCCCAGCTCGAGCCGCCCTCGCTGGAGGCGTCGCAGCAGCTGCTCGCGCAGGTGAAGGCGGGCGGGCCGGCGCAGGAGCGGCCGCGGGAGCCGCCGCGAAGCCTGCCGCCGGATGCGCCGGCCGCCAGCGCCGAGCGGCAGCTGACGGCCGCGCTGAACGCCCCGGCCCCGCCCGCGCCTGCCGCAGCCATCTCCACCAACGAAGCCTCGCACCCGCGCCGCCGCAATGAGGATCGCGGGCCGGACGACGCCGCGCAGCCGCAGCCTCCGGGCGAGGAGCAGGCCTGGCGCGTCACCACCCGGCAGGTGGTGGGCCTGCTGCACGAGGTCGAGCGGCTGCGCGAAGTGCGGCTGCGGCTGGAGGAGCGGCGGCGCGAGGTCGACCGCGCCCTGCAGCAGCTGGACCGGCTGGGCATCCAGTCCGAGACTTCTGAAGCCCGCGCGGTGCTGCTCTCCACGCGGCGCTCGCTGAACGCCGACGGCGACGAGGCGGCGGACATCGTCGCCTCCATGGAGGACGGCCTCAAGGCCATCTCGACCATGCCGGTGCGCACCGTGCTGGAGCCGCTGCGCCGCGCGGTCCGCGACCTCACGCAGCGGCAGGGCAAGCGGGTCAATCTCTCGGTGGTGGGCGCCGAGGTCTCGCTGGACCGCCGTGTGCTCGAGGCCCTGCGCGCGCCGCTGGTGCACCTGGTGCGCAACGCGGTCGACCACGGGCTGGAGCTGCCGGCGGTCCGCGAGAGCCGCGGCAAGCACGGCGAAGGCGCGCTGATCATCCGCGTCGAACAGCAGGGCAACATGCTGTTCATCGAGGTCGCCGACGACGGCAACGGCCTCGACGTGCAGCGCATCAAGGAGGCCGCGCTGCGCCGCGGGATCGCCAGCGACACGGAGCTGGCCGCCATGGGCATCGCGCAGATCCACCAGCTCATCTTCCGGCCCGGCTTCTCCACGCGCACCGAGATCAGCGACATCTCCGGCCGCGGCGTGGGTCTCGACGTGGTCCGCAACGAGATCCAGGGACTGCAGGGCCACGTCGAGGTGCAGAGCACGCCGGGCCAGGGCACGCGCTTCATCCTCACCCTGCCCGCCGAGCTGGGCAGCTCGCCGGTGCTGGTGGTCCGCTGCGGCGAGCACCAGCTGGGCATTCCCATGGCGGCGGTCGAATCGTCGCGGGCGGCGCGCAAGGCCGACGTGCGCGTGGGCCGCGCGCGCCTGCAGCTGCAGCACCGCGAGCAGATGCTGCCGCTGCAGGACTTCGGCGCGCTGATGGGCCTGCGCCAGCCCGAGGCGCCGTCGGAGGGCCAGCCCATCCTCATCCTCGCCTCGCAGGGCAAGCGGCTGGCGCTGAGCGTCGACGAAGTGGTGGGCGACAAGGAGCTGGTGATCCGCCCGCTGCCCGCCGAGGTGCGCGAGCTGCCCGCCTACCAGGGCGCGGCCACGCTGGCGCGCGGCGAGCTGGTGCTGATTGTCCGCGCCGACTGGGTGGTGAACCAGGACCGCGCGGGCGAGAGCGTGACCGCCACCCGGCGCGCTCTGGTCGTCGACGACTCCTTGACCGCGCGCGCGCTGCACCGCACCGCGCTCGAGGCGGGCGGCTACCAGGTGCACACCGCCTCCAGCGGCAAGCAGGCGCTGGAGCAGCTGCGCCACGCCGCGTACGACGTGATGGTCAGCGACATCGGCATGGACGAGATGGACGGCTTCGAGCTGACGGCGCAGGTCCGGCAGCGCGCCGAGACCGACTCGATGCCGATCATCCTCGTCTCCGCGCGCGACTCGGCCGCTGACCGCCGGCACGGCGCGGAGGCCGGCGCCGACGGCTACCTCTCGAAGAAGGACTGCGTCTCGGGCCGGCTGCTGGCCGAGGTGGCCGCGGTCATCGCGCGGCGGAAGGGAGCGCTGGCATGACCATCCGCGTGCTGGTCGCCGACGACTCCGCCACCATGCGCAACGCGCTGGCGAAGCTGCTGTCCGGCGAGCCGGACCTGGCCATCGTGGGCTTCGCGAAGGACGGCGTCGAGGCGGTGGAGAAGGCGCGGGCGCTGCGGCCCGATGTCATCACCATGGACGTGGACATGCCGCGGCTGGACGGGCTGGGCGCGACCTCGGCCATCATGCGCGAGGCGCCCGCGCGGGTGCTGGTGATCTGCTCGGTCTCGGAGGATCGCCAGCTCGACCTGTCGTTCCGGGCCATGGCGGCCGGCGCGCTCGAGCTCATCGCCAAGCCGTCCGCCGGCACCGAAGCGCTGCGCAGCTGGGGCCGGCGCGTGGCCGAATCGGTGCGGCTGATGGCCGAGGTCCCGGTCGTGCGCCGCTTCACGGTCGGCGAAGGGCAGCCGCTCCCCGCGCTGGAGACGGTGGATCTGGTCGCCATCGTCGCCTCCACCGGCGGACCGCCCGCGCTGGCGCAGATCCTCTCCGGCCTGCGCGAGCTGGGCGCGCCGCTGCTGATCGCGCAGCACATCGCCGAAGGCTTCACCGCGGGCCTGGTCCGCTGGCTCGCGGGCGTGACGCCGCTCCAGGTCTCGGTCGCGCGCGACGGCGAGCAGCCGCAGCCCGGCCACGTCTACCTGCCGCCCGACGGCTGCGACCTGACGGTGGACACAGGCCGCGTCCTGCGCGCGACCCGGAGTTCCTCCCTGCATTGCCCCTCCGGCAACCGGCTCCTGCAGTCGGTGGCGAAGCAGTACGGCGCGCGCGCCGCGGGGCTGGTGCTGACCGGCATGGGCGACGACGGCGCGCAGGGCCTGCTCTCGCTGCGGCAGGCGGGCGGCCAGACGTTCGCGCAGGACGAGGCGAGTTCGGTCGTCTACGGAATGCCGCAGGCCGCGTGGGCCTGCGGGGCGGCGCAGCAGCAGCTCGCGCTGGACCTCGTGCCGGAAGTCCTGCGGCAGCTGTGCAGCATCAGGAAAGAGTGAACCATGGAACCGACGGCGAAATCGCGCGGAAGTTTTCCCCTGCAATGGAAAGTCTCGCTGCTGGTCGGCAGCATGCTGGCGCTGCTCGCCATCGCCACCGGCGTCTCCAACATCGTCTACTTCCGCAACGTGCTGCACAAGGAGGCGCGCGCTCGCGGCAAGGCCATCTCCGCCACGCTCGCGTCCGCGCTGGTGGAGATGCCCGACGCCGCCATCGGCGCCGCCATCGCCTCGGTGAAGAAGGAGGCGAACCTCGCTTATGTCGAGGTGGTGGGCCCGAACGGCGCCATCATCGCGCACACGTTTGAAGGCCGCGCCCCCCTGCAGGAGCCCTCGGTGCTCAAGGAGTCCTCCCGCATCGGCGAGAACGTCATCGACGGCGTCACGTACATCGACGTGCCGGCGATGGTGATCACCCAGGCCATCGTGCACGTGGGCCTGGACCCGGCCGAGGGCAACAACCGCGTGCTCGAGGCGCAGAAGCTGCTGCTGGGCATCACCCTGCTGGCGCTGCTCTTTGCGCTGGGAATCGCGGTGCTGGTGGTGCGCAGCTTCGTCGCGCCGCTGCGGCGGCTCACCCACGTAGCCTCGATGATCGTCGAGGGCGATCTCACCCAGAAGGTCGAGGTGACCACCAATGACGAGGTCGGCGAGCTGGCGAGTGCGTTCGCGCAGATGGTGGAGAAGCTGAAAGAGGTGCTGGGCGCCCTGCAGGAGTCGGTGCGGCTGTTGACCAACGCAGGCAGCGAATTGGGGACTTCGACGACCGAGCAGTCGCAGACCATCACGCGGCAGGCGACGGCGCTGCAGGAGACGCAGGTGACCGCGCAGGAGATCAAGCAGACATCATTGCTGGCCGCGCAGAAGGCCGAGATGGTGCTGAAGCTCACCGAGAAGGCCGACGCGGTCTCCTCGCAGGGTGAGGCGGCCATCGAGCGCAGCCTGGGCGGACTCACCGATATCCGCGCGCAGGTGGACGAGATCGCGCAGCGCATCGCGCAGCTGTCCGAGCGGACGCAGCAGATTGGCGGCATCACCCAGACAGTGAAAGATCTGGCGGACCAATCAAACATGCTCGCATTGAATGCCGCGATTGAAGCGGTGCGGTCCGGCGAGCACGGCAAGGGCTTCGCGGTCGTCGCGCGAGAGATTCGCTCGCTGGCCGATCAATCCATCCAGGCGACCAATCGAGTGCGCGAGATATTGGAAGACATCGGCGGCGCGATCCGCGCGACGGTCAGCATTACTGAAAGAGGTTCGCAGAAGATCGAGGGCGGCCTCGCGCAGGTGAAGGCGTCGGGCGAGAACCTGCGCGAGCTGTCGACCATCGTGAAGGACAACTCGTCGGCGGTCCGGCAGATCGCGGCGGCGGTCTCGCAGCAGAACGCGGGCATCACGCAGATCTTCAGCGCGGTGACCGACCAGACTCGCATGATGGACGAGACGATGAAGCGGCTGGAGACCACCACGCAGGCGGCGGCGGTGCTGAAGGACCTGTCCCAGCGCGTCTCGGACGTGGTCCGCCGCTTCCGCGTCTGACGGATCTGAGCCGCGTCTCCTCATCGGCCTGGGACCCGCCGGTGTGGACGGGCATTTACAAGAGTCGCGATCATGGAGAGTCTTCGCCCTGCCCCCTCACCCCGCGCTGCTGAGCGGGAAACCCAGCCGCTTCCACTCCTCGAAGCCGCCCTGCAGCGGGCGGACCCGCAGGATGCCGCGGCGCTTGAGCGAGAGCGCCGCACGGGCGCTCGAGGCTTCGTTGGGTCAACTGCAGAAGAGCGCGATGTCGCGGTCGCGCGGGATCTCCGTGTGGCGGTCCTCCAGCTCCTCGAGCGCCAGGTGCAGCGCGCCCGGCAGCGTGCGCCGCTCCTCGTCCATCTCGAGCTCGTGGCGCATGTCGACGATGAAGAGCGGCTCGCCTTGCGCGAGGCGGGCCTTGAGCTCCTGCGGCGTGATGCGATCGATGCGGAGCTTGCGCAGCGCGAGCTGGCGATCGATGAGCTTCCAGGCGAGATAGCCCGCGAGCAGCAGCAGCGCGCCCGACAGCAGCGAGCCGCCGATGCTGCGCAGCACGATCAGGACCAGGGCGAGCTGCGGGCCCAGCGCATAGCCGGCGCCGACGATGCAGCAGGCCCAGAGCAGCGAGCCGAGCCCGTCGATGAGCAGGAACCGCCCCAGCCGCATCCCCGACAGGCCCGCCAGGGGCGGCGCCACCAGCCCGAGCCCGGGGATGAAGGGCGCGCCGACCAGCAGCTTCGCGCCCCAGCGGCTGAAGAGGTTCTCGGTCTTGCGGACGCAGGTGTCTGGCTCCAGCGAGATGCGGCACAACAGCGCCAGCACCGAGGCGCCGCGCAGCCGGCCTGCCTCGTACCAGACGAGGTGCGCGGCGGAGGCGGCCGAGACGGTGGTGGCGACCGTGGCTGCGAGCGAGACCTGCCCTGCCCGCGCCAGCGCCCCGGCGGCCAGCAGCACCGGAGACGCCGGCAGCGGCAGTCCGAGCTGCTGCAGCAGCACGTAGCCGAAGAGGAGCAGGTAGCCGTAGCGCGCGACGGCCTCGCCGTAGGGATTCATTCAAGCCATCAATGCATCATTCGAGTGGATAGTCGGTATAGCCTTTTTCGCCGGGCGTATAGAGCGTGCTGAAGTCCGGCGCGCGCAGCTCCGCGCGATCGCGCAGGCGGGTCACCAGCCGCGGGTTGGAGATGAAGGGCCGGCCGAAGGCGATGAGGTCGCCGCGCTGCTCGCGCAGGTCCGATTCGGCGCGATCGCGGTCGTAGCCGCCGGAGAGAATCAATGCGCCGGAGAACGCCTCGCGCAGCTTGCGCTTGATCTCCTGCGGCACCGCCGGCGCGCCCATCGCGGCGTGATCGACGACGTGCAGATAGACGAGGCCCAGCGCCGAGAGCTCGCGCGCCAGCGTCTCGAACACTGCGGGCATGGCCTCGTCGGCGGCCATGCCATTGAATGCGCCATAGGGCGAGACGCGGATTCCCAGCCGGTCGGCGCCGATGCGGCCGGCGGCGCGCCGCGCCACCTCGACCGCGAAGCGGATGCGGTTCGGGACGCTGCCGCCCCACGCGTCGGTGCGGTGGTTCGAGGCGGTGTTGAGGAACTGGTCGATGAGGTAGCCGTTGGCGCCGTGCAGCTCGACGCCGTCGAAGCCGGCCTCGACGGCGAGCTCGCTCGAGCGCGCATATTCCTCAATCGCAGTCTCGATGTCCCCGGCGGTCATGGCCTCCGGGACCGGCGCGGGCTGCTCGCCCAGGCCGTCCACGACGACGGCGCTGCCGAGGGC
>FSWK01000847.1_pt1 | contig 14487 bp, 11 predicted proteins | sample 1637951 | NCBI WGS metagenome assembly FSWK01 (sample SAMEA3914789, study PRJEB12502) | metagenome | biome: forest; material: soil | place: Canada | collected 2011-07-03 | depth 0.3 m | reverse complement strand
GGACGCGCCGTCCGCGGTGCGCCTGCTGGGGGCGGTGGCGATGTCCGCCGTGCTCGTGGACGGCGACCACCTGGCGGAGTCCGCCACGACCGACCTGTTGGGATTCCTGGCCTCGCGCAGTCCGCGGGCCTCGCTCGTCTACCTGACGGCCCGGGATCCCGCGGCTGTCTCCGGCAGCAAGGGGGTGACGTCGATCGTTCGCAAGCCTTGTGACCCCGCGCGGTTGCTCTCCGTCCTGAGAGGTCTGTGCGAGGTGAAACTGACGCAGTCATGATCCGGGGGGATCGCATGCTGGAAGTCAATCAGGAGCAAGCGTTGTGCGCCGCAGGAATGGGCGCATGGGATTGGGATGTGCCGGCCGACCAGCTCTGCTGGACGCCGGAGGCGGCGAGGCTCTTCGGGCTCGATCACGCCTTCATCGAGTCGCTCCACGCCTTTCTGTCGCGGGTCGATCCGGCCGATCGGGAGCGCGTCGATGCGCTGATCGCCAGCGCCTTCGAGGCGGAGACGCGCGCGGTGATGGAGTTCCGCGCCGTCCGCAGCGACGGCAGCCTGCGCTGGCTGCGCTGCATCGGCCGGGGCTTCACCGACGGGCACGGACATGCGGTCCGCATGAGCGGGGTCATCGACGACTTCACCGAGCAGCGGGCGCCGAACCGCCCGCTCCCGCCGCAGCGGCCGCACGGCTCGTTCACCACCAGCCAGGTCGCGCAGATCCTCGGCATCGCGGAGGCGAGCGTGAAGCGGCTGGCCGATGCCGGCGCGATCGCCTGCCTGCGCTCGTCGCCCCGCGGCCGGCGCTTCTTCACCACCAAGCACCTGATGGACTACCTGCGGGGCCCGCGCCGCGAGGCCATGCGCGACCTCGCGCAGGCCCTGCACTCCCTCGACATGAAGGAGGCCGTCGCGCAGGTGATCGACGAGCTCGGGCGCGGCCGGAGGCTCGAGGACGTGCTGGACGCGGCCATCCTCCCCGACCCGTTCGGCGCCCCCAGCGGCTTCACCGCCGACCTGCTCAAGCGGCTGGGAGCGCTGGTCTACGACGCTCACTCGAGGAGCCGGACGGCGCTGGTGGCGCGCGTCGGGGACGCGACCCTGGAGACGCGGATGATCGAGTGCGTGCTGCGCGCGGCCGGGTTCGAGGTGCTGTGCGCGTCGGACAGCGTCACCGTCGAGGATCTGGCCGGGATGGCCGAGCGGGTCGGCGCCGAGTTCGCCATCTTCGTCATCGGCCGGTGCCACGCCGACCTGCATCCGGCGGCGCTCACCGCCGCGGGGGCCCTCGCGCGGCGCCTCTCGGACGGCAAGGTCTGCATCCAGGCCAGCCAGGACCTGCAGGTGCCCATCGGCGTGTCGCGCGTGCGGACCATGGCCGAGCTGGGGCAGCTGCTCCGGGGCGCCTGAGCCTCGGCGGCTGCGCCTCGGTGTCTGAGCCTTGGCGCGGCTTTGCGCGATCGCCGCGGGCGGTGTCAGACCCCCGTGCTAGTGAAGCCTGCATGCGCTGGGCACTCGGGGAAGCCGCCGCCAACGAAGCCCACCAACCCGCCGCGCGGCTCGCGGCGTCGCTCGGCTTGCTCCCCGCGGTGGGCCGCGCGCTCTGGGCCCGCGGCCTGCGCGACACCGCCGCGGCCGAGCGCTTCCTCTCGCCGCGGCTCGACCAGCTGCCCGATCCGTTCGGGCTCAAGGGCATCGACGCCGCCGTCGCGCGGATGAAGCGCGCGCTGGAAGAGCGCGAGCCGCTCTGCGTCTACGGCGACTACGACGTGGACGGCGTCACCAGCACCGCGCTGCTCGTCTCCACGCTGCGCAAGCTCGCGGCCTGCGCGCCGGGAGCGGCGGCACCGTCGCGCGTCGACTTCTACGTCCCGCACCGGCTGGTGGAAGGGTACGGCCTCAACCTCGAGGCCATGCGCAAGCTCTCGGCGCGCGGGACGCGGCTCCTGGTCAGCGCCGACTGCGGCGTCACCGCCGTGGAAGAGGTGGAGGCGGCCAACAAGCTGGGCATGGACGTGGTGGTGATCGACCACCACACCGCCGCGCAGTCGCTGCCGCGCGCGGTGGCCATCCTCAACCCGCACCAGCCCGGCTGCGTCTTTCCGGGGCGCGAGCTCGCCGCGGTGGGCGTGGCCTTCCACCTGCTGCTCGCGCTGCGCAAGACCCTGCGCGACGCGGGCTGGTTCGCCAAGGCGCAGGAGCCCAACCTGCGCGAGCAGCTGGACCTGGTGGCGCTGGGCACCATCGCCGACGTCGTGCCGCTCACCGGGCCCAACCGGGTGCTGGTCCACTTCGGCCTGAAGGAGCTGGCGCGGGCGGCGCGGCCGGGCATCCTCGCGCTCAAGTCGGTCGCGCAGGTCGCTGGCGAGGTCAGCTGCTCGGACGTCGGCTTCAAGCTGGGGCCGCGCATCAACGCCGCCGGGCGGCTCGACGACGCCTCGGTGGGCGTGCGGCTCCTGCTCACCGAAGACCTGGCCGAGGCGCGCGCGCTGGCCGAGCAGCTGGACCGCGCCAACGGCGAGCGGCAGGAGCTGCAGGCGCGCATCGCGGGCGAAGCGCTGGCCCAGGCGGAGAAAGTCTTTTCCGGATCAGGCGCAGGGAATGCCAACGGCGCCCAGGCGTCGGTGGGGAGCCACTCCATCGTCGTCTCGTCGAAGGGGTGGCACGTCGGCGTGGTCGGCATCGTCGCCAGCCGCATCGTCGAGCGCTTCCACCGGCCCACGCTGGTGCTCGCCGACGACGGCGGCGTCGCCAAGGGCTCGGGCCGCAGCATCGAGGGCTTCCACCTGTACGACGCGCTGGCGCACTGCTCGGCGCACCTGACCCGCTTCGGCGGCCATCGCCACGCGGCGGGAGTGACGCTGCCCAGCGGCGGCGTCCAGGCTTTTGCCGAGGCGCTGGAAGAGCGCGCCCGCGCCCAGCTCGATCCGGAGAAGCTGTCGCCGCGGCTGCGCGTCGACGCGGAGATCGATGAGGCCGAGATCCACGTCGAGCTCGCGCGGCAGCTGCAGCGGCTCGCGCCGTTCGGCGTCGGCAACCCCGAGCCGGTGTTCATCTGCCGCACGCTGAGCGCGCACGAGATCCGCGTGCTCCCCGACAAGCGCGGGGCGGGGCCGGGCCACCTCAAGCTGCGCCTCGGGCCCGAGCCGTCGCTGCGCGCGGCCGAGCGGTCCACGGGGCTGGACGCCATCGGGTTCGGGCTCGGCGCGGCGAAGCTGGCGCGCGGCGAGCGCTTCGACGGCGCCTTCCAGCTCGGGCTGGACAGCTACTTCGGGACCGAGCGGCTGCAGCTGAAGCTGAAAGATCTCCGGACATGAAACGAGGTGCTGCGGGCCGCAACCGGGCGGACCGAGCACCTCATTCCAGGATCAAAGTTTCAAGACGGTGCGCTCCTCTGCCGGAGCGCTGTTTGAGCTTTGCGACTGCGCGAATTGCGACCAGGCGGCGCCGGTGCTCAGGCGAGTCCCCACCTCACCTTGCCCTGCGTGAAGAGCGCGCCCGCGCGCGCCGCTTCCTGCATGCGGATGCGCTCGGCGGCGCGCTGGAACTCGTGCTTGCACTTGTCCGAGCAGAAGAAGTAGCGGCGCTTTTTGTATTCGGCGTTTGGAACCGAGGTGTCACCCTCGACCTTGATGCCGCAAATGGGATCGTACGACTGCTTCGAAGTCTTCTCGCCCGAATTCACCTTCGCCTCCCCCCTGATACCCAATCGATTAGCCACACTTGAACCCGCGGTCACGCTGTGCAAGCGCGGCGCCGCAGCGCTTGCCCTGGGCGCGGCGCAGCTTGTGCGCGAACGCCTTCCTCACCTGGGAACCGGAGTTCCCAGCCTGCGCATCCAGCGCCGTCGCGCGCGGCGAGGGCTGCAGCTTCGTGGTGTGCGTGAGGTGATCTTCGAACATCTCGGACGGCCGGGTGCGCGGCGTCTCCACCGCCTGCTGCGCGGCCGGGGCCGGCTCCGGATCCTGCCGCAGCGCCGCCTGCGCCCGCAGGAGCAGTCCGGCTCCGAGGAGCAGTGCGCAGGTCGTCTGGCCCGACAAGAAGAGGCGTCCCATGCCGGGAGAACGTTGCAGCCGCGGTGCCAACGAAGCACGGGACGGGCGCGCGCTCGACCAGTCGCACGGCAGGCAGGCGCAAGCCCTCGAGCCGCGCCGCGCCTCGCAACGGCAGGTCGCCCGCTCGCACGCTGCGGGGTTTCGTGCTACGGCGAGCGCCGCTTTTCGAAGGGCTTTTCGAGGGGCATTCAAGGAGAGTCGAGTGGCCGAATTCATCCGCGAGCTCAAGCGCACCCATTCCTGCGGCGACCTGACCGCGAAGAGCGTGGGAGAGGAAGTCATCCTCTTCGGCTGGGTCCACAACCGCCGCGATCACGGCGGCGCCGTCTTCATCGATCTGCGCGATCGCGAGGGCCTGACCCAGGTCGTCTTCGAGGCCGACGTCGACCAGGATCTGCAGGCCATCGCGCACGACCTCCGCTACGAGTTCTGCATCGGCGTGCGCGGCAAGGTCGTCTCGCGCGGCGGCAACGTGAACCCGAAGCTCAAGACCGGCGAAATAGAAGTCCACGCCCTCCAGGCGACCATCTTCAACCGGAGCGAGACACCGCCGTTCCTGATCGAGGACAAGATCGACACCGCGGAAGAAAAGCGGCTCCACTACCGCTACCTCGACCTCCGCCGCGCGCCGCTGCAGAAGACGCTGATGGCGCGGTCGAAGATGAACGCCACCACGCGCACCGTGCTGAACAAGAACCGCTTCCTCGAGCTGGAGACGCCGTTCCTGGTCAAGTACACGCCGGGCGGCGCGCGCAACTTCCTGGTGCCCAGCCGCTTGAGCGCGGGCAAGTTCTACGCGCTGGCCGAGAGCCCGCAGCTCTTCAAGCAGCTCTTCATGGTGGCCGGCTTCGATCGCTACTTCCAGATCGTCAAGTGCTTCCGCGACGAGGATCTGCGGCTCGACCGCCAGCCCGAGTTCACCCAGATCGACATCGAGATGTCGTTCGTCACCCAGGACGACGTCTTCACCGTGGTCGAGGAGCTGGTGACGGCGCTGTGGAAGGAAGTGCTCGGCGTCGAGATCCCGAAGCCGTTCCCGCGCATGCAGTTCGAGCAGTCGATGCGCGAGTATGGCAACGACAAGCCCGACCTGCGCTTCGGCATGAAGCACACCGACCTGACCGCGCTGGTGGCCGAGCACAAGGGCGCGGGCATCCCGATGTGGTCGAGCTTCGCCACCATCACGCCCGGTCAGATCGTCAAGGCGCTGGTGGTCCCCGCCAGCGCGAACCTCTCCCGCACCGAGACCGACAAGCTGGAGGAGATCGCCAAGGGCATGGGCGCCAAGGGCCTCGCGCGCGCCAAGGTCGCCGAGGACGGCAGCTGGACGCAGTCGCCGCTGGCCAAGTCGGTGACGCCCGAGGCGCGCGCGGCCATCAACGCCGCGACCTTTGCCAAGGCCGGCGACGTGCTGCTCTTCCAGTTCGGCAAGGAGGCGCAGGTCCACACCGTGCTCGCCAACCTGCGCCTCTTCCTCGGCAAGAAGCTGGGCCTCATCCCCGACCACGGCCCGAAGGACGCCAGCGATCCGGGCTCGTGGAACTTCCTCTGGGTCGTCGACCCGCCGCTCTTCGAGTACGACGAGGACGCGAAGCGCTGGGCCGCGGCCCACCACGCCTTCACCCGGCCGCACGACGAATCCATTCAGTATCTCGAGAGCGATCCGGGCAAGGTGCTCTGCTACCGCTACGACCTGGTGCTGAACGGCTTCGAGATCGGCGGCGGCTCGATCCGCCTGCACGACCCGCTGGTGCAGTCGAAGGTCTTCGCCGCCATGGGCATCGGCGCCGAGGAGGCGGAGCAGAAGTTCGGCTTCCTGCTGCAGGCGCTGCGCTTCGGCGCGCCGCCGCACGGGGGCATCGCGCTGGGCATGGACCGGCTGGCCATGCTGCTGTCGGGCGCGGAGAGCCTGCGCGACGTGATCCCGTTCCCGAAGACGCAGAAGGGGACCGACCTCATGACCGACGCGCCCGGCGACGTCGGGCTCGGCCAGCTCGCCGAGCTGCACGTGGCATCGACGTTCAAGAAGCCCGAGTAGTGGAGGCCCGCGGGACCTTGCCAGCCCGCGGCCGGTGGGGCTGGCTCTTCGCCTTCGTCGCGCTGCAAGTGCTCGCCGCCGGGTTCATCTCGCGCGGCGCGGCGATCATCGGCATGCACCTGGCCGGGCAGGCCTGGGACAAGCTGCGGCTGAGCGCGCCTTATCTCTCGCAGACCGGCGAGCTGGTCGCGGGCCTGCTGGGCGGCGCGCTGCTGGGCCTCGCGCAGTGGCTGCCGCTGCGGCGCTTCGCGGTGCGGCCGCGCTGGATGCTGTTTCCCCTGCTGGGCGGACTCTTCGTCGCCGCGGCGGGGCTGGCGTGGCCGCCGCTGACGCTGCTGGCCGCGCCCGTCGCGGGCGGGCTCGCGGGCCGCGCACAGCTGAGGCTCCTGCCGCGCCCCGATCCGCGCTGGCCCAAGGCGCAGGCGCTCGCTGCCTCCTGGGTGGCGCTGGCGCTGCTGCTCCCGTTCCCGCCGTGGGCCGCCGCCGCTTTCATCCTCGGCGCCGCGCTGCTCTCGACCGCCGGCATCCGCCGCATGCTGCCGGACTAGCGCTGCGGGGCCCAGAGCGCGGCGAGGGCGAGCAGCGCCGGCAGCGCCTGGACAACGAAGATCCGGCGCGAGACCGACCAGGCGCCGTACGCGCCGGCGGCCACCACGCAGCAAAGGAAGAAGGTCGCGCGCGGGACCAGCTCCGCGTCGGAGGTCAGCGCCCAGAGCAGGCCCGCGGTCAGGAAGCCGTTGTAGAGGCCCTGGTTCGCCGCCAGCAGCGCGGTGGTCGCGGCCTTCTCCGGCGTGTTGTTGAAGGTCTTGAGGCCCAGCGGCTTCTGCCAGAGGAACATCTCCAGCGTCAGGAAGTAGAGGTGGAGGGCAGCCACCAGCAGGATCAGGACGACCGCGAGCGTGTGCATCGCCGAGCAGTATCACCTTGCGACCGATGCGCGCCCCTGCGAGGCTGACCGCGTCGGCTCGCTCGGGCAGGGCGCGCGCCGCTGCCCGGAGGATTCATGAAAGCGTTCCTGGTGCTGAATCCCCGCTCGGCCAACGGCAGGACCGGCCGGCACTTCGACTCGATCGCGCAGGCCGTGCGCGGCGCCGTCGGCGATCACGGCCACGCCTTCACCGAGCGCTCCCTGCACGCGTCCGAGCTCACGCGCGCGGCGCTGGCCGCGGGGCACGATCTGGTCATCGCGGTGGGCGGCGACGGCACCATCAACGAGGTGGTCAACGGCTTCTTCGAGCCCGCGCTGCCGGGCCAGCCGGCGCGGCCCATCCGCGAGGGCGCGGCGCTCGCCATCGTCCCGCACGGCACCGGCGGCGACCTGCGCCGCACCCTCGGGCTCGACGACCGGCTGGCCGACAGCTGCGCGCGCCTCCAGGGCGAGCGCCGCAAGGTCGACGTCGGCCGCGTCGAGTACACCCTGGACGGCGGCGGCCGGGCGGCGCGCTACTTCATCAACGTCGGCGACGTCGGCGTGGGCGCGAAGATCGTGGAGATCGCCAACCGCGGCTCGAAGGCGCTGGGCGCGCTCAGCTTCACCGTCGCCAGCCTGCGCGGGCTGCTGGGCTGGCGCGACGTCCGCGTCAGCGCGTCCTTCGATGGCGGCCCGGCCGAGGCGCTGGCGGTCACCACGCTCGCCATCGCCAACGGGCGCTACTTCGGCGGCGGCCTGATGGTCGCGCCCGAGGCGCGGCTGGACGACGGGCTCTTCCACGTCACCATCTGGACCGGCTTCACCATGCTGGACTTCGCCACCAAGGGGGGCGCCATGCGCGACGGCTCGCACGTCAAGCTGTCGGGGACGCGCACGCGCACCGCGCGCTCCATCACGCTGGAGGCGGCGCAGCCCGGAGACATCGGCGTCGAGGTTGACGGCGAGCTGCTCGGAAAGCTCCCCGCGACCTTCACCCTGCTGCCGGGCGCGCTGCAGCTGGTCTCCTGATTTGGTGCAGGCGGCCCGCGGCCTTTATCCTCTGCCGATGCTGCTCCTCGCGCTGCTCCTGGCCGCTCCGTCCGACGTCCTCCCGCTGCGCGAAGAGGCGCAGGTCCGCGACCTGTGCAGCGCGCTGCGCGACAGCGGCGAGACCTTCGAAGGCGACCCCGCCGAGCTGGCGGCCGCGCGCCGTGCGGCACAGCTCAAGCGCGACCAGGCGGCGCAGGCGAGCTACAGCGTCGAGGTGCCGTCGAAGGGCTTCAGCTTCGGGCGCTTCCGTCCGGGCGAGAACCTGCTCGAGCTCGACGGCGACCGCCCGCTGCGCGCCGTCAACAACGAGCTCTCGCTGGACCTCGACGGCACCGACGACGTGGCCTTCCCTGCGCGGCCCGAGCAGGTCTCGCAGTGGAGCCGCGCGCAGAAGGCGGGCAGCCTCAAACTGGTGGTGACGTTCCGGCCCAGCGGCGAGCGCTGCGCCGGCAGCGCGGCGGCGCGCGCGTGGCGGATCTCGGGGCACTCGCTCTCGTGGCAGGTGCTCGACGGCGACAAGGTCGTCGCCGCGGCGGACGAGAGCGGCGAGCCGGTGGGGCTGCCCGCCGGACGGCGCTCCATCGCGGTGGAGAAGATCTCGCTGGAGGACGCGGACGAGGCGCGGGTGAGCTTCGCGGGCGTCCAGTCCGCGCTGGACAAGTGCGCGGCCGGCGCGCGGCGGCTGGGCACGCTGGTGGTCGCGTTCGCGGTGCAGGGCGGGCACGTCCGCGAGCCGCAGGTCATCCTCGACGCGCTCCGCGACGAGGCCGTCTCGGGCTGCGTGGCGCGCGCTCTCTCGGGCGCCTCGCTCACCGGCGCCGCCGGCACCAGCGGCCGCGGCACCGCCACCCTCGCGCTCCAGTAGCTAGTGCGCGGCGCCCCAGGTGTCGCCGACTCCCAGCTCGACCACCAGCGGGACGGCGAGCTCGGCGGCGGCCGACATCTGCGCGACCACGAGGCGCCCGACCTCCTCCACCTCCTCGGGCGGCGCCTCCAGCACGAGCTCGTCGTGGACCTGCAGCAGCATGCGCGCGCGGCGGCCCTGCAGCTCGCGGTCGACCAGCAGCATGGCGCGCTTGACCAGGTCCGCCGCGGTGCCCTGGATGGGCGTGTTGACCGCGGTGCGCTCGGCCGCCATCCGCGCCGCGCCGTTCTTGCTGTTGATGTCCGGCAGGTACCGGCGGCGCCCGAAGAGGGTCTTCACCATGCCGGTGCGCTTCGCCTCCTCGGTGGTCGCGTCGAGCCACTCCTTTACCTTTTGATAACGCGCGAAATACTTTTCGATAATCGCGCCCGCCTCGGACTTGGGCAGCTTGAGCCGGTGCGCCAGGCCGAACGCCGAGAGCCCGTAGGCGATGCCGTAGTTGATCATCTTGGCGATGTCGCGCTGCTGCCGCGACACCTCGGCGGGCGGCACGCCGAAGGTCTCGCCCGCCGTGCGCGCGTGCAGGTCCTCGCCGGAGAAGAAGCTGTCGCGCAGCACCGGGTCGCCCGAGACGTGCGCCAGCACGCGCAGCTCGATCTGGCTGTAGTCGGCGCTCAAGAGCCGCCAGCCCGCCTGCGGGATGAAGGCCTCGCGGATGCGCGCGCCGATGGGCGTGCGGATGGGGATGTTCTGCAGATTCGGATTCACCGAGCTGAGCCGGCCGGTGGCGGCGACCGCCTGGTCGAACGTGGTGTGCAGCCGCTTGTCCGCGCCCAGCGCGGCCGGGAGCGCTTCAAGATAGGTGCTCTTCAGCTTGGTCAGCTGCCGGTGCTCGAGGATCTTCGCCGGCAGCGGGTGCTGCTCCGCCAGCTCCTCCAGCACCTCCTGATCGGTGGACGGACCGGTCTTGCCGCGCTTGAGCACCGGCAGTCCCAGCCGGGTGTAGAGCACCTCGGCGAGCTGCTGGTTGGACGACGGCAGGAACTCCCCGCCCGCGAGCTGGAAGATCTCTTTCAATAACGAATCGATGGTTTCGGTAATCTCTTTCGATAACGAAGCGAGCCGCGCGGTGTCGAGGTTGATGCCCGACAGCTCCAGCCCGGCCAGCACGCGCAGCAGCGGCAGCTCGAGCTCGCTGTAGAGCTTCCACAGCTCCGGCTCCTCGCGGAGGTCCGCGCCCAGCGCCTCGGCCAGCCTGCGCGCGCCCTCGACCAGCGCGCACGCCGCCGCCGAGACCTCATCGACGGAGAGCTCCGCGAGCGGCGTCGCCTTCTTGCCCTTGCCGGTCTTCTCGCAGAGCTCTTTCAGCAGCGGCAGCTCGCAGGAGATCCGCTCGCGCGCGGCCATCGCCAGCGAGTGGTCGCGCTCGGTGGGGTCGAGGACATACGAGGCCAGCCGCGCGTCGATGCCCAGGCCCTGCAGCTGCACGCCCGCGCGGCTCCAGGCGATGACGTCGCGCTTGAGGTCGTGGCCGTCCTTGATCAGCTGCGGGTCCTCGAGCAGCGGCCGGAGGATGTCGATGGCCTTGCGCGCGTCCATCGAGACCGGCGCGAAGAGCGCGCCCGAGGTCCCGTGCGGCCGGTGGCCCAGCGGCACGTAGACCGACTCGTCCGGCAACGAGATGGCGACGCCGAGCAGGTCGTCGTGCAGCGGCTCGTCCTCGGAGGTCAGCGTCAGCAGCGCGAAGCGGCCCGCCGCGCGCGCCTTCGAGACCAGCGCGTCGACCGCGGCGATGTCGCTGGCCAGGAGGCGCGTGCCGGTGGGCGGCGTCGGCGCGGGCCGCGGCAGCTGCTTGATCAGGTTGACGAACTCCAACTCGGTGAAGAGCGCGCGCGCCTTGCCCTCGTCGAGCGGCTTGCGGACCAGATCCTCGAGCTGCACCGGCAGGTCGAGCTGGTCGTAGAGCGCCACCAGCTTGCGGCCGCGCCGGACGTTGTCGAGGTGGGCGAGCAGGTTCTCGCGCAGCTTCGGCTTCTTGATCTCGCTGGCGTGGGCGAGTACGCCGTCGAGGTTGCCGAACTCCTTGAGCAGCCCCGCGGCGGTCTTCTCGCCCACGCCCGGCACGCCCGGGATGTTGTCGATCTTGTCGCCGGTGAGCGCGAGCAGGTCCGCCACCAGCTGCGGGGGCACGAACCACTTCTCCTCGACCTCGGCGGGCCCGAACCACTTTTCGTACATGCTGTCGTAGCAGCGCACGCCCTGGCCCTGCGGCTCGACCAGCTGGAGCAGATCCTTGTCGCCGGTGACGATGACGACGTCCCAGCCCTGCGCGCGCGCGCGCTTCGTCAGCGTGGCGATGACGTCGTCGGCCTCGTAGCCGGGCGCGCCGATGGCCGGGACGCGCAAGGCCTCCAGCACCTTGCGCACCAGCGGGAACTGCGGCCGCAGATCCTCGGGCTGCGCGCTGCGGGTGGCCTTGTACTCGGGAAAGATCTCCGCGCGCCGCGCCTTGGAGTCCTCGTCGAACGCCACGCACAGGTGCGTGGGCTCGCCCTCGCGGATGGCGCGCAGGAGCATGTTGGTGAAGACGTAGACCGCGGTGGTGACCACGCCGGTGCGCGTGGTCAGCGGGCGGTCCTTCATGGCGTGGTACGCGCGGTAGATCGCGTGCGAGCCGTCGACGAGCCAGAGGGAGGGCATCGACCGCGGGTTCTAACAGGTCGACGGGGGCGCGTCCTTCCTGAAGGGCAGGCGCCCTCAGGCCGGAGCGGATGGCCAGCCGCCGCCTGGTCCTGGCGTCAGCGGCACTGCTCGAGCGCCTTCTGCGCCGCCTCGTGCGCGGGCGACGGCGGATCCGACCGCGTGATGTGCGCGGCCACCTGCGCCTGGTCGCAGCCGCCGGCGGCGAGGCCCTCGGCGACCTTCTCCAGCCGCGCCAGCGAGTCCAGCAGGTGCGGGTCGCGCGGCTCCACCGCGAGGCCCTTGGTCCACTCGTCGTACGCCGAGGTGTACTGCTCCTTGGCGAAGCGGTCGTCGCCGATCTTGCCGTGCGCGCCCGCCAGCGTGGTGCGCATCTGCCGTCCGAGGAAGCTCGCGGTGCCGGCGGGCATCAGCGCCGCGTCGGCGGCCAGCGCCTCGCCCCAGACCGCGTCGGCGCGCTCGACCTGGTTGGAGATCAGCGCGGTCTGCCCCTCGCGGAAGCGGCCGTCGACGACTTTCAATCTCTCGGTCAGCTCGCGCGACTGCGCGGCGGACGCCCCGCGCAGCTTGGCCAGCGCCTTGAGCGCCGAGTTCACGTCGCCGCGCGCGTAGGTCTGCATGGCGTCGCGGATGCCGGGATCGGTGTAGAGCGCCGCCAGCGCCTTGTCGCCGGCAGAGTCGGCCGCCTCGCCGCCGCTCTCGTCGTGGAAGAGCGGCGCCAGCGCGGTGGGGCAGGACCACGCCACCCGTCGCGGGAGCCGCTTCTCAGCCGTCCGCAGCGCCTTCAGCATGGGGTCGTCGTCCACCGCGCCCTGCTGGCACTTGACGTCCAGCGCCCGCGCGCACTCCTCGGCCACCTCGGTGGCGTTGTCGCGCGGCGCGGTCCGGCAGGCCTGGCCGCGCATGCGCAGCAGCGCCGAGGCGAGGTCCTTGGCCTTGATGCGCGCGCGCGCGAAGAAGCGGCTCTGCGGCGAGACCTGCGCCAGCATCCGCAGCGCCTCGTCCTCGCGGCCGACCTGCGCCTTGGAGGACGCGTCGGCGAAGATCTTGGCCGCCTGCTGATCGCGGCGCGACTGCGCCAGCAGCTTGCGCGGGGCGGGCGAGAGCGGGTCCAGATCGATGGCCTGCTGCGCGAGCCGGGCGGCCTCCTCGAAGCGGTCGGCCTCGATGGCCGCGTGCGCCTGCTCGACCAGCGCGGTCGCCTCCTCTTCGGGCGGGCCTTCGCGATCGGCGGTGCGCTCGGACCCGCGCCGGAAGACGAGCAGCGCCGCGACCAGCGCCACCAGGGCCACCAGCGCGTAGAGCAGGGCCTTCTTGCGCGGGACCTTCGCCTCGACCGGCCGCCAGAGGTGCAGCTCGACGTCGCCGAAGCGCAGCTTCGCGCCCTCGGGCACCAGCAGCGAGTCCGTCGCGGTCAGCCGCTTGCCGTTGAGGAACGTCCCGTTGGCGGACTCGAGATCCTTCAGCCGGTAGAGCCCGCGGTCGTCGCGCGAGAGCTCGGCGTGGTGCCGCGAGACCGAGTCGTCGTCCAGCACCACGTCGCAGTCGGCGACGCGCCCGACCACGGCCCGGGCGGGCAGGACGATCTGCTTGCCGGCCTTGCCGCGCAGCACCGCGCCCGCGCCGACGCCCTTTGGGCTCGCGCCCGGTCCGCCCGGATCGGCCTGTGGCAGCGGAGCCTCGGCGCGGCGCTCGGGCTTCTTCTTCGCGGCCTGCGGCTCCGCCTTGCGCGGCGTCGGCTGCGCGCCAGAGACCGCCACCTTCACGTCGCCGATCTCGATGGCCGGCGCGCCGAGGAGCACGGTGGGCTTCTCGATGCGCGCGCCCGCGACCACCACGCCGTTCTGCGAGCCCAGGTCCTCCACCATCAGGTCGCCGGCGCGGACGAAGAAGCGCGCGTGCTTGCGCGAGACCTCCTTGGACTGCAGCACGACTTCGCAGGCGGCGTCGCGGCCGACCAGCAGGCCGCGCTCCTCGTCGAGGAGCGGGTGGCTCTCGGCGCGGCGTCCGGGCTCGGTGAAGGTCAGCGTGAACACGGGTCAGCTCGAGCGCGCGTGGCGGAAGCCGCGCTCACGCGTCTTCGCGGAAGATGTCCATGTTCACCGGGATGCCGCGCCGCTGCAGGTCGTCGTAGAACTTGGGCACGAAGCCGGTGGCGATGAACTTGCCGCGGACCTTGCCGTCGGCGTCGAAGCCGTCCTGCTTGAAGGTGAAGATGTCCTGCATGGTGATGACGTCCATCTCCATGCCGGAGACCTCGCTGATCGCCGTCACCTTGCGGGTGCCGTCGGCGAAGCGCGTCTGCTGGATGATCAGGTTCACCGCACTGGAGATCTGCTCGCGGATGGCCTTGATGGGCAGCTCCATGCCGCTCATCAGCACCATCGTCTCGAGGCGGCTGAGCGCGTCGCGCGGGGTGTTGGCGTGCAGCGTGGTGAGCGAGCCGTCGTGGCCGGTGTTCATGGCCTGGAGCATGTCCAGCGCCTCGCCGCCGCGGCACTCGCCGATGACGATGCGGTCGGGCCGCATGCGCAGCGAGTTCCGCACCAGGTCGCGGATGGTGATCTGCCCCTTGCCTTCGATGTTGGAGGGGCGCGCTTCCAGCGAGACCACGTGATCCTGCGGCAGCTGCAATTCGGCCGCGTCCTCGATGGTGACGATGCGCTCGCGCTCGGGAATGTAGCTCGACAGGATGTTGAGCAGCGTCGTCTTCCCGGAACCGGTGCCGCCCGAGATGACGATGTTGCGGCGGACCTTCACGCAGGTGTCGAGGAACTCGGCCATCTGCTCGGTGAGGGTGCCGAAGCCGATCAGATGGTTGGTGGTGAGCAGGTCCCGCTTGAACTTGCGGATGGTGATGCACGGACCCTTGAGC
>FSWK01000418.1_pt1 | contig 14525 bp, 13 predicted proteins | sample 1637951 | NCBI WGS metagenome assembly FSWK01 (sample SAMEA3914789, study PRJEB12502) | metagenome | biome: forest; material: soil | place: Canada | collected 2011-07-03 | depth 0.3 m | reverse complement strand
CCGGCCCGTCGTGGCGCTCGGGGAACCCGACCAGCGCGTGAATCCGCTCGAAGACCGGATCTTTCGCCAGCGCCAGCAGCGTCGCGTTGGCGCGCTCGATGAACTCGCTGACCTCGAACAGGTCGCGCGCGAGATAGCCGCAGAGGGTGAGCTCGGGAAAGACCACCAGGGCCGCGCCAGCGTCGGCCGCCGCGCGCGCACGCTCGAGGATGGCAGCCGCGGTCTGCGCGAACGCGCCGACGGTGGTGTCGATCTGCGCCAGCGCAATCCGCACGCGCGGTGCCTAACGTGCCGCCCGCACCCGGTCAAGCGGCGCGGACTCCGGGCTTGCGCAAGGTTCGCTTCCCGGGCCCGGGCGGGTGCATTACAATTGCGATACAGGAGCAGGCGACATGAAGACCGCGACCCTCCCTCCGCTGCGCGTCGAACCGGCCCTGCGGAAGGCGGCCGTCTCCGTGCTGCGCGAAGGGGAAACGCTCTCCGCCTTCGTCGAGCAGGCCGTCCGAAGCAGCGTCGAAGCAAGGACTCTCCAGCGCGAGTTCATCGCCAGTGGTCTCGCGGCCGAGCAAGCCGCCATCCGGGACGACTCGTGGATCTCCGCTGCCGACGCTCTGACTCACCTCCGGTCTCGCGGCGCGCCGAAGCGCAAGCCCGGTGGGCCGGCGCCGCGCCGCTCGAGATGAGCTTCGAGGTTTTCTTCAGCCCGGGGGCGCTCGACGACCTGGGCACGCTTCACGCCTTTCTCGCCGCCGCAGACCCGCGGGCAGCGTCCGAGGCCCTGGTCTCCATCGAGCAAGCGGTGGGAATGCTGCGCGTGTTTCCTCTCTCGTGCCGCCTGGCCGGTCAGCAGGACGACGCCTTCCTCCGCGAGCTCATCGTGCCCTTCGGACGGTCGGGCTTCGTCCTGCTGTTCCGGGTCCAGCCGCCCGACCGGGTCTTCGTGCTCGCGGCGCGGCGCCAACGCCCGGACGACTTTCCGTAAGACCTCACGCGCGCGGCTTGACCACCGCGGAGCCGGTGCGGACCAGCTTGCCCCAGCCGACCGCGAACCCGGCGACCGCGGTCCAGAGCGACTTCACCAGCGCGACCCAGAGCAGCTGGCGGTAGGCCACGCGCTGGACGAAGAGACCGATCAGCAGCCCGAAGTCCTCGCCCTCGAGCAGGACCGCGACCGCGGACAGCAGCAGGTCGAGCGCGAAGAACAGCAGGTAATAGCCGAGCGTCTGCCCCAGCATCCCGCGCAGCAGCGAGACCACCAGCAGCAGGTCGACGATGGGCGCGATCAGCGGCACCGCGAACTGGTAGACGGCGAAGGCGGGGAGGATGAGCCAGCCGAGCACGCCGCCGTTGCGCGCGAAGAGCCGGGCCTTGTGCTTCCAGCAGGCCTGGAGCACGCCGTAGGTCCAGCGGAAGCGCTGCTTGAGCAGCTGCCGGCCGGTCTCGGGCGCCTCGGTGTACGCGAGCGCGTGCTCGGCGTAGACCACGCGGAAGCCGCGCGCGATCAGGCGCAGCGTGAGGTCGGTGTCCTCGGCGAGCGTGTCCTCGTGGAAGCCGCCCTCGTCGAGCACGGCCTTGCGTCTCCACGCGCCCACCGCGCCCGGAACGACCGGCACCGCGGCGACCAGGTCCCACGCGCGCCGCTCGAGATTCTGCGCGGTGACGTACTCGAGCGCTTGCCAGCGGGTGAGCCGGTTGACGCGGTTGCCGACCTTGGCGTTGCCGGCGACCGCGCCGACGCGCGGATCGGCGAAGGGAGCGGTGAGGTGCAGCACCGTGTCAGGCACGAAGAGCGTGTCGCTGTCGAGCGCGACCACGACGTCGCCGCGCGCTTCCGCGAAGCCCAGGTTCAGCGCCGAGGACTTGCCGCCGTTGGGCTTGCCGAAGATGCGCACGCGCGGGTTGCCGTCGAACGCCTCGTGGAGCACCGCGAGCGTGCGGTCCTTCGAGCCGTCGTCGACGCAGACGACCTCGAGCACCGGCGGCACCTGCGCGAGCAGCGAGTGCACGGTCTTCACGATCACCGTTTCCTCGTTGTAGCCGGGGACGACCACCGAGACGGTCAGGCCTGGGGGCGGCGCCGGCGCGGGCTGCCGGCGCGCGCGCCGCGCCTGGATGGGCGCAAAGATGGCGAGCAGGATGGCCCGCAGCGCCAGCAGCGCGATGGCCACGCCGAACGCCGGCCCGAGAAACCGGCCGATGCCGCCGAGCACGCCGAAGACCACGCTGTCGGCGCCGGAGAAGAGCGCGGACGCGGGCGCGCGCGGCGCGGGAGGCAGCAGCGCGTCCAGCGTCATGCCGGTGGCGACCTCGGGGCCGACTACCTTGAGGCCGCGCGCGGCGAGGCCGTCGAAGATGAGCGGCAGCGCGGCGAGCGTGGCGGCACGGTCTCCGCCGCCGTCGTGCAGCAGCACCACGCTGCCGTCCTTCGCCTTGGCGAGCACCCGCTGCGCGATCACGGAGGCGTCGCGCTGCGAGAAGTCCTCCGGGTCGATGTCCTGCCCGAGCGTGAGGTAGCCCATGGTGGAGGCGCGCGCGATCACCTGCGCATTGGCGGCCTCGTCCAGCGCCTCGTCCGAGTGGTAGGGCGGCCGGAAGAGCCGCGGCTGGCGCCCAGTGATCCACTCCAGCAGCCGCTCGGTGACGTTCAGCTCCAGCTCCATCCGCAGCGGCGACACCCGCGAGAGATCGGGATGCGTGTAGCTGTGGTTGCCGATGGCGTGGCCCTCGGCGAGCTCGCGGCGCACCAGATCGGTGCGGGCCTGCGCGTTCTCGCCGATGACGAAGAAGACCGCGTGCGCGTCGTGCTGCTTGAGGACATCGAGGATGCGCGGGGTCCAGATCGGATCGGGGCCGTCATCGAACGTCAGCGTGACCTGGCCGCGCGGCTTGCCGCCCTTGCGCTCGAGGATCCAGCCCGACGGATACTGGACGTAGTCCACCCGCGAGACCGCGCCGGACTGATCAAGCGTCACGTTGCGCCGGCCGTTCTGCGGAGAGGCCTTGAGCACAAACAACTCGCCGTCGCCGGTGAGCTGCACGTCGTCCGGGTCGCGGGGAACGATCACGCCGTCGAGCGCGGCGCGCACCTGGTTCGGATCGAAGCGGCGCGGCGCGGGCGGGTGCGTGAACAGGTCGAACAGCTTTGGATCCTCGGCGCCGAGCCGCCACACCGCCGTGCCGCGCAGGTGCAGGTCCTGAAGCGCCTGCAGCTGCGCCGCGGCCGCGGGCGCATCGAGGAAGCGCACCGCGTGCTTCTCGTGCGTCTCGTCGTCGTCGTACTCATAGAACGAGCCCTTCGCCTGATCGTCCCACTCGACCGGGACCTCGTTCTCGCGCGCCTGCACCAGCGCCTGGCCGTAGGAGATCTCCTCGGCGGGCCGCGCCGTGTCGCCCTCCGCGTCGAGCGGCCAGTCGTACCCGTAGGCGCCGATGGCCACCACGATCTTGTCGGCGGGGGCGCGACGCAGGTACTCGGCCGCCGCGTTCGCGACCGAGTCCGGCGTGGCGATGGGGCCCGGGTTGTCGGTCGAGGCGTGCTCGTCATAGGCCATCAGCACCAGGAAGTCGGTGGCGGCCGCGAGCTTCTCCACCGGCACGCCCTTCGGGTCGGGCGGGAGGTCCACGCTCAGCAAGAAGCCGCGCGGGTGCAGCTCGGCCCAGGCAGCCTCGACGAAGGCGCCCAGATCCTTCAGCCCCTGCGCGTCCAGATCCTCGAGGTCGAGGTTGACGCCGGCATAGCCGCGGTCCTGGCAGAGCTTCGCCAGCCGCTGGGCGGCGTCCTTGCGCGTCTTCTCATTGGCGAGGATCTTCGTGGCCAGCGCGCGCTCGAAGGTGGACTTGCCGTAGTTCGACACGGTGGGCGTGATCTCGAGGCGCGCAGCGGCCTGCGCCAGCCGCGGGTCCTCCTCGACGGAAAAGCTGCCGTCCGGCGCCACGCGGACCCACTCGGGCATGACGTGCGTCAGCTGGTCGGCGTGGGCGATGAGCGACTGCAGGCTGAGCGGGTCCCAGTTGACGAAGAAGCCCGCCAGCACCGGCTCCTTCGCGTCGGACGGAACGCGCCGCTTCTGCGCGGCCTGCGCCTGCGACAAGAGCGTGTGCAGGCGCGCTTCCTCCTTGCGGTACATCGCCTCGCGCGCCTTGGTCTCGAGCGGATGGCCCACCGGCAGCGCGCGGCCGTGCTCGCGCGGCGCCAGCTCGGGCGGGGGCGCGGCCTTGGCGCTCCAGGGCGCGGGGAAGACCGAGACGAGAAAGATCCCCAGCGCCGCCACGGCCGAGACCGCGCCCAGCACCGAGGACATCCGCACCGCCAGGCCCCGCCGGCCCGATTCGTCCCTGAAGACCGCCATCCGATTCTGGACCTCCGCTTGTGCTCGGCACGCCAACTAGCACGAGGCGTGCCGACCAAAATGACACCCCTCGACCCGGCCGCCCGCCGTCCGCTCGGGACCCCGAACCGGACGACGCGCTCCTGCGCCGGGACCCCTCGTGTTAGACACCCGTGTCGTGCACGACGATCTCGAGCAGCGCAAGTCCCAGCACCTCGATCTCGTTCAGCGGGCCGAGGTCGAGCCCGACGGGAGCGACCCGCTCATCAGCTGCGTGCGGCTGGTCCACCGGGCGCTGCCCGAGCTCGCGCTGACCGACATCGATCTCTCGGTGGAGCTGTGCGGCAAGACGCTCAAGGCGCCGCTGATGATCCTCGGCATGACCGGCGGCACCGAGCGCGCGGGCCAGATCAACCGCGACCTGGCGGCCATCGCGCAGGAGGAGGGCGTCGCCTTCGGCGTGGGGTCGATGCGCATCCTCTTCGACCAGCCCGACCTGCTGCAGACCTTCGCTCCACGCTCGGCGCGGCCCCCGCTGTTGTTCGCGAACCTGGGCGTGCAGCAGCTGGCGCAGCGCGGGCCGGCCGCGGCGCTCCGGCTCATCGAGCTCCTGGGCGCCGACGGCATCTGCATCCACCTCAACCCCGCGCAGGAGCTGGTGCAGGCCGACGGCGACCGCGACTTCCGCGGCTGCCTCGACGCCATCGAGAAGCTCGCGGCCGAGCTGGGGCCGCGGCTGGTGGTCAAGGAGACCGGCTGCGGCATCGGGCCCGCGGTCGCGCTGGAGCTGCAGGCGCGCGGCGTGCGCTGCGTCGACGTGAGCGGGCGCGGCGGGACCAGCTGGACGCGGGTCGAGCAGCTGCGCGCCAAGACCGACGAGGCGCGCGACCTGGGCGCGCTCTTCAGCGACTGGGGCATCCCCACCGCGGCGTGCGTGGTCGCGGTGCGGGCGGCCGCGCCGGGCCTGCAGATGATCGCTTCGGGCGGCGTGCGCTCGGGGCTGGACGCGGCGCGGGTCATCGCGCTGGGCGCGGACGTGGCCGGCTTCGCGCTGCCCCTGGTTCGCGCGCACCAGGACGGCGGCGTGGAGGCGGCGCAGCGCGTGCTGCGGTCGGCGGTCGCGGCGCTGCGGGTCGCGTGCCTCCTGACCGGCGCGCGCAACCTCGTGGCCCTGCGCGCGTCGGCGCCGGTGCTGCTGGAGCCGCTGCGCAGCTGGGTGGAGCAGCTCTCGCGATGAACGCCGCGGCCCCAGGCAAGGTGATCCTGCTCGGCGAGCACGCGGTGGTGTACGGGCAGCCCGCGCTCGCGGCGGCGCTCACCCGCAGCGTCGGCGTCAGCCTCGAGGAGGGGCCCGCGGCCCGGCTGGTGCTGCCCGACGGGATGCCGACGCCGGAGGAGATCCTCGACGGCGTGGTGCGGATCGCGCGCGCGGCGGGGCGGCGGCGGGGCTTCGTGGCGCGCGTGCGCAGCGAGATCCCGCTCGGCGGTGGCCTCGGCAGCTCGGCGGCGCTGGGCGTGGCGCTGGCGCGCGCGTTCTGCCTGGACGAGGGCCGCGCCTGCGCGCCGGAGGAGGCCGAGCGGCTGGCGCTGCACCTCGAGCGCGTGCTGCACGGGGCGCCGTCGGGCGTGGACCCGGCCATCTGCGCGCGCGGCGGCGTGATCCTCTTCGAGCGCCCTGATCTTCTAACTCAAGGGGTCCCTCACCCCCGCCCGACGGCTAGTCTAGCAGAGGGGTCTGACATCCCGGCGAGCCGGGCCCGCATCGCGCCCGTCCGCGCGCCGCCCTTTTGGCTGGTGGTCGCGCTCACCGGCCTCGCGCGCGGCACCCGCACCACCGTGCTGCCGCTCCGCGACCGCCGCGCCTCGGAGCCGCGGCTGTACGACCCGCTCCTGCAGCGGCTGGGCGCGCTCACGCTGCTGTGCCGCGATGCGCTCGTGCAAGCCGACGTCGCGAGCGTCGGCGCCTGCTTCGACGAGGCGCACGCGCTGCTTCAGCAGCTGGGCGTCTCCTGCGCCGAGCTCGACGACGTGGTCGGCAAGCTCAAGGCCGCGGGCGCCCCCGGCGCCAAGCTCACCGGCGCGGGCGGCGGCGGCGCGGCCATCGCCATCGCGCGCGACGAGGCGCAGGCGCTCGCGCTCGCGCGCAGCGTGCCCGACGCGTTCGTCGAGCGGGTCGTGCCGTGAAAGCGACCGCCGTCGCGCACGCGAACATCGCGCTCGTCAAGTACTGGGGCAAGCGCGACGAGGCGCTCATCCTCCCCGAGGCCGGCTCGCTCAGCCTCGCGCTCGATCGGCTCCTGACCACCACCACCGTCGAGCTGGGCGTGGACCGCGACTCGTTCCTGCTGGACGGCCGCGAGGCGGCGCCCAACGAGTTCCTGCGCGCCCGTGCGCTGCTCGACGCGGCCGGCATTCAGCAGCGCGCGCGCATCGAGAGCCGCAACGACTTTCCCACCGGCGCGGGGCTGGCCTCGAGCGCCTCGGGCTTCGCCGCGCTCGCCAAGGCCGCGTGCGCCGCCGCCGGGCTTTCGCAGAGCGACGAGCAGCTCTCGAAGCTCGCGCGCCTCGGCAGCGGGTCGGCGGCGCGGAGCGTGCCGGGCGGCTGGGCGGTCTGGGAGGACGAGTCCGCGCGGCAGGTCTTTCCCGAGAGCCACTGGGACGTGCGCATGGTGGTCGCGCTCTGCGCGCAGGGGCCGAAGAAGGTCGGCTCGCGGGACGGCATGCGCAGCTCGCGCGAGACCTCGCCGTACCACGAGGCGTGGATCGCGCAGTGCCAGCAGGACCTGCCGCGCGCGCTGCTGTACCTGCGTGAGCGCGATCTTGGACAGCTGGGCGCGCTGGCCGAGCGCAACGCGCTGCGGATGCACGCCGACGCGCTCGCCGCCGATCCGCCGCTGCTCTACTGGGAGCCCGCCACCATCGGCTGCCTCAAGGCGCTGCAGCAGCTGCGCGAGGACGCGGTCCAGGCCTTCGGCACCATCGACGCCGGCCCGCACGTCGTGGCGCTGTGCGAGGCGCGCGACGCCGCCGCGGTCGAACGGGCGCTGCGCGCGGTGAGCGGCGTCCGCGACGTCCTCGCCTGCGCGCCGGCCGGTGGAGCGCGGCTCCTGTGAAGCTGTCGGCGCCCGGCAAGATCTTCCTCGCTGGCGAATACGCGGTGCTCGACGGCGCGCCCGCGCTGGTGGCCGGACTGGACCTCCGGCTTCACGCGGAGTGCGAGCCCGCCGCGCGCACCGAGCTGGTCCGCGGCGACGCGCGCTGGTCCTCCGGCCCGGTCCCCGCCGAGCTGCGCTTCGCCAAGGCCGGCCTCGACCTCGGCGCGCGGCTGTGTGCCGAGGAGGGCCGTGCGCCGCGCTCGCTGCGGCTCAGCTTCGAGGACGACTTCTCGCTCGCGGGCCTCAAGCTCGGCCTCGGCGGCAGCGCGGCGGCGACGGTCATCGGCGTCCGCGCCGCCTGCCTCGCGCACGAGCGGCCGGTGACCGATGCAGAGGTGCTCGCGCTGGCGGCGGCAGCGCACTGGGCCGGGCAGGGCGGCAGCGGCAGCGGCGGCGACGTGGCCGCCTGCACGCTGGGCGGAGTCCTGCGGGTCCGGGCGCTGCACGCGTGGCGCTCGGCGGAGGAAGTGCTGCAGACGCCCGCCCGCGCCCTCGCGCAAGCCACGCCGGTCGAGGCGTTGCGCCAGCGCGTGCCAGAAAATTTTCGGCTCCTGCTCATCTCCACCGGCGTCCCCGCCGACAGCCGCGCATTGGTCCGGGGCGTGAAGGCGTTCGCGGCGGCGCGGCCTCTGGAGTGGAAGGAGCACGCGGCGCGCATCGCCGCGGCCAGCGCGGCGCTGGAGCGCGCGCTCGCCGCCGCCGGCGCGCCGCGAGAGACCACAGAAGAGATCGACGGCGCCGAGGCGGCACTACCGATCCGCGGCGCCGCGCAGCAAGCAGCGTTCGCGGCCGTCCGCGAGGGCGCCGCCGCCATGGCCGCGCTCGGGACCGCCGCCGGCGTCGACATCGTCACCGGGCCGTTGCAGCGCGCCTGCGCGGTCGCCGCGAGCGCCGGCGCCGCCGCGAAGCCCAGCGGCGCCGGCGGCGGCGACTGCGCGGTGGCGCTCTGCTTCGGCGACGCCGCGCTGGACGCGCTCGAGCGCGCTTTTCTCGGATTGTTTCCCGTGCTCCGGGCCTCGCCCGCCAGTGCTACGCCATCTCGATGATCGCCGCCCTGCTCGTGCTCCTGCTGGCGCAGAGCGGCGCCAACGTCCGCGAAGCGCCCCCGCAGCCCCCGGCCAAAAAAGCGCCCGAGCTGACCCGCGCCCCGGCGCTGGTGGAATTCCGGGCGGCCGTCTATCCGCCCGATCGCCTCGAGCGCGGCGAGACCGCCGACGTCGCCTGCCAGGTCGACCTGGACGCGCTGGGCGCGGTCACCAACGTCATCCTCGAGAAGGGCGCGGCGCCCGACTTCGACGCCGCGGCCGTGCAGGCCATCCGGCAGTTCCGCTTCTCGCCCGCCGAGGTGGACGGCAAGCCGGCGCCGGTCCGCATCCGCTACGTTTACCATTTTGTTATCGAAAAAAAGCCCGCGCCGAAGCCTCAGACCCTGAACGCCGGCGTCATCCGCGGCCAGGTGGTGGAGGCCGGCAGCAAGAAGCCCATCGCCGGCGCCGACGTGCTCGACAAGGAGCAGGGCGTCGCGGTCTCCACCGATGGCGATGGCCGCTATCAGATCGATAGCGTCGCGCCCGGCACGCGGGTGCTCTCGGTGAGCGCGCCGGGCTTCGAGACCCGCGACGTGACGGTCCAGCTCGCGCCCCGCGGCGAAGCGCAGGCGCCGCGCGCGTACCTGCACCGCCAGCTCACCGGCGATCTCTCGGCCACCGTGGCCGGCGAGAAGGCCCAGGACGCCCCCACCCGCCGCACGCTCACGCACGAGGAGCTGGTCAATGTCCCCGGCGCCTTCAACGACCCGGTGCGCGTGGTGCAGAACCTGCCCGGCCTCGCGCGCGCGCCCTTCCTCTCCGGCGCGCTGCTGGTTCGCGGCACCCCGCCGCAAGACACCGGCACCTATCTGGACGGGCTGCGCATCCCGATCCTGTTCCACTTCCTCGGCGGGCCCTCGGTCATCAACGAGCAGCTGATCGATCGCATCGACTTCTATCCCGGCGGCTACGGCTCCTATTACGGCCGCAACCTGACCTCGGCGCTCGACGTCGGCACCCGCAAGGGCGACGCCAACGCGCTCCACGGCAGCGCCTCCCTCGATCTCATCGAGGCGGTGGGCGCCATCGAGGGCCCCGTCTCGAAGGACACGCAGGTCGAGATCGCCGCGCGCCGCAGCCACGTCGATCTCTTCCTGCCGCTCTTCATCCCCAACAACCCCGACCGCGGGACCACCGTGGTCACGCCCATCTATTGGGACTACCAGGCCCGCGCCGACCACCGGCTCGAGGGCGGCGACACGCTCTCGCTGCTGGTCTTCGGCAGCGACGACAAGCTCACCGTCATCCAGAAGGGCGGCAAGCGCACGCTGCCGCTCTCGCTCGACACGCACACCGGCTTCCACCGCGCGCTGGTCGGCTGGCGGCACGCGGTCTCGGACGCGCTCGAGGTCACGGTCCAGCCCGCGGTGGGCTGGCAGGTGCAATCGTTCGCGGTGGACGGCATCGGGCAGGGCGCCTTCTCGCAGCCCCAGTCGGCCGACATCACCGACGTGACGGCTTCGGTGCGCGCGCAGGTCGCCTGGCGGCCCAGCTCCTCGCTCGAGCTGCGCGCCGGCACCGACAGCCAGCTCGACCGCGCCAGCTACAGCGCCGATCTCCAGTCGTCGCTCGACATCCGCAACCTCGGCTCGCCCATCACGCAGGAGACTAAGTTCTCGCGCGTGCAGCCGTTCGTGCAGCTGGGCGAATACGTCGAGGCCGAGTTCAAGGACGGCAAGCTGCGCGCCACGCTGGGCCTGCGCAGCGACCAGATCCACTGGCGCTCGCACGAGCGGGTCGCGCTCGATCCGCGGCTCTGGGTCCGCTACCAGCTCACCGAGGCGACCGCGCTCAAGGCCTATACCGGCCTCTATCACCAGCCGCCCTCGCCGCTGCAGATCGACAACGATCTGGGCAACCCCGACCTCGGCCTCGAGGGCGCCGTGCAGTTCGGCACCGGCGTCGAGCACCGCTTCAGCGACGTCTGGAACGTGAGCGCCGAGGTCTTCTACAACCGCCGCTACGACCTGGTGCAGCGGGTCGATCCGTTCACCCAGAACGGCGTCGTGATGAACCCGCGCTACCAGAACGCCGGCATCGGCCGCTCGTACGGGCTGGAGCTCCTGATCCGCCGCGAGATCACCGCGAAGCTCTACGGCTGGATCTCGTACACGCTGTCGAAGAGCGAGGTGCTGCGCGTGCCGGGCGAGGTGTGGCGCGCGTTCTCGTACGACCAGCCGCACATCCTCACCGTGGTGGTGGGCTACCGGCCGAACCCGGGCTGGGAGCTGTCGTCGCGCTTCCGGCTGGTGTCGGGCAACCCGATCGCGCCGGTCAACGGCGCGACGTTCAACGCCGACACCGGCGGCTACGTCGCCGACTACGGCCGCTTCGGCGACGGCCGCTCGCCGATGTTCGTCCAGCTCGACGGGCGCGCGCAGAAGACCTGGACCTGGGACACCTGGGACCTCTCGCTCTACCTGGACGTGCAGAACATCACCAACCATCGCAATGAAGAGATCCACGTCTACGACTATCGCTTCCGCGACCAGGGCAGCATCTCCGGCATTCCCATCCTCCCCACGCTCGGGTTGAAGGCGAGGTTCTAGATGCGCGCGCTCTCCCTGCTGCTGCTGTGTCTCGCGTGCACGCCCAGCTTCCAGTCGGCGAGCGACGTCGTCGACCTGCGCGTGCTGGCCATCCGCGCCGACCCGCCCGAGGCGCAGGTGGACCTCGACGCCGGCACCGTGGACGACGTGACGGTGCAGGTGCTGATCGCCGATCCGACCGCGACCTTCCCCGCCACGATGAAGGGCCTGCTCTGCTCGCCGACCGACACGCTGAGCTGCGCCGGGACGTTTGCGGTCCCGCTGCCGCCGGTGACGCATCCGGTGGGCGAGGCGTTCTCCTATTCCATCTCGGTTCCGATCGACACGGTGCGGGCGGCGCTGTCGAGCGACAAGCTGGCCGGCCTCGGCGGGCTCCGGGTGCAGCTGCAGCTCCTGGTGGACGACGGCAACCCCGCCAAGGACGTCTCGGCGGAGAAGGTCCTGCTCTTCTCGCGGAAGGACCACGTGCCGAACCATGTCCCGCTGCTCGACGGCGTGATGATCAGCGTGGACGCCGTTGCGCAAGCCGCGCCGCTGCAGCCCGGGCAGACCTTGCAGCTCACGCGAGGCCACCTCTACGGGCTGCGGCCACTCCCTCATGTCTGCGGGCCGTCGGGCCTCAACACCTGCATCCCGGCGATCGAGTCGTACGACACCGTCGACCTCTCGGGAAAGACCGTCCACCTCACCGAGCAGCTGTCGTACAGCTTCTTCACCACCGGGGGCGCCGAGCTGGATCGGGACTCCGCCGACGAGCCGCCCGGCGGCACGGCGCCGCCTGAGGGGCTCGCGCGCATCGACTCGCTGGCCGTGGGCAAGGGCACGCTCTGGATCGTGGTCCGCGACGGACGCGGCGGCGAATCGTGGATCACGCTGCCGTGGACCTCGAACTAGCCTAGCCCGTGCTCGCGCGCGGCGAGCCCGGGCCGCCGGTCAGCTGCTCCACCTTGCCCAGCAGCTCGTCGAGGTCGAACGGCTTTGCCAGGTGCCCGTTGGCCTTCAGCTTGACCGCGTGGCCCTGCACGGCGCGGTCGGCGCTGAGGATCAGCAGCGGCGCGGGGCGGCCCCCGAGCAGGTCGAGCTCGGCCACGAACTGCCACCCGTCCATCACCGGCATCATCAGGTCGAGCAGGATGGCCGCGGGGTGCTCGGTCTTCAGCAGCTCGAGTGCCTCCCGACCGTTGGAGGCCATCAGGACCCGGTAGCCCTCGGTCGACAGGCACAGCGCCAGCGTCTGCAGGATGTCGGGGTCGTCGTCGACGATCAGGACGAGTCTCTCGCCGGAGCGGTCGGATCCCATTCCACCCGCTATAAAGAAGCCGCGCCTCAGGGTCAACCGCCATTTTCCCGGCAAGTTGAAATATGCGCGCGCCCTTGGAATATGCGCGCGCCCTTGAAGACCAGCGCCCGCGGCCTTACAACCTGGCCCCGATGCCGCGCTGCCCCTCCTGCAAAGGCGAAGTGAAGCCGCGCGCCGAGAACGCGGCTTTTCCATTCTGCACCGAGCGGTGCCGCGCCGTCGATCTCGGGCGCTGGTACCTCGGCTCCTACCGCGTGCCCGGCCCGCCGGCGCAACCGGACGACCGCAAGCGCGATCCCGACGAGCCAGATCAATAGACGCGGTGGCCGCCGCGTGCTACGCGCGACGCGCCCATGCTGAAGCTTGCCGTCCGCACCCTCGTCTCGCTGGCGATGAGCGCCCTCTTCGTCTGGCTGTCGCTGCGCCACGCCGACCTGCGCGCGGTAGGCGCGTCGATCGCCGCCGCCGACCCCGCGCGCGTCGCGCTCTACATCGTCATCATGCTGGCCGTGCACCTGGTGCGGACGGTGCGCTGGGGCATCCTGCTGGAGCCGCTCGGCCACGTCGGGTTCAAGCGGCTCAACTCGGCGAGCGCGGTGGGCTTCATGCTGCTCATGCTGCTGCCGCTGCGCCTGGGGGAGTTCGCGCGGCCGCTCCTGATCGCCCGGCCTCCGGAGGGCAGCGGCGTGGCACTTCGCCGCAGCGGCGCGATGGCCTCCATCGTGGTCGAGCGCATCGTCGACGGCATCTTCATCGGCGTGCTCGGCATCCTGGCGCTGCGCGCGCTGGGCGACTCGGCGGCGGGCCGCTACGTCGACTTCGCGCGGAAGGCCTCGGTGCTGGTCGCGGCCGGCTTCTTCGGCCTGTGCATCGCGGTGGTGGCCGCCTTCTTCCTGCGCGAGCGGGCGCTGGCCGTGACCCGCGCCGTGCTCACCCCGCTCAGCCCGCGGCTCGCGGCGAAAGCCGCGTCGATGATGGACGGCTTCATCGGCGCGCTGCACCTGGGCTCCGGCTGGAAGGTCCTCGGCTTCTTCACCCTCACCGCGCTGTACTGGACCCTCAACGCCCTCGGCCTCGGCGTGCTCGCTCCTGCCTTCGGCTTCACCGGCCTCACCCCGCTGATGCTCGCGGCCATCCTCACCATCCAGGTGGTGGGCGTGATGGTCCCCGCGGGCCCCGGCATGATCGGCACCATGCAGTTCTTCACCCAGGCGGGCCTGTCGCTCTTCGTCGCGGACGGCTTCTCTGCTCGCGCCGCCGGTTGCGCCAACACTCTCTGGCTGCTGCAGTTCGGCGTCCAGGTCGCGCTGGGTCTGATCTTCCTGACAACCGGCCACGTCTCGCTCAAGGGACTCTTCGGCGCGAATCCCATCGAAGAAGACGCGGCGGCGGTCGCGCCTTGACTCACCCGAGGCCGTCCTCTAGATTGCGCCGCCTTTCTTTTGGCGGTGTAGCTCAATCGGCTAGAGCGGCGGTCTCATAATCCGCAGGTAGGTGGTTCGAATCCACCCACCGCCATTCCATCCCTGTGCCCACCTCTGCAGCTCGCCGTCCGACGGCGCGCGAGGGTGCACCGGAGTGAAAACTTTACAGGCAGGCGAGCGCTCCGCCCCTGCAAGGTGTGGAGTGTGCTCCCGCCGACATCGCGCAGTGCGCAGGAATCAGGGGCTGCGTCGGATGGCCAGATCCTTGCAGCCAAGCCCGGGGATGGCCGCTTCTCCGCGCGCGATCGTCGACGACGGCCTCTCCCGATTCGCCGCGGGCCCTGCCGAGGCGCCGTTCGCGCAGTCCGAGCAGCTCACCCCGCGCGTGGCCGCCACCGCCGACGCGGCGGCCTCGCTCGCTCTGCTCGCTCCCGCCACCCGGCTGCGCCTGCTGGCCTTCCTCGACCACGTCGCCGAGCTCGCGGAGCTGGTTCCCTGCAGCAGCGCCTCGTGGGACGACGAGCGCGAGCCCACCGGCGCCCTCGCGCTCTCGTTCGGCTGTGTCTCCTTGCGCTACCGCATCGACGACAGCGACGCTTCCCTGGTGATCGAGGAGGTCACGCTGCGCCCCGGATTTTCTCGCTGCTTGAGCGCGCACGGCAGCGCGGAGTAGAACAGCGT
>FSWK01000532.1_pt1 | contig 14597 bp, 11 predicted proteins | sample 1637951 | NCBI WGS metagenome assembly FSWK01 (sample SAMEA3914789, study PRJEB12502) | metagenome | biome: forest; material: soil | place: Canada | collected 2011-07-03 | depth 0.3 m | reverse complement strand
GCGGGAACCTCGAGCACCGCGTCGACGTGGGCCGCCTGGAGCTCGGCATTCCCGCCATCGCGCAGCTGGCGGCGTTCGTGGACGGCGGCGTGGTGGCGCGCCGCGCGGACGCGGTCGCGGGAGTCAACTACCAGGGGCCGATCGCGAGCCTGGGCGTGGGCGGGCGGTACATCCCGATCCCGTTCGCGCACGCGGTGGGGCGGCTCGACTTCGCCGCCGGCCTCGTGCCGCGCCGCACCTTCGACATCTCTGTCTCGGGGCAGCAGTTCTTCTAACCCTTCAGGCTTTGCCGTTTCTGGTCTTACGGTCGCGCGGCCACGGCGGCAGTGCGTTGTCGCGAGTGGGCGATGTCGTCGATGAACCGCCGCTCCTCCTCCAGCGCGATGCGCCGATCGTCGACGACCAGCGCCCCCTCCTCGAGCTTGTTGAGCGACAGCGCGTCCAGGTTGCACGAGCCGACAGCCACGAGCGTGTCGTCCACCAGCATGGTCTTGCCGTGCATCATCGCCGGCTCGTACTCGTAGGCGCGGGCGCCGGCCTTGACCAGGTCGTCCATCCGCTCGCGCTGGACCTTGAGGTACGCGGGCGTGTCGGTCTTGTCGCCGGCAGCGAGGACCCGCACGTCCACGCCTTCGCGCGCCTTGCGGCCGAGCAGCTCCATGATCGGCGTCGAGGGCACGAAGTACGCGTTCGAGATCCAGATCCGCCGCTTCGCCGCCTCGATCAACAGCTGGGTCAGGCGGTCGCCCCTGGTCACGACGCCGTGCTCGGTGCTGCTGACGAAGGCCGCGCTGACGTCGCCGGGCGCGCCGGGCTCGGGGAAGGCGTCGGCCGGGAGCAGCTCGCCGCCGGCCTCCTGCCAGTTCTCGGCGAAGGCCTGCTGCATGTCGCGGACGGCAGGCCCGCGCACGCGCAGATTGGAGTCGCGCCACTCGGGCGGGTCGTCCGAGAGCCCCTTGCCCGCCCACTTGTCGTCGATGCCGAAGCCGCCGGTGAAGCCGGTGCGCCCGTCGACGATGACGAGCTTGCGGTGCATGCGCGCCAGATCGTCCTGTCCGGGCACCGGCCGGAACATGCGCACCGCGCAGCCGGCATAGGCGAGCTTCTGGCCGATCTTCTCGAAGCCGACGCTGCCCACCGCGTCCACCAGCACGCGGCACTGGACGCCCCTGCGCGCCTTGTCCACCAGCGCCTCCACCAGGCGATCGGAGACCTTGCCCGAGGCCCAGATGAACGTCTCGATGTGGATGCTCTTCTTCGCGCGGCCGACTTCTTCGAGCTGCGCGTCGAAGACCGAGCCGTTGTTGTAGACGTCGACGAGGTTGCCGGGCTTGAGCGGCACTCCCACGCTCTGGAACAGCGCGGTGGAGAAGCCGGCGCCGCGATCGGGGACGGCGGCGTCGAGGCGGAACTCGCCGACCGGCTTGCGGCCGAAGCCGTGGCACGCGGTGGCGAGGAGGAGAGCCGGCAGGAGTTTTTTCACCCCGTGATGCTGCGCATCCAGGCGTCGACCCGGCAACGGGACAGGCGGCCGGGCGAGCCGCCGCTGCCCGCCGCGGTGTAGATGACGACCTTGATGTCCGTCATGCGCGCGCTCGCGGTGGTCTCGTCGCTGCTCTACGGCTGCGCCGCCGCTCATCACGAGCCCGCCGTGCGCGGCCTCCCGCGCGACGACCCCGAGGCCACGCTGAGCGTCGTCTGGGTCGGGCACGCCACGGTGCTCATCCGCCTCGGCCACCGGTTCGTGCTGACCGACCCCAACCTGGGCGGCTCGCTCTGGATCCAGCCGCGCGTGACGCCCGCGTCGCTGACGCCGGAGCAGCTGCCGCCGGTGCAGCTGGTCCTGCTCAGCCACCTGCACATCGATCATTTCGACACCTGGACGCTGAACCGCATGCCCGCCTCCACCGAGGTGGTGTTCCCGCCCGGCGCCGAATCGTACATGAGCGCGATCCGGCAGGTGACCAAGGAGTCGCTCCCGTTCGGCCAGACGCTGCAGCGGGGCGGGGTGACGGTCACCTCGGTGCCGGTGATGCACAAAGGCGGGCGCTACCTGCTCGACGCGTTCTGGAACAAGTCGTTCGCGGGCTACATCATCGAGGCGGAGGGCAAGCGCATCTTCTTCGCCGGCGACACCGGCTACGACAAGACCGCGTTCGTCGAGATCGGCCGGCGCTTTCCCGGGATCGATCTGGCGCTGATTCCGATCGCGCCCGCCAAGGGAGGCAACGTGAACCACGCCGACCCGAGAGAGGCGCTCGACATCTTCCGCGACGTCGGCGCGCGCTACCTGATCCCGATCCACTTCGAGGCGTACGCGAGCATGGCGGTGCCGTACGAGCAGCCGCGCGCGGAGCTGCTGGCAGAAGCGAAGAAGCGCAACCTCGAAGACCGCGTCTTCGCCCTCTACACCGGCGAGCGCCTGATCGTGCCGGACGGCGGCGGCGCGCCGCGGGTGACGCGCGAGAAGTAAAGTAGAGTCGCGCGGTGAGCAATGAAGAGCCGAAGCCCTGGCCGCAGAGCCTCTGCCACCGCTGCGCCGCGCCGCCGCGCTACGTGAAGACCCAGAGCAGCGTCTTCATCCTCTGCCCGCTGCTGCCGGAGAAATATCCGCCGCAGCCGGTGCTGCGCTGCGCGCTCTTCCGGCCGCTCGCGGCGCTGCTGCTGCTGCTCGCGCCAGCGGCCGCCCACGCTGCCGCGCCGTCGCTGGTGTTCAAGGGCGGTGCGGTGCTCCAGGCCCCGCGCTACCGCGCGTTCTATTGGGGCACCTACTGGAACCTCGCGCTCGGCACCGACGACCGCGCGCGGCTGGACGACTTCTTCCGCGCCATCGCGCCGTCGCCGCGCTTCGCCAGCGTGCTGCAGCAGTACGACAGCCGGCTGCAGCCGGGCAGCTTCGACGGCAGCGCGGTGGTGACCGGCAACGTCGCCTCGCTGGTGACCGACGCGGACGTGCGCGCGCTGGTGCAGGCGCAGCGGCCCGCGCCGGACGCGGACGAGATCGACGTGGTCTTCCTCCCGCGCGGCACCGAGGTCACCGCCGGCGGCGCGCAGTCGTGCCAGGAGTTCTGCGGCTATCACGACTCGTTCCAGTCGGGCGCACTGCGATGGCGCTACATCGTGGCGCCCTATGCGAGCTGCGCGGGCTGCAGCTTCACCAACGCGCCCGGCCTGCAGCTCGACACGCTCCGGCGCGACAGCTCCACTGTGATCCTCTCGCACGAGATGGCCGAGACCATCACCGACCCCGACCCCGCCGCGGGATGGATCGCCGCCAGCGGCGAGGAGATCGGCGACCTGTGCGGCGGGTCGAAGGGCGTCTTCAAGACGGCGCGCATCGACGGCTTCGAGCTGCAGCAGGAGTGGAGCAACGCCGACTCGGCCTGCGTGACCGAGCTGCCGATCCCGGTGGCCAAAGACGGCAGCTGCCCGCCGGGCTTCGTGGCCGCGCAGGGAGTGTGCACCGAGGCCGCGCCTGCGAAGACCGGCTGCGCCAGCGCCGATGCGGGCTGGCTGGCCGCGCTCAGTGCACTCGCCGGTACACGCCGACGACGACGCCGATGATCTGCGTGTCGCGGAAGTCGCTCTTCGAGACGTAGATTGGTTTGAGCCGCGGGTTCGACGGCTGGAAGCGGATGCGGTCGCCCTCCGGATAGAAGCGCTTCACGGTGGCCTCGTCGTCGATCATGGCCACGACGATCTCGCCGGCCGACGCCTGCAGCTGCTTGCGGACGAAGATGTAGTCGCCGTCGAGGATGCCATCGCCGATCATCGAGTCGCCCGAGACCTTGAGGCCGAAGACCTTCTTCGGCGAGTCTCCCAGCAGGAAGCTGTCGATGCGGACGTGGTCGGTGATGTTCTCCTGGGCCAGGATGGGCGCGCCCGCCGCGACCTTGCCGACGATGGGGATGTCGACCAGGTCGCGGTCGCTCGACTCCAGCGGCGCGAGCTCGCGGCGCTTGACCAGCCGCGGGGCCGCGTTGCCCTGCGACGCCGACTTGCCGCCGTCGAGCACGCTGAGCGCGCGGCTCTTGAGCTCGCCGCGGTGCAGGTAGCCCTTGCGCTCCAGCGCCTTCAGGTGATCGTTGACGCCGTTCGTGGACCGGATGCCGAAGTGCTCGCCGATCTCGCGGATGGTGGGCGGGTAGCCTTGATCCTCGATGCAGCGCTGGATGAAGGCGAGAATCTTCTCCTGTCGCTCGGTCATCGGCTCGGTCATGCAGCTCAGGCTACTGAACGGCTGGGCACTGGTCAAGTTTTCAGTCCGCGCATTCGGCCTGGGCGCGCTATACGACCGCGCATGCTGCGCGCAAACCACGCGGTGAGGCTGGGCCTGCGCGCGGCGTCGCGCAACCCGGAGCTCGCCTTCGCCAAGGCGCTGCTCGATCAGCTGGGCAATCTGCTGACGCTGCTGCCGCTGCTGCTGGCCGGCGTGCTGCTCGCGGCCGCGCTCGGCGACGGCTCCGCTCTGCAAGCGCTGCTGCACGCGCTGCGGGTGGCGCGCGCGCTGCGCTGGCCGGTGGCCGGCGGCCTCTGCGCGGCGGCTGGTGTCGCGTGGGCGCTGGGCATCGGCTTCTGGTCGGGCGCGCTGCCGCTGCTCGCGGCCGACGCGGAGATGAACGCGCGGCCGCCGCCGGGCAACTTCCTGCTGCTCGCGAGCCGCGGCTTCGCGCGCGTGGCCGGGGCCGGCGCGGTGGGCTCGCTGCTCTCGCTCCTCTACGCCGCCGCGTGCACGGTGGCGCTGCTGGCCGCGCTGCCGCTGGTCGCGCTGCGGCCGTCTCCCGCGCTGCTCGCCGGCGCCGCGCTGGTCGCCGCCGCCGGGGTGGCCGGCGGCATGCTGGTCGATCTGCTGGCGCGGCTGATGCTGGTCCGCTCGGCGGCGCTGGGCGATGGCGTCACGGCAGCGTTCGGCCGCGCCGCCTCGCTGCTGGGAGCGCGGCTGGGCGCCTGCATCGCCATCGCCGCGGCCTTCCTGCTGCTCGAGCTGGTGGTCGCCACCATGGGCACCATGCTCACCGGGGTGCTCGCCGGCGGGCCGCTGCTGGACGCGCACGCGGAGCTGCTGGCGCTGGCGCCGCGGCTCGCGGTGGGTCTCGCGCTCGCGGCCGTCTTCGCCTGGCTCGAGATCGGGAGGCAGGGAGCGCTCGCGGCGCTGGCCGCCGACGCCGACGGCCTCATCGAGCTTCCTGACGACCCGCAGCCGTCCGGGCCGGTGCCCGCGGTGCTCGAGCGCCCGCGGCCCGAGCGGGTGATCGAGGCGCTGCCGGCGGAGCCAATCATCGAAGCGCTGCTCGACGAGCCGGTGGTGGAGGCGCTGCCGGTGGACCCGGAGGAGGAGGCGCCGCCCGCGGCCGCGCCGACGGACGACGAGCCGCACAGCTAGCTGAATCAGTGGACGCTGGCCGCGACCGGCTCGACGGCCTGCTCGCCGGGGAGCTCCACGGTGAAGGTCGCCCCCGAGCCGGGCTCGCTGCTCACCAGGATGACGCCGCGGTGCGCCTGCACGATCTGCCGGCTGATGTAAAGGCCCAGCCCGAGCCCGCCGTACTCGCGCACCGAGACCGCGCGCTCGAAGCGCTCGAAGATGCGCGCCTGGTCGTCGGGCTGCACCCCGATGCCATGGTCGCGCACCGCCAGCCGCAGCACCGACTCATCCCGCGTCAGCGTCACCTCGACCGGCTTCCCGCGGCCGTACTTGATGGCGTTGGAGATGAGGTTCGTGATCACCTGATCCATCCGCATGGGGTCGCATTCAAAAGGCATGGGAGAGTCGGCCTTGACGACGATGCTGCAGCCGTTCGCGGCTGCCTCTCCCGCGAGCCGCCCGGCCACGTCCACCGCCAGCGCCTGCAGGTCGCTGGGCTCCACCTGGATCTGCAGCTTGCCCGAGCTGATGCGCGAGACGTCGAGCAGCTGATCGACCAGCCGGCAGAGCCGCTCCACCTGGCGCAGCATCACCCGCGAAGCCTCGTCGCCCGCGCGCCGCAGCTGGGACTGCGACTGCAGCTTGAGCGAGGTCAGCGGCGTGCGCAGCTCGTGCGCCGCGACGGTGAGGAACTCATCGCGCAGCTGGACCGCCTCGCGCGCCTCGACGTACAGCTCCGCCGCGCGCTTCTGCGCCGCCTCGGCCTCGAAGCGCGCGGCCCGCTCGCGCACCAGCAGCGCGACGCGCTCGTCGTCGGCCCGCTTGCGGTCATCGATGTCGGTGTCGGTGCCCAGCCAGGCCATCACCTCGCCGTCGCGCCCGCGCTCAGGCAGCGCGCGCCGCAGGTGCCAGCGATAGCCCCCGTCCGCGGCCTGGATGCGGGCCTCGCACTGGAACGGCTTCTCGGTGCGCAGCGCCTCGTGCCAGCTCGTCAGGCATGCCTCGCGATCCTCGGGATGCAGGAACGCCCAGGTGTCATCGTCCAGGCCGGCGCCGGTATAGGCGAACCAGCGGTGGTTCCGGTACTCGATGGTCCCGTCGGGCAGCGCGCGCCAGACGATCTGCGGGATCGCCTCGGCGAGGTTCCGGTAGCGCCGGTCGCTGGCGAGCTGCAGATCGGCCACGCGCACCGCCTGCTCGCGCCGCTCGCTTTCTTGAAGGCGCGCCGCCTGCTGCTCGATCAGCAGCGTCTTGCGGTGCAGCTCGGCAAAGACGGCCACCTTGGCGCGCAAGATGTCGGGCTCGATCGGCTTGACCAGGTAGTCGACGGCGCCCGCCTTGTAGGCGCGCGCCAGCGTCTCCATGTCGGTGCCGGAGGCGGTCAGGAAGAGGATCGGGACGTCCTTGGATCTCTCCCGCTGCTTGATCAGCTGGGCGGTCTCGAAGCCGTCCATGCCGGGCAGCACCGCGTCGAGGAGGATCACGCCGAAGTCGGTCTTGAGCACGGCCCGCAGCGCTTCGGGGCCGGTGACGGCCTCGGTGATCCGGTAACCGGGCTCGTCGCCGAGGATGGCGCGCATCGCCTGGAGGTTCGCAGGCGTGTCGTCCACCACGAGGACGTCGACAGGGATGAGATCGAGATCGGACACGAAGCCCCACTCTGGACCAGAACGCGCTCGCGGAAAAGCGCAGACGCCGGACCTGTCGCTCAGCGAACCAGCGCCTTGGGTGACTTGAACGCGTTCTGGATGGCCTGGCCCACCTGGCGCAGGCGCGCGCCGAGGCCCGCGAGCGCGCTGGTCTTCGCCGCGCCGCCGCGAAGCACGAAGCGCTGGATGGAGTCGGCGCTGGTGCGGCGCGCGGGCGCGTCGAGCGTGCGCTGGCGGACCACGCGCGCGCCGTCGAGCACGAAGGTCGCCGGGTGCGCGACGCCGCCGTGATCGGCCGCGTCGAGCAGGCCCCACGATTCGATCATCTGCTTGTCGGGATCGGACAGCATCGGAAACCCGATGCCGCGCTCGCGCCGGAAGAACGCCAGCAGCGACGGCTCGGCGGCCGAGACCGCGACCACGCGCGCGCCCATGCGGGAAAAGCCCAGCGTCGCGTCGCGGTAGTCGAGCAGCTGGCGGACGCAGACCGAGGCTTCGTGAGAGCGGATGAAGAGGAGGACCAGCGGCCGCCCGTCCGCCGCCCTCGCGAGCGAGGTCGGCTTGCCCGCTTCGTCGAGCAGCACGGAGTCGGGGGCCTGCTCGCCCACCTTCGGAGTGCGCGCATCCCAATGGCGTCGTTCCATCGACGCAACTTGGTGACGTGCGGCTACTTGAGGAAGCGGCGCACGCTGATCTTCTTCAGCCGGCCTGAAATGAGCGTCCAGCTGACCGCGGCGCCGAAGAGCATGGCCGAGAGCGCGAGGCCGACCAGCGCCGGGATCGGCCACACCGTGCTGCCGCCGCCTTCGGAGGCGCGGCCCACCAGCGAGAACGCGCCGACGATGAGGCCCGAGGCGATCATGCCGGCGAAGAGCAGGATGCCCAGCACCTTGACGTTGGTGTTGAGCTTGACCAGCTCATCGTTGCGGACGGTGACGTGGAACTTGCCGCCCTCGAGATCCATCAGGATCTGCGAGAGCTGCTGCGGCGTGTCCTGCAAGAAGCCCTGCAGCTGGAGCAGCACGCGGAACAGCCCGGTGGAGCCGGAGCCCGCGGGGCTGTAGCGCTCGAAGAGGAGCTGCTTCGCGTAGGGCAGCGCGACCTGCACCACGTCGAGGTCGGGGTCGAGCTGCCGGATGATCCCCTCGGTGGTGCCCGCCGCCTTGGAGAGCACGGCGTACTCCCTCGGGATCTTGATCCGGTACTTCATCGCCAGGTCGACCAGGTCTTTCAGCAGCGTCCCGGAGTCCACCTCCGACAGCTTGAGGCCCAGGTACGTGTCGAGGATCTGGTGGATGTCGGCGCGGAACTGGTGGAGGTTGATGCGCTCGTCGGGGACGCCGACTTTATAAAGCAGGCGCGCGACGGTGTCGGGGTCCTTGAGCGAGATGGCGAGCACCAGCAGGATGATCGACTCCTGCATGCCCTTCGAGAGCCGGCCCACCAGCCCGAAGTCGATCAGCCCCAGCCGCGAGCCCTCGAGCACGATCATGTTCCCGGGGTGCGGGTCGCCGTGGAACAGGCCGTCGGTGAAGAGCTGGTGGAAGCTCGCGTCGAGGATGTGCCGCGCCAGCGTCTTGCGATCGATGCCGGCCAGCGCCTCGCCGCCCGGCTCGAGCACCTGCTTGAGCTTGCTGCCCTTGAGCTCCTCGAGCGTGATCACCGTCCGCGCCGACAGCTCCCGATACAGCTTCGGAATGACCACGTAGGGCCGCTCGGCGTGGTTCTTCGCGAACGCCTCGATGTTGCGCGCCTCGTTCTCGAAGTCGAGCTCCACCAGCATGGCGGCGCGGAACTCGGCGACGATGCCGGTGGGCGTGTAGATGCCGGTCTCTTCGATGACGCCTTCGAGGAACTTCGCCAGGTAGAAGAGCAGGTCGGTGTCGGAGCGGATCCGCTCCTCGATGCCCGGCCGCTGGACCTTGACCACCACCTCGTCGCCGTTGGCCAGCCGCGCGCGGTGCACCTGCGCGATGGAGGCTGACGCGAGCGGCTCGCTGTCGATCTCGGCGAAGAGCGCGTGGGCGGGCTTGCCCAGCCCCTTCTCGATCAGCTCGAAGACCAGCTCGACCGGCATCGGCGTGGCCGCGTCCTGCAGCAGCGTCAGCTCGGCGATGAAGTCGGCCGGCAGGATGTCGGGCCGCGCGGAGAGGATCTGTCCCAGCTTGGTAAACGTCGGCCCCAGCTCGGCCAGCGTCTCGCGGAAGCGGCGCGCGCTGGTGGCGCGCATCGACTCGGGCGAGGGCCGCTCGCCTTCGGGCCGCTTGCCCAGCACCTCCCAGATGCGCGCCCGGTCGAGCAGCTCGCCGAAGCCGTGGCGCACCACGACCGCGCTGATCTCCCGCAGCCTGCGCAAGTCCTGGACGGCCTGGATCATCGCCGCGCTTCTATCACTGGACGGCTTCGAGGAGATCGACCTTCACCAGCAGCGTGTCGCCGTGCGTGACCCCGCGCGCGCCCAGCGCCGCGAGCTCGCCGCGAAGGCTGAGCGGACCGGGCGGCGGGGTGAAGTCGTTGGCGCTCTGGTGCGCGTAGACCAGGTAGAAGGTGCTGCCGGTGCGCCACTCCCAGCGCAGGATCAGGTTGACGTTGAGCCCCGCCTGCCGGTCGTTGGCGTTCGGCGGCTGGTCGTCGCTGGTGGCGGGGACGAAGTCGGCGCTGCGCAAGGTGGGCTTGCCCGCCGCCGCGAGCGCGCGCCAGGGCGCACCGTACGAGATGCCGGCGGTGAAGAGCTGCGCGTAGGACTGGAGCGTGAGCCGCGGCGTGAACGCATAGGTGGCCCGGAGCAGCGCGCTCACGCTCCGCGCCTGCTGCTGCGAGACGAGGTATTCGCGAGGGCCGGCGACGGCAAGGCGCGGGTCGAGCTGGACGGTGGGGTCGCCGCTCGCGCAGGATGCAAAGCCCAGCTGCGCGCAGGACGACGGCGAGAGCGCGCCGGCCGGCCGGATCTGCCGGAAGGTCCCGGCGTTCTCGTTGTAGGTGACGTCGAAGCTGCCCTCGAGCTGCGGCAGGGGCCGGAAGACGGCGGTGACCTCCAGCTGATTCTGGCGCTCGAAGCGGGGGAACGAGCGCGACTCGGTGAAGCTGAGCTGCAGCTGCAGCGGCTTGCGCGAGTCGGTGGCGAAGTACCCATAGGCGACGGCGCTGGCCTGGCGCTCGATCGGCGTGCCGTCCAGCATCTCGCGATCGTCGACGAAGGGCGTCTGGTACGTGCCGCCCAGGTCGTAGAACCAGAAGTCGTTGTCGGTCAGGTTTCCCTCGAGAAAGACCTCGCGATCGAGGCGGTTGTTGAACGCGGCATCGTGGACCTCCTTGCCGCCGAAGAGCAGCTGCGAGCTCTGGCTCCAGGAGTTGGCGTGCGGCTCGCGGAGGAAGACGTAGCCCATGGTCCGCGAGAGGTTGGCGCGCGGCAGGAAGCCGAGGTCGTTCACGTTGAAGGTCGGGGTCAGGTAGTCGGTGTTGAGCCCGAGGCCCCAGTACTCCTTCGAGTGGTGGATGCGCCCCGAGGCCGCGGTGCCGCTGGAGGTCTCGCCGGCGAAGGTTCCGTCGCGCAGCGTCTCGGGCGTGTGGCTGGTCAGCAGCGAGCCCAGCCCCTGCGCGGTGAAGTCCCAGGAGCGGTCGTCGTTGAACAGCGTGAGGTCGCCCTCTCCGACGTGCGCGTGGCGGTGCTCGAGGCCGAGCAGCGGGCTGGCGAAGAGCGGATCGACCGCGGTGCCCGAGACGCCGATCAGCGCGTGCTCGCCCGCCGGGATGCGGACCCGCGCGGCCGTGGTGCTGCGCGCCTCGACCGTGCGCAGGTCGTGCACGCTGCCGTCGCGCTCCTGGATCTGCGCCGAGAGCCGCGGCTCGAGCGCGGTGAGCAGCCCCACGCTCGCGCCCTGCACGGTGCCGCTCAGCTTCGCCGCCGTCGCCACCGGGACCGCCGACGGCTGGTAGACGAGGCTCTGGTCGGCGTTGAGCGTGCCGGCGCTATAGCTCTGAACGGGCGGCGCGCGGCCGATGCGCCGCGAGTAGAACATCTGGTACGCGTCGCCGCCGTACGGCCCGCCGATGTCGGCGCGCAGCGGCGACTTGAAGAGGTCCAGCCCCTCGAGGAAGAAGGGCCGCTTCTCGGGAAAGAAGGTCTCGAAGGTGCTGAGGTTCAGCACGCGCTGGTCGGCCTCGACCTGGCCGAAGTCGGGGTTGATGGTCCCCACCAGCGCGAGGTCGCTGGCGAGGTTGTAGCGCAGGTCCAGGCCCACGCAGCCCTCGGCCACGCGGTACGGACTGAGGCCCGTGGACGAGCAGGCGCCGAGCGCCGCGTCCGGCACGGCCGACGATGCCGCGGGCGCGGTGCGGATGAGCCGCGCGCCGAAGTAGGGACGCAGCTCCAGCGCGCGGACCGGCTTGAGGCCGTCGATGCCTTCGAGCAGGCCGAAGCGGCTCACGTCGCCGGCGCGGCCGTTGGGCCGGAAGCGCCACTGGTCCTCTTCATGGCGCCGCGAGAGGTTGCGGTACAGGTTGAAGCCGAAGGCGTGCGCGTGGTCCGGGATGCGCAGCAGCCGCAGCGGGATCCGGACCTCGAGCGACCAGCCCTTGGCGGTGCGCGCGACGGCGGAGTCCCAGGCGCCGTCCCAGTCGGTGGTGAAGTCGACGTCGTTGAAGTGGAGGCCGTCAACCTGCGTGCCCGAGGCGTAGACCATGAAGTGATAGGCGGTCCGCCGGTCGAGCGTGGTGTCGAGGTCAAAGGAGATGTAGTCGCCCTCGACGAAGCGGTCGCGGCGGCTCAGGGTCGCCGTCGGCTCCTGCGGGTCGTCGCACTCGGCGCCGAGGTAGAGGTTCTCGTCGTCCCAGAGGACGCGGAAGCGGGTGGCGACCGACGCTGTCGCGCCCTCGTCGGGGTGCGATTGCCGGAAGCCTTCCTGCAGCTCCGCCGCCTGCCACGCAGGCTCGTCCAGGCGGCCGTCGAGGGCGATGGGCCCGACGCGGCGCGCGGCGTGCGCGGTGCGGAGAAACGTCGACTCGGGCGGCAGCTCCTTGCGGGCTTCGTCCGCGCGCGCCGCGCCGCACACGAGCAGCGCAAGAATCGCCGGGGAAGCGCCGAGTCGGTGCATGCGGAGCCTCTAACGCGAAACCTGCGCGGGCATTTCAGGGAAATGCGGCGCGTGCACGGGATCATCAAAGTCAGCTTCGCTGACGGAGGCGCCCGTGCGCCGCCGAGCAGCGCGACTTCGAGCAGGCCCTTCGCGCCGCGGCCGAGCCGCTGCTGCGCTGATCAGCCGGGCTTTGCCTTCTCGAGATTGGCGACGTCCAGCAGATCCTGCGGCCGCCCGACGGCGCGCTTGTTGCGCAGGAGATCGGCGAGGCCGAGCACGTGAATCGGCACGCCGCCGTAGGTCGAGTCGAGCCGGCGCTCCCACGCCTCGGCGAAGACCACCGCCTCGATGCTGGTGAGGAGGTCGATGCGATTGGGCTCGACCCCGATCTGCAGGACCACTCCCGGCGTCGCGAGGTCTTGCACCGCGAGGTCGCCCAAGGGAGCCCCGAACGCGCGAAGTGCGGTGTACACGCGGGCTGCGTTCTCGGGGGAGGCGTCCACCCAGACGTCGAGATCTTTGGTGTACCGCGGAGGAATGTGCAGCATCGCCGCGTACGCGCCGACGACCAAAAAGCGCGCTTCAGCGGCGGACAACGCGGAGAACAGATCGCGAAAGTCGGGGTTGTGCATTGGTTCCCCGGAAGGCGTGGACTTCATTCACCATGTCCCACGCGGCGGCGAAGCGGCCTTCGTGACCGACGCGGTCCCAGAACTCTCGATCGAAGCTGCCATCATCGACCTGTCCCGGCCGCAGCACGCGAGCCATGCGGATGGGGGGACGAGGGTGGCTCATTCAGACAAATTAGCACGGCGATCCGCGCCCCGCACCCTTGCGTGGTAGAGCGTTCGCCGTGGGCGAGACGACAGCCGACACCGCGCCGCCGCTCACCCCGATGCTGCGGCAGTATGCCGAGGCCAAGGCGCAGGCGCGCGATGCGCTGCTCTTCTTCCGCCTGGGCGATTTCTACGAGCTGTTCTACGACGACGCGCGGGTGGCCTCGCAGCTGCTCGGCATCACGCTGACCGCGCGGTCCAAGGGCGACGACCGCGTGCCGATGGCGGGCGTGCCGCACCACGCGGCGCGCGGGTACATCGCGCGGCTGGTCGCCGCCGGTCACAAGGTCGCGGTGTGCGATCAGGTCGAGGTCGCCGCGCCGGGCAAGACGCTGGTGCGGCGCGAGATCGTCCGGCTGGTCACGCCCGGCACGCTGGTGGACGAGGAGTCGCTGGAGGCGCGCGACCCGCTCTGGACCGCGGCGATTACCGGAGCCATAGGCGGAGCCGTGGGCGGAGCCGGAGCGAGAGCTGGCGCTTCGGGAGAGGCTGCGGAGGCCGGCGCCCGGGGAAGATCCCGAGAGGACTCGGGCGCGCTCTGCGGCGTGGCGCTGCTGGACGCCTCCACCGGAGAGCTGCGCGCGCTGCCGCCGATGCCGTTCGCTGCCGCGCTGGACGAGCTGCAGCGGGCGCGGCCGCGCGAGGTGCTGGTCGACGAAGCCGTCCTCGGCACGCCGCGCGCGGAGGAGATCCGCAAAGCGTCGGGCGCCGCGCGGCTCGAGGGCCGGGCGTTCCACGACGCTGCGTCGGCCGAGTTGCTGCTGAAGAAGCACCTCGGCGTCGCCACGCTGGACGGCTTCGGGCTGCGCGAGCCGCTCGCCATCCAGGCCGTCGCCGAGGCGCTGGCGTACCTGCGCGAGACGCAGCGCTCGCTCGCGCAGCACGTGGTGCGGGTGCAGGTGGACCAGCCGTCGCGCGAGCTGTGGATCGACCCTTCTGCCGTCCAGAACCTGGAGCTCTTCCGCGGGCCCGACGGGCGCCGCACCGGCACGCTGCTGTCGGTCGTCGACCGCACGCTGACCGCGGCGGGTGGGCGGCTCCTGCAGCGCTGGCTCGCGGCGCCGCTGCTCGACATCGAGCACATCCGCGCCCGGCAGGACGCGGTCGAGGAGCTGTCGCAGGCTTCGGTCGCGCGGGAGGATCTGGCGGAGCTGCTGCGCGCGGTGCTCGATCTCGATCGCCTGCTGGGGAGGCTGGCGATGGGGCAGGGCGTGCCGCGCGATCTGGCGGGGCTGCGCAGCTCCTTGCTCCAGATGCCGCCGCTCGCGGCGCTGCTCTCGGCGCAGCGAGCGGAGAAACTTCGCGAGCTCGCGCCGCCGCTGCTCGCGGTCGCCGACCTGGCGGCCACCCTCTCGCGCGCGCTCGCCGACGAGGTCGCGCCGGGCCGCGAGCCCGGCTTCGTGCGCGCCGGCCACCGCGCCGATCTGGACGAGCTGACCGCGCTGGCGCAGGGCGGCCGCGCGGCCATCGCGACGCTGGAGGCGCAGGAGAAGGCGCGCACCGGCATCGCGTCGCTCAAAGTCCGCTACAACCGCGTCTCGGGCTTCTACATCGAGATCACCAAGCCGAACCTGCACCTGGTGCCGCCCGACTACCAGCGGCGCTCCTCCACTGTTGGCGCCGAGCGGTTCATCATGCCGGCGCTCGCCGAGCACGAGTCGCGCGTGCTCTC
>FSWK01000742.1_pt1 | contig 14644 bp, 10 predicted proteins | sample 1637951 | NCBI WGS metagenome assembly FSWK01 (sample SAMEA3914789, study PRJEB12502) | metagenome | biome: forest; material: soil | place: Canada | collected 2011-07-03 | depth 0.3 m | reverse complement strand
GTCTCGAAGTACGCCGACTCCGGTTGGTACCCCGCCTCGACGAGCGTTTCGAACCCGGCCTGGATGAGCGAGGTGAGACCGCCGCAGAGGACGACCTGCTCGCCGAAGAGGTCGGTCTCGGTCTCTTCCCTGAACGTCGTCTCGAGCACGCCGGCGCGGGTGGCGCCGAGCGCGCGCGCATACGAGAGGCCCAGCTCGCGCGCCTTCCCGCTGGCGTCCTGGTGGACGGCGACCAGCGCGGGCGTGCCCTGTCCCTCCTGGTAGAGCCTGCGCACCAAGTGGCCCGGCGCCTTGGGCGCCACCAGCACCACGTCCACTCCAGGCGGCGGCCGCACCTGGCCATAATGGATATTGAAGCCGTGCGCGAAGAAGAGCGCCTTGCCGGGCAAGAGCTGCGGCGCGATCTCGGTCAGATAGAGCGCCTTCTGGGCCTCGTCGGGCGCCAGCATCATGATCACGTCGGCCTCGGAGGCGGCCAGCGCCGCGCCCATCACCGGAAGCCCCGCCTGCTTGGCCTTCTGGCGCGACTTGCTGGCGGCGGGGAGGCCCACGCGGACGTCCACGCCCGAGTCGCGCAGGTTGAGGGCATGCGCGTGGCCCTGGCTGCCGTAGCCGATGATCGCGACCTTCTTGCCCTGGATGAGGTCGAGACTTGCGTCCTTGTCGTAATAGAGAGTTGCCGCCATTGGACTGCTCCTTTTGGTTGATTACCTGCGGGTTGGAGTTGCGGAGGTGATCGCGCCGTCCTCGGCAGACGAGACGAGCGCTGCGTACTTGGCGAAGACGCCGGTCGTGTAGTGCGGCGCCGGCGGGGTGAAGCTGCTGAGTCTGGACTCGAGCTCTTCCGGGGAGATGTCGAGTGTGAGGGCGCGCTTGTCGACGTCGATCTCGACGAGATCTCCCTCGCGCACGGCCGCGATCGGCCCGCCCATCGCGGCCTCGGGCGCGACGTGGCCCACCATCAGTCCGCGGGTGGCGCCGGAGAAGCGGCCGTCGGTGACCAGCGCCACCGACTCGCCCAGGCCCTGGCCGACCAGCGCCGCGGTGACGCCCAGCATCTCGCGCATGCCCGGCCCGCCGCGCGGACCTTCATAGCGAATCACCACCACGTCGCCGGGCCGGATGGTGCCGGCGCTGACGGCGGCGAAGGCGTCCTCCTCGCGGTCGAAGACGCGCGCCGGCCCGCGGTGGCGGCTGCGCTCGTGGCCGGACATCTTGACCACCGCGCCGCCGGGCGCGAGCGAGCCGCGCAGGATGCAGAGGCCGCCGGTGGACTTGATTGGATTGTCGAGCGGCCGCACCACCAGCTGCCCGGGGGCTTCGGTCGCCTTCGCGGCGTGGTCCTTCCACTGCAGCGCATCGGCGGTGCGCGCGTCGCCGTCGAAGCGCGCGGCCTCGATCAGCCGCTGCGCCATCAGCGGCACGCCGCCGGCGCGATCGAGATCGACGGCGGTGTACTTCCCTCCCGGCTTGAGGTCGGCGATCAGCGGCGTGCGCGCGCTCAGGCGGTCGAAGTCCTCCAGCGCCAGCGGGATCTCCGCCTCGCGCGCGATGGCCAGCAGGTGCAGCACGGCATTGGTCGAGCCGCCGGTCGCGGCGACGCCGGCGATGGCGTTGTCGAACGAGGCGCGGGAGACGTTCTGCCGCGGCCGCACGCCGTCGCGCAGCAGCTTGACCAGCAGCGCGCCGGCGTCGCGCGTGGCCTGGTCCTTGCGCGGATCCTCGGCGGGGATGCTGCCGTAGCCGACCGGGCTGAGGCCGAGGATCTCCAACGCCATCGCCATGGTGTTGGCGGTGTACTGGCCGCCGCACGCGCCGGCGCCGGGGCAGGCCACGTCCTCCAGGCTCTGCAACGTCTGCAGCGAGATCTTGCCCGCGGCGTGCGCGCCCACCGCCTCGAAGACGTCTTGAATGGTCACGTCGCGGCCCTCGAAGCGGCCGGGCGCGATCGAGCCGCCGTAGAGCAGCAGCGAGGGCAGGTCGAGGCGCAGCATCGCCATCGCCGCGGCCGGGAGGGTCTTGTCGCAGCCGACCAGGCAGATCACCGCGTCGAAGAGGTGGCCGCGGCACACCAGCTCGATGGAGTCGGCGATGAGCTCGCGGCTGACCAGCGAGGCCTTCATGCCCTCGGTGCCCATGGTGACGCCGTCGCTGATGGCGATGGTGTCGAACTCCATCGGCGTCGCGCCCGCGGCGCGGATGCCCTCTTTCACGCGCTCGGCGAGGTGTCTTAAATGAAAGTTGCACGGCATCGTCTCGGTCCAGGTGCTGGCGACGCCGATGATCGGGCGCGACAGATCGGCGTCGCCGAAGCCGATGCCCTTGAGCATGGCGCGGGCGGGGGCGCGGTCGGGACCTTCGGTGATCGCGCGGCTCTTGTGCTTCGGATCCATCAGCGGGCTCCTTTCATGGCGAGCGCTTCGAGGACGGCGCCGCCGGCTTCGGCGCAGCTGGCGGCGCGCGCTCCCGGCGCCGCGAGGTCTTGCGTGAGGATGCCGCGGCCGATGGCGGCGGAGACTGCGGCTTCGATGGCTTTGGCCTCGCGCTCGAGGCCCAGCGAGTGGCGCAGCAGCATCGCCGCGCTGAGGATGGTGCCGAACGGATTGGCGACGCCCTTGCCGGCGAGGTCCGGCGCCGAGCCGTGGATGGGCTCGTAGAGGCCGCGCGTTCCCTCGCCCAGCGAGGCCGACGGCAAGAGCCCGATGGACCCGGCGATCATCGAGGCCTCGTCGCTGAGGATGTCGCCGAAGAGGTTCTCCATCACCAGGACGTCGAAGCGCGCGGGCTCGCGGATGAGGTGCATCGCGCAGGCGTCGACCAGCAGATGGGTGAGCGCGATGTCGGGGAACTCGTCGCGGGCCACGCGGGTGGCGACTTCGCGCCACAGCCGCGAGGTCTCGAGCACGTTGTTCTTGTCCACCGAGACCACGCGCTTCTTGCGGCCGCGGGCGAGCGCGCAGGCGGCGCGGACCACGCGGGCGACCTCGCTCTCGGTGTAGACGCAGGTGTCGAAGGCGCGCGCGCCGTCGCGGCCGCGCGCGCCGAAGTAGAGGCCGCCGGTCAGCTCGCGGACCAGCAGGAGATCGACGCCTTTGATGACGTCCGGCCTCAAAGTCGACGCGTGCGCGAGCAGGGGATGCGCGGTCACCGGGCGCAGGTTGGCGAAGAGGCCCAGCTCCTTGCGCAAGGTAAGGAGGCCCTGCTCGGGGCGGACCTTCGCGGGAGGGTCCCACTTCGGCCCGCCGACTGCGCCCAGCAGCACGGCGTCGGCTTCGCGGCACAGCGCCAGTGTCTCGGGAGGCAGCGGCGCGCCGGTGGCGTCGATGGCGCAGCCGCCAAAGAGCGCCTCGCGCAGCTCGAACGAGTGGCCGAAGTCCGCGCCCACCGCGCGCAGGACGGCGGTGGCCTGCGCCACCACCTCGGGGCCGATGCCGTCGCCCGGGAGCACCGCAATCAGCGCCTTCATCGCGCACGCTCGCCAGAGCCGCGCTCGCTGGAGTCCTCTCGCCTTTGCTCGAAGGCGTCGATCTCCTCGCGCGCGGCCAGCAGGAAGCCCAGCTCGTCGAGGCCCTGCAGCAGGCAGTGCCGCGAGAAGGGATCGATGGCAAAGCCCGCGCGCCGCCGTCCGCCGTCGCAGAGCAGCACCTGCGCTTCGAGGTCGATGGTCACCTCGCAGCCCGGGTTGGCCAGCAGGAACGCCTGCGTCTCGGGGTCGACCTGCACCGGCAGCAGCCCGTTCTTGAGCGCGTTGCTGCGGAAGATGTCGGCGATGGACGCGCTCACCACCGCGCGGAAGCCGTGGCCCAGCAGCGCCCACGGCGCGTGCTCGCGCGACGAGCCGCAGCCGAAGTTCTCGCCCGCCACCAGCACCTGCGCGCCCTGCGCCGAGGGCTGGTTGAGCGGGAACTCCGGCCGCGGCGCGCCGCGCTCGTCGATGCGCCAGTCGGCGAAGAGCGACTTGCCCAGCCCGTCCTTGCTGGTGGTGGTGAGGAAGCGCGCGGGGATGATCTGGTCGGTGTCGATATTCGCCTGCGCGAATACGACGGTGCGCGAGGTGAGGATGCCGAAGGGAGTCACTTAGAGCACCTCGCGCGGGTCGGCGATGCGCCCGGCCACGGCCGACGCGGCGGCGGTGAGCGGGCTGGCCAGGAAGGTCCGGCCGTTCTTGCCCTGGCGGCCCTCGAAGTTGCGGTTGCTGGTGCTGACGGCGGTCTGGCCGGCCGCGAGCGCGTCGCCGTTCATGGCGATGCACATCGAGCAGCCCGGCTCGCGCCACTCGGCGCCGGCGTCGAGGAAGACGCGGTCCAGGCCCTCGGCTTCGGCTGCGCGCTTGACCCGCGCGGAGCCCGGGACGATCAGGGCGCGCACGCCCGGCGCGACCTTGCGGCTGCGCAGCACGCCGGCCGCGGCGCGCAGATCGGACAGCCGCGAGTTGGTGCAGCTGCCGATGAAGACAACGTCGACCTTGTGGCCGAGCATCTTCTGTCCCGCGGCGAGGCCCATGTAGCGCAGCGCTTTCTCCGCGGCGGGCTCGCGCGGCGCGGGGACCTCGCCGGTGATGGCCACGCCGGTGCCCGGGTTGGTGCCCCAGGTGATCATCGGTGAGAGCGATGAAGCGTCGAGCGAGATCGTCTTGTCATAAGCCGCGCCCGGGTCGCTCGGCAGCGCGCGCCAGCGCTCGACAGCAGCAGAGTCCCGCGGCGCGCGCGGGCGGCCGGCGAGATAGTCGAAGGTCGTCTCGTCCGGCGCGATCAGGCCGGCGCGCGCGCCCAGCTCGATCGACATGTTGCAGACCGTCATCCGCTCTTCCATCGAGAGCGCGCGGATGGCGCTGCCGGTGTACTCGATGACGCAGCCGGTGCCGCCGCCGACGCCCTCCTGCGCGATCACCGCCAGAATCAAGTCCTTCGCCGTCACGCCGCGCGGAAGCCGGCCGTCGACGCGGACCTCCAGCGTCTTCGGCTTGCGCTGCAGCAGGCACTGGGTGGCGAGCACGTGGCCCACCTCGCTGGTGCCGATGCCGAACGCGAGCGCGCCGAACGCGCCGTGCGTGCTGGTGTGGCTGTCGCCGCAGACCACCGTCATCCCGGGCTGCGTCAGGCCAAGCTCGGGGCCGATGACGTGGACGATGCCCTGGCCCTCGCTGCCGAGAGCAAACAGCTCGATGCCGGCCTCGCGGCAGTTCTCCTCGAGCGCGCGGACCTGCGCCTCGCCCTGCGCGTCGGCGAAGGGAAAGCGGCCGTTCGCGCGCGGCAGCGTCGGCGTCGAGTGGTCCATGGTGGCCACCGCGCGCTCGGGCCGGCGGACTTTGAGGCCGCGCTCGCGCAGCAGCGAGAAGGCCTGCGGCGAGGTCACCTCGTGCACCAGATGCAGGTCGACATAGAGGAGCGCGGGCGTCGCCTCGGTCTCGGCGCGGACGAGGTGCGCGTCCCAGAGCTTGTCGAAGAGCGTGCGCGGCTCAGACGGCGCCACAGGCGACCTCCGCCGCGCGGCTCTCGACGCTGCGCGGCCGCACCGCCGCGATGCGATTGACCACCTCGAGAAAGGCGTGCGCGCTCGCCACCACGATGTCGGTCGAGATGCCGCGGCCGCGATAGGCCTGCCCCTCGTGCTCGACCTCGATGCGCACCTCGCCCTGCGCGTCCTCGCCGGGCGTCATGTTGCGCACCTGGAAGCTGCGCAGCTTGAGCGGCACCCCGGTGATGCGCTCGATGCTCTTGAACACCGCGTCGACGGGTCCGTCGCCCACCGCGGCGTCCTGCTTGCGGCGGCCGTCGCGCTCCAGGCAGACGGCCGCGCTGGGCGCCGCGTCGGTGCCCGAGACGGCGTGGATGCTGATCAGCTGCCAGCGGCCGGCCTTCTCCGCGCCGTTGGACCGCTCGTCCAGCAGCGTCTCCAGGTCGCCGTCGAAGATCTCCTTCTTGAGATCGGCGAGGGTCTTGAAGCGATTGAAGATGTGCTCGAACTCCTCCTCGGTGAGCGCGCCGCCCAGCTGCTCCAGCCGCGCGCGCAGCGAGTGGCGGCCGCTGTGCTTGCCCAGCACCAGGCTTAAAGAAGGCGAGCCGACGTCCTCGGGGCGCATGATCTCGTAGGTGGACGCGTGCTGCATCATCCCGTGCTGGTGGATGCCCGCCTCGTGCGCGAAGGCGTTCTCGCCGACGATCGCTTTGTTGCGCTGCACGGCGAAGCCGGTGGCCTTCGAGACCACGCGGCTGGCGGCTTGGAGCTGGGTCGTGCGGACGCCGGTCTGCAGGCCGAAGAAGTCGGCGCGGGTCTTCAGCGCCATGACGATCTCCTCGAGCGAGCAGTTGCCAGCGCGCTCGCCGATGCCGTTGACGGTGCACTCGACCTGCCGCGCGCCGGCCTGCAGCGCGGCCAGGCTGTTGGCGACCGAGAGGCCGAGGTCGTCGTGGCAGTGCACCGAGAGCACCGCGCGCTCGATGTGGCGCACGCCGCGCTTGAGCATCTCGATGATTCCCGCGAACTGCGCGGGCACCGCGTAGCCGACGGTGTCGGGGATGTTGATGGTCGTCGCGCCGGCCTCGATGACTTTCTCGACCACCTCGGCGAGGAAGTCGGGCTCGGTGCGCGAGGCGTCCTCCGGCGAGAACTCGACGTCGGCGCAGAGCGAGCGCGCGTAGGCGACCATTTCGACCGCGCGGTCCAGAACCTGCCGGCGATCGAGCTTGAGCTTGTGCTCGCGGTGGATGGGGCTGGTGGCGAGGAAGAGGTGGAGGCGCGGCTTCTCGGCCTCGCGCAGCGCCTGCCAGGCGCGGTCGAGATCGTCGCGGTTGGCGCGCGCGAGGCCGCAGACCGAGAGGCCGCGCAGCTTGCGCGCGATGGCCTGGACGGCCTGGAAGTCTCCCGGCGAGGCGGCGGGAAAGCCGGCCTCGATCACGTCCACTTTGAGCGCCTGGAGCGCGGCCGCCACTTTCAGCTTCTCGTCGAGGTTCATGCTGGCGCCGGGGGCCTGCTCGCCGTCGCGCAGCGTGGTGTCGAAAATCAATACCTGTTCGGTCGTGTTCGTCATCGGATCAGACCTCTTCCTGGCTGTGGAGTTCGGCTTGCGGGGGGATTCCTGACGGCAGGCCGCGAGTCATCGCGACCGCGCCGGTGCGGACCAACTCGAGGATGCCGAAGGGACGCAGCACGTCGATCAGGCCGTCCATCTTGTCCTGCGCGCCGGTGGCCTCGATGGTGAGCGTGGCCTGTCCGACGTCGACGACGCGCGCGCGGAAGACCTCGCACAGCTGCAGCACCTCGCTGCGCAGCCGCGCGTCCAGCTTGATGAAGACCATCTCGCGCACGACCGCCTGCGTGAAGGTCACGTCCTCGACGTGCAGGACGTCCACCAGCTTGTCGAGGTTGAGCGCCAGCCGGCCCGCCGCGCCGCCTTCGCCGGCGACGACGAGCGTGATGCGCGAGACGCCCGGCCGCTCGCTGCGGCCGACGACCAGCGACTCGATGTTGCAGGCGCGGCGCCGGAACACCGAGACGACGCGGTTGAGTGCGCCCGGCCGATCTTCCAGATGGACGATCAGCGTCCGGGTGTCAGACTGTAAAGTCCGTTCAGCGATCATCGGCAGTCTCCACCAGCGCGGACGGCCTGCGGATCATGTCGCCCAGGTCCGCGTTGGCCGGGACCATCGGATAGACGCTGTCCTCGGGCTCGACGCGGAAGTCGATCACCACCGTGCCCGGGTCGGCCTGGGCGCGCGCCACCGCGGCCTCGACGTCGTCGCGGCGCTCGACCCGCAAGCCCAGCAGGCCGTGCGCCTCGGCCAGCTTGACGAAGTCGGGGCTCCTCAGCGGCGTGGCGACGTAGCGGCCGCCATAGAACAGCTCCTGCCACTGGCGGACCATGCCGAGGAAGCCGTTGTTGATCACTGCGATGTTGATCTTGAAGCCCTCCTGCGCGCAGGTCGAGAGTTCGCAGGCGGTCATCTGGAAGCCGCCGTCGCCGACCACCACCCAGATTTGCTCGTGCGGAAACGCGGCGCGCGCGCCGATGGCGGCCGGCAGCGCGAAGCCCATGGTGCCGAGGCCGCCCGAGGTGATCAGCTTCCGCGGGTGGTCGTGCTTGTAATATTGCGCTTCCCACATCTGGTGCTGGCCGACGTCGGTGACCACCAGCGCCTCGCCGCGCGTCAGCCGCCAGAGGTCGTGCAGCACGTGCGCCGCGTGCAGCCGCGTGCCGTGCGGCAGCGAGACGATGTCGCGCACCGCCGACTCGCCCTTGAGCGCAGAGATCTCCGCCAGCCACTGCTTGCGCTCGCGCCGCTGCACGCGCGGCAGCAGCGCCTGCAGCGTGGTCCGCACGTCGCCGGGCAGCGCCACGTCGACCGCGACGTTCTTGCCGATCTCCGAGGGATCGATCTCGGCGTGGATCTTCTTCGCCTTGCGCGCGTAGGTCTTGAGGTTGCCGGTGACGCGATCGTCGAAGCGCATCCCCAGCGCGACGATCAGGTCGCACGACTGCACCGAGGTGTTGACCCACGCCTCGCCGTGCATGCCCATCATTCCCAGGCTGAGCGGATGGGTCGCGGGAAAGCCGCCCAGGCCCAGCAGCGTCTGCGAGACGGGCATGCCGGTGCGCTCGGCGAACTCGATGAGATCGCGAGTTGCTCCCGAGCGGACGATGCCCTGGCCGGCGAAGATGAGCGGCCGCTCGGCGGCGTCGATCAGCGCGGCGGCGCGGTCGAGCGCGGCTTCCCCGGGCCGCGCCACGGCCGCGCGAGGCCGGCGCGGCGCGCGCGGCGGCAGCGCGGGCACGATGGCCTGCTGCGCGTCCTTGGTGATGTCGACCAGCACCGGCCCCGGCCGGCCCGAGCGCGCGACGTGGAAGGCCTCGCGGATGACGTCGGTGATGTCCGCGGCGCGGGTGACCAGGTAGTTGTGCTTGGTGATGGGCAGCGTGATGCCGGTGGTGTCCACCTCCTGGAACGCGTCGGTGCCGAGCGCGGTGGAGGCCACCTGGCCGGTGATGCAGACGATGGGCGACGAGTCGAGCATGGCCGTGGCGATGCCGGTGACCAGGTTGGTCGCGCCCGGCCCCGACGTCGCGATGCAGACGCCGACCTTGCCCGAGGCGCGCGAGAAGCCGTCGGCCATGTGGGCGGCGCCCTGCTCATGGCGGACCAGCACATGGCGAATCGGATACTGCGGCATCGCGTCGTAGGCCGGCATGATGGCGCCGCCCGGATAACCGAAGACGATCTCGACGCCCTCGCGGACCAGCGCCTCCCAGAGCAGCTGCGCGCCGGTGCGGAGCGCGGGCGCGGCCTCGCGCGGCGGGGCGGGGCGCGGCTCCGGAGCGGTGGTGCTACTGGCTTGGTGCGACTCGAAGACTGCTTGATGCGCCATCTGGGGTTTCCTTGGTTCAAGGACCAAAAAGAAACCCCCGTCACCCTTTCGGGTGCGGGGGCTGTTCTTCCGGAGACTGCCTTGCTACCCGGTCAGAACGGCGGCCCGCACCCCTCGGTAAGAAGGAGTACGAGGACGGTAATGGAAAGAAGGGACGAGGCGGCCGCGCTGGCGGAAGGCTGGAACAAGCTGGCGGCGCGCGATTGCATCGACCTCCAGCCCTAGTCGCCGCCGGAAGAAATGTCAAACCGCGTCGAGCGCGGCCGAGTGATAGGACCTGTCGCGGAGGAACTCGACAGATGACCAGACGGCTCGAAGGCAAGGTCGCGATCGTCACCGGCGCGGGCTCGGTGGGTCCCGGCTGGGGCAACGGCAAGGCGGTGGCGGTGCTGTTCGCGCGGGAGGGCGCCCGCGTGGTCGCTGTCGACCGCGATCCCAAGGCGCTGGAGGAGACGCGCGCCCTGATCGCCGGCGAAGGCTTCGAGTGCGAGGCGTTCACCGCCGACGTCACGCGCTCGGATCAGGTGGAGTCGCTCGCGCGCCGCTGCAAGGAGCAGTTCGGCCGCATCGACGTGCTCCACAACAACGTCGGCATCCTCGCGCTGGGCGGCCCCGTCGAGCTGAGCGAGGCCACCTGGGACCGGCTCGCGGAGGTCAACGTCAAGAGCATGTTCCTCACCTGCAAGCACGTCCTGCCGGTGATGGAGGCGCAGGGGAAGGGCGCCATCGTCAACATCGGCTCGGTCGCCGGCATCCGCTGGCTGGGCGTGCCGTACATCGCGTACAGCACGACCAAGGGCGCCATCCTCGCCTTCACCCGCGCGGTCGCGCTGCAGTACGCGGCGAAAGGGATCCGCGCCAACAGCATCCTGCCCGGGCTGATCGACACGCCGATGGTCGAGGCGACGCTGCCCGGCGCGTACGCCAGCGGAGACGCCGCGCGAATGAAAGCCATCCGCGCCGCGCAGTGCCCGATGGGCCGGATGGGCGACGCCTGGGACGTGGCGCGGGCCGCGCTCTTCCTCGCCTCGGACGACGCGAGCTACATCACCGGCGCCGAGCTGGTGGTCGACGGCGGGCTGACCTGCAAGGTGGCGTGAGGCGATTGGCCGCGAACACTCGCGCGGTCCGCTGCATCGGGATAAGCATGGAGCGCGATGCGATTACTGCTGCAGCACCGCAGCCGCTACGTCTATCCCCGGCCCGCCGCGCTGGGCGCGCACCTCATCCGCCTGCGTCCGGCCGCGCACGCCCGCGCCCGCGTCGAGAGCTACGCGCTGAAAGTGTCCGCGCCCGGCGAGCTGCGCTGGCAGCAGGACCCCGCGGGCAATCACGTCGCCCGCGCCACCTGGCCCGGCGCGCGGCTGAGCGAGCTCGAGATCGCCGTCGACCTGCTGCTCGACTCGCGGCCCGTCAATCCCTTCGACTTCACGCTCGACGCGTTCGCCGGTCAGGTGCCGTTCTCGTACGGTCCGCTGGTCAGCGACCTCTCTCCCTATCTGGGCCTGGGCGACGCGGCCTTCGCGTGCGGCCCGCTCGCGGACGAGTTCTTCGCTTCGCTCCCGCGCGGCGGGGCCACGGTGCCGCTGGTCAGCGAGATCGGGCGACTGGTGCACGAGCGCGTCCGCTACGTCGTCCGCGAGGAGCCCGGCGTCTGGACTCCGGAAGAGACGCTCGCGCAGGGCCGCGCGAGCTGCCGCGACTCGGCCGTGCTGCTGGCCGCGGCGCTGCGTTCGCGCGGGCTGGCCGCGCGCTTCGTCAGCGGCTACCTGGTCCAGCTCGCCGACGAGGCGCGGCTGCAGGCGCAGGCCACCGGGGTCTCGAGCGACGTCCTCGCGCTCCACGCCTGGGCCGAGGTCTTCCTGCCCGGCGCCGGGTGGCTGGGCCTGGACGCGACCAGCGGCCTCCTCTGCGGCGAAGGCCACGTCCCGCTCGCCTGCTCCGCGGTGCCGCTGCTGGCCGCGCCGGTCGAGGGCACCAGCGACGTCGCGGCGGAGGCGGTCTCGTTCGAGATGCGCGTGCAGCGGCTCGCCGACGGCGCGCCCCAGTCTGACGAGCGCCAGCACCAGTCGCAATCTCAATCGCAGTCCAGCGAGAAGCCGCGCTCCGGCCGCGACGCTGGCGAGCCGCGCCCCGCGGGCATCTCCGCGATCGAGGCCCCGGCCGCGCGGCACCTCTTCGACGGCTACCAGACCCTCCCCGGCACCCACGACGAGCTGTTCGAGAGCGGCGCGTGCCGGCCCCAGTTCGCGCGGGCGCTCGGCCCGCTCGCGCAGATGGTCCCCGCCGACTTCGCGCGCAGCCAGGCGCTGGCCGAGCTGGCGCTCTTGAATCAGGGAGTGACCTTCTCGGTCTTCAAGAGCGAGCAGGGCGCCGAGAAGATCTTCCCCTTCTGCCTGCTCCCCCGCCTCATCTCCGCGCAGGACTGGCGCCCGCTGGAGCGCGGCCTGCTGCAGCGGCTGCAGGCGCTGCAGCTCTTCCTCGACGACGTCTACGGCGAGCAGCGCATCGTCAAGGAGGGCCTGATCCCGCCCGACCTGGTGCTGGGCTCGAAGCACTACCTGCCGTCGCTGCGCCACGTGAAGCCGCCGGGCGGGGTCCGCGTGCACGTCAGCGGCATCGACCTCATCCGCGATCCCGAGGGCACCTATCGAGTGCTCGAGGACAATCTGCGCACGCCCAGCGGCGTCAGCTACGTGCTCGAGAACCGGCTGGTCTCGAAGCGCGTGCTCCCGCGCGCCATCGACAAGGCCGGCGTCCACCGCGTCGACCACTATCCAGCGCGGCTGGCCGAGACGCTGCGCTCGGTGGCGCCGCACGGGCAGGCCGACGCCACCGTAGTGCTGCTCACGCCCGGGCCGTTCAACTCGGCCTACTTCGAGCACAGCTTCCTCGCGCGGACCATGGGCATCGAGCTGGTCGAGGCGGCCGACCTGACGGTCGAGGACGACCGCGTCTGGCTGCGGACCACGCTAGGCCCGCGCCGCGTGGACGTGATCTATCGGCGCACCGACGAGGCGTTCCTCGACCCCGAGGTGTTCCGCAAGGACAGCCTCATCGGCGTGCCGGGCCTGATGCGCGCCTACGCGGCGGGCAACGTCGCCATCGCCAACGCGCCCGGCAACGGCGTCGCCGACGACAAGGCGGTCTATGCGTTCGTGCCGGAGATGATCCGCTTCTACCTCTCGCAGGAGCCGCTGCTTTTGCAGGTCCCCACCTGGCTGTGCCTGCGCGACGACGACCGCGCCTTCGTGCTCGAGCACCTCGAGGAATTGGTGGTCAAGGCCGTCGACGAGGCGGGCGGCTACGGCATGCTGATGGGCCCGCAGTCGACGGCGGAAGAGCGCGAGGAGTTCGCGCGCCGCATCCGCGCCGAGCCGCGCCGCTACATCGCCCAGCGCCGCGTCGAGCTGTCGACCTGCCCCACCTGGGACAAGGCGGGCTCGTCGGTGGTCGCGCGGCGGATCGATCTGCGGCCCTATCTGCTGTTCGGCAAGGACGGTCCGTGGGCGCTCCCGGGCGGCCTCACGCGGGTCGCGCTCGTGGAAGGATCGTACGTGGTCAACTCCAGCCAGGGCGGCGGCTCCAAGGACACCTGGGTGCTCAAGGCATGATCTCGCGCGTCGCCGATCATTGCTTCTGGTTCGGCCGCTACCTCGAGCGGGCTGAGAGCACCGCGCGGCTCCTCCAGGTCACCGCCGCGCTGGCGCTCGACTCGGACCTGACCCAGCTGGAGTGTTGGGAGCCGGTGCTGATCACCGCGGGCGAGCACGAGCCGTTCTTGAAGCTGCGCGGCGCCGAGGCCGCCGCCGACGGGGAGGCCGTGCAGGAGTATCTGACCTTCAATGATGACGTCCTGGTCAGCCTGCGGCGATCGGTGACCGCGGCGCGCGAGAACGCGCGGTCGGTGCGCGAGGTGGTCTCGCTCGAGGCGTGGGAGAGCATCAACGAGCTCCACCTCTGGATCCAGAGCCCCGCCGCGCGCGCCGCCTTCGACGAGCACCGCTACGGCTTCTACCGCCACGTCCGCCGCGAGACGCAGCTCTGCATGGGCCTGCTCCGCGGCGCCATGCTCCACGACGCGCCGCTGGACTTCATCTGGCTGGGGCTGCTGCTCGAGCGCACCGGCCAGACGGCGCGCATCCTCGACGTGCACCACCTCGCGCTGACTTCGCCGCGTCCTTCCGCCGAGGCGCACCCTGTCGTGCAGGTGGCAGTCTGGCTCTCGCTCCTGCGCGCCTGCTACGGCTTCGAGGGCTTCATGAAGAGCCACCGCGGCGCCGTCACCGGCAATGCAGTCGCCGCGTTCCTCATCTTCGAGGGCCGCTTCCCGCGCGCCATCCGGCACTGCGTGCGGCGCGCGCGCGAGGGACTTGCCCTGGTCCGCCCTCCCGACAGCGGCCTGCCCGCGCTGCCGGCATTGGCGCGGCTCGAGGCGCTGGAGCAGCGGCTGGACGCGCAGGCCGCCACCCCGCTCGACGAGGCGGGAGTGCACGCGTTGCTGACGGTGGTGGTCGACGAGGTCGCGGCCGCGTGCGAGGAGGTCGCGGTGGGCCTGCTCGCCATGCCGCCCGCCGCTGCGAATCCGGCCAGCGCCCCGGGCGGAACCGAGTAGCATCCGCCGCCATGCCCAACCTGCTCGCGATGTCGTTCGAAGGCTCGCTGACGCCGGCCTTCGACCTGCATTGTCTCGACCCGGGCCGCACGCCCCCCGACGGCTGGGGCATCGCCTGCTATCCGGGCGGCGAGCCGGCCGCGCTGGTGCTCAAGGAGGCCGCGCCCGCGCAGGGCAGCATCCGCAGCGCGCTGGTCTCGGCGTGGGAGCGGCTCGAGTCGTCCATCTTCCTGGTGCATGTGCGGACCGCCACCTGGGGCGCCATCACCGAGGCGAACACGCAGCCGTTCCAGCGGGCGTGGGGCCGGCGCGACTGGCTCATCGCCCACAGCGGCAGCCTGACGCGCAGGCTGGGCCCGCCCTCGCGCTTCGAGCCGGTGGGCTCCACCGACACCGAGCAGATCCTCTGCGACCTGCTGGCGCGCGCGGCGCTGCGCGGGTTCCGCAGCATCGGCGAGATCCCGCCGCCGCTCTTGCTCTCGTGGTTTCACGAGCTGAACGTCCACGGCTCGCTGACCTGCGCGCTCTCCGACGGCGAGGACCTGGTGGTCTATGCCGACCGGCGCGGCAACGGCGACGCCTGGATCCGCGAGCTGTTGCCGCCCTACGGCCAGGTCGCGTTCGGCGATCGCGATCTCACCGTCGATCTCACCCGCCGCGGCATCC
>FSWK01000518.1_pt1 | contig 14864 bp, 10 predicted proteins | sample 1637951 | NCBI WGS metagenome assembly FSWK01 (sample SAMEA3914789, study PRJEB12502) | metagenome | biome: forest; material: soil | place: Canada | collected 2011-07-03 | depth 0.3 m | reverse complement strand
TGATGGCGGTGAGCGGCAGCAGATAGCCCTGGCGGATCAGCTCGAGCTGCGCGGCGGCGGTGGCCTTCTCGGCGGCGGAGTTGCCCGGAATGATCGCGACGTTGGCCGGGTCGGTCAGCGTCTTGCCCTGCAGCAGCAGGTACATCGTGGGAGTGGGGTTGATGCCGGCGGTGCTGCCCGTGACCTGGACGCCGTTGGCGCCGCCGCGAACCGCGACCATGTACTGACCCGGCGCCCAGCGGCGGCTGCCGGCGATGGCGTCGCGCTTCTTGTGCAGCGTGAGCGTCCCGGTGGTGGTGCCCTTGACGTAGTCGGCGGCGGCGGGCTGCTCGATGGCGATTTGGGGGAAGCCCGCCGTCAGGTTGATCACCACCACGTTGGGCGTGGCGCCTGCCTTGTTGATGCTGGTGACGTCGAGATCGGGAGCGCTGGCCGTCAGCGCGCCAGTGTTGGCGTCGATGGTCTGGCGGACGAAGTCCACCGTGATGGGGACTTCCTGATCGTTCGGGAAGCCGCCCGCGGCCTGGAAGGCCTGGAGCAATTCCTTCTGCGCGCCAGTCTGGCCCGCGACCGATTGCGGCAACAGCGCCAGATCGTTCGGCAGCGGAATGTCGGGCACCGCGCTGGTCAAATCGAACGCGGCATAGTCGATCGTGCTCGGATTGAACGAGCCCTTGCACGCGGCGTCGGTCGAGCTGGCGGAGGTGCAGTGCGGCACGCTCGGCTCGCAGGCGAGAGCGAACGCCGCGAGGGCAATCGGTAGTGTACGGCGCAGCAGCATCGGCTGGCTCCTCGAAGAGTGGACGAGCGGCGACAGGGTCGCGCGCATTTCGTCCGTCTTGCCGGTCGCTGTCAATGAATGTCGATTGTCGCGCTGCGGCAATCATCGATGGATGGCGGGCTCAAAAACCGGGAAGCGCAAGCTGGTCGTGGTGCTCGCGAATCGAGCGCGCGTCGAGCCCTCGTTCGCGCAGCGCCTGCGCCAGATCCTCGGCGTGACCGTGGACGGTGAGGATCCGCCGCGCGTCGGACGCGACCGCATAGGCGACGAGCTGGGCGAAGCCCGCGTGGTCGGAGAGCGCGATCGAGTCGCCGGGGCCGGCATCGAGCGCGCGGCCCGAGAGCAGGCAGGCGCGGTGCGGGCCCAGCGACAGCCGGCCGGGCCGCGCGGTCGGCGGCAGCACGATGATGTCGCCCTGGCCGTCGAGCGGCGAGGTCTCGGGAAGCCGGACGCCCTGCTCGCGATACACCGCGCACGCGCGCAGCGCGGTGGGATGCAGGCGCAGCCGCCGACGCTCGCCGAAGTAGCGCGCGAGCTCCTGCGTGGCGCCGACCGCGGCGGCGATCAGCAGCGGTGTCTCCTTGCGCGCCAGCGTCTCCTCGACGAAGCGGCCGACGCGCTCGAGCGCCTGTTCGCGCGGCGGGAACGAGTAGCGCGGGTGACCGTACGTCGCGCGCAGGACCAGCGTGTCGCACTGGAGCTGCTGCAGCGGCTCGGCGGTGAGAGAGCCGTGGCCGAGATCGCCGGTGTAGACGAGATCGAGGTCGTCGGCCTCGCAGCGGATCTGCGCGCTGCCGAGGACATGCCCCGCCGGATGCAGCGTGAGCCGCAGCGAGCCCAGCGCGAACGACTGGCCATACGCGGCGGGCAGCGCCGCGGCCTTGCGCAGCGCGCGCGGCTGCGCGGCGGCGAGCAGCGCGACGGTGGGCGCGGTGGCGACCGTGCGCTCGGGCAGCACCCGCGCGGCTCCGCGCGCGTGGGCGAGGAAGCCCAGCTGCGGGCGGCCGAGCGGGTCGAGGTAGAGCTGGTGATCGCGGACGCGCAGGCCGTTCGCGGCGCGCTCGACTTCGTGGCGCTCTGGCACGCGCGGTCTCTATCAAATTCAACCCGGACTGACTCTTAATTCAACCCGGACTGCCTCTTAAATCGGCCGCGAAGGCGCGAAGGCGCGAAGGTTGGTTTGGTTGGTGTTCGGGTTGGGCGTGCGGGATTCGGTTGTGGATTTTTTGCTCGGCAGCTTCGCGGCTCTGCGCCTTCGCGGTTGCGGTTTCTAGGGCGGCTGCCGGGAGGCGGAGCGGAGGGCGGAGCCGAGCTCGCCGGCCGCGACGCCGATGACGATGAGCGCGCCGCCGCACAGCTCGCGGAGGCTGAGCCGCTCGCCCAGCAGCAGCGCGGCCCAGAGCGCGGCGAAGACCGGCTCCAGCGAGCTGAGCAGCGCCACGCGCACCGCCGGCAGCTTCTGCTGCGCCCAGGTCTGGATGCCGAACGCCAGCAGCGTGGCGAAGACCGCGAGGTAGAGCAGCGCGAGCCACAGCCGCGCGCCGCCCTCGAAGTGCTGCGCCTCGACCAGCGGCCCGGCGACTCCGGCGATGGCGGCGGTGGTGGCGAGCTGCAAGAGCAGCAAAGGCAGCAGTGGATGACGCGCGGCCACGCGGCCGAGGAAGACGACGTGACCGGCGAAGACCAGCGCGCAGCCGACGGTGAGCCAGTCGCCGGCCAGGGTGGCCGCGGAGGACTCCGCCCAGGGCGCGCTCAGCAGCGTCATGCCGGCGAACGCGAGCGCGACGCCGGCCAGCGCGGGCGGCGCCGGCCGCTTGCGAAAGAGCAGGAACTCCAGCAGCGGGACCAGGACGACGAGGAGGCCGGTGAGGAAGCCGCTGCGCGAGGCGCTGGTGCGCTGCAGGCCCTCGCTCTGCAGCAGGAAACCGAAGCCGAGCAGCGCGCCGCAGATCACGCCGTCGCGAATGAGCTGCGGGCTCATCCGCAGCTGCGGGCGCTTGATTGCGGCGATGAAGCCGAGCAGGAGCGCGGACGCGAGCGTCATCCGCACCGAGACCAGCGCGAGCGGCGTGGCGGCCGCCTGCGCGCCGGTGCCGCCCATCAGGAAGCGGAGGATGGAGAAGCTGCTCCCCCAGATGGCCATGATCAGGACGAGCGCGAGGTCGGCCATGGCTAGCGGATGTAGAAGAACGCGAGGGCGAGGACGGCGTAAGTGGCGATGAGGAAGGCGCCCTCGAGCCAGTGGGTCTCGCCGTCGAGCGCGTAGAGCGCGGTCGAAATCACCGCGAGGCCGATGGCGGCCACCTCGAAGGGGCTGAAGGCCAGGTCCATCGGCGCGCCGACGGCGAGGCCGACGAAGACCAGCACCGGCGCGACGAAGAGCGCGATCTGCTTCGACGATTCCCAGGGGATGCCGAGCGCCACGTCGAAGTCGCCGCGCCAGCCGAACACCACCGCGGTGGAGTGCTCGGCGGCGTTGCCGACGACCGCGACGATGACCACGCCGACGAACATCTCGGGGAGGTGCGCGGTGACTCCGGCGAGGGACGCGACCAGGACCTCGCTGGCGACTGCGGTGGCCGCGCCGGCGAGGAAGAGCTTGCCGATGGCGGCGCCGGGCGGGCTGAGGTGGCGCAGGCTCCTCGGCGTCTCCTGCGCGGGGGCCATCGCGTCCGCGTGCGTGTGCAGCTGGAAGAGCAGCGAGAGCCCGTACATCAGCAGGAGCACCACCGAGATGCCGACCGAGAGCTGGCGGAGCTTCAGCGCCGGCGGCTGGTGCAGGCCCGCCAGCAGCGCGGGCGCGGCCATGGCGACGACGCTGAGGAAGAGGATGGTGACGCTCGCGCCGGCGGCGAGGCGGTTGAAGCGCAGCCGGCGCTGGCGCAGGCCGCCGGCCACGATCGACGCGCCGGCGACGAGCAGGAGGTTGCCGAGGATGCTGCCGGTGAGGCTGCCCTTGACCAGATCGATGTGGCCGTGGAGCAGCGCGACGATGCCGACGATGAGCTCGGCGGCGTTGCCGAAGGTGGCGTTGAGCAGGCTGCCGGTGGCGGGGCCGAGGTGCGCGGCGAGCGACTCGGTGGCGTTGCCCATGCTGTGGGCGAGCGGGATGAGCGCGAGGCAGGCCAGGGCGAAGGCGGCGAGGTCGTGGCCCGGCAGGAAGTGGCGCACGGCCGCGGCGAGCGGGACCAGCAGCCAGGCGGCGCGCCAGAGCCACTTCACCATGGAGGGAGGGCGCGCACCGGAGTGAGCCGGCCGCGGGGGCGGAAGGCGCGCGCGGCGCGGAGGAGGAGGCGGAAGAGCGGCGCGAGGCGGCCGCGGCTCAGGCGGACGGCGCGGCCGTTGCGGCGGACCGCGGCGACGCGGCCGAGGACGGCGGAGAGGGGGAAGGCGCCGTCGGGGGCGGGGCAGGCGTCGCCGCGGAGGAGGACCGCGTCGCCCAGGATGCGGACGGCGCGGTGGATGACGAGGGCGTCGCCGCAGCGCACGGCGACTGCGTCGCGATGCTTAATGGATTGAAGGTCAAGGTCCTTAGTGATTTCCCCAGAGGGAGCGGAATACTTAAGACCTTGAAGGTTAAGTGCCTCAGTAATTCCCTGCAGCGTCAGGACGTCGCCGTCGCGGAGCGCCGGCCACATGCTCCCGCCCCGCGCGCGCACCGTCGCGCGCTGCCCGCGCCGCAGCAGCTCCTCCAGCAGCGCAAGCCTCAAGCGATCACCGGCAGCGCAAACGTGCGCCGCGCAGGCTCCGCTGCCTCGGGCCGCGGCGCCAATCCCCCGCCGCCTGCCCTGCGCTTCACCGCGCCCCAGAACGCCTTGGTCCGGTCGCACACCTGCCGCGAGTGCCCGGTCAGCTCCCCCGACTCCGACAGCGACAGCGCCGGGCACTTGGCGCAGACGTGCCGGTACTCGCACCCCGCGCACTCGGCAAAGCGCGCCACCGTCACCGCGCGCATCCGCCGCACCGCCTCGCTCGACAGCCACAGCTCGGAGAACGTCGCCTCCCGGAGATTCCCCAGCTTGAGCCCGGGAGTGTGCACGCACGGCAGCACGTCGCCGTTCGGCTGCACCGACGCGAAGGTCCGCCCGGCGCCGCAGGCATCGCGCTCGAGATAGCCGTCCGGCACGGTCAAGAGCCGCGCCAGCAGCGGCTCGACCTCGTCCAGCCGCGCCACCTGCGTGTCGAAGTACGCCTCGACCTGCTCGCCCGTCGGTCGCTGCGCCGCGAGCGACCGGCCGTCGTCGCGCGCATGCACCAGCACGTCGGAGAGGAAGCGCACCCGCGGCCGCACCGCGAAGAGCGCCTCCAGCGAGAGAACCTCAAGAGCGTTGCAGCGCAGCACGTTGCTCTTGACCAGCACCGGCACGCCCTCGCCGTCGAGCAGCTCGATGGCCCGCACCGCGCGCGCGAACGCCCCCTGCCGCCCCACCAGCCCGTCGTGCAGCGCCGCGTGCGCCGCGTGCAGCGAGACCTCCACGCCCATCACCCGCAGCTCGCGCAGCCGCCGCGCCACCTCGGGAGTGATCGGCCCGCCATTGGTGAAGACGGTGATCGCGAACTGCCGCCGCCGCGCCTCGGCCATCAGCGCCAATGCGTCGGGCCGCAGCAGCGCCTCGCCGCCGGTGAAGGTCAGCTCCAGCGTCCCCAGCAGCGCGAGCTCGTCGAAGAGCTGGACCCACTCGGCAAAGCTGAGCTCCTGCGCGGACGCCGAGTGCTCGGCTTCGTAACAGTGCGAGCAGGCCAGCTGGCAGCGGTGCGTGATGGTCAGCAGCACCGACGCGGGCACCAGCCGCCGCCGCGCACGCGCGAGCGCGTTCTTCACGGCAGCGCCGCCTGCGCCGCGCGCCCGTCGAGCGGCAGCTCCAGCGCGTCGAGGCGAAGCCGCGCCGCGGAGTCGACGGCCAGCGCCAGCGAGGCCGCGTCCTTCGCCGGCAGGAAGACGCGCCGGAGCAGCGCCCGCGCGGCCGCGGCGCCCGAGAGCGGCGCGCGCCGCGGAGCCGCGCCGTGCGAGATGGCCGACAGCGCGCGCAGCGGCAGCCCGGCGTCGGGCGCGCTCCCGTCGCCCAGCCGCCGCGGGAACGGATGGCCGAAGACGCGGCCCTCCTTCACGCAGCTCACCTCGTCGCTGATGACGCGCGTCGACGGTCCGGCCAGCGCGCGCGAGAGCGTGGTCTTGCCCGCGCCCGACTCGCCGACGAAGACGTGCGCAAAGCCGTCGCGCTCGACGCAGGCGCCGTGCAGCAGCAGCCCGCCGCGCGGGAGCAGCCACAGCGCGCACGCGAGCCGCAGCGCGGACAGGAGCGCGCCCTCGCCGCCCCACGCGCACAGCTCGGCTTCCTCGGCGCCGACGCGGCCGTTGAGCCCGTCGCCCGCGCAGGCGTAGTCGTCCCCGCAGCGCTCGACGCGGAGCGGCTCGCTCGAGAACTCCTCGCAGCTGCACATCCGCAGCAGCAGTTCGCCGCGGCCGGGCCGCTCGAACGGCAACAGCGCCTGCGCGCGCGGCCCTTCGATGTCGATGCTCAGCCCGGCCAGCGCGAACATCGCCGTCACACCGACTGGTGGAAGGTGCCGCAGCCCGGCTGCCCGCGCGCCGACGGCTGGATGCCGCAGGCCAGCGCGCGCCGCTCGAACAGCTCGCACGAGCGCACCTGCGGCTTCTGGTACGGCCTGCGCTTTCGCGGCTCGGTCGGCTTGGGCGGCGTGGCCATGGCTCCTCTCTACCGCAAAAGCCAGAGCTGGGGCGCGCCCGAGCCGGACTCGGACAGCACCGCGAGGTCGAGGCCGCTCTTGCTGGTCAAGCGGCCGGCCCCGATCTTCTGGCCGAAGGCCGCTCCCGACCCGGCGATGCGCTGCCGCCGGTGCGACCCGGGCGAGGCAGGATCGATGAACGAGAGCCCGGGCCCGCTGCCGCCGAAGGCGAAGTAGATCTCGGCCGCCTGGCTGATGTTGGCGCAGCCGCTCACCTCGGCCAGGCCGTCGCCGGTGAGGTCGGGCAGCAGCTGCGCGCAGTAGTCGACGTTGGCGTTGGCGATCGAGTCGCCGGTCACGTCCAGCGTGTTCACCGGCTGCGGCGATCCGGTCAGGAGCGTGCTGCCGTCCAAGAGGAAGACGCGGTGGTCGCCCGACAGCACGAGATCGTTCTTGCCGTCGCCGGTGGCGTCGAGCCCCGCGCCGACATAGCGGCCGAAGTCGGTGCCGCCGCCGGAGGGCACCGCGATGGCCGTGCCGCTGGTGAGCGAGACCGCGCCGGTCAACGCGCTGCCCGCGAGGGTGCGCAACTCACGCGCCGGATTGGCGTTGTCGGTATCGATGAATGAGACGAAGACGCTTTGCCGGGTGGTGCTTGCCTCGAGCGCATCGATGGCGGCGGCGTCGGCGGTGCCGTACAGGTGGCCCGCGGGCAGCGTGACGCTGGCTTGCGCGAGCGAGAGCGCGGCGTTGCTTCCCGACAGCCACGCTCCTCCGCGCTGGAGCACCTTGAGGCTGCCCGCATTGCCGCAGCCCGCGGTGTAGTCGGCGAGCAGCAGGTCATCGCCCGTGGCCGCGCCGCCGGTGGCATGGCGGACCGCGCGCACCGTGCCGCCGAGGAAGCTCGCGCCGTCGGTGAGCACCACCGGCTTGAGCGGCGTGCCGCTCTGGCGGAAGGCCTGGATGGACGCGCCGGTCCAGAGGTTGACCTGGGCGGACGCGCAGTCGGTCTCGGAGGCGGCGATGTCCGCGAGGCCGTCCCCGTCGAAGTCGCCCACGTCGAACCCGAGCCCGGGCCCCGACCCCAGCCCCAGCGCGCCCTGCGGAATGGTGCCGGTGAGCACGAGCGGGCTGGTCGCGTTGGCCACTCCGCCGGCGCCGCCGAAGTAGACATAGACGCTGCCGTTGCAAAAGCCGCCGCTGCAGGCGCCGTCGTTCGGGTAGTTGAGGACGATGTCGTCGAAGCCGTCGCCGTCCACGTCGGCCACGCGCATGCGGCCGGCGAGGTTGTTGGCGTTGCCGGTGAGGATGGGCACGCTCACCGGCGCGGTCCGCGCGAGCTGCAGCGAGAGCGTGGGCGAAGCGCCTTGATCGGTGAAGCCGCCCAGGTTGCCGACGCGGTCGACGGCGCGCACGCCGAGCCACACCTGCGCCGAGTCGGCGGGCAGCACCACGTCGAAGGCCTGCGAAGTTCCCGGCGTGCCGGGCGCGGGCACCAGCGCGGGCGCGAGCAGCACGCCGGTGGTGTCCCAGTTGGCGCGGGTCAGCGGGGTGCCCAGCGACCAGCGGACCTGCCACGCCTGCGCGGCCGCGCCGCTGGTGCCGTCGTCGGCGGGCACCGCAGCGACCGCGACGTGGACCACGCCGCCCAGCCGGTGCGTGACGTTGAGCGCGGGCGCCGCGTCGGCGGGCGGGGCGATGTCGATCTGCACGGCGCGCGAGGCGCTCCCGACATTGCCGCCCGGGGAGGTGACCGTGGCGAGGAGCGTGTGGCCGAGGGCGCCGCCGGCCGCGACGGGAAGCTGGGCGGCGGCGAAGCTCACCGTGCAGCCGCTGCAGGCGGACGACAGCGTCTGCGTGGCGAAGACGGCGCCGTCGGCGAGCGTGACCGTCGAGCCGGCGACGGCGGTGACCGCCAGCGAGAAGTCGGCGACCAGCGCGGCCGGATCGCTGCCCTGGCTGGCGATGGCCGCGCGCGCGCCGAGCGGCGGCGCGACGTAGAGCTGGTTGTCCGCGGGCGCGGACCAGGCGACCGCGGGCGTCGAGAGATCGCAGCCGAACGACTGCGGCGAGGTGGTGGCCGCGGTCCCCGACCTGGTCACGCGCGCGCAGAGGAAGCCGGTCTCGCCGTCGGCGAACGAGAGCGCGAAGGTCGTGGGCGAGTTCCCGCTGACCTGCGCGCTGGCCTGCTCGGCGGTCGGGGTGCCGCTGCAGTCGCTGCCCGGCGCGACCCAGAGGACCGCCGTGCCGCCGTTGGCCCGGCTGGTGGTGGCCTGCAAGAGCGGCGCGCACTTTCCGCCCGACGCGCTGGCCGCGCCGAACCAGACCCGCTGCGCGCTCGGCTGCGGCTGCGACAGCACGATGGTCGGGCCCGCGTAGACGAACAGCGTGGAGACCGCGGGCGAGGTGCCGGGATTGCCCGCCGCGTCCTTCGCGCTGGCGGTGAGCGTGCGCGTCCCGGTGGTCGAGAGCGAGATCTGCACCTGCGTCTGCCCGCTCGCGTCGCACGGCGCGGAGCCGACGACGCCGTCCTGGTCGGCGCTGATGACGATGGCCTGGCCGGCCTCCAGCGTGCTGCCTGTCTGCACGGTCACGGTCGCCGGAACGGTGCTGATGGTGGCCGGCGCCGTCAGGGTGAGGGCGGGCGGCACGCTGTCGATCAGGACGCTGCGCGTAGCGCTAGTGACGACGTTGCCGTAGGGGTCGGTGATGCGCACCGCGAGCGCCTGCGCGGGCCCGTTCGGCAGCAGCCCGGCGGCCGAGGCGCTGCCGCCCGAGATGCCGATGGCCGTCCCAATCTGCGCGCCGCCGAGGAGAAAGACCGCCTGGCTGCCGTCGGGCGCGCTGGTCTGCGCCGAGAGAAGATAGGAGAGCGGATCGGTGCCGGGGCAGCTGCCGCCGGAGCAGCGCGTGTCGTCGGCGGCGAGCAGCACGGCGGTGCCGGAGCCGGGCCGCTGCAGCGACGCAGTGGGCGCGGGCGCGATCACGAACGGCTGCGCCGCGCTGCCCAGCGTCAGCGCCGGGTCGTTCGGATACTCCGCGCCCGGGATCGAGTCCGGGTTGCCGGCGTCGTCGTGCACCAGCGCGTAGAAGACGTGCTGCTGGTAGCCGCCCGCGCCCGCCACGGCCGACAGCGGCACCGCCACCACGGTCTGTCCCACGTTCGCCGCGGCCGAGCCCAGCACCGCGCTGCCGAGCGCCGTCGAGTGGATCTCCAGCGTCTGCCCGGCGATGGCTCCAGCGGCGCTGACCGCGAAGTGCAGCGTGGGCGCGAGCTCTTTGGCGTTGAGCGAGAGGTCGGAGTCGTTCTCCGCGATGATGAGCGCGGTGACTCTCGGCGGCGTCGAGCGCACCAGGATGGTCTGGGCATTCGAGGGCGCTGCGCCGCCCGAGACCAGCTCGGCGACCACGGTCTGCGGGCCGTCGGGGAAGGTGGCGTCGAAGGTCACCGAGCCGCCCGCGAGGACGCGGCCGGCGGGAGCGAGCGGGAAGGTGCCGGCGGTAGAGCACGCGGGCTGCGCAGCGTCGCCGGCCGTGGAGCAGATGCGCACCGCCGCGCCGTCGGGGCTGGCCGCCGAGACCTGCACGCCCAGCTGCTCGCCCGGCGTCGCGTGGTCCTTGTCCTGCGCCCAGCCGTACTTCGGGCCGTTGCCGAGGATCGCGAACCCGACCTTCCCGCACTGCGCGGTGAACGAGACCGAGGTGGCCGCCGCATTTCCGGCAGCGTCGCGCGCGGTCGCGGCCAGCACGTTGGTGCCCGCCACCAGCGCGACGCTGGCGAAGGTCCAGCTGGAGCCATTGGCCGAGGGAACCACCGCGCTCGGCGTGCCGTTCACGGTCAGCGTCAGCCCGCCTTGCAGCACGGCGTCGGCGAGCGAGAGCGTGGCCGAGGCCAGCACCGGCGCGGAGGGATTGGAGCAGTCGAGCTGCGGCGGCTGGAGCAGCTGCCCGGCAGCCGGCGCGGTGAACGCCGGCGCGGGCACGGTGCGATCGACGGTGACCGCGATCTGCGACGGCAGGCCCTGCACCCCGCCCAGCGTTGCGCGCGCGGTGAGCGTGCACGACTCGTCGCCGGGATCGCTCGCGAGCAGCGTCACGCCCGCGAAGGTCACCTTGGCGGAGGCGTCGGCCGTCACCGGGCCGAAGGAGCTGGACGTCGCGGTGCACTGCACCGAGAGCGAGACGGAGGCGCCCGCGCTGCTCTGCAGCTGCACGTCGGTCTGGAAGCCGGGCGCCGGGGAGGTGTCGGTCGAGGCCGCGTTGAGCACCGCGCCGCCGAGGGGCGCGACGAAGCTGACCGGCGGCCCGCCCGTCTGCAGCGTCACCGTGTTGGTCAGCGCGCGGCCGGGCGACGCGCCGCCGCAGCTGGCGTCGATGGTGTAGCTGCCGTCGCCGCCGCCGAAGGTGACCGAGGAGAAGGTCACCACCCGCAGGCCGGTGCCGGCGGGGCCGGCGGGGGGCGTGGTGACCACGCCGTCCGGGTCGGTGAGCGTGAGCGTGACCGGGCCGCTGCCGCTGGTCTGCACGCGCAGGTCGTTCTGGTAGCCGGGCAGGTCGGGCCGGGTGTCGGAGTCAGCCGTCAGCAGCGCGCCGTCGGCCGGCGCGACCACGTTGCAGATCGCGCGGCCGGTTGCGACCTGCACCTGCTCGCTGATGCAGACGGGCGCGGGGGGCGGACTGACCGGGTCGGTCACGCAGGCGGTGAGCAGCACGGCGCCCTCGGGCAGCGTGACGGCGGCGAAGCTTGCCTCGAGCGCGGCGGAGGTGACCGCGTGGGCGGCGACGCGCGGCTGGCCGCCCGCATCGACGCTCGCCACCGAGAGATCCACGCGGGTGCCGGCGGGCCGGTTCCCGACCGCGACGCGGACCAGCGCCTGCAGGCCGTTCGAGAGATCGCCGTCGACGTCGTCGGCCGCGGCGAGCGTGGCTCCCGCGGAGGGAGCGATCCAGGAGAGCGCGGGCGCGCCGGTCAGCCTCGTCACGTGCACGATGACCGTGCTGGCGTTGCCGGCGGCGTCAGCGACCGTCAGATCGATCTGGTTGTCGCCGGGCTGCAGCGCCACCGAGGGGAAGTCGATGGCGTTGCCGGTCACCGCCGCGTCCGAGCCGAGCACGCCGTTGGCGCGCAGCTGCTCGTGCTGCGGCTCGCCCGGACACGAGGTCGTGGCCTTCACCTCGACGCTGGCTTGCGCGGTTGCGGACGAGCCCGGCGGCGGCGAGAAGAGCGTGATCTGCGGCGCAGCGGCGTCGACGGTGAGGTGGACGGCGGCCGAGGTCGCGAGGCCTGCGGTGGCGGTGCAGGTGAGCGCGGCGGGGCCGCAGCCGAGCGGCAGATCGATGGGCACCGCGAGGTCGCCCGATGTTGGCACCGGCACCGCCGCCGAGGTGGTGGCGCCGCAGGTCACGGTGGCGCTGCGGCCTGCGCGCCCCGGCGTGTGCAGCTGGAAGACCGCGCGCGCGCCGCCGGGCAGCGGGACCAGCGACGAGAGGTTGAGCGTGGCGCCATCGACGGGCGAGACGATGGCGACGGCGTCGAGAGGCGCCTGCACGGCGAACGCGACGCTCGGCGAGACGGTCTGGTTGCCGCTCATCCGGGTGACCACGAGCCGCGCCACGTGCATACCGGGCGGAAGCGGAACCGGCTGCTGCCACGAGGATCCCGCGACATCGAGGCTCTGCGCGCCCTCGTCGAGGACCAGCACCGCCGACCGCGTGAAGACATCGGAGGTCGCCTGGCCGGCGAAGGCGACCGGACTGAAGACGGCGGCGCCGGGCGCGGGCGAGTCGATGGTGGCGACGGGAAGGATCGAGTCGACCTGGTAGTGCGCGCGGCGGCTCGCGCCCGCGCTGCCGGGCGCGCCGGTGAAGGCCTGCGCGAAGATCGCGCCTTCGGGCACGGTGAGCTCGAACGTCGCCACGCCGCCCGAGACCTGCTGCTGCACGCTGCGCGCGCCGGCGGCGCCGATGATCGTGAGCGTGGCGGGCGCTCCGTCGGGGCAGGAGGTGCCGACCAGGATGCGCGCCTGCTCGCCCGGGACGGCGGGCGCGCGGTCGAGAGCGGCGTTGAGCACCGCGCCGTCGGGCGGATCGAGCAGCTCGGTGCGGCAGCGGCTCGACTGCAGCGTCACGTGAATCACTTGCAGCGGCAGGCCCGGCACCGTGAGGCTGAGGAGGTTCGGTCCCGGCAGCAGCTCTGCGTTCAACGAGACCGCGCCGCCCTCGGCCGGCATCGGCTTCTCCAGCGGCTCGGGCCAGGCGTCGACCAGCACGCGCACGGTGGTGGCGTGGCCCAGGCCGCGGCAGCTGACCTGGACCGGAACGACCGCGAGGCCGGTGTCGCCGGGGTCCGCGGCGATGACCGCGCCGTCGAGCGGCGAGTCGATGCGGCAGCCCGCGGCGGGATCGACCGTCACCGGCACCGACGCGTGCGCGACCAGCGCGTGGCTGTCCTGCACCGAGACCTGCAGCACCTGCTCGCCCTCGGCCACCGGCACGTCGAAGTGGAGGTGGCCGTGCGCGACGCGCGCCGTCGCCGGAGCCCCGCCCGCGCTGGCGAAGGCGAGGTTTCCCTCGGGAGCGTCGGTCCGCGCCTCGACCGCGAGCAGCGGGCCCTGCACGTGCGCGTGCGGCAGCGGCGAGCTGATCTGCACCCGCGCGCGGCCGCATCCGGCGGCCACCAGCGCGGCCAGCAGCAGCGCGGCGGGGCTCGAAAACGCCGCGCCGGCGCTCGCGCGTCGACCAGCGCGAGCGCACGAAATGCGTATGGTGTCCCCGGTTTTTCCGGATTTCACGGCGCGGCTCCGGAGGGGAGGAGGAGCTTTGTTCCCAGCAGTTGGGCGACGAACTCCTGCGCGTCGGCCGTCGCGGTCGCCTCGTCCACCTCGAACTCCCGCGCCAGCGCGCGCGCGATCTCGCGGACCGAGAGCGTCCCGTCGCACAGCTCCCAGATGCGGCTGCCCACGTCGTTGAGGTCGTGCTCGGCGCCGTCCTGCTGCAGCGGCGGCGCGGCCGGGTCGTGGCCGGAGGGCGAGAGGATGACCACCTCGCCGTCCCAGGAGCGCCAGGCGACGTCGGGGTGTCTCAGCGGTCGCAGCTCGAGCAGGTCCAGTCGGTCACTCTGGGGAAAAGGGAATCCACGGTTGTAAGCGGCGCTCTCAGGTGGGGTCAAACCGCAGCCGGCCCGCCACTGTCGAGCGGACCACGCGCCCCGCCACCTCGAGCACCTCGAGGTTGCCCATGACCTCCGACAGCGTGAGAAAGTGCTGCGAGCGCTTCGCCAGCGGAAAGACCTGCGCCGACAGCTCGGCCGGAGTCTGCGCGCCGCGCGCGGTGAGCAGCGCCACGATGCGGTCCTGGCGCCGCGCATAGAACCCCAGCAGCCGGTCGATCAGCGCGACGTGCCCTGAGAACGGCGCGTTGTGCCCCGGCGCCACCAGCTCGATCGGCAGCTCGCGCACCCGCATCGCCGAGCGGACGTATTCGACCAGCGCTTTGTGCAAAGGCTCGAGGTTGCCCTCGAGATCGAGCAGCGGATTGGGACTGACGATCTCCAATAGATGATCGTCGCTGAAGAACACCCGCTCGCGCGCAGCCCACAGTCCCACCAGGCCCGGCGTGTGACCGGGCAGGTGCAGGACCTCGGCGGAGAAGCGCGCGAAGTGCAGCACGGCGCCGGGCTCGAGCGGCAGCACTTCCTCCACCGGCCGCGCCATCCGGCCGGTGTCCTGCCAGTGCACGCGCACGTGCTCGAGCAGCTCTTCGGAAGCGCCCAGCTTGATTAAATATGCGGCGTACTTCTCCAGCCGGTCGACCGTGCGCTCGCGGCCGGTCAGCTTGTCGTGATCGCGCACGTGCGCATAGACGGGCGCGCCCGACGCCTCCTGCGCGGCGCGCGCATAGCCATAGTGATCGATGTGTCCGTGCGAGATGAAGATGCGCCGCACGTCGCCAAGCTTGAGGCCCAGCGCGGCGAAGCCCTGCAGCAGCGCATCGCGGCCCTCGCGGGTCCCGATGCCGGCGTCGAACAGCGCGACCCCGCCGCCCTCTTCATCAATCACATAGACGTTCGCCGGCCCGCCCGCCTCGATGAACGGAACGGGCACCGGGATCCGGCGAACGCCGAGGGCCTCGAGCGCGATCAACCCTTCACTTTCTTGATCTCCTCGCTCAGCTCCGGCAGCGCCTTGAACAGGTCGGCCACCAGCCCGTAGTCAGCCACCTGGAAGATGGGCGCGTCCGCGTCCTTGTTGATGGCGACGATCACCTTGGAATCCTTCATCCCCGCCAGGTGTTGGATGGCTCCCGAGATGCCCACGGCGATGTAGAGCTGGGGCGCGACCACCTTGCCGGTCTGGCCCACCTGATAGTCGTTGGGGGCGTAGCCGGCGTCCACCGC
>FSWK01000791.1_pt1 | contig 15344 bp, 14 predicted proteins | sample 1637951 | NCBI WGS metagenome assembly FSWK01 (sample SAMEA3914789, study PRJEB12502) | metagenome | biome: forest; material: soil | place: Canada | collected 2011-07-03 | depth 0.3 m | reverse complement strand
GCTGCTCGGGGCTCTCGTACGTCATCGAGTACTGCGACCAGCCGCGCAACAAGGACCGGCTGTTCGAGGTCGAGGGCGCGCGCGTCTACGTCGACCCCAAGAGCCTCATCTATCTGAACGGCACCACCTTCGATTACGTCGATACGTTCCAGCAGAAGGGCTTCAAGTTCGTCAACCCGCAGCAGAAGAGCGAGTGCGGGTGCGGCGAGTCCTTCTCGGTCTAGGACTTTCTTATGAGCAAGTGCTGGAGCTGCGGCGCCGACCGCGCTGCGAGCGATCCCCTCTGCCCCGCCTGCGGCAAGGTGCAGCCGCCCCTGGCCGCGCCCGACAAGTTCGCCGTGCTCGGGCTCGACCGGTCGTACGAGATCGATCTCTCGCAGGTGGAGGAGCGCTACCGGACCTTGTCGCGCAAGCTGCACCCCGACCGCTTCGCGCGCGCCGCTCCCAAGGAGCGGCGGTTTTCTCTGGAGCAGACCACGCTGCTCAACGACGCCTGGCGCACGCTGAAAGATCCGGCGCGGCGCGCCGAGCACTTGCTGGAGCTGCGCGGCGTGAAGGTCGCGAGCGACGTCAGGATGTCGCCCGAGTTCCTCGAGCAGACGCTGGACGATCGCGAGAAGCTGATGGACGCCAAGCTCTCCGGGGAGCCGCTGGACGCGCTGGCGCAGGGAGTGCGCGAGAAGCGCGACGCCGCCATGGCCGAGGTGCGCGCGCTGCTGCAGGGCGACGTCGACCCCGCGCGCGCCGCCGACCTGCTGGCGCGCATGCGCTACTACGCGCGGTATCTCGACGAGGTCGAGGGACGCGAGGCGGAGATCTAATGACCGCGCTGTTCGAAATCGCCGAGCCGGGCGAGGGCCGCACCAAGGAGGCGTGCAGGACGGGCGCGGTCGGCATCGATCTGGGGACCACCAATTCGCTGGTCGCCATCGTGCTCGGCGACGGCCGGCCGCAGGCGGTCTCCATCGACGAAGGCTCCACGCTGCTGCCCAGCGTGGTCCACTATGGCGTCTCGGGCGAGCCGGGCTCGGTGGTCGTCGGCCGCGCCGCGCGCAGGCTGGCGGCGGAGTTCCCGCGCGACACCATCGTCAGCGTGAAGCGCTTCATGGGCCGCGGCTCGGCCGACCCCGAGACGCTGCGGCTCAGCCCCTACAAGTTCGCCAGCGGCGAGAGCGGCGTGGTCCGCTTCGAGGTCGCTCCTGGCCGAGTGGTCAATCCGGTCGAGGTCTCGGCCGAGATCCTGCGCGCGCTGCGGTCGCGCGCCGAGGAGCGGCTCGGCATCAAGATCCAGCAGGCGGTCATCACCGTGCCCGCCTACTTCGACGATGCGCAGCGGCAGGCCACCAAGGAGGCCGGGCGGCTGGCGGGCATCGAGGTGCTGCGGCTCCTGAACGAGCCCACCGCGGCGGCGCTCGCGTACGGCCTGGACAAGAAGTCGTTCGGAACCTTCGCGGTCTACGACCTGGGAGGCGGCACTTTCGACATCTCGATCCTGAAGCTGGTCGAGGGCGTCTTCGAGGTGAAGGCGGTCGGCGGGGACTCGGCGCTGGGCGGCGACGACTTCGACCGGGCGCTCGCGACTGTGCTGCTGGAGGAGCCGGGCGGCGCCCGAACGGCGGAGCATGGAACCGCCACCGCACGGGACCCGCGCAGCGTCCGCGTCGCCATCGACGAAGCGAAGGCAGCCAAAGAGCGGCTCACCACCGAGACGCAGACGCAGGTGCTGGGCCGCACCGTCACGCGCGCGCAGCTGGAGGAGGTCATCCGGCCGCTCATCGAGCGCACCGGCCCCGCCTGCCGCGGCGCGCTCAAGGACGCCGGAGCCGCGAAGCTCGACGGCGTCATCCTCGTCGGCGGCTCGACGCGCGTCCCAGCTGTGCGGGCCTTCGTGCGCGAGCTGTTCGGGCTCGAGCCGCTGGCCGACATCGACCCCGACGAAGTGGTCGCGCTGGGCGCCGCGGTGCAGGCCGATCTGCTCACCAGCGAGTCCCCGCAGCACGACGTGCTCCTGCTCGACGTCGCCCCGCTGTCGCTGGGCCTCGAGACCATGGGCGGCCTCGCCGAGAAGCTGGTCCTGCGCAACACCACCATCCCCACCAACGCCACGCAGGAGTTCACCACTTTCGCGGACGGCCAGACGGGCATGGACATCCACGTCGTCCAGGGCGAGCGCGAGCTGGTGAGTGACTGCCGCTCGCTGGCGCGCTTCACGCTGGGTGGAATTCCCCCTCTGCCGGCGGGCCTCGCGCGGGTGGCGGTGACCTTCCAGGTGGACGCCGACGGCATCCTCAGCGTGACCGCGAAGGAGCAGCTGACCGGCGTCTCGCAGAGCATCACGGTCAAGCCGTCGCACGGGCTCACCGACGACGAGATCGAGCGGATGCTGCTGTCGTCCATCGAGAACGCCGAGGCCGACGTGCAGGCGCGGATGCTGATCGACAACCGCGTCGAGGCGCAGCGCATCCTGAAGGCCACCGAGAACCAGCTGGACGCCAACGGCGATTTGTTATCGAAAGACGAGCGCGCGATTATCGAAACCGGGATGGCCAGCCTGCGCGCCCGCATGGCCCTCACCGACCACCACGCCATCAAGGACGCCATCGACCGGCTGGACCACGACAGCGCCGAGTTCGCCAAGCGGGTGATGGACCGCGGCATCGACCGGGCGCTCAAGGGCCACTCGGTGGGCGAATTCGAGGGCGAGATCGGCGCGCACGCGGCCAAGGCGTACTCGGCGCTGGCCGAGCCTGACGCGCCAGGGGACAAGTGATGCCGAAGATCACCATCTACAACCCGCGCGGCGAGCTGGAGGCCGAAGGCGAGGCCGAGCCGGGGATGAACCTGCTCGAGACCTCGGTGCAGCTGGGCGCGAAGCACGGCAGCGCCTGCGGCGGCGTCTGCTCCTGCTCCACCTGCCACGTCTGGGTGAAGAAGGGCTTCGGCTCGCTCGACGATCAGGAGGACGGCGAGGCCGACATCCTCGACCGCGCCTTCGACGTCAAGCCGTACTCGCGGCTGGGCTGCCAGGCGCACTTGTCCGACGCCGACGTCGCTTATCAAATTACCGAAGAGAGCGAGCGGACCTGGTACGACGAGCACCCCAAGGAGCGGCACGAGGCCGAGGCCGCGGGGCGCTGGCCGCCTCCTGCGCCGCCGAAGGATTCGCCATGACCTGGACCGACGTCACCGACATCGCCATCGCGCTGCACGAGCGGTTCCCGGACCAGGACCCGCTCGAGGTCCGCTTTACCGATTTGCACAAGTGGATTACCGAAATGACCGGTTTCACCGGCGAGCCCGGGAAGAGCAACGAGAAGATCCTCGAGGCCATCCAGATGGCCTGGCTGGACGAGCGAGATTGAAGATCGCAGCGGCGAAGGCGGCGCTGAAGAAGGCGGCGCTGGCCGCGCCCGGGGCCTGGGAAGACCACCCGTGGGGCGAGGACGTGTACAAAGTCGGCAAGAAGATCTTCCTCTTCCTCGGCGTGCGCGACGGCTCGCTCCACTGCACGGTCAAGCTGCCGCACAGCGCGGAGGCGGCGCTGACCATGTTCTCCTTCTGCGCGCCCACCGGCTACGGCCTGGGCAAGAGCGGCTGGGTCAGCTCGACGTTTGCGAAGGGCGAGGACGTCCCGCTGCCGCTGCTGCTGGAGTGGATGCAGGAGAGCTACGTCGCCGTCGCGCCGAAGAAGCTGACGAAGACTCCGAAGCCGGCCAAGGCCGTGACGCCGGCTCGCAAGCGCGCGCCCCGCTAGCTACTGCAGCGGTCCGGTGAGGAGCAGGTCGACCTCGGCGCCGCTCTCGATGCGGCCGTCGCCCGAGGGGATGACGGCGACGGCGTTGACCGCGGACCAGCTCGCGATCTGCATGCTGCTCTGCTGCCCGCCCGGCACGAAGGTCAGCGTCGAGCCCTCCAGCAGGGCGCGGCCGCGGGGGAAGAAGGTCTGCCCGCGCACGCGCGCGATCGAGCCGCGCAGGACCGCGCGCGCCGAGGGCCGCTGCGGCCGCGGGTCGCCGGCGAGCATCCGCAGCGCGAGCCGCACGAAGAGCTCGAAGCAGAGCGAGGCCGCGGCGGGATTTCCCGGCAGCCCGAACAGCAGCCGGTCGCCGGCGCTGCCGAAGAGCACGGGCTTGCCGGGGCGGATGGCCACGCGGTGGAAGACGAGCTGGCCAGAGAGCAGCTCCAGCGCGGCCTGCGCGTGATCGTGGTCGCCCACGCTGGCGCCGCCGGTGGTGACGAGCACGTCCGCGTCGGCCTCGCGCAGGCGGGCGGCGATGCGCGCGGCGTCGTCGCCCTCGAGGCCGAGAAGCAGCGGCTCGGCGCCCGCGTCGCGCGCCAGCGCCGAGAGCGCCAGGCTGTTGGTCTCCACCAGCTTGCCCGGGCCGGGCTCGGTGCCGAGCGGGACCAGCTCGTCGCCGGTGGCGAGCAGCGCGATGCGCGGCCGCCGGTGCACGCTGACGTCTGCAACCCCGCACGCCGCCGCCAGCGAGAGCTCGGCGGGACCCAGCGCGGCGCCGGCGGGCAGCGCATCGACTCCCTGCCGCAGCTCCTCGCCGCGGCGCCGGACGTGCTGGCCCTCGCGCGGCGCCTCATCGGTGGTCAGGCGCGCGCCCTCGCGGACGCAGCGCTCCTGCATCACCACGCAGTCGGCGCCAGGAGGCAGCGGGGCGCCGGTGAAGATGCGCGCGGCCTCGCCCGCCGTCAGCGCGCGCGACCAGGGAGCATCGCCCGCCGCGATCTCGCCGACGACCTGCAGCGGCGCGGGCGCGTCGGCGGCCCGCAGCGCATAGCCGTCCATCATCGAGATGTCGGCGCCCGGCTGATCGCGGCGCGCCGTGACGGCAGCAGCGAGGATACGGCCGGCGGCTTCGCGCAGCGGCACGCTCTCGGCCGGCAGCGGCCGGCAGCGGGCGCGAACCAGGGCCAAGGCTGTTTCGAGCTCGATCATGGCGGCCCACCTTGCCAGAGGAGCTTGAACCAGAGGGCAGAAACAAAAAAGCCCCACCCTCGCGGGCGGGGCCTTCCAGTCCTGCGACGGGCGCCGTGCTGCGCGCTCAGGGATCCGCCGCGGGCGGCGTCATGGTGCCGAAGAGAGGACTCGAACCTCCACGGGGTTGCCCCCACCAGACCCTGAATCTGGCGTGTCTGCCAATTCCACCACTTCGGCATGGCGCCATTTGAAGCCGCCGCGATGTAGCGGAGACACCGGGTCAAGTCAAGACACTAAGCTGCGCTTTACTGGCGGTTGGCTCTCATGCTGGGCTAGTGTGGGTCTGGACGCACTGGGAGCGAAATTCTGGAGACCCTGCCGTGAAGCTGCCGCGAACCCAGCGCCGAGTGATGATCATCGACGACGAAGAAGGCTTTCGCGACGGCGTCGCCGATCTGCTCGGCATGGAAGGTTACTCCGTGTCGGTGGCGCGCGACGCGGTCGAGGCGGTCCGGCTGGTGCCGGAGTTCCGCCCCGAGGTGATCCTGCTCGACCTGCGCATGCCCCTGCTCGACGGCGAGGCCTTCCTCCGCGGGATGAGCGGCCTGCCCAAGAGCGCGCGGGTGCCGGTGGTGCTGATCAGCGCGAAGGAAGATCTGGCCGCCGTCGCCGGGCGCACGGGCGCGGCAGGTTACCTGTGCAAGCCGTTCGAAGCCCCGCAGCTGCTGTCGCTGCTCGACCGCGTCCTCTCCTGACGCCGCCTCCGGTCTCCCCGCCGTAGGATCTGCGGCGGATACACCGCACCACGTCATCCGTGCGACAAGGGCGTCGTTTCCGTCTGCCCAGGGGTCGTTTCCGTGAAGCATTCCGTGCCTTGCCGTGCCATCGCCTCCCTCCTCGCCGCGCTGCTCTCGCTCGCGCCCGCGCTGCGCGCCAGCGCCGCCGGCAAGCCACGCCCCGGCGTCGCGCTCGTCCCCTACGCCGCGCTCCCGGGAGTGCCCGAGGCCACGGCCGCCAAGGTCAGCGAGCTGATCGCGCAGGAGCTGCGCAGCCGCGACGACCTGCGCGTCGTGCCGGTCGCCGCGCCTGTCCGGGTGGACCCCGCGGCCGAGCGGACCCAGGCCGACGCCGCGGCCACGCAGGCCCGGGCCGGGCTGGCGCGCGCGACCGAGCTCGCCGGCAAGGGCAAGCACGCGCAGGCGGCCGAGGCGCTGCAGAAGGCCATCGCGCAGCTCTCGGCGCGGCCGCTCGCGGTCGACGACGCCGGCGGCCCGCTCCTCGCGGACGCGGCGCTGCAGCTCGCGGTCGAGCGGCTGGTGGCGGGCGACGAGGACGGCGGCGACGCCGCGCTCTCGCTCCTGGTGCGGCTCGCGCCCGAGCGCAGCGTGGCCGCGGCCGACTATCCGCCCGCCTTCCTGAGCGAGCTCTCCGGCGTGCGCAAGCGGCTGCTGGCGGGGCCGCGCGGCTCGCTGCGCGTGCTGCCTCCCGCGGGAGGCGGCGACTCGCGCGTGCTGCTCGACGGCCGGGTGCTGCGAGGCGCGCCGCTCGTGATCAAGGACGTGCTGCCCGGCGAGCACTTCGTGCGCGTCGAGCGCGGCAGCCAGGCTTTTGCCTCCAAGGTGGTCGTGGTCGCGGGCGTCGAGACGCCAGTGGCGGCGGGCGCGTCGGAGCTGGGCGCGCAGCTGGTGCAGGGAACGATCGATCGCGGCGCGGCGGCGAGCGCGGCGCGGCTGGCCAAGGCCGCGGGCGCGCAGGCCGCGCTGTTCGGCGCGGTGGTGAAGACGCCGGAGGGTCTCTCGGTGCGGACCTTCCTGGCCTTCGCGAAGGGCGAGCGCGTGGTCGCGCTGTGGCCGATGGTGGTGGACGCCGAATTGCTGGGCGCCTCGGTGCAGGTGCTGCGGCTGGCCGACGACACCGCGGCAAAGCTCGACGGCAAGTCGCCCGAGGCCGCGCTGCCCATCGCGCTGGGCGGCACGCTCGAGGGCACGCCGCCGGTTCCCGAGGTGCAGGGAGCGCCGCCGCCTCCTCCCGCCGAGGCCGAGGCCGCGCTCCCGATCGCGCCGCTGGTCCCGGAGACGAAGCCCGCCGCGCCAGCCGTCTCCGCCGCGCCCGCGCCCGCGGCGACCCAGCCCGCTGCCGCTCAACCCGCTGCTCCGATGCCGTCTGCCGCTGCTTCGTCCGCCGACGCCGCGAAGCCACCTGCTTCCGCGCCGACCCCGTCCACTTCCGCAGCGACCCCTTCCGCGGCAGCGAGCTCGTCCTCGGCTCCTGTCTCGACCGCCGACGACGCTCGCCGCGTCGCGGTCCCGGGCGCCGCCGTGACGGCCGCGCCGCCCCCGCCCGCGGCGGCTGAAGCTCCCGCGCCGGCCGCGCGCGCCGCGGCCGATCCTCCCTCGCGCCGCCTGGTGGTCCCGCGCGAGCCCTCGGCCGACGCGCCCGACACCTCCACGGCCGTTCCGCAAGCAGCGGCGCAAGCGGCGCCGCAGCCGACCACGCACCGGCTCGAGGCGCTCGAGCCGGAAGCCATCAAGACCGCGCGCGAGACCCCGCCCGAGAAGAAGAACCACACCGTCCTCTGGATCATCACCGGCGTGCTGGTCGCCGGTGCGGCCGCCGCCGGCGGCTATTTCCTCTACGAGAGCGGGCAGTCGCCGAGCACCGCCACCGTCAACGCAGGCTGGAGCAAGTGATGCGAGCCGCCTCTTTCCTTCTCCTCGCCGTCGCGGGCTGTGGCCAGGCCGTCCTCGGCATCGACGTCCAGCTGGCAACCCGCGCCTGCCCCGGCGCGACCTCCGCCGACCCCACCCGCAACCCGAGCAACGGCGTGGACAAGCTGCACTTCAAGATCAGCGGCGATGGCCTGCTGCCGCTGACGCTCGACGCGGACTTTGCGGGCGGCGCGGCGCACCTGCCCGGCATCCCCATCGGGACCAACCGCCGCGTGACCGTGGAAGCGATGCGCAACACGCACGTCGTCTCGCGCGCCGACTCCGGCCTGTTCGACGCGCTCGGCCCGGGCGACGTGCACCTGCAGCTCTTCCTCCGCGCCGTCGACGCCTTCACCACCACCGGCAGTCCCGACGGCAGCAGCTGCACCCGGCTGACCATGGCGCGCGCGGGTCACGCGATGACGCTGCTGCCCGACGGCCGCGTGCTGGTGAGCGGCGGCTTCTCGCTCGACCCGGCGACCTCGAAGCTGCAGTACCACGACGCGGCGGAGATCTTCGATCCGCAGACCGGCGCCTTCGCGCCGCTGCCGGCGAGCCCGCTCGAGCGCCGCGCGGGACACAGCGCGGTCGCCATCTCCGGGCCGGCCGGCGCCGCCGTGCTGCTGGCCGGCGGCGAGGGGACGCAGGGCAACAACCCCGACGGGCTCGCCATCGCGCTGCGGCCGTTCGAGCTGTATCTCAACGGCGTCTGGACGCAGGTGGTGCCGCCCTCGGCCAGCCCCGCGCGCGAGCACCAGGCCGCCGCGGTCGATCTCAAGACCGGCAGCGTGCTGCTCGCCGGCGGGCAGAGCGGGCCCGACAGCGCCAGCCCCAGCGTGCTCGACACCGCCACCGTCTTCTCGCCGTCGAGCGGCGCCGTCACCGACGTGGCCCAGCACCTGCGCGCCGGGCCCCTGACCGACGCGGTCGCGGTCGCGCGCGACAACGCGCAGAACGGGCGCAAGCTGGGCGGCGTCGCGCTGATCGGCGGCCGCGACGCCACCGGCAAGGTGCTGACGCAAGTCTCGGGGCTGGTCTTCAGCGACAGCGCCAACGACTTCGTCGACGACCCCGCGTACCGCACCCTTCCTGCGCTGCCGTCGCCGCGCGCCCACCACATCGCGGCCCGCATGCGCGACGACAGCCTGATCACCGCGGGCGGCGTCACCAGCTGGACGATGTCGCCGGACTACACGCACGCCACCGCGGAGATCACGCTGATCAATCCGCAGGGCGGCACCGTGGCCAACCTGAACCAGCAGCTCTCGAAGGCGCGCGCCGACTCGTGCACGGCCACGCTCGAGGACGGCACCGTGATGGTCGTCGGCGGCGCCTGGCAGGACAACTTCGGGCTGCACTCGGCGCGGCAGGTCGACCTGATCGGGGCCGACCTCACCGTGCGCTCGCCCTACGGTCCCGAGAACGCCGACGGCACGCTGCAGGCCTCGCGGCACCGCGCGGCCTGCGTTCGGCTCAAGGACGGCAGCGTGCTGGTGACCGGCGGGTTGCAGTATCCGGCCAGCGGCAGCGGCGCGCCCGTGGTGCTGGACAGCGCCGAGATCTACATGCCGGTCAGCCGGAACTGAATCAGGGCTGCTCGGGCTTGCCGGCGCCATTGTCCGGGCGGCGGCGCACGGGGGCGACGGCCTGGGTCGTCTCGGTCTGCGCGTCGCGCTCGCTCGCCGACTGCGGCGAGGTCTCGGCAGGCTGACCGGCCGCGATGGGCTCGCCGGCAGGCGCGGCTGCAACTTCCGCGGCAGCGGTCTCTGCAGCGGCCGGCTCGGTGCGAGGACGATCCGCCGCCGCGGGCCCCTTCGCCTTGGGCCGCTCCTTGCTGGCCGGCGGCGGGGTGGGGATGCCGGCCTGCCAGAGGCGCCGCTCGGCCTGCGCGAGCTTCTCCTTCGTCAGCTCGAGCTCGCCCTTGGCCACCGCGAAGACGCGGTGGTTGGTGTCGGCGCGGCCCTTGGCGCGACGGACGGCCTCGCCCGCCTCCTGCTCCTTGCGGCGCGCCTCGCGCAGCGCCTTCTCGGCCTCCTGCGCGCGCTGCTCGACCTCCGCGCGCTGCGCCTCCAGCTCCTTGCGGCGAGCCTCGATCTCGCCGCGCTGGCGCTCGAAGTCCGGAGGGAGCGGCGCGGCCGCGACCGGCGCCGCGGCAGAAGCCGGCCGCGCCGCCAGCTCGCGCACCCGGGTCTGCGCCGCCGCCAGCTCCACCCGCGCCGCGGACTCCGCAGCCCGGGCCGACGCCAGATCGCGCCGCGCCTGCTGCTCGCCTGCGTGCGCGTCGTCGGCCAGCTTGCGCGCGGACGCCAGATCCTCTTCCAGCTCGGCCTCGCGGACGCCGCGCGGCTGCTTCTGCGCGCCCTTCCCGTCGTGGCTCTTGCGGCGCGACTCGACCAGCTTCTCCCTCGTCTCCGCCAGCTGCGCCGAGCGCGCCTTGAGCTCCTCGGTCGCGCGGCGCTGCTCGGCGCGAGCGGCTTCGGCCTGCTTGCGGGCCTCCTCCGCGTCGGCCTTCAAGCTCGCGACGGCGGAGGCCGCCGACTGCCACTGGAACCAGAACACGACCGCGAGAACCGCCGCGATCACCGCAATCAGGAATGCAAAACCAGCCATGTGCTTCTCCGCAAACGGGCGCTGCAGACTCGCGCCCAGACTACGCAAAGGGGGCGCGCACAGTAGCCGATGCAGAGACAGGGGGCGAGCGAAAGATCGACCTGGCGGCACGCCTGGCGAGCGGAGTAGCCGCGCGCCTAGATGGTGGGCGGGGTGCCCATCAGCTCGCGGAACACGGCCTCCTCGACGCCCGCGCGGTGCTCCTTGCCGGGGTGGAAGCTGTAGGTCGGCCCCATGAAGCGGATGCCGGGGGCGCTGTGATCGCGTACCTCCTCGATGCGCAGCGTGACCAGCGCCGACGGGAACGGCGGGGAGTCCATCAGCTCCTTCTCGATGGTGGCCACGCCGCGCAGGCCGAAGCAGAGGTCGTCGCCCAGCACCTCGACGGCCACCTTGCCGTTGGCGCGGACGTTCTTCAGCGCGCGGCCCCGGGTGTCGATGCACATGGTCAGCGAGTGCTCGTTGCGCGCCACCACCCAGGTCATCAGCGTGGTCATCGGCGCGCCTTGCTCGTCGACGGTGGCCACCACGCAGGTCTGCCCGCCGAGGAGGAACTGCACCAGCAAAGGCGGCATCCCGGCCACGGCCTGCGGGGCCTGCGAGGGCTTGGGAGGGTTCACGGCGTCGGCCATTCGGGGAGATCCTTACGGGCAGGCGGGGATGCGCGAGGCGCGGGCGCGGAACACGGCGCAGGCCTGATCGCGCTCGACGCCGTCCAGCTGCGCGGCGACCAGCGAGAGGATGCCGGCCGGCCCGCCGCGCGGCTCGCGATCGACGGCGCGCGACGCCGCCAGCACCGCGCGCGCGGCAGCGACGGGGTCAGAGGTCGCGTCGGCCCAGGCCCAGAGCGCGCCGGCCAGCGCGGCGGAGGCGGGAGCGCCGGAGGGCAGCGGTCGCGCCAAGTCGAGATCGCCAGCCGGATCGCCCGCGGGATCGCTCGCCGCCAGGTAGCCCGGGTCGGAGGCGGCCACGGCGCCAAGGAAGAGCGCGATGCCCTCGGCGTCTTCCGGGCGGCTCTCGGCCAGCGCGCGCAGCTGGCGGCGCGACAGCTCGCGGGCGACCGCGCCCGGGTTGTAGGCAGCGGGGACGCGCGCGCTGCGCGGGCCGTCGCCGAGCGTGAAGGCGTCGAGCCCCGGGACATAGTGGAGGCCGGGCAGGTCGGAGTCAGCGGCGACCGGCGCGGGCGGCAGCGCCTCGGCGCCGGCGCTGAGCAGGAACTGGCGGGCGCGGTCCATGGCCGCGTACTGCCCGAGCAGGGTCACGCAGCGGACGGTGCGGGCGACCAGCGCGCCGTTGACCTTGCGCCGCACGGCGCAGTCGGGCGAGGCGCCGCCCTGGCTGAAGACGCCGGCGGGCCCGCGGACCGCGGTCAGATCGACGCCCGGCAGATCGACCTCGAGGGCCGAGAGCTCGCCCGAGAGCCGGTCGACGCCCAGCACCGAGACGCGGTCTCCCCCGGTGGTGGCAGGGCCGCAGGCGGCTGCGAGGAGCAAGACTGTGGCGAGGGCGGAGCGCATCGGGGGACGTACTCTACCAACAACCGGGCGCCTGCGAACACATCCCGGCTGATAGAATGTTCATTCGATGCGGCTCTCCATCGCCACCAAGGTCTTTCTCGGCTTCGTGGCCGTGCTCCTGACCTCCGGCTCCGTCTCGGTCTACGGCATCGTCCGGCTGCACCGGATCGGGCTCGGCCTCTCCCTGGTGCACCGCTATTCGCCCCTCGTGCTGGCCACCGGCTCGCTGGAGGGCTTCCAGAAGGAGCGCGAGCGGAACACCGAGCGCCTCCTGGCCGAGACCGACCCCGCCGCGCGCCGCGGCCTGGTCGACCGGACCTACTTTCCGCGCGTCGCCGCCGACCTGCTGGCCACCGAGCGGCGGCTCATCGATGAAGCGCGCGCGGGGCTGACCGACAGCGAGCGGGCGGCGCTGGATCGCATCGCCGCGCGGCTCGGGCAGGTGGGGCTGCGCATCGACGACGAGGAGAAGGAGGCCGCCGCGCTGGCCGCCGCTCCCGACCCGCCGCCGCCCGAGCTGGTGGCGCGGCTGAAGACCGCCGAGCGCCGCGTGGACCACGAGATCAAGACGCTGGGGCAGGTGCTGCAGGAGCAGATGGACCAGGGCGTGGCCGAGGCGGGGCGGCAGGAGATCGCGGCGCGCTGGGCGGTGCTGGCGCTCTCGACGCTGGCGCTCGCCGTCGGGCTGTTCGTGACCTTCCTCTCGCAGAAGGCGCTGCGGCCCATCCGGAGGCTGACCGAGGCGGCGCAGCGGCTGGGCCGCGGGTCGCCCGAGTCGGTGGCGGTCCCCGAGCCTTCTGAGCCAGGCGCCGACGAGCTCGCGGTGCTGGCCCGCGAGTTCAACGCGATGGCGCAGCGGCTCGCCCTGCGCGAGCGGGAGCTGAAGGCGCAGGGCGAGGCGCTCCTGCGCTCGGAGCGGCTGGCGGCCATCGGGCGCATCGCGGCGCAGATCACCCACGAGATCCGCAATCCGCTGTCGAGCATCTCCCTGAACGCCGAGGAGCTGGGCGAGCGCCTGCGCGACGGGCCGCAGGCCGCGCTCTGCGATGCGATCGTGCGCGAGGTGGACCGGCTGGCCGCGGTCACCGAGGAGTCCCTGCGCTTCGCCCGCCTGCCCAAGCCGCAGCCGGTGCGCGCCGACGTCAACGAAGCCGTCCGCGACCTGCTCGACTTCGTCCGCCCCGAGCTCAAGGCGGGAGGCGTGCAGGTGGAGCAGCAGCTGGCAGAGGCGGTGCCCGAGGTGCTGGTGGACGTGGGCCAGCTGCGGCAGCTCTTGCTCAACCTGGTCCGCAACGCGCGCGAGGCCATGCCGGGCGGCGGCGTGCTGCGCGTCTCCACCGCGCTGACGGAGGGCTTTGTCGCCATCTCCGTGCACGACGCCGGGCCGGGCATTCCGCCCGAGCGGCTGCAGCGCATCTTCGACCCGTTCTTCACCACCAAGGAGCGCGGCACCGGCCTGGGGCTGGCGCTGGCGCAGGAGATCGCGCAGGAGCACGGCGGCCAGCTCACCTGCCAGAGCGCGCCCGGGGCAGGGACGACCTTCACCCTGCGGCTGCCCGCCGCGCCCGCGCTGCGCGAGGAGCTCCCGGAGCCGTCCGCGCATCGGGCGATTGCACCGGCGTGACGCGGCCACTATTGTCCGCGCCCCCTTGCTCAAGATTCCGATGACCACCGCGCCCGTCCACAAGAGCCTCCTCGACAACGGCCTCCGGGTCGTCACCGTGGAGCTCCCCCATCTCCACGCCGGCATGGTCGCCGCCTACGTCCGCGCCGGCTCGCGCCACGAGAGCGCGCGGCAGAACGGCGTCTCGCACTTCCTCGAGCACCTCTTCTTCCGCGGCAGCGAGGGCTACCCGGAAGGCCGCGCCATGAACGCGCTGGTGGAAGACGTGGGCGGCTCGCTCAACGGCGTGACCACGAGGGACCACGGCTACTACTTCACCCCGGTCCATCCGGCGCGGCTGGACATCCCCTTCGCGGTGCTGGGCGACATGCTGGCGCGGCCGCTCTTCAAGGAGATCGAGCTGGAGCGCGAGGTCATCCTCGAGGAGATCCTCGACGAGGTGGACGAGGACGGCCGCGACATCGACGTCGATAATTTATCGAAGCAGGCGCTGTTCGGGGAGGACCCGCTGGCGATGAAGATCGCCGGCTCGCGCGAGAGCGTGCAGGGGCTGCGCGAGGAGGATTTGCGCGCGCACCACGAGCGGGCCTACGGCGCCCGGAATCTGGTGATCGCCTGCGCGGGGCCGATGCGGCACGCGCAGATCCTCGAGCTGGCCAAGCGGGCGTTCGGAACGCTGCGGCCGGGCGGCGCGCTGACCGACGCGCCCGCGCTCCTGCTGCTGGGCGGCCCGCGGCTGGTGGCGGTCAATCACCGCGAGTCGCAGATGGAGCTGCAGATCTCCTTCCCCGGCCCGCCCGAGGAGCACGCGGACTTCCCGGCGCTGCGGGTGATCAAGCGCGTGCTCGACGACGGCCTCGCCTCGCGGCTGCAGCTGGCGCTGGTCGAGCGCAAGGCGCTGGCGTACTCGGTGGGCGCGGGCATGGACGGCTTCACCGACTGCAGCGTCTTCGAGATCGGCTGCGCCTGCGCGCCCCGCAAGGCGCCGCTGGCGCTGGAGGAGATGGTCAAGCTGCTCGAGGAGCTGTGCACCACGCCGGTGCCGCCGGACGAGCTGGAGCGCGCCAAGAAGAAGTCGCGCATCTGGCTGGAGTTCTCGCTGGACGCGCCGTCCGAGATGATCGGCTGGTACGGCGGCGGCGAGCTCCTGCGGCCGCCGGCCGAGACGTTCGAGCAGTGGATCGAGCGCATCGACGCGGTGACGGCGGCCGACGTGCAGCGGGTGGCGCGGTCGATCTTCCGCCGCGAGGCGCTGGTGGCGGTCGCGGTGGGCCCGCTCGCGGGCGTGGAGAAGAAGCTGCAGAAGGTCGTGGACGGCGCGCTGTGACCGACCCGCTCGGCGGCCTCCCCGAGCGCGCGCCGCAGCCGGCTCCGCAGGTCCGGCGCCCGGCTCCCTTCACGCCCACGACCGTCGCGCTCCTCGCGGTGCTGGGCGCGGTCTTCCTCGCCGAGCTGGTGGTCGGCCACGATTCGTCCGGCCAGGATCCGGTCGCGCTCCTGCGGATGGGCTCGCTCTACCCGCCGGCGGTGCGCGACGGCGACCTCTGGCGGCTCGGTTCGTACGCGTTCCTGCACATCGGCTGGGTCCACATCGCGATGAACGGCTACGCGCTCTGGATCCTAATGCGCCCGCTCGAGACGACGTTCGGGCAGGCGGTCTCGCTCGGGCTCTTCTCCGCCACCGCGCTGCTCGCGGGCGGCGCCAGCTACGAATGGAGCGTGCTCCACCACACCTCGGCGCAGGCGGCCGGCGCGTCGGGCGGCGTGTTCGGGCTCTTCGGCGCCACCGTGTCCGTCTACTACCGGCTGCGCCACCGCATCCCGCCCGAGGCGATGCAGGCCGCCATCCGCGCGCTCTTGATCAACCTGGCCATCAACGCGGTCATCGCCCTCTCGGGCTTCGTCGACAACGCGGCGCCCATCGGCGGGGTGGGCTCTGGGGGGGCGCGGGGGGG
>FSWK01000631.1_pt1 | contig 15438 bp, 17 predicted proteins | sample 1637951 | NCBI WGS metagenome assembly FSWK01 (sample SAMEA3914789, study PRJEB12502) | metagenome | biome: forest; material: soil | place: Canada | collected 2011-07-03 | depth 0.3 m | reverse complement strand
GCCTGGTCTGGCTGAACGGCGAATTGCACACGCTCGACGCCACGCCGGACAAGAGCGCCATGGAGCTTCGCCACCACCAGCAGACGCGCGCGCCGTGGCGCGACTCGCTCTGCCCCCGCTGAGCCGCTGGAATCGCGGCTGCGGGGTGGCTATGATGTGCGAATGAGCCGCGTGGTGCCCAACAGGCCGGTGCCGTTCACCTATCGGGAGTACCTGCTGCTGCCCGACGACGGGCGGCGGCACGAGCTGATCGAGGGGGAGTTCTACGTGACACCTGCGCCGACGACCCTGCACCAGACCGTCTCGCGGCGGCTGCTGCAGATCCTCATGCAGCAGCTCGAGGACACCGGGCTCGCCCAGGTGTTCAACGCCCCGACGGACGTGCTGCTGGACGACACGACCTGCCTGCAGCCCGACCTGGCCATCGTCCGCTCCTCGCGGGCCCACTTGATCGAGCTGGCTGCCATCCGGGGCGTTCCCGACCTGGTGATCGAGATCCTCTCGCCCTCGCATCCAGGAAATGATCGCTTTCTGAAGCGCGGCGTCTACGCTCGGTTCAAGGTCCCGGAGTACTGGATCGTCGACCCGGTCAACGGCTTCGTCACGGTCCTCCGCAGCGGCGAGCCGGGCCGCTACGATCTCGAAGCCCGCTTCGACCGCGCCGCGACGCTGACCAGCGAGGAGTTTCCCGAGCTGGCGGTGCCGCTCCCGCGCGTGTTCCGCTAGCTCAGGTCTCGGTGAGCGCGCGCGCCGGGTCCAGCCGCGCCGCCGCGCGCGCCGGGAGAAAGGCGCCCAGCAGCGACGCGGCCAGCGCGACGCCCAGCCCCAGCAGCACCTGCCGCGCGTCGAAGTGGAAGAACGTCTGCGGCTTGAAGGGAAAGTCCGGCAGGTGCGTGCGCGAGAGCCGATCGAGGACCAGCGCCGCCAGCCGCGCCAGAAGAATCCCCGCGACGCCGCCCGCGAGACCAGTCGCCGCCGCCTCGGCCAGCAGCACGGAAGCCACGTCGCCGCGGGTCGCGCCCACCGCGCGCAGCACGCCGATCTCGCGGCGGCGCTCGCGCACGCTGGCGTAGAACGCCTGCATGGTGTTGACCGCGGCCAGCGCGGTGATCAGCGCCGCGAGCAGGCCCAGCGCCAGCGTCACCAGCTCGACCGCGGAGCCGATCTGCAGCGCGCGGTTGCGCTCGGTCTCGTCCAGCTCCAGGCCCATCCGCCGGACGGCGGCGGCGATGCCGGGCATCTCCTCAGTGCTCTCGGCGCGCAGGAGCACGCTCGAGTAGCTCTCGGCGTCGGCGCCGTAGCGCGCGTTGATCCGCCGCACGATGGCGAGCGGCATCGAGACGCCGCCGAGGGTCGCCCGGTCGGAGAAGCCCGCGAGCAGCAGCGAAGTCTCCTGCGCGTTGGGCAGCGTCTTGCCGGCCACGTAGCTGCGGCCCAGCTCGACCGGGAACTGGAAGCCCACCAGCATGCTTTCGGAGAGCCGGGGCAGCCCGCGCTGCGGCGCGAAGACCTTGTTGTACAGCTCGAGCAGGCGCCGGTTGATCACCACCGGGATGGGCTTGTCCTCGCCCTTGTCCTCGAACGAGAGCCGCGCGTCGGCGCCCACCAGCTCGGGCGGCAGACCGGAGCCGATGACCTCGAGGCCCATGTGGATCTCGCGGCCGAAGAAGAGCCCGTTGTAGCGGGTGACCGCCGGCACGCGCAGCGACATCTTCGGATACGCGACGGTGACGCCGGGGATCTTGCGCAGCCGCTCCAGCACGGCCTCGTCCAGCTTCGCTTCGCCGAGCAGCGAGCCGATCGCCAGCGACGGCACGACGACTTCGACCTCGCGCGTGCTGACCGGGAAGACGTCGTGGACCACGGTCTCAAGGCCCCTCCCGAGCGCGAGGAAGAAGACCAGGCAGCCGATGCCCAGCGCGACGCCGCTGGCGCTGACGGCGAGCGCGCCCAGCTCTCTCATCAGATTTGCGCGCGCGAGGCGCCAGAGCTTGCGGGGCCTCATCGCGACTCCTTCATGCCGGGGTCGGCGGTGATGGTGCCGTCGCGCAAGAGCAGCACGCGCGAGGCCGCCCGCGAGACGCGCGCCTCGTGGGTGACGACGACCAGGGTCATGCCGTCCTGGTGCAGCTCGCGGAAGAGCTCGATCACGCCGTCGCCGGTCTGCGCGTCGAGGTTGCCGGTGGGCTCGTCGGCGAGCAGCAGCGGCGGCCGCGCCAGGAGCGCGCGCGCGATGGCCACGCGCTGCCGCTCGCCGCCCGAGAGCGCGGCGGGGCGCGCGTTCGCCTTGTCGGCGAGGCCGACGCGGTCGAGCGCCTCGCGGGCGCGGCGCGCGGCGTCGGGGATGCCCTCGCCGAACGAGTCGGGGAGCAGCGCGTTCTCCAGCGCGGTCAGGCCCGGCAGCAGGTTGAAGGACTGGAAGACGAAGCCGATCGACAGGTGGCGCAGCGACGAGAGCTGCAGGTCGTCGAGGTCGCGCAGCGCCAGGCCCAGCACGCTCGCCTCGCCCTGGTAGTCGCGGTCGAGGCCGCCCAGGATGTGCAGCAGCGTGGACTTGCCGCTGCCGCTCTGGCCCTCGATGGCGACGAACTCGCCGCGCGAGACCTCGAGCGCGACGTCGCGAAACAGCTCCTGCGGCTTCATCCCCGGCTCGCGCGGCGGGTAGTGCTTGCGCACGGAGCGCAGCGAGATGGCGGGCGCGAGGCTCATGGCGCGACGATCTGGAGCTCGACGCCGCCCGAGAGGCCGTCCGCGCCCGGCAGCGCCGAGGCGGTGACGCGCAGCGGGCGCAGCGGCTCGATCACCTGCGACACCAGCGAGCGCGCGACGTACGCCTGCGGTCCGCTGCCGTACGCGCTGTCGGGGAGCAGCTGCACCGAGGCGGCGAGCTTGCCGAGATCGAGCTCGAGCGCGGCGCCCGCGTCGGTCCACAGCGCCGAGGCGTTCGCGGGTTTTGCCGTCGCGCGCAGCTCGTCGGGCGCGAGGCCGGCGCCGCCCAGCAGGTACGCGAGGCCGTCTTTGCGGATGCCGAACCGCGCGCCGCGCAGGCCGGGGCCATAGGTGACCTGGAAGTCGTCGCCCTTGCGCTCGACGAGCGCGCCCAGCGCCGGCAGCTTCTGCGCCAGCCGCTCCAACGCCTTGAGCGCCCGCGGCCGGTCAGAGGTCCGCGCCAGCGCGACCAGCTGCACGGTGTCGAACGGGCTCCTGCGGCTGAAGTCGAGGCCGTAGTCCATGGCCGCGCCGACATTGATGTCCTTCGCGGGGCCCAGCGAGAGCGCGGCGCCGGGCTGCAGCGCGGCGACGAAGTCGGCGTCGGCGCCGTCGAGGTGCTGGCGCAGGAAATGGACCGAAGCGATCGGGTCCAGCTGCCGCAGCAATTCGGCCGGCGCGAGGCCGAGGCGGACCTTCACCGGCGCGCCTTCGGGCAGCAGCTCGACCAGCGCGGCGCCGCCCCCGGGGAGCGCGGCCGCGAGCTGATCCTTCTGCGGCGCGGGCAGCTGCGCGAAGATTCGCAGCGTGACGGACGCCGGCCCCTGCTTGCCGTCGGCCGCGCTCGAGAGGCTCACGCCGACGTCGCCCGGCAGCGGCCGCGCGACGAAGCGCCTGGGCAGCTCGCTGCCTGCGGGCGCGAAGAAGATCAGGTCCTGCGCGCCCAGCCGCTCGCGCGCCGTCTTCAGCCGCGGGTCCTGCGCGAGGCTGTCGGGAGTCTTTCGCGCCGCCGCCGCCGCGATGTCGGCCGCCGGATCGAGGCCGCGCGCGACCACCCCATACCCGCGCACGATGGCGACCGCGAGCCTCTGCCGCGCCCGCGGGTCGCGCGCGTAGACCGCGACGCGCAGCTCGCCGCGCGCCTCGTCGGTGCGCAGCGCGTATCCGGCGCGCTCCCGCGCGAGCCGATCGAAGGTGCTGAGAAACAGCTCGGGCTTCGTCAGCGGCAGCGCCGCCATCCAGGCGGGCGGCGCGGTGAGCGCCACTGCCGCGCCGCGGTCGGGATCGAGCCCGGCGGCCAGCTGCCCCTCGCGGGTGAGCGGGTCGAAGCCGAGCTGCCCCGCGAGCTGCTTTCGCGACTCTCCCAGCTGCTCGCCGCCCGGCAAGGACGCAGCCTTGTCGACCAGCGCCGCGAAGTGCTGCGCCACCGCGACCAGCGGCGCCGAGAGCACCGCGCCCGCCACCTGCGCCGGCAGCAGCTCTTCGGCCCTGGCCGCGCTCTTCTCGCCCGCGCAGCGCGAGCAGGAGGCAGCGACCAACCCCAATGCAACCAGCAGCGCCGCGCGAATCACGAGTTGCCTTCTACCGCCCCCGGCGCGAGCGGATCATGCGTTGGAAGCGCGGGTTCCTGCTCATCGACCACAGATAGACGCCTTCGAGCGCCGCCACCCCGAGGAGCAGCGGCGCGTGCAGCGGCAGCGTCACCGCCACCACCACGCCGACCCCGAGGCCGATCAGGTTCTGCGGCATCTTGAAGGCGTCGCTGACGTACGAGTCGGACATGGCAGGCGCCTACTGGACGCCGACCTTCTTGCCCAGCGTCTTGTCTCCGCCGCCGGTGTCCGGCGCCGCGGCGTCGGTCATGCCCATCTCCTGCTTGAACTGCTTGACGAGCTCGTTGGCGCGCAGCTTCTCGGCCTCCTGCTCGATGTTGACGCCGGCGGTGTCGACGTTGGACAGCGCCATGTCCATGCGCGCCTCGTTGACCGCGGTCTGCTCCTGGATCTTGTTGAGCATCTCGTCGTGGGTGGAGTCGATGCCCGCCACCTGGAAGCTCTCCATGGCGTCGGCGACCTTGCTCTGCCACTTGCTGCGGCGCGCGTCGCGCAGGGCCTGCATGGCCTCGTTGGTCTTCTTGTCCTTCTCGCGCATGAAGGCCGCCTTCACCTGCATGGCCTTGTCGAACGCCGCGCGCGCGCCGGTCAGCTGCTGCTCGTTGCGGAGCAGCGCGCCCTTGGTGACCTGCAGCTGCTGCGCGTAGGTGCCCGCGATGTCCTCGCGGTTGGCCTGGATGGCGGCCTTCACCTTGGCGGTCAGCTCCAGGGTGTCGTTCTTGTACTTCTGGTTCTCCTTCTCGAGCAGCGTCACGTTCGCCTTCACCATGGCGATGGACTCGTTCATCTTCGGGACCTGATCGTTCAGGTCGCGGATGTTCTGCTCGAGGATGAGCTCAGGGTCCTCGGCCGAGGCGATCATCCAGCCGAACATCGAACGAAACACGCGCCGCATCCGCTGCCACATGAGGACCTCGTCAAACTGAGCCAGGGGCGAAAAAGCCGGCAACCCTAAACACAGCTTGTGCAGTGGCGCAAGGCCGGGTTAAGGGCCGCGCGCATGGAGTTTGGCTGCGCTTTGCCGGGCGAAATCCTTCCCGATTGGCCCCGCGAGTTCGGGCGGGCCGCGCCCATCGAGCTGGAGATCGGACCGGGCCACGGCGGCTTCGCGCTGGGCCATGCGCTCGCTCATCCGGAGCGCGATCTGATCGTCATCGAGACGCGGCGGAGCGACTGCGAGCTCATCCGCGCGCGCGCCCGGGCCAAGGGCCTGACCAACCTCCTGGTGCTGCACGGCGACGCCAAGCTGATGCTGCCGCACTGCTTCGCGCCCGGCTCGCTCCTGGTCGTCCACGTCCAGTTCCCCGACCCCTGGTGGAAGAAGCGCCACCACAAGCGGCGCATGGTGGACGCGGAGCTGGCGCGGCTGCTGCGGCGCCTGCTTGCGCCCGGCGGCGCGGTGGACTTCCGGACCGATGTGCCGGCCTACGCGCGCGAGGCGGTGGCCACCTGGGAGGAGGCGGGCTTCGTCAACCTCGACGGCGCGGGCCAGCTCTGGGCGGCCGAGCCCGAGGTGCTCTCCACCCGCGAGCGCCGCTACGCCGTGACCGGCCAGCCGGTCTTCCGCGCGCGCTTCGAGAACCCGCCGGGCGAGCCGCCCCCGCTCGCGCAGCGCACCGGCCGCGAGTGGAGGGACGTCCGGCGAAAGTGATAGCGCAGACGACGTGCGCGAAGGCGGAAAGAGGACGGAAGCCGCGAGCCGCTGCTTGCCGGGTCGATCGCAGCGCGATATGGCGCTGCCCATGCGTCTCGCTCTTGCGCTGCTGCTGCTCTCGGCCGCGTGCACGCCCCCCGCGCCGCCGCCCGGCGCCGCCGGTCCGCTCGAGGCGGTGCAGAACTTCTCGGCCGCGCTCCAGAAGGGCGACGCGGCGACCGCCTGGTCGCTCCTCTCCGCGCGCACCCGCGCTCTCGCCGACGAGCAGGCCGCCGCCGCGCGCAAGGCGACCGGCGCCGCCGAGCCCGAGACCGGCCGGCAGATGCTCTTCAGCTCCGCGCTTCCTCAAGGCAGCATCGAGGCGAAGCTGCTGGACGAGAAGGGCGACGAGGCGCACGTCGCGGTGGGCCCGCGCCGCTATCGCGTGGTGCGCGAGCAGGATCGCTGGCACGTCGAGCTCGATCTCGCCGCGCGCGACGCCGGAGACGGTCGTTGATATCTTGTTGCCCCTGACTGCGGCCCCGCCGCCGCGCGGGGCTTCAGACCGATTCGCACCACCACCCGAGGAACTTCATGGCCGACCTGCTGCATCCCGACGAGACCGCGCAGGACGAGATCCCCGAGACGCCAATCGACCCCGGCGAGTTCGAGCTGGCGATGAGCGCCGACGATGCCATGGAGGCCGGGCTGCTCGCCGACGCCTGCGAGGAGGCGGGCATTCCCTGCATCCTGCAGTCTCCGCGCAGCGGCGCGGTGGGCACCATCGCGTCGCCGGTCGAGAGCTTCAACCTGCTGGTGCCGAAGTCCGACCTCGACCGCGCGCGCGCGCTGCTGGCCGAGCGGAAGGCGGCGCTCGCGGCCGACCCGGAGGGCGCCCAGCGCGCCGCCGAAGAAGAGGAAGCCGCCGGCGAAGTCCTCAAGAGCTGATCACTGCTTCGCAAGCTGCGAGATGCGCAGCGTCGCATCCAGCGGCATGGCCAGCGCGACGCCCACCACCTTCCACTTCCTGTACTCGGCCTGCTTGTCCAGGAAGAGGAAGTAGTCCTCGTCGACCACCGCGTGCACGTCGCCGGTCGAGGCGTGCCGCACCACCAGCCCGCGCGGCCCCTTGACCACGAAGCCCATGTGCGAGACGCGGACGACGCGGTCGGCGTCGTGCTCGCGCACCACCATCAGGATGGTCCCGGGCTCCACCGAGGAGGCCTTCTTCTTCGCCTCGGCGATGGGCAGGTAGCGGATGGCGAACTTGCCCTCCGGGATGTCCGCGCTCTGCAGCCGCTTGAGGCCCGGCACCTTCGCCCACTGCGCCTTGTGCAGCACCAGCGTCTCGGTGGGCGCGTTGCCGTCGATGGAGATGGCCTCGTCGCGCAGGTAGCCCTTCTCGAGATTCGCGGGCAGCCACTGCGCCTCGGTGAAGTGGTTGCGGTTGGCGAAGCTGACCGGCGCCTTGCCGTAGCGGATGTCGTCGAGGACGCTCTTGGCTTCGTCCAGGCTCTTGGCGTTGGCCATGGCCATGACCGTCTCGACCAGCGTCTGGCAGTCGACCTTGTCGGTGCGCCAGCGCGGCGCCGGCTCGATGCCCTGGCCCTCGCCGAGCGGGCCCTCGCCGTAGGGGGTGCCGACGAAGAGCTTGCTGAGGGCGTCGATGCGCGCGCCGAAGTCGGCCGTGCCGTGCGCGGTGCGGATCTTCCCGTCGAGGTCCTGGTCGGAGAGGTGCGCGAGGGGCGCGGTGGCGAGCGCGGCGGCGAGCCCGGCTGCAATGGTGGCTGCGAGCATGTGGCGATCCTAGGAGGGCGAAGCGCGGGCGGCAAGCGGCTTCGCGGTTGTTTGACACTCGAACACCTTCGGGTTACCGACAATTCGCTTGGCACTCTCTTTGTTGGCGCGATCGGCTGCCTGCTGCCTCGCCTGCGCGCTCGCTGCGTGCGGGCCGGTCGGCGCTACCAGCCTCATCAACGACGCGGAGGTCGCGGTGGCGCGCGCCCACGCGGCCGACGGCGAGAAGCTCGCGCCCTACGAGACCACCCTCGCCGATCTCTACTTGACCAAGGCGCGCGAGGAGCAGGGCCACGCGAAGTACGCCGACGCGCGGGAGCTGGCCGCCGACTGCATCAAGCAAGCGGACCTGGCGGCGAGGAAGGCGGTCGAGCACCGCCGGTCGCCGGCCGGCGCGGCCACTCCAGAGGCGCCGCTGATCGTGCCTCCGCCGTCGAAGCCGGTGCCCGCGGCCGACGACCAGCCCGAGCCCGGCGACCGCAGGCCGGCGACCGCGCCGACGGAGACGAGCCCGGCCGATCGCAAGCCTGCGCCTGCTCCGCTGGAGCGCGCGCCCGCGCCCGGCGAGCCCGACCAGAAGCCCTCGGCCGAGCCCGACCGCAAGCCCGCGGCTCCCCAGCCCGACCCGGGTCCGCACGAATGAGCTTTCGACTGAACGCCGCCGCGGTGCTCCTCCTCGCGGCGCTGGGCGGCTGCGTGACCGGCTCCGCCCTGCGCGAGCGGTCCCACGTGGTCCAGGACGACATCAAGGCCGCGCGCGCCTCGGGCGCCGAGACCTGCGCCCCGCGCGAGCTCGCCATCGCCGAGGGCAACCTGCGCTTCGCGCGACTCGAGCTGGATCAGGGCGACAGCTTCCGCGCCGAGGACCACCTCAACCTCGCGGCGCTCAACGCCAAGACGGCGCTGTCGCAGTCGAAGGACTGCGGCAAGGTGACCGTGCTCATCCGCGAGAAGGACGTCGCGGCCAGGCCGCGCGTCGCGCTCAAGGACACCGACGGCGACGGCGTCCCCGACATCGACGACCTCTGCCCCGAGGTGCCGGGCCCCGCCTCGAATCACGGCTGCCCGGTGATGACCGATCGCGACGCCGACGGCGTGCCCGACGACATCGATCGCTGCCCCGACGTGCCGGGTCCCAAGGAGAACTTCGGCTGCCCCTGGGCCGACAAGGACGGCGACGGCATCCCCGACAAGGACGACAAGTGCCCCGACGTCCCCGGCCCTAAAGAGAACTTCGGTTGCCCCTACGGCGACCGCGACGGCGACGGCGTGCCCGACAACAAGGACGCCTGCCCCGACGTGGCCGGGCCGGCCGAGAACGCCGGCTGCCCCTGGGCCGACCGCGACCACGACGGCGTCCCCGACAAGGACGACAAGTGCCCCGATGAGCCCGGGCCGGCCGACAACCAGGGCTGCCCGCGCAAGCAGACGCTCATCGTGGTCAGGAAGGACCGCATCGAGCTCAAGCAGCAGGTGCACTTCAAGCCGAATCGCAGCGTCATCCTGCCCGACAGCTTCGAGCTCTTGCGGCAGGTGGCGAGCGCGCTCAAGGACGCACCGGCGGTGAACATCCGCGTCGAGGGGCACACCGACAACGTCGGCAAGCTCGAGAAGAACATGAAGCTGTCGCAGGCCCGGGCGGACGCGGTGCGCGACTTCCTGGTCAAGGACGGCGTCGACGCGCGGCAGGTGGTCAGCGAGGGCTTCGGCCCCACGCGGCCCATCGCCTCGAACCTCTCGCGCTCGGGCAAGGCGGCCAACCGGCGCGTCGAGTTCCGCATGGGCGACCGGGCTCCATGAGCGCGGTGGTCCGGGTCGGGACGGCGGAGACGGACGACGGCGCCACGCTGTCGTGGCGGGCCGACGGCCAGGGACCCATCGCGCTCTTGTGCTCGAACGGCATCGGCGTCTCGACCTTTTTCTGGCGGCGCCTCGCGCAGGACTTCGCGGCCACGCATACGATTGTCACCTGGGACTATCGCGGGCACGGCCAGAGCCCGGTGCCGCCGCACCCGGAGGACCTGACGGTGGCGCTCTGCGCGCGCGACCTCTGGCGCGTGGCCGACGCGGCGGGCGTCGAGCGCGCGGTGCTGCTCGGCCACTCGATGGGCGCGCAGGTCTGCCTCGAGGCTTATCGGCTGCATCCCGGGCGCGTGCTGGCGTTCATCCCGGTGCTGGGCGCGGCCGGGCGGGTGTTCCCGGCTGCGCTCGCGCCGCTGGTGCGCGTGGCCACCGAGGTCGGCCTGGGCAACGCGGCGCTGGCCGAGCGGGCGCTGCGCGCGGTGCTGCGGCTGCCGGGCGTCTGGGAGGCGGTCAAGGCGCTGCGCATCGTCCACCCCGACCTCTGCCCGCGCGAGGAGTTCGAGCCCTACTTCGCGCACCTCTCCCGGCTCGACCTGCGCGGCTACTTCGCGCTGGCGCGGGACCTGCTCTCGCACGACGCGAGCGAGCTCTTGCCCGAGGTCCGGGTGCCCACTCTCGTCGTCGCGGGCGAGCGCGATCTCTTCGTGCCGGTCGAGCGTTCGCGCGAGCTGGCCGCGCAGATCCCGGGCGCGCAGCTGCTGGTGCTGCGCGAGGGCAGCCACGCCGCCATGGTCGAGCAGCCCGAGCTGTTCGTGCTGTCGATCGAGCGGTTTCTCCTCGAGCACGGGCTGTCGGGCGGCGCGGCTGGCGGCGGCGACGCGGCTTCGGCGCCATCCTCGGCTTCGGCTCCGGCTCCAGCTTCGGCGGGGCGCTGACCGATGGCGCGCTTCGAGGTCTTCATTCCCGCGGCTTCGCCCGACGAGCTCAACCTCACGCTGCGCGTGACGGCCGAGACGTGGATGGCGGCGCTGAAGATCGGGCTGCGCAAGATCGGCCACGGCTCGATGCCGGCCGACGTGCTCTGCGACGTCAAGGATGACGAGAGCATCCACGTCACCGACCCGCGCAGCGGCCGCGTCTTCCGCATCGCCGAGCTGCCGGAGGTGCCTGAGCCTGCGGCGAAGCCGGCCGCGATGCCGCCGGTGGGGCAGGAGAGCGGCTTCCGGCTGGTGTCGCCCGAGAGCGACCCGCCCGCCGCCGCGCCTGCGGAGAGCATCGCCTTGACCCCGCTGCCGGTCGCGGAAGCGCTGCCGGTCGTGGCGCCGCTGCCGGTCGTGGCGCCGCTGCCGCCGCCGAAAGCGCCGCGGCCCCCGCAGGTGAAAGCCGTCGAACCGACGCCGCTCCCCGCGCCGCTCGTGCCCATCCCCGCGCCGCTGCCCGTCGAGCCGTTCGCCGGGCCGTCGCCGATCGCTGCAGCGCCGCCGCTCCCGGTGCAGCCTGCGAGCGCGCCCCGGTCGATTGCGGCGCCGTCCCCGATCGCGGCGTCGTCGCAGGCACCTGCTGCCCCGGCGCCCGCGCCCGCTGCGCGCGAGAAGCCCGCCGCGGCCGCCAGCGCGCGCAAGAAGAGCGTCGAGCGCGTCGAGGTCGCCGAAGTCCCCGCGCCGCGCGTGGCGCCGGCCCGCCGCATCGGCCGCACCGCCGACGAAGCCAGCGTCGAGGAGGTGCTGATCGAGCTCTTCGAAAAGTCCCCCGCCGTCTTCGGCAAGCCCCGCGAGGAGGCGCTCTACTTCCTGCTCGATCTCGCGCTGGAGAAGATCCCCGCCGAAGCCGGCTCGGTGTACCTCGCGGACCTGAACCGGCGCGACCTGACCTTCGCCGCCGCGCGCGGCCCCAAGGCAAAAGAGCTGCTCGCGCTGGGCGTGCGCGTGCCCATGGGCCGGGGCTTCGTCGGCTTCTGCGCGCAGGAGGGCGTCACCGTCGCCATCAGCGACGCCGCCAGCGATCCGCGCTTCTTCAAGGACATCTCGCAGCGCATCGGGTACCCGACCCGCAGCGTCCTGACCTCGCCGGTGCTCGCGGGCGGCCGCACCCTCGGCGCCATCCAGCTGATCAACAAGCGCGGCGACGCGCGGTTCACCCACGCCGAGCTGTCCATCCTCCACTACCTCGCCCACCAGGCGGCGCTGTTCCTCGAAGCGGAAGGCTGAGGCCTTTCGCGATTGACCTTGCCCGGCGCGCGACGGCGTGCATTTTAGCAGCGTGGACGAATGGAACCGCGGCAGAGCGCGGGCAGCGGGCAGAGGGACCTGAGGATGGAGATCCGGTTCGAAGAGCGGCAGGGTGCCCTGGTGGCGACGCCGCTCGAGAAGCGGCTGGACGCGCTCGCGGCCCCCGACTTCCGCGCCCGGCTGTCCGAGAAGGCCGCGGGGTGCTCTCTCGTCGTCCTCGACCTGGGCATGGTGCAGTTCGTGGACAGCTCGGGGCTGGCCTCGATGATCTCCGTCGTCAAGCGGCTGGCGCCCGGCGGATCGATGCGCATCGCGCGGCCCGCCGAGACGGTCTCCTCGCTGCTCAAGCTCACCCGGCTCGACCGCATCTTCGCCACGTACCCCGACGTGGCCGCCGCCATCGCCGCGCCCTGATGGCCGCCTGGTATTTCGACGCCTTCGAAGCGCGGACCCCGCCCGCTCCCGTTCCGCACAGCGCGCCGCGCGAGCTCGCCTTCCAGACCACCGCCGTCGCCGCGCTGGTGCTGGGAGGCTGGTACCTGCACTGGCGCTGGACCGCGTCGCTGCTGGGCGCGCCGGCCTGGTTCGCGGCGCCGCTGGTGGTGGCCGAGTCGCTGGCGTTCATCGGCTCGCTGCTCTTCTTCCTCAGCATCTGGCGCAACCGCGACCCCGCGCCGCAGCCGCCGCCGCCGACGGCCGCTGAGATCGGCCTCGAGACCAGCCGCCCGCTGATCGTCGACCTCTTCTTCCCCACCTACAGCGAGGACCCGGAGCTGGTGCGGCTGTCGATCCAGGACGGCAAGCGGCTGCGCTACCCGCACCCCATCGACCTGCGCATCCACGTGCTCGATGACGGCAAGCGCGCGGCGATGAAGAAAGTCGCGGACGAGGAGGGCGTCGGGTATCTCAGCCGGGGCAGCAACCTCGGCTACAAGGCGGGCAACCTGCGCAACGCGCTGGAGCAGACGCAGGGCGACCTGGTGGTGATCTGCGACGCTGACACGCGGCCGTTCCCGCAGCTGCTCGAGCGCACGCTGGGCTACTTCCGCGACCCGAAGGTCGCCTGGGTGCAGACCCCGCAGTGGTTCTTCGACCTGCAGGACGGCGATCCGCTCGGCAACGATCCGCAGCTCTTCTTCGACGTCGTCCAGCGGCGGCGCAACTGGTGCAACGCCGCCTTCTGCTGCGGCGCGGGCAGCATCCACCGGCGCGAGGCGGTGATGGAGGCCGCGCTCAAGGCCTTCGGCCGGCAGATCGAGCAGCAGCTGCTGGAGTCCGAGCGCCGCGCGCCGGACCACCTGCAGGTCGACGACGCCGAGCTGCGCGGGCAGCTGCAGGCCGCGCTGGCGGGCGAGGCCGCGCGCGCCACCGAGCTGACGCCCTACAAGTTCCACGTCTCGGAAGATCTCTACACGAGCTACCTGCTGCACTCCGACCGGGACCGCGGCTGGCGGTCGGTCTATCACCCCGAGGTGCTGAGCAAGATGCTCTCGCCGCAGGATCTGCTGGCGTGGACCATCCAGCGCTTCAAGTACGCTGGCGGCACGCTGGACATCGGCGCGCACGACAACCCGCTCTTCCAGCGCGGGCTCTCCGGCTGGCAGAAGCTGATGTACACGGCCACGCTCTGGTCCTACTTCGCGCCGCTCTGGACGGTGCCGTTCCTGCTGGCGCCGCCGATCTACTTCTTCACCGGCCTCGCGCCGGTGGGCAGCTACGACGTCGCGTTCTACGGCCACGCGCTGCCGTTCCTGCTGATGAACCGGCTGGCGTTCATGCTGGGCAGCTGGGGCGTCGACTCCACCCGCGGCGAGCAGTACTACCTCGCCTTCTTCTGGGTGAACCTGCGCGCCATCCTCGACGTGCTGCGCGGCAAGCCGATCAAGTTCCAGGTCACCCCCAAGACCCGCGACGCGCGGCGCTTCGTCTCGCTGGCCTGGCCGCACCTGGTCCTCATCGCGCTCACCGTGGGCGGCGCCATCTTCCGCGGCGTGCAGGTGGCGCGGGGCACGGCGGCGCCCTCGGCGTATGTCGCCAACGTCTTCTGGGGCGCCAACAACGTCTGGTCGCTCTGGCCGCTGGTGCTCGCGGCGGTCCGCCGGCAGGAGGCCGCGTGAGCTTCTGGCGCGGGCTGCTCCAGGCGCGATCGCACCTCGCGTTCTTCGCGGGGCTGCTGCTGGCGCTCGCCATCATGCGCGCGGTGGATCGCTCGATGCCGCCGCCGCCCGCGCCGCAAGCCCCGCTGCCGCCGCCCGCGCCCTCGAAGGAGCTGGACCCCGGCCCGCTCCCCGAGGAGCGCCCGCCCGCGGCCGCGCTCACGCCGGCGCAGCAGCGGCTGGCGCGCGCCGCCTGGAGCTACTTCGAGCGCAACACGCGCGAGAGCGGGCTGGTCGACTCGGCCGACGGCTTCCCCTCGACCACGCTGTGGGACCTGGGCTCTTCGATGATGGCCGTCATCGCTGCCCGCGAGCTGGGACTGATCGACCAGCGCGCGCTGGAGCAGCGCACCGGCCGCCTGCTGGACGCGCTGTCCAGGGTCCCGCTCATCGCCGGCACGCTGCCGAACCGCGGCTACGACACGCGGACGCTGGGGCCGGTGGACTACGACGGCAAGCCGCTCGCGGCGGGCAGGGGCGGCTGGTCGGCGCTGGACCTGGCGCGCTTCGGCGTGCCGCTGCAGATCCTCGCCTGGCGCGCGCCCGCGCTGTCGGGACGCATCCGCGCACTGCTGGCGCGGTGGCAGCTGGACGCGGCCACCCACGGCGGTGAGCTGCAGGGCGGCGAGCTGTCCAACGGCGCGGTGGTGCGCTCGCAGGAGGGCCGGCTCGGCTACGAGCAGTACGCGGCCGCGTCGCTCTCGCTGCTGGGCCTCGACGTCGCGCGCGCCCGCGACTTCCGGCGGCACCTGCAGCCGGTCAAGGTCTCGGGGCAGCCGGTGCCCTCGGACGATCGCGCGCCCGCGCAGCACGGCGGCGCGCAGAACCCGGTGCTCTCGGAGCCGTGGATCCTGCTCGGGCTCGAGTTCGGCCTCGACGACGACTCGCGGCCGCTGGCGCGCGCGGTGCTGCTGGCGCAGGAGGCGCGCTTCAAGGAGACGGGCCTGCTCACCGCGGTCTCCGAGGACAACCTCGATCGGGCCCCGTTCTTCGTCTACGCCACCGTGCTCGACGACGGCGAGCCGTGGCGGGTCTACGATACGCAGGGGCGCGACCAGCGGTCGCTGCGTACGCTCTCCACCAAGGCAGCGCTGGGCTGGGCGGCGCTCTTCCGCGACGACTACGCCGAGCGGCTCGAGACGGCCGCAGAGGAGCTGGGCATGGAGGGGAAGGGTCTCTATTCGGGCCGCTACGAGCAGGGCAATGGCTTGAACCAGGCCATGACCGCGAACACCTGCGGCATCGCGCTGGAGGCGCTGGCCTACCGGCTGCGCGGGCCGTTGCTGCGCACGGCGAGGCGGCCGTGAGCTTCGGCGCGCTCCTGCTCGTGGCCGCGCTCGCCGCGCCTGCCGATCAGGTCATGGCGGCGTGCGTGCCGGCGCCGCGGGTGAAGAAGCTCGCACCGGGAGTGAAACCCGCGAGGCGGCCGGCGAGCGTCACCAAGCCGAAAGGAGCCGGGCCCGCCACGCAGCCCGCGGCCGCCGCGCAGCCGCGCGCTC
>FSWK01000105.1_pt1 | contig 15559 bp, 14 predicted proteins | sample 1637951 | NCBI WGS metagenome assembly FSWK01 (sample SAMEA3914789, study PRJEB12502) | metagenome | biome: forest; material: soil | place: Canada | collected 2011-07-03 | depth 0.3 m | reverse complement strand
GGTCCTGGCGGCTCACCGCGCGGGCATCAAGCGCATCATCATGCCCGAGCGGAACAAGAAGGATCTCATCGACGTGCCGGACCAGGCGAAGAAGGAGATGGAGTTCATCTTCGCTCACTCCATGGACGACGTGCTCCGCCACGCGCTCGAGGAGGATCCGTTCGAGAAGGCGGCGAAGAATCCGGTGCCGGCCGAAGGCTCCGCGCCAGTCGAGCCCAAGGAAGGCGAAGGGCCGCAGGTCCGCGCCTAGCGCTTTCCGCTCGAGTCTTTGCGGGGGCCCCGGCCAGCGATGGCGGGGCCCTTTGCATTGATGGAGCCCGGGCGCGCAGGTACGCTCTGGACTCTCGCGAAGCGATGGAGGTTCCTGGATGCTCGATCTCTCGCTGCCGTCGCTGCAGGCCATCCTCGCCCGGCGGACCGCGGCGCTCGATGAGCCGGTCGCCCTGTACGAAGCGGCCGCGCGCGAGCTGCGTCCCACCGCGCCGGCGCGCGCCGACTTCATCGAGGCGCAGGCGCGCGGCGAGGTGGCCGACGACCTCTTCGGGATCTATCGCGAGGCCTGGGACATCCCCGAGGGGCTCGCCACCGCGGACGACTTCCACCGCGGCTTCCTGCGCGTCTTCCGCGACGACGGCGACCCCGACGCGCGCCGCTGGTTCTTCACCTCGCCCGAAGCGTTCTTCGCCCGCAGCTACGAGTTCCAGGACGGCAGCGACACCGTGGTGCTCGAGGGCGACTGGCACGACCTGGTGCGCGCCATCTTCGCCGACGGCAAGGGCGACGTGGCCGCGCTGGTCAGCCCCGCCTTCGGCGCCGCCGAGTTCCGGGCGCTGCGCCAGCAGCTGCTCGACGAAGACGCGACGCTCGCCGCCGAGCTGGCGTGGATCTCGGTCCAGCGCGGCAGCTGAGCTGGCGGGGCTACTCCGCCCGCGTGACTCGCGCGCGGCCTTCCTTCTTGGAGCGGTAGAGAGCGGCGTCCGCCTTGGCCATCAGCTCTTCCAGGCTGCCGACGCCGTCCGCGCTGGCCACCCCGATGGAGAGCGTGGCGGCGATGCTTTGATCGAGCGCCGTGAGCGGGCGCGCCGCCAGCCGCGCCAGCAGCCGCTCGCCCAGCGCCGCCGCGCCGTCGAGGTTGGTCTCGGGCATCAGCGCCACGAACTCGTCGCCGCCCAGGCGGGCCGGCAGATCGCTCGCGCGCAGCGTGGCCCGCAAGAGCGCGCCGATGTGCTGCAGCAGCGCGTCGCCGGCGGCGTGCCCGAACGTATCGTTGATGCGCTTGAAGCCGTCGACGTCGATCATGGCGCACGAGAGCGCGTGCTTGTGCCGGCGGTGCCGGACCCACTCGCCGTCGGCGTGGTCGAGGAACGCGCGGCGGTTGAGCACGCCGGTGAGCGAGTCGATCATCGCCAGCTCGCGCAGGCGTCCGGTCAGCGAGGCGAGCTGCGAGACGGACTCCTGGTAGCGGCGGCGCAGCGCCTCCACCTGGTCGACGAGATCGGGGCCGGTGGCGACCTCGCGGCCGATGCCGCCGACGTGCGGGCGCTCGAGCGCGAAGAAGCGGTACGACGCGGTCACCAGCCGCTCGCGGCCGCGGTGGATGAGCTCCAGCGTCAGCGCCTTGGTGGCGTCGCGGTCGAGCGAGAGGGCGTGGCGCAGGCGCGCCTGCGAGGGGTCGTCCAGCGAGGTGAGGAAGGCCTGTCCGGGCGAGACCAGAGGGACCGCGCCGCGCAGACCCGCGCTCGCGCGGACTACCTTCAATTCGCCGTCGAGCACCACCACGAAGTCCGGGCAGCGTTCGACGAGCAGAAGTTCGAGGCCCTCGATCAATTTGCGGCACTCCCCCGCAGAATCCACCAGCATAACGGTAGCGGGACAGTCGCAAAAGGAGGATTCGCACCTACAGGTTGCGTCAAAGCACGCATCGGGCTAGCCAACCGGTCGTGCAAGGCAAGGGGGCCATCCTCGTCACCGGCGCCGCAGGGCTGATCGGCTCGCACTTGTGCGAGGCGTTCCTGCGCGACGGCTGGGAGGTGCGCGCGCTCGATCGTCCCGCTGCCGACCTGTCGCTGCCCCAGTCGCTGGGCGCCTCGGTCGCCTTCACCGAGCTGGGCCGTCCGGAGGGCGCGCTCTTCGCTGCCGCCCAGGCCCGCGGCGTCCGGGTGGTGGCGCACGCAGCGTTTCCGGGCGCGGGCGAGCGCGGCGAAGCGCTGGCGATGGTCCGCGCCGCCATGGCCGCGGCCCTCGACGCCGGCGCCACGCTGCTGCTGCTCTCGAGCTGCACCGTGTACGGACGCCCCGCGAACCTTCCCTGCGAGGAGAGCGAGATCAAGCAGCCGGTGGACGAGCATGGCGAGACGCGCTGGGCGGTCGAGCGCGAGGCCTTCCTCTGGCGCCGCACGCGCGGGCTCAAGCTGGTGGTGCTGCGGCCCGCGCTCACCTACGGTCCACGGCAGCGGCGCGGCCTGGCCGTGGCGCTGGTGGTCGCGGCCCTGGCCGCTCGGGCGGGCCGCTCGCTCTGGCTGCCCCGGCGCGGGCCGGTCGTCCACACCGTGCACGCGCACGACGTCGCGCAGGCGGCGGTGCTGCTCGCCGGCGAGGCCGAGGCGCACGACGGCCGCGCCTTCAATGTCGCCGACGACGTGCCGCTCCCGCTGGAGGAGCTGGCCCGCGCGGTGCTGCAGGCGGCCGGCGCGCGCGAGGCGGGCCGCGTGCCCTACTCTCCCGCGCCCGCGCGCGCGCTGCTCTGGATGGCGCGCCGGCTGCCGTCCTGGATGCTCTGGCGGCCGCTGAACCGAAGGCTCGCGCGCGCCTTCGGCAAGGCCTTCGACGGCCCGCCCAAGGCGGCCCCGCCGCGGCTGGAGCCCGACCTGCTCGAGCAGCTCGCAGCCGATCGCTACTACGACACGCAGCGCCTGCGCCTGCTGGGCTTCGTTCCGCGCTACCCCAGCGCCATCGAGGGCATGCAGCAGCTCGCGCTCGAGAGCCGCACGCGCGGCCTTCTCCCTTCGCCGCGCGAACCGGCGTAGAGTCCGCCGCGGGGGAGGTCCAGATGGGCACCACCTCGGAAGTCACCCGCTCTGAAGCTGCGCGCGCAAGAGATCGGCTCCTCGCCACGCTCGAGAAAGTTCCCGCCGGCGTCGCGGTGCTGCGCGGGCCCAACCTCGTCTACGAGTACGCCAACGACCTGTACCGCGCGCTGGTCCCGACCATGCGCGAGGGCGACCCGTTCGGGCAGCTCACCGATCAGGGCGCGCGGTTCCGCGCGCTGGCCGTGCGCGCGTTCACCAGCGGCGAGACCATCACGGCCAGCGAGGTCGCCATCGAGCACCTCGCCCGCGAATCGCGGCTGGGCTTCTTCGACCTGATCCTCCAGCCGACCCGCGGCGCCGCCGGCGAGGTGGACGGCGTGCTCATCCTCGGCGCCGAGGTGACCCGGCTGGTCGAGGCCCGCCGGCTGCTCGAAGCGGAGATGGCCCGCAGCCGGAGCGCCGAGCAGCAGCTGCAGGTCATCCTCGCCAACGCGCCGCTGGTGCTGTTCGCCTTCGACGCCGAGGGCCGCTACACGATGTCGGCGGGACGCGAGCTCGAGACCGCGGGCCGCAAGGCCAACGACGTGGTCGGCCAGCTCATCTGGGATGTGTACGGCGAGGATCCGGCGCTGCTCGAGCACTGCCGGCGGGCGCTCACCGGCGAGACCTTCGTCGCGCCCATCCGCCGCCGGGACCAGGTCTACGAGGTCCACTTCTGCCCGGTGCGCGGGGAGAAGGGGCAGGTCCAGACCGTCATCGGCGTCTCGCTCAACGTGACCGAGCGGGTGCGCGCCGAGGAGGAGCGGGCGCGGCTGCAGGCCAAGATGCTGCAGGCGCAGAAGCTCGAGAGCCTGGGCGTGCTGGCGGGCGGCATCGCGCACGACTTCAACAACCTGCTCACCATCATCGGCGGCAACGCCGCGCTGGCGCTCCACCGCCTGGGCGCGGCGCATCCGGCGCACCCGCTGCTCGACGACGTGGTCAAGGCCGCCCAGCGCGCGTCCGACCTCACCCGGCAGATGCTGGCGTACTCGGGCCGCGGGCGCTTCGAGATCCGCCCCATCGACCTCGCCACGAACGTCGGCGAGATCGCGCAGCTGCTCCGATCGTCCATCCCGAAGCAGGTGGAGCTGCGGCTCGAGCTGGAGCCCGACCTGCCGACCGTGCAGGGCGACGCCGCGCAGCTGCACCAGGTCCTGATGAATCTGGCGCTCAACGGCGCCGAATCGGTCGGCGAGAGGCAGGGACTGGTCACGGTCAAGCTCGCCAGCGAGCAGGTGGGACCGCTGGGCGCCGGCGAGCTCATCGGCCAGGACCGCCTCGGGCCCGGACGCTACCTGCGCCTCTCGGTCATCGACAGCGGCGCGGGGATGGACGCGGCCACGCGCGCTCGCATCTTCGATCCGTTCTTCACCACCAAGGCCACCGGGCGCGGGCTGGGACTCGCTGCCGTGCTGGGCATCGTCCGCGCCCACCGCGGCGCGCTGCGCATCACCACCGCGCCGGGGAGCGGCACGACGTTCGACGTCCTGCTGCCGGCCGCGGGCGCACGCGCCGAGGCGAACAAGGGCGACAGCCCTCCGGAGCGCGGCCAGGGGACCATCCTGGTGATCGACGACGAGCGCCTGGTCCGCACCGCCACCTGCCGCATCCTCGCCTCGCTCGGCTACGACGTGCTCGAGGCGGAGGACGGGCAGGCCGGCCTCGACCTGTTCCGCTCCCGCGGCGGGGCGGTCGCGGCCATCGTGCTCGATCTCACCATGCCGCGGATGTCCGGCGAGGAGACGCTGCGGCAGCTGCGCCTGATCGACCCGAACGTGCGCGTGGTGGTCTTCAGCGGCTACGCCGAGCAGGACGTTGCCGAGCGGCTGGGGCCGCTCGCCGCGAGCATCCTGGCCAAGCCGTTCACGGCGCAGGAGCTCGCCGCCGCGGTGCGCGCCGCCGTCGACGAAGGTTGAATCATTGACAGCGGCCGCTCCCGCGCGTCTCATGGAACGGCATGCAAGCAGGAGCGCCAGAGCTGGAGCAGCGGGCCGAGCGGGCGGTGCGCCGCGGCGAGCTGCTGGTGGCCATCGAGCACTTCGAGGCCTATCTCGCGCAGAACCCCGACGACGAGCGCGTGCGCCAGCGGATGGAGTCCGTCCGCGCGCTGCTGCAGCCGTCCGAGCTGGTCAGCCGGCGGCGCGCCGAGCCGGAGGAGCCGGAGAGCCCCGCCGCCGATTCGCTCACCGACGCCGAGCGGGGCGAGATGCATGCGAGCTCGGGCCGCTTCGGCGACGCGGCGCAGGCGTATGCGCGGGCGGTCTCGCGCAGCCCCGCCAACGAGCTCCTTCGCGAGCGCCTCGAGGAGCTGCGGGCGCTCTCCAGCCCGGGAGTGCCCGCCGACCTCCACCAGGCCGAGCGCCTGGAAGCCGCGACGCCGGCGCGCGGGACCGCCCCGGCGGGCCGCTCCGCCAAGGCGAACGACGCTGTCTTCGGTCCGCTCAAGAGCGCGGCGAAGCCCTTGCAAGACCCGGTGGCGCTGCTGCGCGAGCTGCTCGAGCGGGTCCGCACAGGTCGCCGCCCGCGCGCTTGATCGCGGCACTCTGCCCGCGCAAGAATCCGCCCTTCGTGTCATGGTCCCCGAGCGTGACAGCAGAGATGGCGTTCCATCGGCCGCGACATCCATGCCCCGCGCACCCGCAATGGCCCTGAGCGATCGCTATCGGCTCGACGAGCAGGTCGGCCAGGGCGGCATGGCCGTGGTCTGGCGCGGCTGGGACAGCAAGCTGCGCCGCACCGTCGCCGTCAAGGTCCTGCACGCGCACCTGCACGCGCGCGAGGAGATCCGGCGCCGCTTCGATCGCGAGGCGCGCGCGGTCGCCCGCCTGCACCACCCGTTCATCCTCGAGGTCTACGACTTCAGCGCCGACCCTTCGTACCTGGTGACGGAGTTCATCCGCGGCCACACGCTGCGGGCTTTCGCCGAGGCGCACCCGTTCGATCCGCCCGAGCTCGCCGCGGCCTGCCTGCTGCCCATCGCCGAGGCGCTCGAGCACGCGCACGCGGCGGGCGTGATCCACCGCGACATCAAGCCGGAAAACGTCATGGTCCGCGACGACGGCGTGGTCAAGCTGACCGACTTCGGCATCGCGGCGCTGCTCGACCCCGACGAGAAGTTCACCGTCACCGGCAGCATCCTCGGCTCGCCCGCGCACCTCGCGCCCGAGACCATCGAGGGCAAGCCCGCCGATCCGCGCGCCGATCTCTTCTCCTTCGGGACCATCCTCTATTGGCTGTCGTGCGGACAACTGCCCTACCAGGCGCCCTCGCCGGCGGCGCTGCTGCGCAACATCCTCGAGGGCAAGCGGCAAGACCCGCGGATGATCCGCCCGTCGGTGAGCGACGCCCAGGCGCGCGTGATCGCGCGGTGCCTGGAGAACGATCCCGGCAAGCGCTACCAGACCGCCACCGAAGTGAAGGCGGACCTGGTCAAGCTGCTCGCCGACGCGGGGCTCACCGAGCCGCTGCGCGAGCTGGCGGCGTTCGTCAAGGCGCCCGAGCAGCAAGGCAAGGACGTGCGCGCGCGGCTGCTCTCGCGCAGCCTCGCGCAGGGCGAGGAGCAGCTGAAGGCGCGCAAGACCAGCGCGGCGCTGGCGTCGTTCGGCCGCGCGCTCGCGCTCGAGCCCGGCAACGCGGTCGCGCAGGGACAGGTCGATCGCATCCGGCGCCGCGAGCGGCTGCTGCGGTACGGGCGGCGCGCGCTGCTCTTGATCGCGCTGGTGGTGGTGGCCGCCGCGCTCTCGACGCAGGTCTACGCGGCCGTGCAGAGATCCCGCGCCCGAGCGCTCGCCGCTGCCGTCGCGGCCGCTGCCGCCGCGACCCCAATCCCCGCTCGCGCGGCGCCCCCGCCTGCTCCGGCAACGACTGCCGTCGCACCCGCGCCATCCCCCGAGCACCGCAAGCCGGCCCGCCCCGCCGTCGCGCGCGCCGACGCGCCCCGCGCCGCGCCCGCCGCCCGGGTCCCGGTCACGCTGCACCCCCGCTTCGGCGGCGAGGTGCTGGTCGACGGCGAAGACCTGGGCACCGGCCTCAAGTTCGATCGGCTGCTGGCGCCGGGCATCCACAAGGTGATCGTCCGCCACCCCTGCTGCGCCGACGGCGTGCAGGAGGTGAGTGTCACGGCGAACCGGCCGGACCAGCTCTACCAGCTGAACTACGGCGCCCCGCACGCCGCCAACCTCAAGGTGATCAACGCCCCGCCCGACCTGCGCGTGCTGGTCGATGGCGAGTTCGTCGGCAGCACGCCCGACCTGCCGCCCTACGCGATGCCTTCGCCGGACAAGGCGGTGACGGTCACCATCGGCGACCGCGCGCTCGCCACCCGGCTGCGCGCCGGCATGGACAACACGCTCGACTACGCGGCTGCGGCGGCGCCGTGAGGGCCGCGCTCGTCCTCACGGCGGTGCTCTTCGCCGCGCCCGCGGCCCGCGCCCAGCAGGCGGTCCCCGAGGAGAAGCCGGCGCCCTCGCCCGCCGAGGCGATGGCCAAGGCGCGCAACACCTTCGAGTACGGCGACTACGCCACCGCCGCCAAGATGCTCATCGACCTGGTCGACAAGGCGCGCTTCGAGGCGCCCGCGCTGCGCGCCGAGGCGTACCGCCTGCTGGGCATCTCGCTGTTCAACCTGGGCCGCAAGGGCGAGGCGTACTCGGCCTTCCTCGAGCTGCTCTACCTCGAGCCCGACACCGAGCTGGACCCGTTCTACGTCTCGCCCGGCATCGTCGCGCTCTTCGATCAGGTGAAGAAGGACAGCAGCGAGAAGCTCGCGCCCATCCGCGCCCAGCGCCGCGCCGACCAGGAGGCGCGCCGCAAGGCCGCCGAGGACGAGGCGCGCGCGCGGCGGCAGCGCGAGCTGGAGGAGCAGCAGAAGCTGCTCTTCGCGCGCCAGACCACGGTGGAGAAGCGCGTGGTGCAGCGCGAGTTCTGGGTGTCGCTCTTGCCCTTCGGCGTGGGCCAGCTGCAGAACGGCGACCGCACGCTCGGCATCGCCCTCGCCACCTCCCAGATCGTCACCGCAGCCTCCAGCGCCGGCAGCGTGCTGCTCATCGAAGAGCTGCGCGATCCCTCCAGCGGCCGCTTCGACAACCGCGGCTCGTCCTACCGGCTGGCGCGCAACCTGTCGGTGGTGAAGTGGGTCTCCGCGGTGCTCTTCTATGGCCTGTGGGCCGGCGGCGCGATCCACGCGGCGGTGCGCTACCAGCCCGAGCAGGCCCTCCCCGATCGGCTCGTCCAGCCCGGCTCTCCCTGAGACCCTTCATGGCCACACTCGTCGTCCACGCAGAGAACGCAGCGCCCCTCTCCTTCCCGCTGGTGAAGCCGCTCACCAGCGTGGGCAGCAGCCCCGACAACGACCTGCGGCTGCCCGACGTCCGCGGCGTGGTGGCCATCCAGTTCGACGGCGCGCGCTTCACCGCCACCGCGCTCGACGGCGCGGCGCTGCTGGTCAACGGCAAGAAGCGCGACCGCCACCCGCTCGCCGACGGCGACGCGCTGCAGATCGGCAAGGCCCGCGTCGTCTTCCAGAGCGCCGACCGGATCCCCACGCCCACCGAGGTCTCGCGGCTGGCAGGCGACCCGGCCTCGCTCGCGGTGCTGCGCCTCAGCGAGCTCGCCGCTTCGCTGGCCAAGGAGCCGTCGGACCGCGCGCTGTCGCTGCTGCTCGACGCCATCGTCGAGGTCACGCGGGCCGACAAGGGCTTCCTCATCGTCGTCGACGCCGAAGGCCCGCGCGTCACCACGGCGCGCAACTTCCAGAAGCAGGACATCGCCAACGCGGTCGAGCGGCTGTCGGACTCCATCGTCGCGCGGGTGCTGCAGAGCCGCGAGCCGCTCATCGTCAGCGACGCGCTCCACGACAAGAGCTTCAACGCCAGCGCCAGCGTGGTGAACCTCAAGCTCAGCTCGGTGATGTGCGTGCCGCTGGTCCGCCGCGGCGAGCTGTTCGGCGCGGTCTACGTCGGCAACGACCGCGCGGCGAACCTCTTCACCGAGCGGGAGCTGCTCTTGATGACCTCGTTCTGCAGCACCGCCGCGCTGCTGATCGAGCGCGCGCTGGAGCTGGACGAGCTGCGCGCCGAGAAGCGCGAGCTGCAGAACAAGCTGGAGGAGCAGGCGTACGGCGAGATCATCGGCGCCTGCGACGCCATGAAGGACATCTTCCGCAAGATCGACAAAGTGGCGGGCACCGACATCTCGATTCTCGTCACCGGCGAGACCGGCACCGGCAAGGAGCTGATCGCGCGCGAGCTGCACCGGCGCAGCCCGCGGCGCAACGGCGCCTTCATCGCCATCAACTGCGGCGCCATCCCCGAGAACCTGCTCGAGAGCGAGCTGTTCGGCCACGCCAGGGGCGCCTTCACCGGCGCGGTGACGACGAGGCCCGGCTCGTTCCAGGCGGCGAACGGCGGCACGCTCTTCCTCGACGAGATCGGCGAGATGTCGGCGCCCCTTCAAGTCAAGCTGCTGCGCGCGCTGCAGGAGCGCACCGTCACCAAGGTGGGCGAGCAGAAGCCCGAGCCGGTGGACATCCGCGTGGTGGCGGCGACCAACAAGGACCTCGAGGTCGAGATGAAGGCGGGCCGCTTCCGCGAGGACCTCTTCTACCGGGTCAACGTGGTGGCGCTGCACCTGCCGCCGCTGCGCGAGCGCGGCGACGACGCGGTGATGCTGGCGAAGTGGTTTTTGGGCCGCGCCACGCGCGAGCTGAACTCCAAAGTCCGCAACTTCACCAAGCAGGCGCTGATCGCCATCCGCAACTTCCGCTGGCCCGGCAACATCCGGCAGCTGGAGAACCGGATCAAGAAGGCCGTCGTGCTGGCCGAGGGCGCGTCGATCACGCCGCTCGATCTCGACCTGCGGCCCGAGCACCTGGAGCCCATCCTCTCGCTGGCGGCGGCGCAGCAGGAGTGGCGCGACGGCTACATCGCCGAAGTGCTCGAGCGCAACAACGACAACCGCACCAAGACTGCCAAGGATCTGGACGTCGACCCGCGGACGATTTTCAGGCACCTGGAGCGTATGGAGGCCAAGCAGCGCGGGGCCGCGCTGCCCGACGACGACGAGCCGGCCGAGGACGATCCGTGACAGGGATGTCGCGGATGAGCCAGGCCCCGCGCGGGCCGGCGCAGCGCAAGCGGCCGTTCTCGGGGCTGTTCGCCCTTGGCTTGAGCCTTGCTTTGGGCAACGCCCTGGAAGGATGTCTGGTGCCCCAGAGCGTCGACCCTCTCACCACGCGCGTTCACCAGCCCCCGCGGATCCCGCTGGCGAACATCGACCCCAACCTGCTCGCGCCGGTGCTGACCGCCTATCAGAAGGGGCCGGCCGACCTGCAGCAGGGCTGCCGGTGCACGCTCGATCTCAGCCTGATGATCGAGGAGGACGACACCAGCGCCGACCTCGAGGCGCGCTGGTTCATCGACTACGACAAGAACACGCGCACGACGACCGGGTTCGTGAAGAACACCCTGCCCGGCTCGCTCGACAACGTGGTCACGCGCGGCCCCGCCGTCTTCACCGTCGAGCCCGACAACCTCAGCGCCGGCATCCACGTCATCGAGATGGTGGTCGCCGAGCAGAGCGGCTTCGTCGACGTGTCCACCGACCTCCCGAACCGCGCCGTCAAGAGCAGCGAGGGCTATGAGTCGGCGCAGTACCGATTCGTGGTGGACGTCAAGCCGTCTCCCGGTCCGGCCTGCCCCGGCGCGCCGCCGTCGAAGCGGGCGTGCACGCCGTGAAGCGCGCCTGCTGCACACTGCTCGCGCTCTGCGCCGTCGCCGGCTGCACGCTGCGGAAGGCGCGCACCGACTCGGCGCCGCCCTGCGCCTCCAACGCGGAGTGCGACCCGAACAACGTCTGCTTCCTGGGCGAGTGCCGCGGATCGTCGTCCGCGCTCTCGCAGGTGGTGGTGGAGGTGCGGCCGCCCAACGACTCGCAGCTGGGCGTCCTGCAGCGAGCCAGCATCGACCTGCACTCCAGCGCCGTCTCCGACTTCCAGCTGCAGCCGCTGCTCGACGTCACCGGCGCGGTGGTCGAGGCCGGCGACGGCGGCGCGGGCGTCGACACCGGCGACGCGGGCAGCGGCCCGCCCACGCCGGCGCTGCCGGGCGCCACGCTCACCTTCACCGATCACACTCCGGCCATCCCCGATCGCGTGCACAAGGTGACCGCGCGCACCGACGCCACCGGCGCCTTCACCACGCGGCTGCCGGCCTCCACCTGGGACCTGGTGGTGCAGGCCCAGGACAGCACCGGGCTTCCTCCCTTCGCGGTCTCCGAGGCGGTCCGGGGCACGGGAGTGCGGCTGGGCCTGCGCGTGCCCGATCTCGATCTCGCTCGCGTGACCGGCACGCTCACCGCGGGAGGGCTGCCCATCGGCGGCGCCAGCGTGAGCGCCATCGATGCCGCCGGCGATCCGCTGGCTGCGCCGGTCACCACCATGGACGGCGGCTTCCAGCTGATCCTGCCGCCCGGCCCGCCGCCGTTCCGGCTCGAAGTCAGCGAGGGCCCCTCCGACGGCGGCACCGCCGCTCCGCTCGGCGACCCGCTGCCCAGCTTCCTGCCGTTCGGGCCGCCCACGTCCTTCGCCTTCACCGACGACCAGCCCATCCTCCGGGACCTGGGCGCGCTCCCGCCGGTTGCGGCGCTGCAGGGAACGGTCTTCGCGGCCAGCACCGGCGCGCCCATCCCGGCCGCGCGCGTCTCGGCGGTCAGCACCGACGGCAACGGCTGGACCCTCTCGCGCTCGACGGTCGCCGGCGCCGACGGGTCGTTCTCCCTGCAGCTGCGCGCCGGGCGCTACCTGATCGAGGCCGCGCCCGACACCACCGCGGACCAGCCCGCGGTCTCCGGTGAGCTCGAGGTGACCGTGGTGCCCGCCGGCCCGGCGCTGCGCATCGGCTGCAAGCCCAAGACGAAAGCGCTCGGCCTCCTCATCCTCCCGGGCGGCGGGAGCCGGCCGGTGGGCGCGGGCTACCAGGTCACCGCCACGCGGCTGCCCGACCGCGTGATCAGCGGCCGCGCCGCCTTCACCACGGCGACGGACAGCGCCGGCCTCTTCCACCTCATCGGCGACGCCGGCCGCTACCGGGTCGACATCGTGCCGCCGCATGCCGCGGGCCTGCCGCGCAAGACGGTGCAGCTGGAGCTGGGCGCGGGCGGCGGCGGAGAGACCGCGCTGCCGTTCATCCAGATCTCGCCGCCGCTCACCGTCTACGGCACGGTGCACGGGCAGGCGCCGGGCGGAGCCGACGCGCCGGTGGCCAGCGCGACGGTGGACTTCTTCGCCATCGACGCGTCGGGGAAGGCCACCGTCTACCTCGGCACCGGGCTCACCGACGCGAGCGGCCACTACACCGCGGTGCTCCCCGACGTGCCGCAGCCCGGCCTGCTCCCTTGAACCCCGAGGGCAGCCGCGCTAGACCCCACGCGTGCCTCCGCGACCGCCCGAGCTGAAGCCGTATCGCCTGGGCGTCTACGCGCTGTACGGTTGCGTCTGCGCGCTGCTCTTCTTCCTGCTGCTGCGCTCGGTGATCGGCGACCTGTACGGCAAGCGCCGCGCGGCCGGCCCGCAGCAGTCGCCGACCGCGTGCCTGGAAGACATCGACCGGCTCTACGGCCAGCTCTCGGCGCGGGCCATCCAGCCGGCGCCGGGCGGGCTCGACCAGGGCGGCCTCGCGCGCGAGTGGGACCAGTGGTCGCGGCGCTGGGAGGACGAGCTCAGCGCGGTCAGCGCGCGCTGCCAGCTGGAGTCCTCGCCCGGCGCCGCGCAGAAGCAGCTGGCCGAGGCGCTGGATGGAATCGAGGAGCTGCGCCGCAACCTGGCCAGCTCCGGCGAGACCGCGGCGGAGCAGGCGCGGCGCGTCCGCGAGTCCCTCTCCGCCGCCCGCGAGCTGCTGAAGATCAAGTAACCAAACGGCAACCGCGAAGGCACAAAGTCGCGAAGGATTGGTTGATCAAAACCAACTTCGCGCCTCTGCGCCTTCGCGGCTGATTTTGCTTCTAGCGCTTGACGGCGGGGGCCGGCGCGGGAGCGGCGGGCGCGGCGGCGGCGGCCTGCTGCGCGGTCGGGAGGTGGCGCAGCTTGTTGCGGATCATCGGGGCGAACTCGCTGCCCGGATAGAGCGCGGCCGCGTGCTCGTAGGCGTCGCGCGCCTTGGTGAAGTTGCCCGTCTCCTCGTACGCGCTGCCGAGCAGGAAGCCCGCGTACTGGGAGGTCTTCGTCGACGAGACCGCCTTCAGGTAGTTCTCCAGCGGCACGATGGCGCCCGCGTACTCCTTGGTCTGCGTGCGCGCGTTGCCGAGGTGGAACCAGACCAGCGGGTTGTCGATCTTGGGCTCGAGCTCGGCGTACCGGCCGAGCTCGGTGGAGGCGGTGCGCCAGTCCTGCTGGCGGAAGGCGCGCTCGCCGCGCTCCAGCGCTCCCTCGGCGATGCGGGTCTTCATGCCGGCCGCGCGATCGTCGATGGCCTTCGCCTCGAGCGGGGAGATGAGCGTGCGGTCGAGATGGACGGCTTGGCTCATGGCCTGGTTCAGCCCGGGCCCTTCCTTCTCGCTGCCGAGCAGCTCGAACACGCGCGCGGCCTTTTCGCTCGCGTCCTTGCGCGCGGTCTGGTCCCGCAAGGTCTTCTCGGCCTCGGTGCTCAGCTGCCTGGCGCGCGTCTCGTTCTGCGTTGCCTCCTCGCGCGCCGACCGCACCTCGGCCTTGGCATAGGCGAAGGCGCCGACCGACGCGATGATCGCGAAGGCGATGTACGCCGTCACGCTGGTCATCCAGTGGCGCTTCTCCTGCTCGTCGTGCTTCCGGCCCATCAGCTTGAGCTCGGCGTGCAGGTTCTTGAGCAGGTTGTCGTTCTTGATGACGAGGTTGCGCGCCTCGATCACTTCCTTGCGCAGCGAGGCGAGCTCGCTGTCCGAGTGCTCGGAGGTGCTGCCCATGCGGCTGCGCGTCGCGGTCTCTTCGCTCATCAGCATTTCCTTGGCCGCCTTGGTCGGAGGGTCTGCTCTCCGAACGCGCGGCAACGGCGGCACCATCCCACGCGAGTACGATTGCTGCATCTTTTCGCAGCGCCCGCCGGGCCGCCTAGGGAGGGGGCGGCGCCTTCGGGTGGCCCTTGTCGTCGGGCTCGAGGAAGTGAAACATCAGCCCGACCGAGAAGAAGTTGCCGCCCACGTTGAGGCTCTGCGCGCTGGTGGGAAAGTCCACCTGGGCGCTGGCCAGCGTGTAGCGGTCCTCGATGACCAGCGCCACCTTGCTGGCGAGCGCGATGCGCCAGCCGATCTGCAGGAAGCCCGCGGTCGAGTTCGCCTCCTGCGTGGCGCCGTTGCGGGTGCCGGTGTTGAGCGAGTAGCCGATGCCGCCGCCGCCGTACACCGTGCACCACGAGCGCCGCAACAGCGCGGTGTCCATGCCGATGAGGATGGGGATGCTGCGGACCTGCAAGCCGTTGGTGTACGAATCGACCAGGTAGCCGAGGTCGATCTTGAAGTGCAACTCGTCGTCGTACTGGTAGCCGAACGAGCCGATCACGCCCGGTTGCAAGGCGCGGTGGCTGCCGCCCTGCTCGTTGAGATAGGCGCCGTTGCCGAAGATGTAGCGGGCGCCGGGGAGGATGGTGAGGGTCCCCTCGCCGCTCTCTGGGACTGCGGCGAGGGCCGGCGCGGCGAGCAGCGCGAACAGCAGGGCGAGACGCATGGGGAACCTCTGCTAACATACTTCGCAGTGGCTCGCGCTCCCCAGACCGGCTTCTATTTTGAACCCCTCGCCGAGCGGCTCGCGCTCGTCATCGAGGGCACGGCTTACCCCAGCGACGACCACTGGGCCTATATCGGCGACCCGATGGAGGGCCTGACGCCCGAGCTGGCGCGCATCGAGTGCGCCAACCGCTGGCCGGGGGTCGATCCCGACACGCTCGAGGTCGAGTTCAACACCGACTTCGACGGGCTGCTGGCCGAGATCGAGCACAAGCACGATCCCGATCCGATGCTCGACGGCAAGCAGGGCGAGATCGACTTCGACGTCAACTTCCTCCTGCAGCAGGCCGACGCGCTGAGGGAGATGGCGGCAGGGCTGGTGGCGCCGGGCGCGCGCGACCTCGAAGCCGCGCTCGAGGCAGGCGCGCCGACCGTCGGCGACGCCATCGTCCGCGCCAACCAGGACGACTGAGTCAGGGCGGCCGCGGCTTGCTCTCGGCGCTGGGCGGAGGCGGGGTCGCCACCAGCTGCCGGAAGGCCGCGTTGCTCCGCAGCAGCTTGAAGTCCTCGTCGTCGCGCGCGTGCGGGGCGAGGTCGCCGTCGAGCCGGAGCGCGGCGCGCAGGTGCTCGATGGATCCCTCGGCATCGCCGGCCCGCGCCAGCGCGCAGGCGTAGTTGTATTGGCCCTCGGCGAGGTCCGGCGCGCGCACCACCAGCTCGGCCAGCGTGTCGACCGCGCGGTGGATGTCGTTCTGCGCCAGCTGCATCACGCCGACGGCGCGGAGCGCGAGCTGGCGCTG
>FSWK01000585.1_pt1 | contig 16195 bp, 18 predicted proteins | sample 1637951 | NCBI WGS metagenome assembly FSWK01 (sample SAMEA3914789, study PRJEB12502) | metagenome | biome: forest; material: soil | place: Canada | collected 2011-07-03 | depth 0.3 m | reverse complement strand
GGTCGTGGTGGATGGCGGTGGCCGCGGCCACCAGGTAGTCGATGGGGACGACGTTGAGCGGCGCCACGCCGTCGCCCGGCAGCGGCAGCGGGACCGCGAGGGGACTCGTGACCAGCAGGATGGCGATGGCGTACGGGCCCTCGAAGCGATCGATCTCGCCGGTCTTCGAGTCGCCGATGACGATGGACGGCCGCAGCACCGTGCAGGGCAGCTGGCCCATCGCGCGGCGCACCAGCAGCTCGGCCTCGAACTTGGTCTCCTCGTACGCGTTGCGGAAGGTCTGGCCCGCCGACAGCTCGTCCTCGGCCACCACGCCCACTCGGTCGCCGGCGACGAACACCGTGGAGAAGTGCGTGAAGCGGCGCAGCTTGCGGCAGTCGCTGGCGAGCTCCAGCACGGCCCGCGTGCCCTCGACGTTGACCCTGTCGAGCTCGGTGCGCGGAGAGCCGAGGAAGCTCCACTCGGCGGCGTGCAGCACGTCGGTGCAGCCCTGGGTCAGCTCGCGGTACTCGCCGGTGGAGAGGCCGAGGTGCATGCTGCCGACGTCGCCCACCAGCAGGCGCAGCCGCGGCTCGGCCAGCTGCGCTTTCCACGCGTCGGCGTCGGCCTTGTTGCGCTCCTGCACCAGCGCCGCCACCTGCGCCGTGGGGTCGCGCCGCAGCAGCGCCTCGGCCACGCGCTTGGCGATGAACTTCGGGTAGCCGGTGACCAGATAGAGCGCGCCGTCCGTCACGAGTCCCCCTCGCTGAAGCCGAGCTTGCGCAGCAGCGCCTCGACCTGCAGCACCAATGCCTCTTGCGAGCCCGTGTTGTCGATGACGAAGTCCGCCAGCCGCACTTTCTCTTCTGCTGGAAGCTGCGAGGCGATCCGCGCGCGCGCCTCGGCCTCGGGCAAGCCATCGCGCAGCAGCAGCCGCTGCAGCTGCAGCTCCGGCGGCACCGTCACCACGATCAGCCCGTCGAGCCCCGCCTGCATCCCGTTCTCGACGATCAGCGCGGCCTCGTACACCGCGAGCGGATGCCCCTCTTCGGCGAGCCGCGCCATCCGCGCCGCGGTCTCCTGCGCGATGCGCGGGTGAACGATGGCGTTGAGCGCGCGCCGCTCGGCCTCGTCGGCGAAGACGCGCGCGCCCAGCGCCTTGCGATCGAGCTGGCCATCCGCGGAGACCACGCCGGGAAACCGCGCCGCGATCTCGCGCAGCGCCGGCTGGCCCGGCTGCACCACCTCGCGCGCGAGCAGATCGGCGTCGACCACCGGCACGCCGCGGCGCGCGAGCTGCCGGGCGACCGTGCTCTTCCCGCTGCCGATGTTGCCGGTCAGTCCATAGATCCGCACTGCGGCAGTCTAGCGCGTTGCCGTGCGAGCGGGACCGCGCTACGGTCCGCGCCCCGATGCGCCTGCTCCTCGCTCTCGCGTTCCTCTCGTCCGCCGCGCTCGCGTCCGATCTGGTCGGGCCGCAGTCGTGCCGCACCTGCCACGCGGAGGCCTACAAGGTCTGGTCCGGCAGCGCGCACGCGCGCGCGACATTGTCGCTCACCGTCGAGCAGCGCAAGGCGCCGCTGTGCCTCCAGTGCCACTCGCGCGACGAGGCCCGCGCCGGCCAGGCCGAGGTCACGGGCGTCTCCTGCGAGACCTGCCACGGCGGCGGCCGCTGGTACCAGCCTGCCGCGGTGATGCGCGACAAGGAGCTGGCGCATGCCTTCGGCCTCGCCGACCCCACGCCGCAGAGCTGCATGGTGTGCCACGGCGGCGAGACGCCCTCGCTGCAGAAGTTCGACGTCAAGGAGGCGATGGGCCGCATCGATCACTGGACCGCCGATCGCGCGGCGCGCAGGAAGCAATCGTCCAGAGCGCCGCAGCCCCCGCGCACGCAGCTCGCGGCCTGGCTGCGGGGCCGCACATGAGCGCGTCCGAGGGGCTGGTCTCTGTCGGCCCGCAGAGCGGCGCCGTCAGCGAGGTCGCGAAGCTTCCGCAGCTGAGCGAAGAGCAGTCGCACCAGCTGGTCGAGCTGGTGTGGCGCTTCTTCTGCTCGCTGCGGCTGACGCTCGCGAACCTGCTCGGGCTCTTCCTCGCGATGATCGCGGGCACCTTCGTCAACCCGGCGAACGACTCGCTGACCAACATCGAGAAGGCGTTCGCGGGGCGCACCACGCTGCTCGGCGCGTACCGCTGGTTCGAGCTCTACGATCTGTTCCACTCGTGGTGGTTCACGCTGCTGCTCACCTCGCTGGCGCTCAACCTGATCGCCTGCTCGTTCGAGCGGCTGCCGCGCATCTATTACCTCGTGCGCTATCCCGAGCGGCGGCTCGACCGCGTGGCCGGCCTGCGCTTCAAGGTGCCCGCGAGCGCGTCGCTGCTGCAGCCCGAGGCTGTCGCGGCGGCGCTGCGCGAGCGCGGCTATCTCGCGCAGGTCGACGGCCCCGACGTCTTCGCCGAGAAGGGCCGCTACGCGCGCTTCGGCGTCTGGGTGGTGCACGTCTCGCTGCTGCTCATCCTCGGCGGCGGCATCATCGGGCGGCTCACCGCTTTCGAGGGCGTGGCCGAGGTCCCGCAGGGCGGCGGCACCGCCGACAGCTTCATCGAGAAGCGGCCCGACGGCAGCATCTTCAAGCACAAGCTCGGCTTCCTGGTCCGCTGCGATGACTTCCGGCTCAAGGAGTTCGAGCCGGGCCGCCCCAAGGCGTTCGAGTCCGACCTGACCGTGCTCGAGCAGAACCCCGACGGCAGCCCCGGCCGCGAGCTCAAGCGCGAGACCATCTACGTCAACCACCCGCTCAAGTGGGCGGGCTTGACTTTTTATCAAGCCAGCTATCGCCAGCTCGACGAGGGCATGAAGGCCAAGGTGAAGCTGCTCGACAAGGCGACGCACGCCGAGCGCCCGCTGCTGGTCGGCGCCGGGGAAAAGATCGACGCCGCCGAGGGCCTCACCTACCAGCTGGTCGACCACCAGGAAGACTTCGCCGGCCTGGGCCCGGCCGTGCAGGTGCTGCGCACGGAAGACGCTGCGGAGCCGGCGACGGGCGCCGCCCGCGCGGCGCCGCATCAAAAGGAGAGCTCGTTCTGGGTGTTCGCCAAGGCGCCCGACTTCGATCGCGACAACCGCGACGACCGCTTCGCCTTCCAGTTCGAGCGGCTGGCGCCGTTCTTCGCCACCGGCCTGCAGATTGCGCGGGACCCTTCCACGCCGGTGGTCTATACCGGCTGCTTCCTCCTCTTCGCGGGTATCGCCATCGCCTTCTACACCTCGCACAAGCGCATCTGGGCCAAGGTCCAGGACGGCCGCGTGGCGCTCGGCGGCGCGGCGCACCGCAACGCCGAGGCGTTCTCGCAGGAGTTCGACGGCCTCTGCGCCGCGCTGGGCCTGCCTGTGCAGCACCGCAAGCCGGTGCCCGTCCCGCAGGCCGCGCCGTGATCGTCCTCTCCGCCGAGTTCGTGAAGTCGGCCACCGAGCCCGAGCACTATCCGCCGGCCGGTCCCGCCGAGGTGGCGTTCTGCGGCCGCAGCAACGTGGGCAAGTCGTCCTGCCTCAACGCGCTCTCCAACCGCAAGGCGCTGGCGCGCGTCTCCGGCACGCCCGGCCGCACGCGGCTGATCAACTTCTTCGACCTCAAGGTCGCCGAGAAGACGCGCACGCGCGAGTGGGACATCCGCTTCGCCGACCTGCCCGGCTACGGCTTCGCGGCCGGCCCGCGCGACGACCGCAAGGAGTGGAAGAAGATGATCGACCGCTACCTGGTCGAGCGCAACGAGCTGCGCGCGCTCGTCGTCCTCGTCGACGGAGAGATCGGCCCGCAGCCCAACGACACCGAGATGCTGGAGTGGGCGCGCAAGCTGGGCCGGAAGATCATCGTGGTGGCCACCAAGCTCGACCGCATCGCGAAGACGCGGCGGGGCTCGCAGCTGGAGAAGATCTCGGCGCAGCTCGCGGTGCCCGGCGTGATCGGCTTTTCGGCAAAGGAACATTTCGGCGTGGAGGAGCTGTGGCGCGCGCTGGTCTCTGCCTGAGCCTCGCACTGCTGTCCTGCGGCCTGGTCCACAAGGACGTGGACGTCACCGCGCCCTTCGTTGCCGGCGGCGGCGCGCCGTCCGATCCGCAGGTCGACATCTCGACGCCGCTGGTGGCCTCGCAGGGAGATCTCGCGCACCTCTCCGCGGTCACGTTGCGCGCGGCGCGGATCGAGGCGACCGACGGCCAGGGCGATGTCAGCTTCATCACCGCGGCGACACTGACCATCCGCGGCAACGGGCTGCCGGACCTGCAGCTCGCGACGCTGCCTGCGCCCTCCTCGACGGCGCGCGCCGATCTCACCGTCGACTCGACCAAGGACTTGAGACCCTACCTGCTGGCTGGGGCGGTGCTGATCCCGAAGTTCACTTACTCGCCGCGGCCGGTGAGCGCGCGCGGCCTGCAGCTGGTGCTCACGGTGCGCGGCTCGCTCTAGCGCGCTTTCGAGTCACGCCGCACGGCGCGTTCAGCGCGCGCGCGGGAGCACGCTGTCAACCGCGACCTGCACGTCGGCGAAGCCGGGGACGATCAGCAGGCCGCCCGGACCGATCTCCTCGACCGCGGCATACCCGGCGGCCGACGCCGCGCGGTGCACAAGCACGCGGCCCCCTTGAACATCGAAGAGCCAGAACTCCGGGATTCCCGCGCCGGCGTAGAGGCGAGACTTCACGCGCGTGTCGTAAGCCAGGGAGGAGTCGGCGACCTCGATCACGAGATACGCCGTATCGGGCAACACCCCGCCATAGGTCTCGGGGAGGAGCGGAATCACCGCGAGGTCCGGCTCCGGCTCGCTGTCCTCCAGCGCGAGCGGGGACTGGCAGGTCACCGAAGCGCGACCCAGCAGCGCCGGCAACAACTTCTGCAGCAGCTGCTGAACGACGAAGACGTGCAACGCGCCCTGCGGGCTCCTGAGGACGATCCTGCCGTGGATGAACTCCAGCCGCTCTCCCTGGAAGGCGCCCGCTTCGACCAGCCGGTCGTACTCGGACCGCAGCAGCGGCCGCACGCCGCGAGGAGCAAGCTTTTCTAGTTCGACGCTGTCCACGGGGGTCATTTTAGCACCGCGCGCGGTGCGCGCGCGAGGCAGGGAAAAACGCGAACGCGGAGTCCACGACCCGCCACCCAGGGGGCCGTGAGCTCCGCGTCGCCTTCGAGCAACAGCACAGAAGTGCTAGGTGACCGGCATCTGCGAACGGCCCGTGTACTCTTCGACCACGGGCTTCAGCTCGTCGGCCTTCTTGCGGATGCGCTCGCCGAGGTCGTTGCGGAACTCGGTGCCCGCCTTGGGCGCGAACGCGAGGCCGATGCCCGCGCCCACCAGGCAGCCCAGCGCGAAGATGCCGATGCTGCCGAACGCGGTGCCCCACGGGCTGCGCTCCTGGAGGCCGACAGCCTCGAGCACGTCGTCGCGATCGATGTCCTGCAGGTACTTGAGGGCCTTGATCCCCTGCTTCTTCATGTCCTTCGTTGTGTACATCCTGCCTCCTAGTGCGGCCCTCGCGGCCGCGCGTCCTGAGCTGCTGAAGTCCATTCCGCTGATCAATCTGCGCATCGCGGGCGCAGGGTGCTCGACCGTTCGGCTAGAACGTCGAGCCCGCCGAGCCCTCGCCCGCCTGCGAGGCGGACGAGGCGGAAGAGACCACCTGGCCCGCCATGGTGGCGAGCTGGCTCTTGACAAAGGGAATGATCGCCAGGCGCATCCCGATCTTCAGCAGCCGCGCCGTGGTCGGCGAGAAGAGGCCGCCGCCGAGGACGTAGCCGACGCCCGCCGCCACGCAGACCATGGCGATGGGATTGCGCTGCACCCGCCCGCGCAGGTCGACGGCCTGGCTGAAGTTGGTGGCGGTGCTGGAGACGGCGTCGGTGAAGGCCTTGGCCTCCTCGAACGCCTTGCTGGCGTGGTGGACCGCGCCGCCGTCGTTGCCCTGATAGCCCGTATTGATCGCCATGAGTCGTTGTCCTTTAGCGAGAGACGATCTTGCCGATGACGTAGCCGATGGCGAGCGCGCCCGCGAGGCAGAGGATGGGCTTCTCGCGGATGAAGTTGCCTGCGGTCTCGACGGCCTGATCCATCGCGGCGCGGGTCTGCTCCATCACCTGCGACGCGTCGTCGATGTTCAGGTGATCCATGAATCCCGCGCCATGTCCGTTCGTCGAGCCTTGTACGTCTGCCATAGAGGGTCCCTCCGGTGGCGCGAGAGAAATAGGGAACACCGGGTCCGCGCCCCGTCAAAGCGCAACCTACGCACCCGCCACCGGCGTGGCTAGGGCCAGTCCGGAGATCTGTTCGACGCCCGGCTCCACCTCGAGCCAGAGCGGCAGGTGATCGCTCGCGAGCCGCGTCCGCGGATCGTTGACCACGCCACAGGCCAGCACCCGCACCGCGCTGTCGACGTAGGCGCGGTCGAGGCGCAGCAGCGGAAACGACGACGGCCAGGTGGGCCGCCGGGTGCCGCTCGCCTGCGCCGCGTCGGTCAGTGTCGTACGCAGCAGCCGCGCGATGGGGCCGGGCGCGGGCCACCACATGTTGAAGTCGCCGCAGACCACCAGCGGCGCGGTGAGCGCCGAGTCGCGCAGCAGATCTGCCGAGAGCAGCATCGACGCCTGCTTGCGCCGCTCTCCTCCCGAGAGGCCGAGGTGCAGGTTGAACAGGTGCAGGCTCTGGCCGCCCGGGAGCTGGAGGTCGGCGCGCAGGCAGCCGCGGGGCTCGCGGCCCTCGACCGAGAGGTCGTAGTTGCGCGCCTGCACGATCGGGTGGCGCGAGACGATGGCGTTCCCGTACGGCCGCCCGGCGATGACCAGGTTGGGACCGTAGGCGACGAACCAGCCCAACGCGCGGCCGATCTGCGTGGCCTGATCGGCGGCGGCGTGGCCCGAGCGCTGCCACGGGTCGCCCACCTCCTGCAGCGCGGCCACCTCGCAGCTCATCTCGCGCAGCAGCGTGGCGATGCGGCCCAGGTCCAGCCGCCCGTCGCGCCCGAGCCCGCCGTGGATGTTCCAGCTGACCAGCTTCATGCCGTGCGCCGCTCGCAGCCGGCGCTCCTCCCGCTGCGCTCCCAGAAGAACGAATGCAGGTCGCGCGGGCGCACCACGCTCTCGAACGCGCCTTGGCCGAGCGGGGCGGGGTGCACCATGAACGTGTCGAGCTGGTCCGGCGCGAGGCCGCCGTGCGAGCCGAACTCCCAGGGAAACGCGACGCTCTGGCCGCCGGGCGCGCCAGTGCCGAGCAGGACGGCGTCGCCGGCGCTGCGCATCGAGAGCAGGTCGCGCGCGTAGACGGCCGCCAGCGGGTGGCCGAGCGCGCGACAGAGCGCGAGCGCATCGGCGGTGCGATCGAGCTCCAGCCGCTGGTCTCCGCGCAGCGCTACCGGGCCGCGCTCGCCGCGCACCAGCGTCACGCCGACGGCGGGGCTGTGCGCGCACCGCTCGAGCAGGCCCGGATGGCGCGCGCGCAGCTCGGGCTCGAGCAGCGGTTCGGGGAAGCGCGTGGAGTAGACGTGGCCGATGTCGCCGGCGGGGACGATCAGCAGCGGCCCGTCGGCGCGGGCTCCGGCGGGCTGCGCGGCGTCGAGGGCCAGGGCGGCGTGCCGGGCCATCGCGAGCGCCGCGGTGCCGAGCGGCCCCGGCAGGACCTTGGAGAGCGCGCGCAGCCGCCGCGCCTGCGCCACGACGGCGGAGGTCTGCGAGCCGCCCGGCGCGTCGCCAAGCAGGTGCTCCGCGAGCGACTCGCCGAGGATCTGCTCCGCCGGCCGCGTCGCCGCCTGGCCGTGATCGCTGAAGAGGTACAGCTCGTACTTCAGCTCGGGGACCGCGTCGGCGGCGGCGATGATGCGGCCCAGCGCGCGGTCCAGCTCCCAGAGCTTGAGCAGCGCCATCTTCGAGTACGGCCCGCGGCGGTGCGCGTACTCGTCGTAGCCGATGAAGCAGGCATAGACGATGGGCGTGCCGCGGGCGATGTCGACCACGCAGGAGTTGGCGGCGAACTCGGCGAAGATGCACTCGGTGAGCACGCGGTGGAAGAGGAACTGCGGCTCGTGCTGCATCGACCCGATGGCCCGCACCCAGCGCGCGGTCTCGATCGCGCCGGAGCCCAGGTCGAGCCCCAGATCGCTGGCGATGCGGCCGGCGGTGGCGAGGTGGACCAGCGCCGCGGCGAGCGTGTCGCGCGCCTGCGCCGACAGCGGCGCGCGCTGCGGCCCGCGCGGCCCGATCTCCGAGAGCCCGAAGTCCTCGGCGCACAGCTTCTCCTCCCAGCCCGACAGCGCCCAGCGCCGCGGGCGCGCGCCGCCGGAGAAGATGGAGCAGTAGACCGAGCCGCCCTCGAGCAGCGGCTGCCCCGCCGCGGCGAGCTGCGCCTCGAGCAGCCGCGCGTCGTCGGCGCGGTCCATCCGCATCTCCCTGCTCGCGCGCTTGTCGAACCAGCTGTAGCCCGGGATGTCGTGCTGCAAGCCGTAGAGCAGGCCCGCCTGGAACGCGGGCGTCGAGGTGGGCGCGCCCGCGCGGCAGCCCGAGAGCCGGTGATCTCCGCGCTGCAGCAGCCGCTGCAGGGTCGGCGTGTAGCCGCGCTCCATCGCGTAGTCGAGCTGGCGGCGGCCGACGCCGTCCAAATGCAGGAGCAGGAAGCGCCGCCCCGACGGCAGCGGCGCGCGGTGCCGCCCTCCGGCGGCGATGGGCCGGAGGACGCGCTTCACCAGCTGCTGCACCAGCCGGGAGCGGACGCCTTCGGGGCTCACGCCTGGCGCGGCCGCCGCGCGAGCATCCGCACCATCGCCGCCGGCGTCTTCAGGACGGCGCTGACCAGCCGCACGCCGGCGCTGATGGGCGCTACCAGGAGGTGGGTCACGCGGGTGGCCAGCGAAAGCGCCAGCTGCAGCGGGCGAGGCAGGTCGGAGAGCCGCTCCTCGGCCTTGGCGCGCAGCTTCTCGAAGGTCTCGGGCGAGGCGGTCTCCTTGAGCATGGAGATGCCGTCCCTGATCGACGTCGGCTTGCGCAGCGGCAGCACCGGCGCGGTCTTCTCGACCACGTCCTCGAGCGTCTTCTTCATCTCCTCGACGACGAACTGCTCGTGGTCCTGCTCGACGCGCTCCTGCTTGCGGGCTTCAGCCTCGGCGCGCTCCGGCTCGGCCTGGCCGATGAAGTCCTGGTGCTGCATCGCCTTGCGCGCGAACGCCGGCTCCTTCTTGCCGCCCTTGGAGTGGATCGCGGTGCGCTTGCTGGGCATCTTCGACATGGTGGTCCCCTCGTGCGGTTCCGTTGGTGAGCTGCCGGAAAAGTAGGGATGCGGACAGTCGGCGGCAACGCGACGCGGCGCGGGCGAAGGAGCGGGCGGGCGAGCGGGGCCCTCTTCCGTCAAAGGGAGGACCCGTTCGGCCTTCAGCCGCGCCGCGGGGATCGGCTATGCTCCGCCGCCTATGGCTTACGAGTTCGCAGGCGCCACCGACGTGGGCCGCAAGCGGGACCACAACGAGGACGCGCTGCTGGTGCTGCCCGATCACAACGTCGCGGTGGTCTGCGACGGCATGGGCGGCCACGAGGCGGGCGAGGTCGCGTCCGGCATCGGCGTCGAGACGGTGAAGCGCTTCTTCGAGATCGCCGCCGACCTCGAAGCCACCTGGCCGTTCCGCTACGACCGCAGCAAGGACGAGGGGCAGAACCTGCTCTCGGTCGCGGCGCAGTGGGCGAACCAGCGCATTCGCGAGGCGGGCGAGGCCGAATCCGGCCGCAAGCGCGGCATGGGCACGACGTTCGTCGGCTGCATCCTGCGCGGCCCCAAGGCCTGGTTCGGCTGGGTCGGCGACAGCCGCGGCTACCTCTGGCGCCGCGGCGAGCTGATGCCGGCCACCAGCGACCACTCGCTGCTCAACGAGCTGATCAAGACCGGCCGGCTCTCGGAAGAAGAGATCGCGAACTTCCAGCACAAGAACGTCATCACCCGCGCGCTGGGCATGGCCGACGCCACCGAGGTGGACGTCAACACGTTCGATCTCGAGACCGGCGACGTCTGCCTGGTGTGCTGCGACGGCCTCACCGGCATGGTCACCGACGAGCGCATGGCGGAGATCCTCGCCAAGGAGGCCGATCTGCAGAAGGCCGCCCAGCAGCTGATCGACGAAGCCAACGCGAACGGCGGCGTCGACAACATCACCGTCGCGCTGGTCCGCTACACCGCGTAGCCATCAATAGCCCGACCAGTCGATGAGGATCTGCGCGTCCAGGTCGGCCACCGGCTCGGCCGAGGCGTCGACCACCTTGCCGTCCGCCAGCACCGGGCGCAGCACCGGCGCCAGCGCGGCCACGCGGCGCGGGACGCCCAGGGCCTTCAGCCGCGCGATCACCTCGTCGCGCCAGCGCGTGTCCAGCCGGCTGGCGTGCAGCTCCACCAGATCGCGCAGCCGCGCGGCGTGCCCGGTGCTCTTGATGTTCTGCAGCAGCGCCAGCAGCTCTCCCGCGGCCGCGTGCCAGCGCGCGGCATCGGTCACCGCCAGGTAGCGCTTGCCCTCGACCTGCCGCTCGGCGATGGCGCCCTTGCCGGTGAACCACCAGATCATCAGCTGGTCGGCGCGCTGGTGGTCCTCCTCCACGCGCTCGCCCACCGCGACGCGCGCCACGTAGGTGAACCACTGCGTGGTCGCGTACTGCGGATAGAGCTCCTGGCAGCGCGCGTCCGGCAGCAGCCCGACCTCGCGGGTGCGCGGGTCGGCGACCAGCCAGTGCGCCACCAGCTCGGCGCGCGCCTCCTCGAGCGTATGGTAGCTCGCGCCCAGCGCCGCCGAGGGGTCGCCGCGCAGCGTCCCCGAGACCTTGCCGCTGGCGTGGCCGATCATCTCGTGGAACGCCAGCTGCGCGAACCGCTGCTGCGGCAGGCAGCGCGCCAGCGCGTCACCCAGCGGCGGCGGGTTGAACTCGCGCGAGAGCGCCTTGCCGCGCGCCTCGGCCACCGCCTCGTCGTAGGCCGGCAGCAGCAGGCTCTTGGAGCCGAGCCGCTCGCGCTCGGCCTGGTCGTTGGGCAGGTTCACGCCGGAGAACGACTGCGGGCGGTTCTCGCCGCTCGCGCCCACCAGCGTCAGCGCCGCGGCCGCCGGCGGCTGCACCTGCGCGCGCTTCCACTCGGCCGCCCACGGCATGCGCTCCTCGAAATATTGCGCGCTCTGCGACAGCCGCCGGAGGATCTCCGAGCGCGGCTTGTCCTCGATGCCGACGAAGCCCTCGAACAGCGCCTTGAGCCCGCGCGGGTCGGCGTAGGTCTCGACGAAGCCCAGGACGTAGTCGACCGGCGCCGCTTCCTTGAGCCACTCGCGCTGCGAGTCGCGGAAGCGGTCGGGCTCGCCCCCGCGCAGATACGCCACCAGCTGCTCGAGGCCCTGGCGCTGCGAGGCGCTGGTCGCATACGGCAGCGCCTGATCCAGCGCGGCCACCACGCGCGCGAGCTTGTCCGCATAGAGCCCCGCCGGCGGCCCTGCGCGCGCGACGAGTTCGCCCAGCCTTCCCTGGTCTTTCACCAGGCGTGAGTTCAGCGGATAGCGCTCGCGGAAGCCGTCCAGATCCTTCAGCGCCACGCCGCCATAGAGGTTGACCGCGCTCGCGGTGAGCGGGTCGGGGCCGCCCCGGCTGGTGCGCAGGGCATCGACGCGCGGGTCGAAGATGGCCGCCTCCAGCGCGCGCAGCTCGAACTCGAGGCGCTTCGGCGGGACCCCCAGCTCCGCGCCAGCCGCCTGCGCCGCCAGCGCCGCCTGCCGCAGGTCCGCGAGCGTGAGCGGCGCCGGCAGCTTCTGGCCGGTCTCGGCGTCGTGGAGGCCGTGGTTCAGGTAGATCGCGCGGGCGAAGGCGCGCAGCGGCGGCAGCAGCACCGGCTGCACCGCCTGCGGGTGCGTCAGGATCCCGCGCAGCAGCCGCACAACCTCGAGGTTGTGGCGGTAGCCCTGGTCGACCGCGATGGAGTCGCCCGCATTGGCCGCCTGCGTGAGCCAGTACGCGAGCAGGCGCTGCTCGCGCGGCAGGGCGGCGAAGCCGGGCGCGTCGAGCGCCAGCACGGCGATGTCGCCCGCGGTCGCGAGCAGGCTGGGCGGCGGGCCGCCCGGTAGAGCTGGCAGCGGCTCCGCGGAGGACAGCGGCTGCGCGGGGCGCGCCGGAGCCCGCGCAGCCGTTCGGCACGCAAGCGCGAAGCATGCGAGGAGCAGGGCGGCCGGACGCATGGCGGGCCTCTATCACGGTGGACATCGGGGCGCGCGGTTGAGAGGATGCGCGCCGCCATGCCGAGCTCAAAGCACATCCACTTCTCCGACAAGACCCGCCAGGCCGCGCTCTTCGAGACCATGATCCTCGCCGCCATGGCCGACGGCGCCGTGCAGCGCTCGGAGATCGAGGAGATCTACCGCCGCGTCTTCGAGCGCCCCGAGTTCCACGGCATCCACGCCGACGATCTGAAGCAGGCCATCGAGCACGCCGCCGCACGCGTCACCGAGGCCCACAGCCTCGAGCACATCCTCCCTTCCATCGCCGACCGGCTCCCCGACCGCGAGTCGCGCGAGCTCGCCTTCGGCCTGGCCGCCTCGGTCGCGGTGGCCGACAACAAGACGCCGCCGGCGGAGATCGCCATCCTCAAGGCGCTCGGCGACATGCTCGACCTGAGCGACGAAGACGTCGCCCGCCTCTTCGAGACGGCGCAGGAGCGCGGAGACTTTCCGCCCACGCGCAGCCTCCCGCCGCCTCCGAAGGACAGGTAGTGGCGCTCCAGATCGGCTTCTTCATGGCGCCCGAGGACGAGCGCGAGCTGTTCAAGCGGCTCGAGCGGCTCCAGGTCCAGCTGTGGCCCGAGCTCAGCGACCCCGACTACGACGCGCCGCTGGTGAGCGCGGACCTGGCCGCGACGCTCACCGACCCCGGCTACTACTTCGCCGCCGGCGAGGTCGAGGGCTACTCCATCAAGCGCGGGCCCGGCAAGGGCCAGTGGAAGATCGACGAGAAGGCCTCGCCGGTGATCTACTTCTTCCGCTCGGCGCTGGACGAGGACGGCGAGCTGCGCTCGGGCTACTTCTGGCTCGAGAACGAGCCCGCCGGGGACAATTCGCGCATGGGCGAGAAGCCGGCGAAGTTCCACGCCACGGTCCGCGAGCTGCAAGAGCTGGTCAAGGCGCGCTACCGCAAGAGCTCGCCGAAGAAGGGCACCTTCTATTACGTCGGCCAGGCGGCGGCGCGGCTCTCGCAGGCGGGGACGAAGCTGCGCGAAGAGGGCCGCAAGGGCGAGCTGATCGTCCCCTACCGCTAGCGCTGCAGCGCGACCCGGAAGGTGGTGCCGCCCAGGTCGGACGACATCACCTCGACGCGACCGCCGTGGGCCAGCGCGATCTGCTCGACGATGAAGAGCCCCAGGCCCAGCCCGCGCGGCCCGTCGGCTGCGCGCTCGCCGCGCCGGAACGGATCGAAGATGGCCCTGCGCTCCGCCTCGGGGATGGCGGGACCGCCGTTGTGCACGCCGACCGAGACCTCGCCGGCCGCGCCGATCACCTGGACCGAGATGACGCCGCCCGCGGGCGCGTAGCGGATGGCGTTCTCGAGCAGGTTCGAGAGCAGCTGCGCGATCCGGTCGCCGTCGAACCGGCCGCGGGTGTCGCCCGAGCACTCCAGCTCCACGCGCCGCGCGGGGTTCGCCGCCAGCACCTCGTCCAGGACGGTCTGAGCGACCTGGTGCACGTCGCACTCCTTGCGCTGCAGCACCAGGCCCCCGCCCAGCCGCGCCTGCGCGAAGTCCAGCAGGTCGCGGATCATGCGCGCCATCCTGTCTGCGCTGGCGGCGATGCGGGTCGCGGTCCCCTGCGCCGCATCGGGCAGCGACTGGCGCAGCAGCAGCCCCGCGCCGGCCATGATCGAGGTCAGCGGCGTGCGCAGGTCGTGGCCGAGCATGCCGATGAAGCGCTCGCGGAAGAGCGCGTTCTGCTCGCGCTCGGCCTCGCGCGCCGCGCTCTGCTCGATGAGGGCCTGGAGCCGCGCGCGCTCGTGCTCCGCCTTCGCGCGCTCGTTGAACTCGGCGGTGAGGTCGCGGAAGACGATGCCGACGTGCGTGACCCGGTTGTCGCGCCCGAACACCGGGAAGAACGTCGCGGCCATGGCGACGCGGTTTCCCGTCTCGACGTGGACCCGCTTCAGCTCGCGCGGGTCGTACCAGACCGGCGGGATCTCGACGGTCTCGCCGGCGAAGGCGCGGTGGATGAGGCCGAGCACGCCGTTCTGCTCGGCGATCTCGTCGTGCAGCACGTTGTAGCCGGGCGGCGGCTCGGCGCCGAAGAGCTTGATGAAGGCCTCGTTCACCAGCAGCGATCGCCCCGACGCCTCGTAGACCTGGAGCCCCACCGGCGCCAGCGCGAACAGGCTCTCCAGCAGCGCGATGGGATTCGCTATGCGCGCCAGCGAGGCGCGGATGTCGTCGAGATCGCTCACGCGGTCGCGCGCACGAGCTCGGCGTAGAACCGGATCGCGCTCTGCGCGGCCTTCTGGAAGTCGCCCAGGTGCAGGCTCTCGTTCTCGGAGTGCGCGTTCGAGTACGGGTCCTCCACGCCGATGAGCAGCGCGGGCACGCCGCCCAGCTCCTTCGAGAACGGATCGACGAACGGGATCGACCCGCCGCAGCCGATGGTCACCGGCTCCGCGCCGTAGCCCTCGCGCAGCGCCTTGAAGGCCGCCTTGAAGGCGGGCGCCTCGGTGTCCGTGTACCACCAGCCGCCGTCGCCCTCGAAGTGGACGTCCACCTGCACGCCGAACGGCGGGTCCTTCTTCAGCGCCTCGGTGAGCAGCCGCGTCACCTCCTTGGGGTCCAGGTCCGGCACCACGCGGATGCCGACGCGCGCCCACGCGCTCTCGCAGATGATGTTGCGCGCGTCCTTGCGGCTGGAGGCGGCGAAGGCGTTGACCGCCAGCGAGGGGTGCCGCCAGTTGGTCTCCCACGGCGGCCGGTTGCCGAGCAGGGTCACGCCCTCGAGCATGCCGGCCTGCTTGCGGAACAGCTCGTCGCTGGTGGGCAGGCTGGCGATGGACTTCTTCTCCTCCGCCGTCAGTGGCTTGACTTTCTCCTCGATGCCGGGGATCGCGATGGTCCCGTCGTCGTTGACCAGCCGCGCGAGGATCTTGCAGAGCGCCATGGTCGGGTCCGGCACCGGCCCGCCCCACATCCCGCTGTGCACCGGCTGCTTGAGCGCCTTCACCTCGACGTTGACGCAGGCGATGCCGCGCAGCGCGGTGGTGATCGACGGCAGCCCGGTCTCGAAATTGGAGGTATCGGTCAGCACGATGCAGTCGGCCTTCAAGAGCTCCTTGTGCTGCTTGAGGAAGGCCGGCAGCGAGCCCGAGCCCGCCTCCTCCTCGCCCTCGATGACGATCTTGACGTTCACCGGCAGTGAACCCGCACTCTGGAGCCACGAGTCGATGGCGGCGACGTGCACCAGGATGCCGGCCTTGTCGTCGGCGGCGCCGCGGCCGTAGAGGCGGCCGTCCTTCTCGGTGGGCTCGAACGGCTTGGTGTTCCACTTCTCCTCTTCGCCCGCCGGCTGGACGTCGTGGTGCGCGTAGAGCAGCAGCGTGGGGCGGCCCTCGGCGTGCTTCCACTCGCCGTAGGCGTACGGGTGGGCGCCGGGCATCTCGAGCAGCTGGACGTTCTCGAGGCCCTTGCGCTTCAGAAGATCACAGGTGGCTTCACCGGACTTGCGCACCTGCAGTTTATCAAAGCCCTCGAACGACACGCTGGGGATGCGCACCAGCTTCTTCAGCTCCTCGAGGTATTCGGGATAGTGCGCGTGGTAGTGCGCGAGGGCCTTCTCGATGGCGGCGTCGGTGGTCGGGGCGGAAGTCATGGCGGCGAAACGTAGATCAGGGCCGCCCACAGCGCTACTCGCCGCTTTGGCCGCTCAGGCTGCCGCCTGGAAGTGCTCCACCAGCGCCCGCACGGTCTCCCGCTCGCGCTCCAGCGGGAAGGCGTGCCCCGCGCCCTGCAGCTCCAGCAGCCGCGCGTGCGGAATCAGCCGCGCGATCAGCGCCGAGTTCTGCGGCGGCACCAGCGCGTCGCGGGTGCCGGTGATCACCAGCGTGGGCGCCTGGATCTGGCCCAGCCGCTTCTCGGTGCCGTGGCGCGCGATGGCCGCCATCTGCGCCACCACGAACCGCACCGTGGTGCGCTCGGCGCGGCGGATCCACGCCAGCGCG
>FSWK01000609.1_pt1 | contig 16213 bp, 12 predicted proteins | sample 1637951 | NCBI WGS metagenome assembly FSWK01 (sample SAMEA3914789, study PRJEB12502) | metagenome | biome: forest; material: soil | place: Canada | collected 2011-07-03 | depth 0.3 m | reverse complement strand
GCCGTGGCCCGAGAGCTTCTTCTCGCTGGGGATGTCGAGCCACTTGGCGGTGGCGCCGGTGGCGATGATGACGGTGTCGGCGAGCATCTCCTTGCCTTCGCCGGTGACGTGGAATGGCCGCTTCGAGAGATCGACCTTCTCGACCAGGCCGTCGATCATCTGGGTGCCGAAGCGCTCGGCCTGGGCGCGAAAGAGCTCCATCATCTCCGGCCCCAGCACGCCCTTGGGAAAGCCCGGATAGTTCTCCACGTCGGTGGTGATCATCAGCTGCCCGCCGGGCTGCAGGCCGGTGAAGATCACCGGCTTGAGGTTGGCGCGCGCGGCGTAGATCGCGGCGGTGTAGCCAGCGGGGCCGCTTCCGATGATGACGACCTGGTGGTGCTCCACTTGAGGTGCCTCCTGAGAGGCCGCGAGTCTAATCGGCGGCCGGTGAAAAGGCGCGCGGGAAAGTGCGTTCTGTTACAGTTGCGCCCTCCCGGAGAGGCGCCTTGGACACTGCCCAGCTGAAGAAGATTCCCCTCTTCGCCAACCTCACCATCGACCATCTGCAGAAGGTGGCCGAGATCGCCACGCAGAAGCAGATCAAGGCGAACGAGCGCGTCTTCCAGGAGGGCGAGGTCGGCACCGAGATGTACATCATCGCGCAGGGCAAGGTGCGCATCTCCAAGATGGTGCCGGGCGTGGGGGAGGAGGCGCTCGCCATCCTCGAGCCGGGCAGCTACTTCGGCGAGATGGCCCTGATCGACGACACGCCCCGCTCGGCCGACGCCACCTCGCACCTCGCGTGCACGCTCTACGTGATCCAGAAGGCGGACCTCGAGGAGCTGATGTTCCTGCATAAGGACCTCGCCTACGAGCTGCTCTGGACGTTCGTCCGCACGCTCTCGGCGCGGCTGCGCGAGACCAACGACAAGATCAAGGCGTTCTTCGCGCTCTCGGCGCGGTTCTAGATTCGGGGCCCGATTTCGGGCGCCCGATCCGATTCCGGGCCTCCCGGAAGCTGAGTCCCCTCTGAAGGGCGACTGGCACAGGCGCTGCAACACGCGCCGTGCATGCACGAGCGCATCCTCGCGGAAGGCACGGCCGGGCTCTCCGAGCAGGAGCTGATCGCGGCGCTGCTCGGCGGCGCCGAGGCGGACCTGATCGCGCTGCGGCTGCTGCGCCAGGGTCTCGCGAGCCTGCGCCGCGCGCGGCCCATCGACCTGCTGGAGACGCACGGGCTGCGTCCCGGGCAGGCGGGCCGGCTGCTGGCGGCGCTCGAGCTCGGGCGCCGCGCGGTGATCGCGCGCGGGCCGGAGCGGCCGCGGCTGCTGCGAGCCGAAGACTCCGCGCGGCTGCTGTGGCCGCGGCTCGCGCACCTCTCGCACGAGGAGTTCTGGGCGGTGCTGCTGAACGCGCGGCTCGAGGAGATCGCCACCGTCCGCATCGCCGCCGGCGGGCTGACCCAATGCTCGGTGCTGCCGCGCGACGCGTTCGTGCCCGCCATCCTGCGCAACGCGGCCAGCGTCGTCTTCGGTCACAACCACCCCTCCGGCGATCCGTCGCCGTCGGCGGAAGACCATCGGCTCGCCATGCACCTCGACGAGGTCGGCCGCGCGCTCGGCATCGGCGTCGCCGACCACCTGGTCCTGGCCGAGAGCGGCGTGCACAGCGCGCGCGCCGGCCGCTGCTCGCCGCCCTCGGCGGAACCACTTCCCATCGTCCGCGCCGCGGACGGCACCTGAAGGAGAAGAAATGGAACTCGATCTGCAGCAGTCGCTCTCCCGGCACTTCGGCTACGGCGCCTTCCGCAAAGGACAGGAGGCCATCGTGCGCTCCGTCCTCTCGGGGCGGCCCACCATCGCCATTCTTCCCACCGGCGGGGGAAAGAGCCTCTGCTACCAGCTGCCGGCCCTGCTGCTCGAGGGGACCACGGTGGTGGTCTCGCCGCTGGTCGCGCTGATGAAGGATCAGGTCGACGCGTTGGTCGCGCGCGGCATCGCGGCCACTTTCATCAACAGCTCGCTCGATCCCGCCGAGCTGCAGGAGCGGCAGGCCCGGCTGCGGCGCGGGGAGTTCCGGCTGGTCTACGTCGCGCCCGAGCGGTTCCGCTCCGGCTCGTTCCTCTCCGCGCTCACCGGCGTGCGGGTGCCGCTCCTGGCGGTGGATGAGGCGCACTGCATCTCCGCCTGGGGCCACGACTTCCGGCCGGAGTACCAGCGGCTCGCCCAGGCGCGCGCGCAGATCTCCGCCGAGCGAGTGCTGGCGCTCACGGCGACCGCCACGCCCGAGGTGCGGCAGGACATCGTCACCGCGCTCGAGCTGAAGGATCCCAAGGTCTTCGTCGCGGGCTTCGATCGGCCGAATCTCTTCATCGAGGTGCTCCCGGTTCGCGGCGACGCGGACAAGCTCGGCCGGATCGTCGCGCTCGCTCGCGCCCGGCGGCCGGGGCTGGTCTACGCCGCCACGCGAAAGAACGTCGACAAGGTCGTGGGCGCGCTGCGGAGCAACGGGGTCGAGGCGCTCGGCTACCACGCCGGCATGGCCGACGACGAGCGGACCGCGGTCCAGGACGCCTTCGTGCGCGGGACCGCGCCCATCATCGTCGCCACCAACGCCTTTGGCATGGGCGTCGACAAGAGCGACATTCGCTTCGTCGCGCACTTCGACATTCCGCGCTCTCTGGAGGGCTACTACCAGGAGATCGGCCGCGCTGGACGCGACGGCGACGCGAGCCTCGCGCTGCTGCTCTTCAACTACGCCGACGTGATGATGCAGCGGCGCATGATCGACAACGGCCGGCCGTCGCGCGCGCTGGTCTCCAACGTCTGGGAGGCGGCGCGGCCGCTGCGGGAGGGCTCGCTCGATCAGCTGGCGCGCGCGGCCGGCGTGCACCCCTCCGAGGCGCAGTCGGCGGTGCGGCTGCTCGAGAGCGCCGGGCACCTCGAGCGCGGCCGAGGGCGGGGTGGCGAGTTCACCGTGCTGACCGCCTCGGTGGCAGCGGGCGACCTAGCGATCGACTTCGAGCTGCTCGCGCTGCGGGTCGCGCGGGAGCGCCAGATGCTCGACCGTCTGGTCCGCTTCGCCGACACCCGGGGCTGCCGGCGGCAGAACCTGCTGCGGTACTTCGGCGACGCCGATGCGCCGCGCGGCTGCTCCACCTGCGACAGCTGCCAGGGCTCGCGCACGCCGGACGCCGCGGACCTTGCGGGCTCCAGTCCCGCGCGCCGCGGCGGCGGGCTGCAGCGGGGCGCGGCTCCATCGCCGGCGTCCGCAGCGGAGATGCTCGAGGTGGATCTGGACGTCTTGGAGAAGCTGCGCGCCCTGCGCACCGAGATCGCGCGCGAGACGAGAGTGCCGCCTTATGTCGTCTTCCACGACGCGACGCTGCGGGAGTTCGCGCGCGAGCTTCCCGGGAACGAGGCGACGTTTCTCGCGGTGAAGGGCGCGGGACCCAGCCGCTGGGACAAGTATGGACTTCGGGTCGTCGCGGTGACCGGTCCCGCCGGCGAGCTGCGCCGTCGCGCCTCGGCTGCTCTGGCTGCGAGCACCGCGGCCGCTGAGCCGAGGGCGGTCGCGCCCAGCGTCCGGAAGCCCGCGGCGCCGGCCACCAGCTAGGCAGCCGCCGGGCGTCCCCGAGCCCCGGCGGCTGCACAGTCGCGTCGGCCCGGCTCGGAGACCGCCGACAAGGCTCCTGGCCCGCTGAAGCCGGCCGTCTCCAGGGCCTGGCTCCGGGACAGGAGCGTTGGCCCGGCTCGGAGACCGCCAACGCGCTCCTGACTGCTGTCGGGGACTGCCCGCAGGCCGGTGTGAACTAGAACGGAATGTCGTCCTCGCCGCCGCCCTTGGGGCCGCTGTCCCGGCCGCCGCCGGTGCTGCCGCCACCGCTGCTCCCGCCTCCGCCCGGAGCTTCGTCGAAGCCGGGAGGAGGGGGACCGAAGTCGTCGCCGCCGCCGGACCCGCCCTTGGCGCCGCCGCGGCCTGCGCCGCGCTCACCGCCCGAGAGGAAGAGCACCTGGTTGGCGACGATCTCCGTGGTGGTCTGCTTGGCGCCTTCCTTGTTGTTCCACTCGCGCGTCTGGAGCTTGCCCTCGATGTAGACCTGCCGACCCTTGGAGAGGTACTCGCCGCAAAGCTCGGCGACCTTGCCCCAGACGACGATGCGGTGCCACTCGGTGCGCTCCTGCTTCTGGCCGCTCTTGTCGGTCCAGGCTTCGTTGGTGGCGATGTTGAAGTTCGCCACTGCCTGCCCGCCGGGCGTGTAGCGCACCTCGGGATCCTTGCCGAGGTTGCCGATGAGGAGGACCTTGTTGAGACCGCTGCCAGCCATGCTCGCCTCGCTTGCGATGTGAAGTCCGGACCGTAGCACAGGGCCCTGACATCGGGGGCTGGCGAAGGCTCTGGGCGTGGGCTGGAGCCGGCTTCGCGGCGCCTGCTTGAGCTAGCCCGCTGCGCCGGCCGTCTCCGAGGCCTGGCTCCGGATCGGATAGGAGCGTTGGCCCGGCTCGGAGACCGCCCAGCGCGCTCCTGACTCTAGCGGACGGCTTCGGCGGACTTCGGCGCGGACGATGCCGCGGCAGAACCGGCGCCGGCGGACGCTGCGCTCTCGGTGCTGGGCCCGCTCCGAACCGCGCCGGGCGCGGCAACAGCAGGCGCGCCGGTGCGCCCGGCCGCGGCCGGGGACAGCGCTGCAGAGGGCACGAGGGAGGCGCCGGCGGTCGGAATCGCCGGCGCGGACTGGGTCGAGGAGACCGCGGGAACGATCGCGGGCGCGGGCGCCGTGGTGGAGGCCGGGACCGCGCCTCGCGCCGCGGAGGCAGCTGTCGCCAGAGCGGCCGCGGGGCCACCAGCGGCGGCGGGCGCGACCGCCGGACCGGGCGCGGACGACTGCGCGAGCGGAGCGGCGGTGGTCGCCAGCGGCGCGGCGGTGGCCGGTGCCGCACCGGCGGGCTCCGCCGCGCGGTGCTCGAGCAGCGCGATCCAGCGCTGGAGGTCGCCCGCCTGCGGACCTGCCTGGGTGAGCGCGGCCTTGAGCGTGGTGGAGAGCGGGAACTGGGCCGCGTCGCGGTGCGCCTGCACCAGCCCGACCGAGAGCAGCTCGACGGCAGCGAGCGAGTGGGCCGCGGGCGCCACCCGCAGCGCGGTGGTCAGCTCCTCGGGAGAGGCCTCGCCCACCTCGAGCAGGCCGTCAGAGAGCATGCCCTCCAGCTGCTCGTCGTGCGCGGCCCCGCGCGCGAGCGGCGCGATGGCGAGCAGGCGCAGCAGCGCCTCGCCGTTGCCGTCGACCGCGAGATCGAGCAGCGACGACACGGCCGGCACCGGCAGCGCCAGCTCGCGGCCCACCGTGCGCAGGCGCAGGAAGAAGTCGGGCGAGGGCGGCATCGCCTCCAGCAGCGGACCGCCGCCCTGGTCCGGGTCGCTCCGGTACAGCGCATCGGCCACCGCGACGCGCAGGAGCGGGTCGCGCTCGGTCCGCAGCGCCGATCGCAGGAAGGGCAGGTTCCGCTTGTCCGCATTGGTGGCCAGCGCCGCGTAGGTCGCGATGCGGGCCTTCAGCTCGGCGGGCTGCGCCTCGACCGGCGCGGCCGAGATCAGCGCGGCCAGCGCCGCGTCTCGCGCCGACTGCTCGGGCGCGCCCGTCGAAGCCAGCATGCCGCCCATGCGATCGATGGACGACAGCACCGGCCCGCTCTTCCCCGCCCAGTCATTGACCAGGATGGAGAAGACGAACCGCTCGCCGCCCAGGCTCTGCACGAAGCCCGAGAGCGCGGTGACGTGCTCGAGCGTCCCGGTCTTGGCGCGCAGCCGGCCGGCCGCGTCGGTGCCCTCCATGCGCAGCCGCATGGTGCCGTCGCGCGCCGCGATGCCGAGCGAGGCGATGAACTCGGAGGCGACCGGAAAGCGCTTCCAGATGGCGCCCAGCAAGGTGGTGAGCTGGTGCGCCGAGAAGCGGTTGGTGTCGTTGAGCCCGCTGCCGTTCTTGAGCTGGTAGGTGCCGCGCGGCAGGCCCAGCTCGCCCAGCAGGTCTTCGGTGACCTCCAGGCCCTTGGGCCAGGTGCCGGGCGCCCCCTTGAGCTCGGCGCCCAGCGTCTTCACCAGCATCTCGGCGATGAAGTTCGACGAGACCTTGTTCATGTCGCGGACGATCTCAGCCAGCTCGGGAGATTCGTAGGACTCGATCAGCGTGGCGGTCTCGGGCGCCGCGCCGCGGGTCACCCGCCCGGTCACCTGGATGCCGCGCTGCCGGAGCAGCAGCTTCAGCACCTGGCCGTAATAGAAGGTCGGGTCGCCGACGCGCCGGTACATCACGGTCGAGTCGCCGCGGACCGCGACGCGGCCCTCGACCAGCACCCGGGTCCGCTCGCCCTCGGCGCTGGTGTGCGGCCGCAGCTTGCGGCGCGCGTTGGCGCGCACCGTCTGGACCTGGTTCTCGATGACGAAGTAGTCGCGCGCGTCGGGCTCGACCTCGACCCGGGCGCGCTGGCCGGCGCGGTCCGCCGGCGTGATGTAGATGGCGACCGAGTTGTGGTTGAGCGACAGCGCCCCGATGCCGGCCGCCCACGACTTGTCCGACGACTCCTGCTCCCAGCCGGCGCCGTACTGCTCGCGGTCGAAGTGCGTGTCGTCCAGCACGATGTCGCCGACGCTGCGCACGCCGCGGTGCCAGAGGTCGGCGACCAGCCCAGAGAGCCGCTCGGTGGTGACGGCGGGATCGCCCCGGCCCTTGACGTAGAGGACGCCCGCGCGCCCGCGCTGCAGCGGCTTGTCCGAGAGGTAGTCGGTGGTGAAGCGGTACTCGGGGCCGAGCCGGAGCAGGGCCGCCGCGCTGGTGACGAGTTTGGTGTTGGAGGCCGGGTTGAGCAGGTCGTCCGGCCGGCGGGCGAAGACGGTCTGGCCGTCCTCCAGCGAGTCGACCTGCACCGAGACGTGCGCGCCCGCCAGAGGCTGCTGCGAGAGGAGCTGGTCGATGGCGCGGCGGAGGGCTTCGCGGTCGCCCGCCCCCGCGCGTGCGGCCGAGGACGCGAGGCAGAGCGCCGCTGCGGCGAGCGAGACTGGGAGGGTGAAACGCTGCTGCACAAGACCTCTTTCCGGCCCGCGGGACGCTCGTCCGATGGTACCAAGCGCCTGCTTGCCCGGCAATGAATCTGTCGGGTAATCAAACCTTTGCGTGGCCGTTTGCACCTTGCATCGCGCCCCGCTCAACGGCACAACACGCGGCCTTCCCCGTCGCATCCCGCCATGCGAGAGTGCGTCGTTTTCGTTGTCCGTGAGGAGAGTGAATGCAGGATCTCGACCGCGACGCCGCCCGCTGCCTCATCGTCGGAATCCAGGGGACCGAAGCCGCGCCGCAGGAGCTGGAGCTGATCCGGCGCGGCGTCGGCGGCGTGATCCTGTTCGCGCGCAACGTCCGCGACCCGGCGCAGGTGGCCGCGCTCTCGCGCTCGCTGAAAGCCGCCGCGCCGGGGCCGCTGCTGGTCGCAATCGATCAGGAGGGCGGCCGCGTGCAGCGCCTGCGCGGGCCGCACTGGACCGAGTGGCCGAGCATGCGGCGGCTCGGCGCCATCGACGAAGCGGGCGGGCTCGCGGGGATGAGCGGCGTGGCCATCGCCGACCGCGTGGGAAGGATGCTCGCGCGCGAGCTGTCGGCCTGCGGCATCGACCTGGACTTCGCGCCGGTGATGGACGTCGACACCAACCCCAACAACCCGGTCATCGCCGACCGGTCCTTCAGCCGCAGCCCGCAGCGGGTGGCGAAGCTGGGCGTGGCGCTGGCCAAGGGGCTCGAGTCGCAGGGCGTCGCCTCCTGCGCCAAGCACTTCCCCGGCCACGGCGACACCTCGCAGGATTCGCACAAGACGCTGCCCCGCCTCGCGCACGACAAGAGCCGCCTCTGGGAGGTGGAGCTGGTGCCGTTCGTGGCGGCCGCGCGCGCGGGCCTCGCGTCGGTAATGACCGCGCACGTGCGCTTCGAGGGCTTCGACCGCGCCCCGGCCACGCTCTCGACCGCCGCCATGGACCTGCTCCGCAAGGAGGTGGAGTTCAAGGGTTGCTGCATCTCCGACGATCTGGAGATGAAGGCCATCGCCGAGATCTACGGCACCGCCGACGCCGCCGAGCTCGCCATCGAGGCCGGCGTCGACGCGGTCCTCATCTGCCACACGCTCGCCTACCAGCACGACGCCATCGACGGCGTCGCGCGCAGCGCCCGCTCCGGTCCGCTGCCGCGCGAGCGCCTGGCCGAGGCCGCCGCGCGCGTCGCGGTGCTCCAGAAGTTCGCGCGGCCGGCGAGCGCCATCGATCCCGCTGCCGCCGCGGCCGCCTGCGGCACGCCCGAGCACAAGGCGTTCGCCGAGCAGCTGTTCGATCCGGCCACGCAGGTCGCCGAGCGCCGCCGCAACGACCCGACCGAGTGGCGCGTTTGAAGCTCTGGCTCTGCGGGCTGCTGCTCTTCGCCGCGGCGGGCCCGGCTTCGGCGCGAAAGACCGCGCGCCGCGCGCCGGCCAAGGCTGCAGCCAAGGGCGCGGCGAAGGGCGTCGACCCGACGCATTGGTTCGCCTCGCGCGCGGGGCTGATCCGCATCTACGAGGGCCGCGCGGCGCACGAGGAGGACGAGCCGGCCGCCGGCGCGTCGTGCGAGGTGCTGGAGAGCCGCCCGCCGGAAGCGGCCGCGGCCGGCACGCTGCGCGAGTCGTGCACCATGATCCTCGCGCGGCGCGCGAAGCCATCGACCGAGCTCACCTACGAGCTGCGCAAAGCGGGCATCTTCATGGTCCGCGCCAAAAGCGAAGGCGCCGCTGAGCCGCAGGCGATGGACCGGCTGGTGTTGCCCGCGCCGCTGCGGGTAGGCGCGGGCTGGCATGAGAGCCTGGGCCCCATCGAGCTGGAGCGCAACGTCCGCAGCGCGGGCGGCACCTGCAAGGCGGCGGGGCGCAGCTTCGCCGACTGCCTGGTCCTCGCCGTCGTGCAGCGGCAGGGCAAGAAGACGCTGCGCAAGTACACCGAGACCTACGCCGCCGGCGTCGGCCTGGTCGAAGACGCGCAGTGGGAGCTGGTCGACGTCAAAGGTCTCTAGCGGCGGGTGAGCGCGCCCTCGCCGAGCAGCGCCAGCGCGGCCAGCAGCAGCAGGCCGCCCCAGAGAGGAGTGCCGCGCGCGCCCTCGGCCGCCTGCGCCGAGGCGGCCACCTGCGCGCTGCCGGCGCCGCCCAGCTGGGCCTTGAGCTCGGCCTCATCGACGCGGCGCAGGTCGCTCTCGCGCGGATCCAGCGTGGCGACGAAGAAGAGGTCTGGCTCCTCGCGCGGCGGCGAGCCCGGCGCAACGACCAGCGGCTTGTAGAGCCCCGGCAGCGGGAGCGGGCCGATCACCAGGTCGGGCGCGTCAGGCTTCTCGCGGCGCAGCGGCGCGTCCTTGCCGTCCGGCCCCGCGACCGACGCGATCGACAGTCCGGACGGCGGCGCGAGCACCCGCTCGTCGCCGACCAGCGACGCCTGCGCCACCTTCTCGTCGAGCGCCGAGGCAAGGTAGCTGACCGCCTGCTGCAGCACCGGCAGGAACGACGAGCGGATGGGCCAGTCGCTCCAGGTCTGCGACGCGGTCGAGGTGTAGAGCAGCACGCGCCCCGCGCCCAGGCGCGCCTCGACCAGCGCCGGCGCCCCGTCGTCGTAGGCCGCCAGCGTCTTCGCGCCCGCCGCCGGATCGGGCTTGAGCAGAGCATAGCGATAGGTGCGCGCGCTGGTCAGGCCCTCGCGCTCGGTGGGCGCGAAGATGCGGAAGAGCGGATGCGTCCAGTCGATCACGCCGAAGCGCGCGGCGTGCTCCTCGGCGTCGAGCGTGCCGGGCTCGGCGGCAGTCTTCAAGAGATGCAGCGGCCGGGGCAGCAGGTCGCCGAAGGCGTCGTTGTACGCGTCGGGGTCGACGTGGTCGCCCAGCGCGATGAAGAGCCCGACGCCGCGCTGCTTGACCACCGCGCGCAGCCGCTCGGCAAAGGCGCGCGGCGGCGCGGCGACGTTGAGCAGCAGCACCACGTCGAAGCCGTCGAGCGAGCTCCCGGCCGCGGCATCGGCGTCGAGGGTCTGCGCGGCGATGCGGCCGCCGGTGCGCGCGGGCGAGAGCGCCGCCTCGACGAAGAAGGCCTCGTCGCGCGAGCGCAGCGACGACGGCGCGCCGTCAACGATGAGCGCCTTGAGATCGCGCGGGACGTGGACGGTGAAGTCCTGGCCGTCGTCCTCGTCGAGCCCCTGCGCGTCGTCGCGCGCCAGCTCGACGCGGCCGGTGACCACACCCGAGGGCAGCACCGCGCCCAGCGTCTTGCGCGCCGTCCCGCGCGCGGGCACATCGACGAATCCCTTGGCCAGCGTCTGCGCGCCGATGCGCAGCAGGACCGGCAGCGCCGAGACCGCGGCGCCGGAGAAGTTGGCGACCGTGGCTACGACCTCGTAGCCGCGCGGGCCCAGCGCCGCCGCGGGCCGGACCTGCACCGCGGTAATCGCCGCATTGGGCAGCTCGCGGCCCTGCGCGGCGTCGACCAGCACGACGTTGGGGCGCACGCCGGGAGTGCCCGCGGGTCCGGGCACAGGCACCATCGGCGGCGGCGCGTCGAGCCGGATGGAGTGCGCGGCCAGGTCGCTGAAGGCGATGATGCGCTTGCCTTTGACGGGGCTGTCGCCCAGCGCCCGCGCGGCCGCGGCGAGGCACGCGGTCAGGTCGCTGCCCAGGTACGACGGCTGCGCGTCCTGCAGCGCGCGGCGCGCGGCGACGCGGTCGAACGACGGCGCGGGGGCCTGCACAGGCGCGCCCTGGGAGCAGAGCTGCACGCTCGCGGGCTCGTCGGGGCCCAGCCGATCGAGCGCGGCGAGCGCCTCGGCGCGGGCGCGGGAAAAGAGTGTCGAAGACCCGATTCGATAACGCATCGATAACGAAGCATCGAGCACCAGCACCGTCGCCTGCGGCCCGGCGGCCACCGCGGCCTGCGCCCCCTTGGGCTTGATCGACGGCCGCGCCAGCGCCAGCGCCACCGCGGCGATGAGCAGGCAGCGCAGCGCGAGCAGCAGGATCTGCCGGAGCCGCAGCCGCCGCGCCTTCTGCCGCTGCGAGCGCAGCACGAACTCGATGGCGCCGAAGGCGAGCGGCCGCGGCTGCCGCTGGTTGAGCAGGTGCACGAGGATGGGCAGCGCCATGGCGCCGAGGCCCCAGAGATAGGCCGGATGCGCGAAGCCCATCTACCCGCCCCCGCGCCGCGCCAAGAGCCGCAGCAGCACGCGGTCGGGCGGATCGTCGGTGGCGATCTGCTCCACCTCCACGTCGGCGCGCGCCAGGTCGCGGCGGGTGCCGTCGAGGAACTTGCGCAGCTCCTCGAGGTAGCTCTCGCGGATCTGCCGCGGCTGCGCCTCGATCTGCCGCTCGTCCTCCATGCTCAAAAACCGCGTCGGGTCGTCGAAGGGAAAGTCCAGCTCCTCGCGGTCGAGCACCTGCAGGAGCAGCACGTCGTGGCGGCGGCCGCGCAGCATCTTGAGCGCCGGCGCGGTCCGCTCGGTGGCGTCGAAGAGATCGCTCAGCACGATGATCAGCGCGCGCCGGCCCGCCTTCTCGGCCGCGAAGTCGAGCGCGCCCGCCAGCAGCGTGGGCCCGCGGCCCTGCGCGGTGTCGAGCCGCCGCAGGAGCTCCTGCACGTGCGCCGCCGAGGCTCCGAAGGGCAGGAAGCTGCGCACGCCCGCCGGCAGCCGCTCGGTGCTGGACGGCTCCGGATCGCCCGCGATCACCAGCCCCACCTGGTCGCCCTGTTTCGATAACAAATAGGCAAGCGCGCCGGCGCAGATTGCCGAATACGATAATTTCGTTAACGCGCCCCGGCCGTACGCCATCGAGCCCGACCCGTCGACCACCAGCAGCGCGCGGAGGTTGGTCTCCATCTCGAAGCGCTTGACGTAGTACTTGTCCAGCTTGGCGTAGGCGCGCCAGTCGATGTTCTTGATCTCGTCGCCGGGCGCGTACTCCTTGTGCTCCATGAACTCGACCGACTGGCCGTAGGCGGGGCTCTTGTGCAGGCCGGTCAGCACGCCCTCCATCACCTTGCGCGCGCGCACCGGCAAGGGTCCCAGCCGCGCCAGCAGCTTCGGGTCCAGCGTCATGGCGCCTCGTCGGACGCCACCAGGCTGCCGCGGGACCACTTCGCGTCGACCGACAAGCGGTAGTGCGCGCGGCAGCGGGTGCACTGGAAGAGCTGCTCGACCTGGCCGACGGCGCGGCCGGCGGCGAGATCGGCGACCGCGGTGCCGCCACCCACGGCCTCGAGCGTGCCGTCATTCAAGGACAGGCGCAGCCCCCGGACCACGCGGCGCAGGTCGGCTTCGCCGCCGATGGTCGCGTCGAGCGGCAGCTCTGCGCAGTCACAGCTCACGGCCGGGTCGCGGAGAGCAGGTGCGCGATCACGGCGCGCGAGTCGACGCCCTCCGCCTCGGCGTGGAAGTTGGTCAGCACGCGGTGGCGCAGCACCGGCTCCACCAGCGCGCGGACGTCGTCGACGCTGGCGGCCGGCCGGCCGTTCAACGCCGCGCGCGCCTTGGCGGCGAGGATCAGCGCCTGCGATGCGCGCGGCCCCGCGCCCCACGAGACGTGGTCCTTGACGTGCTTGTCGGCGCCGGAGTCCGGCCGCGTGCGCCGCACCAGCTCGACGGCGTGGCGGATGACGTGCTCGGCCGCGGGGACGCGCAGCACCAGCGCCTGCATGGCGCGGATCTGCTCGGGCCCCAGGACTTTCAGGACGGTGGGCGTCTCCCCTGAAGTCGTGGCGCGGACGATCTGGAACTCCTCCTCCGCGCTCGGGTAGCCGACGTCGACCATGAACATGAAGCGGTCGAGCTGCGCCTCGGGCAGCGGATAGGTGCCCTCCTGCTCGATCGGGTTCTGGGTGGCGAAGACCAGGAACGGCTCGTCGAGCGGATAGGTGCGGCCGCCCGCGGTCACGCGGTGCTCCTGCATGGCCTGCAGCAGCGCGGCCTGCGTCTTGGGCGGGGTGCGGTTGATCTCGTCGGCGAGCAGCACGTGCGCGAAGACCGGGCCGTGCACGAAGCGGAAGGCGCGGCGGCCGGTGGTGTGGTCCTCCTCGAGCACGTCGGTGCCGGTGATGTCCGACGGCATCAGGTCGGGCGTGAACTGGATGCGGTTGAAGGTCAGCGAGAGCGCCTCTGCCAGCGTGGAGATGAGCAGCGTCTTGGCGAGGCCCGGCACGCCCACGAACAGGCAGTGGCCGCGCGAGAAGAGGGCGATCAGCAGCTGCTCGATCACCGCGTCCTGGCCGACCACGCGCTTGCCGATCTCCGCGGCGATGCGCTTGCGCGCCTGCCCCAGCTCCAGGATCAGCTCGGCGTCTCCGGGTGCGGCTCTCGCGATTTCCAATTCACTCATGGTTCTTTTTGTCCTCTTGCCTGTTGCCCGCGTCGCTGTCGCCGAAGTCGATGGGGATCGGCGCCTGCGCAGCCGCTCCGTGCGCGGGGTCCTTGACCTGCGCCCCGTTGTGCGCAGGCGCGTCCCTGACCTGCGCTCCGCTCGCGAGCGCCAGCGCGCGCTGCTCCTGCTGCTCGAGCTTCGCGTCCTTGAGCCCGCGCGCGGTCTCCACATACAGCGCGTGCAGCTGCGGGTCGAAGGGATCTTCCGCGATGCCCTGGTCGAGCGCCACGCGCGCCTGGGCGAACGCGGCGCGCTTGTTGAGCACGTGGGCGTAGAGCACCTGCGCCGCCTCGTCCTCGGGGTCGCGCAGCGTGGCCGACGCCAGCGCCGCTTCCGCCTCGCCGAACTTGCCCAGCTCGATCTGCGCGAAGGCGTAGCGCCGCGCGATCAGCGGGATCTCCTCGGGCAGCCGCGCGCGCGCCTTGCCGTACTCCTGCGCCGCCGCGCCCCAGCGATGGCGCGCGAAGAGCAGCTCGCCCAGCCGCGCGTCGCGCCGCGCCTCGGCGTCCATCGGCTTCGCCGCGTCGGGCACCAGCGAGGTGTCGGCGTCCTTGGCGGCACCCTTGGCGTCCTCCTTGAAGACGACCTTGCGCGCCACCGCCGGCCGGACATTTTTTGCCGAGCCCGCCTTCGCGCGCGGCTTCGCCACCTCGACGCGCCAGTCGGCCTCGAACTGCGCGAAGCTCTTCCCGTAGGCCTGCGCCACCGCCTGCTCGTCGGTCATGCCCGACGCCATGGCAGACACCAGCTCTGTCAGCGCCGCCTGCCCGCCGCGCGTGTAGAGCAGCCGGATGGCGGCCTCCACCTCGGCGAACGCCAGCGCCGCCGCCTCCTGCGAGGGCAGCATGGCGATGGACGGGTGCATCTTCGCGAACGGGATCAGCGTGCCCTTGCGCGCCGCCGTCTGCAGCAGCTGCAGCGACATGTCGTCGACGGCGAGGCCGGGCGCGCCGCGCCAGCGCGTCTCGAGGAACTTGGCGAGGCCCTCCTGCAGCCAGATGGGCACCGCGTTGCGGCCCTTCTGCGTGACCAGGTAGTGCACGAACTCGTGCGAGACGGTGTCGAGCCAGGGATAGCCGCGCAGCAGCGCCTTGGGGCTGGTCAGCATCAGCCGGCTGTATTTGCAGAGCGCGATGGTGCCCGAGGTCTTGATCTGCTCGACGGTGAGCGGCGAGACGTGCGCCAGCGACTTCGCGCTCTCGTACACCTCGACGCGGATCTTCGCGCCCAGCTTGATGCCCAGGTCCTGCGTCAGGCCGGCATAGGCGCGCTCCAGCGCCGCGAGCGCATAGGGCACCAGCAGCGCGTCCTTGCCCTTGGGCGTGCGCAGGACGAAGTGCTCGCTCTCGTGCACGTCGTCGCCCGCGGTCTCCTCGGCGACCGCCTGCGCCAGCCGCTTCTCCTCGGCGAGCCGGGCCTGGCCGCGCGGCGAGAGCTCGCGCTGGCCGGCCTCGTCGAACGCCTGGACGGCCTCGTCGTACTTGCCCTGCTCGAAGAGCACGCGGCCGCGGAAGAAGAACGTCTCGCCCGCGTCGGGCGCCTCGTGCAGCAGCTGATCGACCGCGGCCTGCGCGCCCGCGAGGTCCCAGGCTTCGAGCGCGACTTCCGCTTTCTCGGAGAGCGCGGCCACGTCTGCCGCGAGCAGTAGAGCCAGGAGGATCACTTCACCAGCTCCTCGTAATACTGCTTCACGCGGTCCTTGAACTTCTCCGGCGGCGCCTGCTTCATGGCGTCGAGCAGCTTCTTGCGGAACTCGATCGGCCCGCGCCCCGCCTCGGCGTCGGGGATCTCCACCTTGTCGTGCCGCGTGCTCTGCGACTCGCCCTCGTCGCCCTGCTCGTCTCCTTCACCTTGCGGCTCGCCCCACGGCATCGGGATGCCGCCCTGGCCTTTCGAGCTGCCGCCCTGCTTCGCCAGCTGCTCCATGGCGTCCTCGAACTGCTGCAGCTTCTCCAGCGACTGCTCCTCTCCGGCCTGCGCCCCGCGCGGCTCGCCGCGTCCGAGCTTCTGCTCGGCCTGGCCCATTCCCTGCTGCGCCTGCTCCAGCATCTGCTTGTGCTGCGGCCCGAAGATGGGCGCCTTCTTGCCGACCTCGTCCAGCTGCTCGCGCGCCTTGCCGAGCTGATCTTTCAGCTGCGCCTGCTCCTGGCCCTGCTTCTGCAGCCGCTGCCGCTGCTCGGGCGTGAGGCCCTGCCCCTCGCGCGGCAGCGCGTCCTGCAGCTCCTTGACCACGTCCTGCAACGGCGGCTGCGCCTGCGCCGCGCCCGCCAGCGCCTTGCGGGTGGCGCCGGGATCGTGCGCGAAGCCCGGATAGCGCTGCGCCACCTGATCCTCCATCGCCAGCCGGCCCTGCAAGAGCTCGGTGGCGCGCAGCCCGCGCTCGGCCAGGTCGAGCGACTCGTTGAAGTCGCCCAGCTGCAGCGCCCGCGCGAGATCGTCCACCCGCGACTGCGCCATCTCCAGCGCGTCCTCGAGGCCGAGGTGCTCGGCGATCTTCGGGTCGATGTCTTTTATCGCCTTGCGCGCCTGCGCGACCTTCTCCTGCAGCTTCTTCTGCAGCGCCTTGCCGCCCCCGCCCGCCGCAGCCTGGAAGCGCTTCTGCTCCTGCGCGCGCAGCTCGCGCTGCAGCTGCGAGGTGCGCTTCTGCAGATCCTGCTCCTTCTCGCGGATCTCTTTGAGAGCGGCAGCCGCCTGCTGCAGCTTCTTCGCCTCCTCGGCGTACTGCCCGCCCTGCTGGTCGCCCGCCTTCTGCTGCAGGTCCTTCTCCAGCTTGTCGAGCTGCTGCCCCAG
>FSWK01000621.1_pt1 | contig 16532 bp, 14 predicted proteins | sample 1637951 | NCBI WGS metagenome assembly FSWK01 (sample SAMEA3914789, study PRJEB12502) | metagenome | biome: forest; material: soil | place: Canada | collected 2011-07-03 | depth 0.3 m | reverse complement strand
GTATCCGTCTTTTCGCTGATTTTCTTGCGAACGCAGCCGTCTACCACCTTTCCGTTTCGGCACTTCGCAGTGAAACCCCCATCGTGGTGAATCCAGTCCTCTCTCCGAGCGGCGACAATCTCGCGGCGGTGCTGGACTGGCTGCTGAACAATGATCCGGACACCTTCGACATGGTCCAGGAAGAAGTCAGACAGGCTTCCAGTGACGTCAAGGCGGTCCGGGTCATCACCACTCGGCCGGGGAGCAAGGTGCTCGCGCTACAGCAAAAGGACGGTCAGATGTATGACGCATCGGTGCTGTCCGACGGATTGGTCCTGTTCGTCGGCCTCGCCGTGGCGGCCTACGCCAACCGGCGGTCCTCGACGATCATTGCAATCGAGGAGCCCGAACGAGGAGTGCACCCGCGACGATTGCACGAAGTTCTAGACGCATTTCGCCGGGTGACGAATGGCGGAACACAGATGATCCTGACCACGCACTCTCCAATCGTGCTGGACGAATTCCGCGACGACCCGGAGAGGGTACTGATCTTCGACCGGGATGCCTCGGGGACGCACGTTTCGAAGCTCTCTGAGCGCGCTGGGGGAGAGAACTTCATCGGAGAGCCGTTGGGCGACGTCTGGTTTTCGGGAGTGCTCGGAGGAGTGCCCCACTCGTGAAGCTCGCGTTCTGCGTCGAGGATGAGAGCGACCGCGCCGTCTTTCAGGGGATGATCTCGCGACTCCTTGACCTTCCGGTCGAAGCGCATCCGGTGCCCTATCGTTTGCGAGGCCGGTCCATGGCGATGAAGTGGGCCGCTGAAATCGCGAGAGATGCATTCAACAAAGGGGCTGACGGGGTGGTGTTTGCCATCGATAACGACGGCGAGCCAACCATTCATGACCACCCACTTCACGCGACGGCGTCACCGCGATGTCGCCTCTGCGCGCTTTCATGGGCCGCAAACGTGGGACCTCTCGAAGCAAGGGGACGGTCCCGGGGGACGAGGATGGGCTTTGTCTTTGCCGTGCCAGTGCAGACAATCGAAACCTGGTTGCTGATTGCATCCAATCATCCGTTTTCGGGTCCACCTGAGCTTCGTGGTCAGACCGAGACTGACCGCAGGCGAATGAAATACGAGTTGTACGGAACCGAAGCTCCAGATGGACAGCTCATGCGAAAGAAAGCGCTGCCCATCGTCGAGTCCTTTGATGAAACAGCCCTATCAACGCAGAGCGCCAGCTTTCGACATTTTGCCAGCCAGGTTCACACGCTGCGCGCGTACCTTCAGTCGCCGTAGTCCCTGCCGCGCCAGCAGCGCTTCTGCGGCGGCCCGGCGCGGTTGCGGATCACCACGCACGGCGGGCGGCCGGCGAGCGCGGGGCCGATGGTCCAGAGGCCGAAGTCGCGCAGGACCTCGCGGCCCTCCGCCTTGACGACGCGCACGATGACGAGCGCGCAGCCGCCCGAGCCGCAGAGGCGGTCGCGGCCGCGCGCGAAGAGATAGACGGCGTCGGGGAGCTTCCGCGCCTCGAGGTCGAAGTCGAGCACCGGGTCGCAGTCGGCCGCGGGGCAGAGCGCCTTCGCCGCCGGACCCAGCGGCTCGGCCAGCGCTCCGTGCCACTCCGCTGCGGGCACCGAGAGCGAGACGGTCCGCACCTCGCGGGTCTTGCCGTCGTCGAGGCCCAGCCGAAGCTCGGGGACGCCGTCGCCGTCGAGGTCGCGCAGGGCGTACGTCAGCGCCGCGGCGGCGGGCGAGCGGTACGCGACCGAGAGCGTGTTGGCCTCGAAGTCCGCCGCGACGACGGCGACAGCCTCGGCCGCGGGGGCCTTGCGCGCGATCAGCAGCGGCACCAGCGAGCGCGTCCCGGCGCGCACGGGAGCGCGCGGCGAATCGCGGAACTCCCACTCGCCCTCGGGCCACAGCTCGGACAGCGGCATGGCGGCGAGCGGACGGCCCTGCACGCGCACCTGCAGGTAGCGGCGCCCGTCGCCGCAGCTCAGCAGTAACAGCTGCCCCGGGCCGATGCGCGCGAGCGTGAGCAGCGCGGAGCGCGCGCAGGTGACGGCCTTCTGCGGGACCGCGGCGGCGACGAGTCTCTCGCGCGAGCGCACCGCGGACCCGCCGACGGCGGCCGGCGCCGCCCTCGAAAAAGACGGCGCGGCGGCTGCGGCGCCATCGCGCGAACCCGCGCCCGGCGCGGCCGCGCGGGGAGACCTCGCCGCGTCCGGCCAGAATCGGGCGCGGTCCGAAGGCGGCGCGCCCGCGCTGGCAAAGGCCATCGCGAGCAGCGCGGCCAGCACCAGCCTAGGCAGCGCCCTTGATGCCGGTGGCCGCGCGCAGCGCCTCGGCGCGGTCGGTCCGCTCCCAGGTGAACTCGGGCTCGCTGCGGCCGAAGTGGCCGTACGCCGCCGTGCGCTCGTAGATGGGGCGCAGCAGGTCGAGGTCGCGGATGATCGACGCCGGCTTCAGCGAGAACACCTGCTTGACCGCGTGCTCGATCCGCTCCTCGGGCACGGTGTGCGTGCCGAAGGTCTCGACCATGACGCTGACCGGCTCGGCGACGCCGATGGCGTAGGCCACCTGCACCTCGCAGCGCTTCGCCAGTCCCGCGGCGACCACGTTCTTGGCCACCCAGCGCGCGGCGTACGCGGCCGAGCGGTCGACCTTCGACGGGTCCTTGCCGGAGAACGCGCCGCCGCCGTGGTGGCCCATGCCGCCGTAGGTGTCGACGATGATCTTGCGGCCGGTCACGCCCGAGTCGCCCTGCGGGCCGCCGATGATGAAGCGGCCGGTGCTGTTCACCCAGCGCTTCATGCCTTCGGCGCGCAGCTCGGCGGGGACGACCTTGTTGATCACTTCCTCATTGATGGCTTCGCGCAGGTGCTCGGTGGTGACCGAGTCCTCGTGCTGCGCGGCGATGACGACCGCCGAGACCTTGTGCGGCCGGCCGGCCTTGTACTCGACCGTGACCTGCGACTTGCCGTCGGGGCGGAGGAACTTCAAGCTCCCGCGGCGCGCGGCCGCGAGCTGCTTCGTCAGGCGGTGCGCGAGCGCGATGGGCAGCGGCATCATCTCCGGCGTCTCGTCGCAGGCGTAGCCGAACATCATTCCCTGATCGCCCGCGCCCTGCTCCTTGGCGGCGCTGGAGTCGACGCCCATGGCGATCTCGGGCGACTGCTGCTCCACCGCCACCATCACGCCGCAGCTCTTGGAGTCGAAGCCCATCGAGCCGTCGTTGAAGCCGATGCGCTCCACGGTGCGGCGCACGATGGCCGGGTAGTCGAGGCGCGCGCCGGTGGTGATCTCGCCGAGCAGGACCACGAGGCCGGTCTTGACCGCGGTCTCGAGCGCGACGCGGCTCTGCTTGTCCTGCCGCAGGCACTCGTCCAGCACGGCGTCGGAGATCTGGTCGCAGACCTTGTCCGGATGTCCTTCGGTGACCGATTCAGAGCTGAAGAGCGCGTCGCGAAGCTGCATATGACCCTCAGGTTAAAAAAGGCGCGGAGAATCGCCCTCGCGCCCTCCTTTGTCAACGGCGCTCGACCGCGCTCGCAACGGACGCCGGCTCGCATGGTCATGCGATGGCCGCTGCGTCGTCCTGCCGGGCATCGTGCAGGCAGGCGCCGCTCTCCGGCGCGGGGAGATCCTGCATGCAAATGCTTCGCATCGCTTGTCTGGCCTGCCTGGGAGCGGCCGCCTCCGGCTGCCTCGGCCTGAGCTCGGTCGCCTCCTTCCGCGGCACGCCGGCGCCCATCCTGCTGGGCCCGCGCGACCGGGTCTTCGCCACCGCCACGCCGCTCGCCTCGAACAAGGTGGGCGAGTTCTCGACCGAGGCCATGTACTCGTTCGGGCAGACGCAGGAGTACACCCGCGAGATCACGATGCGCGAGGGCGCGCTCGCCGCCGCCGCTTACCAGGCCACGCGCTCGGACCCTGCGCTGGACATCGTGCTCACCATGGTGAAGCCGGCCGCGTACGGGATGTTCCTCGGCGCCAAGATCAAGAGCTACGTCACCGTCGAGGGCAATGTCGTCAGCCGCAAGGGAGGTGCGAAGTGATCCGCCGCGCGCTCATCGTCGCCCTCGCCGCCGCGGCGTTCGGCTGCAGCGGCGCCCGCTCCTACGTCGTCGCCCGCTCCGCGAACGTGCCCATCTCGATGTCTGAGGGCCTGCGCGGCCCCGATGGCGTGCTCCTCGAGTCCGCGCAGAAGCAGGTGGTGGGCGAGTTCGAGTACCAGTACCGGGCCTGGGGCATGCTCTTCCGCATCATCTCCTTCACCGGCGACCGGGACATCTCGGACGAGATCAACCGCCAGGTCGCGGCCGCGGGCGGCGACGCGGTCAACAACCTCGAGGTCTCCTCGGGCAACTGCCTCTGGAACATGATCACGCTGGTGGGGCTGCTGCCCGACTGCGCCAACGTCGGCATCCACGGCGACATCATCAAGGTGACGGGCACCCGGCCGATGGCCGCGAGCCCCTGACCGCGGCAGCTGGTACGCTTGCAGGAAGTGACGACCTGCAAGGTGCTGGTGCTCGAGGACGATCCGCTGGTGCGCGCCGAGGTGGCCGCGCGCGTCGCGGGCGAGCCCGGCTTCGAGCTGCTGGGCCAGGCGGGGACGGTGGCCGAGGCGCGCAGGCTGCTCGCGCGCGGGCCCGCGCTCGCCGTCTTCGACCTGCACCTGCCGGACGGCAACGCGCTCGGCATCATCGGCGAGGCGCGGGCGGCCGGGGTGCAGGTGCTGGTGTTCACCGTCTCGGCCGACGACCAGGACGTCTATCGCGCGCTGGCGGCGGGCGCGGGCGGCTACCTGCTCAAGTCGGACGCGAGCATGGGGGTGGGGCCGGCGCTGGCGCTGCTGCGCGATGGGGGCGCGCCGACCTCGCCCCGCATCGCGCGCTGGCTGATGGACGACTTCCGCGCCCGCGCCGGCAGCGAGCCGGACGGCCAGACGCCCGCGCTGACGCCGCGCGAGCGCGAAGTGCTGGAGCTGTTCGCCAGCGGCGCCACCTATGCGGAGGTCGCGCGGGCGCTCGGCATGTCGGTGAACACCGTGCGCGAGCACGTGCGGCACCTCTACGAGAAGCTGCACGTCGCCAGCAAGACCGAGGCGGTGCTGCGCGCGCGCGCGCTGGGACTCTCGAGATAGCTTTACTTCGCGAGTTCGGCTTGGAGCTCGCCGCCCTGGCCGTCGGCGCGGCGGGCGAAGCGCGCGGCGCCGCCCAGCCTCCGCGCCCGCGCGGCCATGTTGGACAGGCCGCGGCCGGGCGCGCCGGGGAGCGCGGGCCCGGGGCCGTCGTCCTCCAGCCGCAGGTGCAGCCGGCCCCGGCGGCCCTCGACCACGCAGGTGACCTTCTGCGCGCGCGCGTGGCGGAGCACGTTGGTCAGCGCCTCGCGCGCGATGCGCCGGAGCGCGTGGGCCGCCGCGAAGCCGGGCCGCGCGCAAGTGCCGTCGCTGCGCGCGTCGAAGCGCAGCAGGAGCCCGCCGCGCTCGCAGCCCTCGCGCAGGTCCAGGCGGACCTCCGCCACCAGCTCCTCCCAGCTGCTCGCGTTGCCGTCGGAGAGCCCGGAGAGCAGCGAGCGCAGCTCGTCGAGGCCGTCGCGGACGGAGAGGAGCGCCTCGGCCGGCCGCGCGCGCGACGGCTCGAGCAGTAGCGCGGCGCGGACCAGGCTCGCGCTGACGCCGTCGTGCAGCTCCATCACCAGCTCGTCGCGCTGCTGCCGCAGCCGTTGGTGGAACGCCCCGGCGCGAGCGAGCGCCAGGCCCACGCGTCCGGCCAGCTCGGCGGTCTCGAGCGAAGCCTCGAGCACGTCGTCGGCGCCCGCCGAGAGCCAGCGGCCGCGCTCCCCGGCCGTCGCCTGCGAAGCAAGGAACAGCACCGGCACCCACTCGGGCGCGCGAGAGCCGCGCAGCGCCGCCAGCGCTCGCAGCCCGCCCCGGCGCGGGTCACACAAGAGCGCGCAGGGCGTCGCGCAGTCGAGGCGATCGAGGGCGGCGCCGCTGACCGCCTCCACCGCGAAGCGACCGCCCGAGGCCGCGCGCGCGAGCTCCGCCGTGCGCGGGTCGTCGTCGAGGACGAGGATGCGCGGCGGCGAGGCGGCATGCAGCGGCGAGCGGGACAGGACGGCCTCCGGGCGCGGCCGGGAAGGCCGCTGCCGGATCACACGGAGGGGCGCGGAGGATCGTCAGGAGAACTTCACGGCTCGGCTGCTTCGCGCTGGACCAGGAAGGCCGCCTGCGCCCGAGGCAGGACGTACTCGCTCCAGACCGCGCCGGGTTCGCGAGCCAGCTGCAGCGCCGCCAGCTGGTGACGGAACTGCTGGTCGCGCGCCTCGGCGAAGCCGGCGGGGCGCAGCAGGTCGCGGCCCAGCGCGAGCTGTCGATCGTCGTACGAGTAGTGGTGCAGCACCGCGCCTTCGAAGAACGGGTGGAAGCCGGCGTTCCACTCGGTGAAGAGCTGCGTGCGCTCGACCACCGGCGCACCTGCGGCCGGCAGCCGCGCGCGAAAGAGGAGCCCGTCGCAGAGATAGGTCTCGCTGCGCCGCTTGAGGTTGAAGAAGGCCAGGACGTCGGAGCCGTCGCGGCCCAGCGCGCCGTGGCCGGTGAGCGGCAGCGGCTCGGGGTTGAGCGCGACGTCGCGCGCGGAGCCGCCCTGGAAGCGGGCGAGATGCACCGTGGCGCCGCGCACGGCGACGCCGTAGTAGGCGTTCACCAGCACCGAGGAAGTGGGCACGGCGTAGAGCGCCCAGGTGGCGGGGCCGTCGGCGAGCACGTCGAGGAGCTGATCGGGCTGCAGCAGAAGCCGGCGGGCGCAGCCGCGCGAGTCGCCCTGCGCACAGGCGGCGGCGTAGAGGTCGAGCGCGTCGCGGTCGGACACCGGCCTGCCGCGGCCCAGCTCGGCGTCGAGCCCGCGCGCGAAGCAGGACGAGGGCGCGGCAGGCGGCTCCGCGCAGGCCGGCGGCGGCCGCGCGGGCGCTGGACGCGGCGCCACGGAGCTCTCCGCCGCCGGCACCAGCGCGCCGTTCGCGAGCCGCCACGGCACGCGCGCCGCCACCAGCGAGGACAGCTCGCGCTCGCCGCGGCGCTCGCCCGAGACGTCCCACAGCAGCGCGCGGCCATCGTCGTGCGCGAGGATCAGCACCGACTGGCCGTCGGGGCTGAAGCTGGCCGAGTTGCCCTCCGAGCCGTGCAGCATGGGGACCGCGCCCAGCCGCTCAGATGTTGCGAGGTCCCACAGCGCGGTCTCGCGGTCCGAGCTGCTCGCCACCAGCTCCCCCGACGGCGAGAGCGCGGCCGCGGTGATCGGGACGCCGCCGGTGTCGATCGAGCGCAGCAGCTGGCCGGTCGCCGCGTCCCAGAGGCGGATGGTCGCGTCGGCCGACGCGGTCAGGACCTGCCGGCCGCCGGGCGCGAAGACGGCGCTGTAGACGGTGCCGCGGTGGCGCAGCGTCTGGCTCGCCGCCGGCTCGAGCGGGCCGGTCCCCGTGCTGCCGGTCGCGCGCGGCAGCAGGTCCCAGAGCCGCGCGGTGCCGTCGGAGCTTGCGGTGAGCACGCGGCTGCCGTCCGCGCTGAACCGCACCGAGCGCAGCGCGTCGCTGTGCCCGCGCAGCACGGCGAAGAGCTCGCCGGTGGCCGGGCGCCAGAGCCGCGCGGTGCCGTCGGCCGAGGCGCTCGCCAGCAGCGCGCCATCGGGGCTGAAGGCGAGCGAGGTCACCTCGTCGGCCTGGCCCGGGAGCGTTCGCGGCGCTCCGCCGTCGAGCGGAAAGATCGCCGCGGCGCCGCCGGTGCCGCCCACCGCCAGCAGCCGCCCGTCGGGCGACAGCGCCGCCGCGCCCAGCGATGCGTTCGCGCGCAGCAGCAGCGGCGGCGCGTCGCCGGAGAGGGTCCAGACGCGCGCCGTGCCGTCGGCCGCCACCGCGAACGCGCGCGCGCCGTCGTCGCTGAAGCCCGCGAAGCGCACGGGACTTCCGCCGCTCGAGAGCGCGCGCGGCGGCTCGGCGCCGGTCAGCGAGTGGAGCAGCACGCGGCCGTCGTCGCCGGCGGTGAGCGCGCGGCGGGAGTCGGGGCTGTACGCGGCGACGCGCAGCTTGGCCGAGTGCTCCGGCAGGCTCCGCAGCGCCGACGCGGCGGCGACGTCCCAGATCCGCGCCGAGCCGTCGCGGCTGACGGTCAGCACCCGGAGCCCGTCGCTGCTGAAGCGCGCGCTCGCCACCAGGTTGCGGTGGCCCTCCAGCGAGGCCAGCTGCTCGCCGGAGCGCAGGTCCCAGATGCGCGCGGTGCCGTCGCCGCCCGCCGTCACCAGCAGGCGGCCATCGCGGCTGACGTCGGCGCGCGCCACCTGCGCGGTGTGGCCACGAAACGTCGCGATCAGCGCGCCCGTGCCGGCGTCCCACGCGCGCGCGGTGCTGTCGACTCCGGTGGTCACCAGCACCTTGCCGTCGGGGCTGAAGGCCAGCGAGAGCACCATGCCCGAGTGGCCGAACAGCTCGCGGACGCGCAGGTCCGGCCCGTCCAGATCCACCAGCACCGGCTGCGAGCCCGCGCCGAACGCGAACCGGGGCTCGGCGCCCGGGGCGAAGACGCCGAAGTATCCCTGCGTCCAGCGCGGGTTCGCCGAGCGCGCGAGCGGCGTGCAGCCGGGCAGCGCCACCAACACCGCGCCGCCCTCGTCCAGCACCATCGCGTGCCGGCCGTCGGCGCTGACGAAGGCGCGGCGCTGCGTGGCGCTGACCACGCAGTCGCGCGCGCGGCCCGCCTGGTCCCAGAGCTGGAGCGTGCCGGCGAGCGTCGACACGGCCACGCCGCCGTCGGGCGCGAAGACCGCCTCGACCACCCGGCCCGCCGCGCGCACGGTGCGCAGCAGGGCGAAGCCGTGCGCGTCCCAGACCTTGACCAGGCCGTCGTCGCCGCCGGTGAGCACCCGCGCGTCGTCGTCGCTGAAGTGGACCGTGACCACCTCGCCGACGTGATCCGCCAGGACGGCGAGAGGGCGGCCGTCGCTCGCGTCCCACAGCCGCGCGGTCTGGTCGGCGCTGCCGGTGACCACGCGGCGCCCGTCGTGGCTGAGCTCGGCGACGCCGATGAGATCGTCGTGGCCGCCGAGCGTGACCCGCAGCGCGTCGAGCGGGCGCAGCGCGGTGTGCAGCAGGTAGCGCAGCGAGGCCGAGTCGGCGCCGCGGCTGCGCGCCTCGCTCAGGAAAGCCAGCGCCCGCAGCGGGCTGCCCCGCGTCAGCTCGCCCGCGCCCTGGTCCTGGTACAGCCGCGTCAGCGCCGCCGTCGCCTGGTCGCGCTCGTGCAGCACGCGCACGCCGAGCGCGCCCGCCACCGCGAGCAGCAGCACCGCTCCCAGCGCGCCCACCTGCACCACCGGCCGCGCGAGCCAGCGCCGCAGGTGCTGCGCCGGCGAATACTCGTGCGAGCTGACCAGCTGGCCGGCCTGGAAGCGGCGCAGCTCGTCGGCGAACTCGCGCGCGCCGGCGAAGCGCTGCTCCGGATCCCGCGCCATCGCGCGCGCGACCAGCGTCTGCAGCGGCAGCGGCACCCCGCGCGCCACCTGCGAGAGCGGCGCGGGCGGCCCCTGCAGCACCTGCGCGCGCACCTGCGCGGTGGACCCGGCCCCGTACGGCGGCGCGCCCGAGAGCGTCTCGTACAAGGTCGCGCCGAGCGCGTAGACATCGAAGCGCGGATCGACCGGCTCGCCGCGCGCCTGCTGCGGCGACATGTACTGCGCCGTCCCCGCGCCGTGCTCGGTCAGCGCGGCGCTGCCGTCTTGCGCCGCGGGCGCCGCTGCCTCCGGCTCGGGCTCCGGCGGCGCGCGCAGATCCTTCGCCAGGCCCCAGTCGATCAGGACGGTCTCGCCGAAGCGCCCGATCAGGATGTTCTGCGGCTTGATGTCCCGGTGGACGATGCCCTGCTCCTGCGCATAGGCCACCGCCTCGACCACGCGGATGACCGCCGGGAGCAGCGCCACGCGCTTCTGCAGCGTCCCGGCGGCGGCGATCTCCAGGTCGAGCGTGCGGCCCTCGACCAGCTCCATGGCGTAGAACGGATCGCCGTCGCGCGCGCCGCCCGGGTCCAGCCAGCGGCCCGCCTCGTACACGCTGACGATGGCGGGGTGCTGCAGCCGCGCGGTGAGCAGCGCCTCGCGCTCGAAGCGCGCCCGCAGCGCGGGGTCGGGCCGCTTCATCTCCTTGACGGCGACCACGCGGCCGAGGCGCAGATCGAGCGCGCGGGTGGTGCGCCCCATTCCGCCGACGGCCAGCAGGCCGATCTCGCGGTAGAGCGCGCGGCTGACCGCGGCCTGCGCGCGCGGGTCCTCCTGCGCGAGGCCGGTCAGCGAGCGGCAGGCGTCGCAGCTCCCCAGGTGCGCCCGCACGGCCGGCCCCGCGTCGTCGAGCAGCTCGGCGAGGCTGGGATGGCTCATCGCTCCGTCGGCTCGCGCGGCTCCCGCGGGTCGCGGAGCTCCGGCAGGCCGAAGCGCTCGCGCTCGCCGCGGAACCGCGCGCGCAGCCGCTCCTTGGCGGCGCGGACCAGCTGCTCGGCAGCGGGCGCGCCGGCCAGCCGCAGCTCCCGCGCGATCTCCGCGTAGCTGGCGTCGTCGAGGCGCAGGCCCAGCGCGCGCCGCTGATCGTCGGGCAGGTGCTGCTCGGCGAACTCGCCGATCTCGCGCGCGATGCGCCGCAGCGTCAGCAGGTCGGTCATCGCCGGCCGCGCCGCGCCGCCGTCGGCCTCGGAGAACGGCTTCGCGTCGGTGTGCAGCTTGCGCTTGTCGGCGGCAAAGGTGTCGCTGGGCGTCAGCAAAGCCTCGCTCTTGCCCAGCCGCGCGTTGGCGTGATCGCGGACCGCGAAGTCGGTCAGCTGCTTGAGCCACGCCCGCAGCGGCGTGCGGGTGACCTCGTCCTGGCCCGGGACCTCCGGACCGTCGAGCAGGACGTCGAGCGCGATGCTGTCTTCCTGCGCCTTCAGCGGCTCGGGCTCGCTGCGCGCCGCGAGGAAGCCGCGCAGGTTCTCGTAGTCGCGCCGCTGCAGGCGCTCGACCACGCGCACCAGCACCGCGCGCGGCTCGTCCTCGCTGGTGAGGCGCAGCAGCCGCAGCAGCCGGTGGCCCCTGGCCCAGCGCTCGACGTGCGGCGCGGTCTCGCGCAGCAGCTCCTGCCACGCCTTCAGCCGCGCGGGCCCCCTGCCCTGGACCACCGCCTCGACCAGCAGGCGGCAGCGCTGCTCATGCGAGAGGTCCCAGGCCATCCGTCATTTATCGCACGAAGCTCGCATCGTCATGCGATGCCGCGCGCTGCTCCGGACAGGCACGCTGGCCTCGAACGGCGGTGGAACGAACGACCGCCGGCCCGGAGATTTCATGTCCAGAACAGCCTTGCTCCCTGCCGCCGCGCTGCTGCTCGCGGCCTGCTCCCACGGCGCCGTCGCGCGCTTCAACGTCGCGAACCCGGTGCTGCTGGGTCCGAAGGATCGCGTCCACGGCGACGCGCCGCTCGCCACCACGAAGACGGCGAGCTTCCACGCCGGGATGTACAAGGCCTTCGCCAACCGGGCCGTCCAGGGCGGCGGCAGCAACAACCTGAGCAGCCTCGACGTCGAGGCCAACGAGGCCACCGCCGGCGACCCCGTCGTCGACATCCGCCTGTCGCACGTCGAGGGCACCGCCTGGTCCACGCTCTTCCGCGGCGCCAGCGCGCAGGAGAGCATCGCCGTGGGCGACGTGGTCCGGACGGGGGTGAAGCCATGAGCGCTATTCGCAGCGGCTGCTGCGCCCTCGCCGCGCTGATCTTCGCCGCGGGTTGCGGCGGGGCGCGCACCAGCGTCCGCGCCGACAGCGCCGCCTTCCCCATCTCGCTGTCCGAAGGAATGCGCGGCCCCACCGGCGCGCTGCTCGCCGAGGCCGACAAGAAAGAGGTCGGCTCGTTCCAGCTCGACTACAAGGCGTGGAGCGCAGTCTGGACGCTGGTCGGCCTCGTCGACAACGACCGCGACATCTCCTCCGAGGTCAACGCCCAGGTGGCGAAGGCCGGCGGCGACGCCATCGTCGGCATGAGCGTCGAGACGGCCCACTGCTTCTGGAACTTCTTCACCGTGATCGGGCTGCTCCCCGACTGCGCCAACGTCTCCATCCGCGGCAGCATCGTGAAGGTTCCTTCAGCTTCGCCCGCCGCGCCGCTCAAGGCCGCGACGCCCGCGCCCGGCGCCAAAGGCAGCACCTGAGCTAGGCGGTGCGGTGCCCGCCGGGCACCAGCTGGGGGAAGCGCAGCTGCATCTGCTGCAGCACGAAGCGCTCGATCTCGTCGACCGACGAGAAGCTCATCGCCGCCTCGAGCAGCTCGCGCGCGTCGCGCAGGTGGGCGCCGCGGATGACCCGCTTGACCGGCGGGATGTCCGCGGGGTTCATCGAGAGCGTGTCGAGCCCCAGCGCCAGCAGCACCAGCGCGTGCGCGGGGTCGCCGGCCATCTCGCCGCACATCGAGATCTCGATGCCGGCGGTGCGCGCCCCCTCGACCGCCGCCTGGATGAGCCGCAGCACGCCCAGGTGCAGCGGCCGGTAGAGATAGGCGACGTCGCGGTTGCCGCGGTCGATGGCCAGCGAATACTGGATGAGATCGTTGGTGCCGATGGAGAAGAAGTCGCACTCGCGCGCGAGCCGGTCGGCGGCCAGCGCGGCGGCGGGCGTCTCCAGCATGATGCCGATGGGGATCTCGTCCGCCACCGGCACGCCCTCCTTGCGCAGCTCGGCTTCGATGGACTTGATCTGCGCCTTGGCCTCGCGCAGCTCGGAGACCGCGGCCACCATCGGCAGCATGATGCGCAGGTTGCCTTCCGGCGAGGCGCGCAGCATGGCGCGGATCTGGGTGCGAAAGAGCTGCGGGTGCTTGAGCGTGAAGCGGATGGCGCGCAGGCCCATGGCCGGGTTGGCCTCGTGCGAGCGGTGGCCGATGGGCAGCTTGTCGCCCCCTAAGTCCAGGGTCCGGATGGTCACCGGCTTGCCCTGCATCTGCTTCAGGATGGAGGCGTAGGCGCGGTACTGCTCCTCCTCGGTCGGGAGCTCCTCGCGGTTGAGGTAGAGGAACTCGGTGCGGTAGAGGCCGACGCCCTCGCCGCCGTGCGCGAGCACGCTCGGGACTTCCTCGGGGAACTCGATGTTGGCCCACAGGCCCATCCGCCGCCCGTCGAGCGTCACCGCCGGCAGGTCGCGCTCCTCCAGCAGGGAGGCGTCGCGGAACTTGAGCTCGTCGCGCGCGGCCTCGAAGCGGCGCACCTCGTCGACGTCGGGCGAGATCAGCACCTCGCCGCTGCTGCCGTCGAGCGCGATCAGATCGCCGGCCTTGGCGATCTCGCTGCACTGCCCGGCGCCCACCACGGCGGGGACCTCGAGGGCGCGCGCGAGGATGGCGGTGTGCGAGGTCTTGGAGCCGAAGTCGGTGACCAGCCCGCGCACCCGGCCCGAGGCGAACAGCACCGCGGCGTCGGCGGTGGCGAGGTCGTAGGCCACCAGGATGGCGTCCTCGGGCGGCAGCGAGGAGATGGCCAGCGGCGCCTCGCCGATGAGGTTGTGCACGATGCGATCGCACACCTCGTCGAGGTCGGCGCGGCGCTCGGCGAGGTAGCCGTCGTTGCCCAGCTTCTCGGACCACTCGCGGAAGGTCCGGCGCATCGCCCACTCGGCGTTGAGCAGCTCCTCGCGGACCAGCGTCTTGGCCTGCTCCAGCACGGCGGGGTCGTCGGCCATCATCCGGTGCGCGTCGAGGATGTCGCCCTGCTCGCCCTCGCCCAGGCTCTTGCGGATGGCCGCGAGCTGATCGACCGAGGCCTTGACCGCGGCGTCGAGGCGGAGCAGCTCGCCGTCGATCTGCTCGGCCTGGACGTGGAAGCGCGGCGTGCGCGCGCGCCTGCGGTCAACGGGAAACACCCGCCCGATCGCGACGCCAGGTGAGGCAGGGATGCCGGTCAGCTTCGCCAAAGCCTGCGCAGATATATCAGAGCCGCGAAAGCCTCGCCTGCAAGCGCCGCAGCTCCTCGTTCACCTTCGATACTTCCATCTTTCCCTGCTCGGCGGCGAGCTGCGCGGCGAGCGGCGCCGAGGCTGCCTTGAGCAGCGGCTTCGCCTCCGGCTGCGGCAACAGCCACTCGAGCGCGCGGATGGCCGCCGTGCGCACGCGCAGGTCCGGGTCTTTGGCGGCCTTCACCAGCTCCGGCACCGCCTGGCCATACGTCTCGCGGCCGAGCTCATAGGCAGCGCGGGCGCGGACCAGCGGCTCCTTGTCCTGCAGCTGCTGCATCCAGCAGGCCGCGGTCCCGGCGCAGCGGCCCGCCGCCTCCAGCGGCTTGAGCAGCTCGCCGAACTGCGCCGCGAGCAGCGCGCAGGCGTCCTTCCCGGCCTGCAGCTGCAGCTCGGCCAGGTCCTTGAGACAGCCCGCCGCGCTGCCCTTCTCCTCGCGGGCGCCGATCGCCGAGAGGTCGTGCCCGAGCGCCGCGTCCCCGAGCATCGCCGCCGCCTGCGCCGCGATCAGCCGCGACCGGATGGCGCCCGCCTGCGCGCGCTTGAGCAGCTCCTTCGCCTGCGACTTGTCGCCGATCCACACCAGCGCCTCGGCGGCGAAGCCGGCCAGCCCCTCGTCCTGCGGATCCTTCGTCTGCACCAGCGCGAGGATGGGCGCCGCCGCCTCCTGCGCGCGCAGCCGCCCGAGCGCGTTGGCGGCGAACTCGCGCACCAGGTTGGTGAGCAGCTTCGCGGTGCCGGGGTTCGGGTCGGGGTCGGTGTACTTCAGCTTCGACAGCAGCACCGGGACCGCGCGCGCGTCGCCCAGGTCGCCCAGCACCAGCGCGGCCTTGGCGTACGTTCCGGCCGGCGCGCGGTTGTTCTCCTTGGCCCAGGCGAGATAGGCCGGGTCCTGGTCCTGCGCGATCTTCAGCAGCGGCTCGACCGCGGGCGCGCCGAGGAGGAAGAGCGCGTACGAGCTCTCGGGCAGGAAGCTCACGCCGCTGCGCTCGAGCACCAGGCCGTGCAGCAGCGCGGGGATGGCGGCCGCGTCGCCCAGCTGGCCCAGCGAGACGATGGCCTTCTTGATCAGCAGCGGCGGCGCCGCCTCGTCGTCGACGATGTGTGAGAGCTCGGGCACCGCGTCCTTGAAACCGAGGCTGCCCAGCGCCTGCACCGCGCCCAGCCGCACCAGCCCGTCCTGCGAGCGCGAGAGCCGCAGCAGCGCCGGCCCGGCGCGCGCGTCGCCGATGTTGCCCAGCGCCTCGGCGATGCGCGCGTTGGTGCGGTTCGCCACCCGCGTCGCCTGATCGCTGCCCGAGCCCACCGTGGTGTCCACGGCCTCGATGAGCGCCGGCACCTCGGCCGGCCCGCCCAGATCCTGCAGCGCCAGCGCCGCCTCCTCCTTGACCTGCTGGTCCTTCAACAGCGGCGCGAGCTGCGGCGCGGCCTGCTTCGCCTTGAGCTTGCGCAGCTCGCGGACGGCTTCGACGCGCTTCTTCGCGTCCGCGTCGGAGAGCTGCGCGATCCAGGTCGCGGGGTCCTTCGGATCGGACGGCTTGCAAGCGGCGAGGGCGAGGAGCACGAGGGCAATTCGGCGCATCCGTGCCTGCTACTACGGGAAATGTGGGGACACCATACGCATTTCGCAGCCCCGCCCGGCGCGTATGCTGTCCTCATGACCGGACGATGCCATTGCGGGAATGTCGAGGTCGGGTTCGAGACGGCGCTGCCGCCGGCCGCGCTGGGCCTGCGCGCCTGCCAGTGCAGCTTCTGCCGCAGGCATGGCGTGCGCGCAACGTCCGATCCGCAGGGACGGCTGCGCTTTCGCGTGCGCGATCCGGCGGCGCTGTCGCGCTATGCGTTCGGGCTCAAGCTCGCCGACATGCTGGTCTGCGCGCGCTGCGGCGTCTACGTCGGCGCGGTGATGACCGCGGAGGGTCGGACGGTCGGGACGCTCAACGCCAACTGCCTGGACCTCGCGGCCCCGCTGACGCAGGAGGCAACCCCGATGAACTTCGACGCCGAGACGCGCGCGCAGCGCACCGCGCGCCGGCTGGCGGGGTGGACTCCCGCGGAGCTGGTGCTCGAGGGAAACGAGCCGCGCTGAGCCGCTCCGCTGCACCGCGCACGCCCTCCGTGAAGGAGTCCTCACCACTCTCCGCCTCGACGATCGGCCGGCGCCGTCAGGATCTTACGGCGCCAGCCTCGCCACCGTCAGATGCTCCATTGGGAGCCGCTTTCGCGCTCGCCTTGCCAGGGCCAGCCGGTGGTGCAGGCACGGCCTTCGGGCGCTTCCCCTTCGTCAGCGGAGCGAAGTCCTCGGCCTGCGGCTGGTCGCGAAAGGCGCGCTTGCCCGTGTCGCGCAGGAACTTGATGCAGCGGCGCAGCTTGGCCACCGAGTCCGCGCGCACCTTGGTGGAGCCCGCGCGGACCGTCTTGTCGCGGCGGAGGGCCGCCGCGAGCTTTTCGAGCGTCGCCGTCGACTGCTTGAGATGCTCCTGCTCGTCCTTGCCGAATCCGCAGGCCGTCAGCTTCGCGCCGTACTTGCGAAAGCTCTCGGC
>FSWK01000797.1_pt1 | contig 17117 bp, 14 predicted proteins | sample 1637951 | NCBI WGS metagenome assembly FSWK01 (sample SAMEA3914789, study PRJEB12502) | metagenome | biome: forest; material: soil | place: Canada | collected 2011-07-03 | depth 0.3 m | reverse complement strand
GACCAATCCAGCGCGGCCGGAGCCGGGCCTCTATTGGCCGCCGCCGCAGAGGCCGCCGCCGGACGCGAGCGCGGCGCTGCGACAGGAGCTGCTCTCGCGCGCGGAGGCGGAGCCGCCGGAGCCGACGCTGCCGGCGGGCGTCGCGGGGCGCAGCGAGGGCGGCGAGGTCGCGCTGGACAAGAAGCAGGCGATGCCACGGCCGCCGCCGATGCCGGCGGCTGCGATTCCCGAGGCGGCCGACGACCGCGCGCCGATGCAGGACAGATCCGGACCGGAGGAGGCCGCGGTCAACGGGCCGGAAATGAAGGAAGAGGCGGACACAGATCCGGCCTATGCCAAGCAGCCGATCGTAGCGGCCCTGAGCAGCGGAAAGCGCAGGAAGGAGGTCGCGCCGGAAGGCGGGTTCGGCATCGCGCCGCCGCCGGCGTGGATTCCGCCGCGGCCGCCGCCCGGCTCCCCCGCGGAGGCAGCGGGCGGTTATGAGCTCGAATATGCCTCGGTCCAGCGCGAGACCATCCAGACGGGCAAGGGCGTCCGGCGCGTGGTGCTCTTCGCCGAGACCTGGCCGGTGCAGGCCGAGCGGGTCCTGTATCCGGGCGTCGCCAGCGATGCGTTTCTAATCGCGCGCATCAAGAATCCATCGCAGCGCATCCTGCCGCGCGCACAGGCGCAGCTGACCGTGGGCGAGGATCTCTCGGGCAGCGCGCTGGTTCCGCTCTCGCGGCCGGGTGTGGAGTACGAGCTGCCGCTGGGCCTGGACCGCGCCATTCATCCGCAGCGCAACGTCGTGCAGGTGCAGGGCGAGCAGGGCCTCTTCAGCAAGGACGACGTCACTCGCTATCTGGTGACCATCGAAGTTGCCAATCCCTATCCGGCGCCCATCTCGCTGCGCGTGATCGATCAAGTGCCATTGACCGGCGACAATCATATGGAGGTGGAATTGCTGGAGGCGCCGCGCGCCGAGGTCGACAAGGCCACCGGCAAGCTCACCTGGGCCTTGACGGTCGCGCCGGCGGAGAAGGTCAAGCTCGCCTTCACTTATCAACTCAAGCGGCCGAAGGGCTTCCGGGTGCACCAATGATTGCCTTGCTCGTCGCGACGCAGATTGCCCGCGTGATCGTGTATCCCGACCGCGCGCAGGTCACCCGCACTGCGCAGCTCGCCTGCACCGGCTCCGCGGCGGCGGTCAGCTTCGCGGGGCTGCCGCCAGGCACCCAGTCCGGAAGGGCCACCACCAGCGAAGGCGCGGTGATGGCGCTGGACATCAGCGAAGACGCGCTCGGCGAAGGCTTCGGCACCGCCGCCCTGGACACGCAGCTGCGCGCACTCGAGGCGCAGCTGGCCGCGCTGCAGGACGAGCGCGCGCACGCCGATGACGCCACCCGCGTGGCGGGCCAGCTGGCCGAGGTGGCCGCGGCGCAGGTCTCGACCGAGATGGCCACCGAGCCCGCGCCTGACGTCAAGTCGTGGCGGTCCGCGTTCGAGCAGACGCTGCAGGCGCGGCTCGTCGCCTCGCAGGAGCGCGCGGCCACGCTGCCGCGCGAGCGCGAGCTGCGGCGCAAGCAGGCCGAGCTGCGGCAGCAGCGCGCCCGGCTGGGGCAGGCGGCGGAGCGGCGCGAGCGGCGGGCGCGCGTGCTGGTCTCCTGCCCGAGCGGCCGGACTGCGCAGGTCGAGCTGACGTATCAAGTGGGCGCCGTCTCCTGGCAGCCGGCTTATGAAGCGCGCGCCGGCGACAAATCGGTCTCGCTGTCGCTCTTCGCCACCGTGCGCCAGGCCACCGGCGAGTCTTGGGAGGGCGCGCAGCTCGTGCTCTCCACTGCGCTGCCGTCGTCCGACGCGACGCCGCCCGAGCTGGGCCAACTGCGCGTCTTTGCCGACCCGCGCGAGCCGCCGAAGAAGGTCCTGGTCCGCCGCGACGAGGTGCAGCGACATGCCGAGGCGGGCGCGAACTCGAATGCAGGCGCGACTGGAATGAACGCCAGCGATCAAGGCCTCTCGGTGCAGCTGGCGGTCAAGGGCGCGGCCGACGTGGCGGGCGATTCGACGCCGGCGCGGCTGTTCGTCGGCAAGTCCGAGCTGCCCGCGGAGTTCGCGCTGCGCACGGTGCCGCGCCAGATCCCTTATTTTTTTCACGTCGCGGAGCTGGTCAATGGCGCTCCTTATCCGCTGCTGCCGGGGAAAGTGGAGCTGTTCCGCCGCGGCGGATATCTGGGCACGGGTTCCATCGAGCGCGTTCCGCAGGGCGGCCGGTTCCACCTGAGCTTTGGCCTCGAGGAGGGAATCAAGGTCAAGCGCATCGTCCTCGACGAGATCAAGCGCGACACCGGGCTGTTCAAGAACAACCAGCGCTTTCATTACTCCTATCGATATGAGCTCGAGAGCTCGCAGAACGCAGCTGTCGAGTTGGCCGAGCAGGTGCCGGTCAGCGAGCTCGACGACGTCCAGGTCGAGCTGGAGGACCAGACCACTCCCGGATACGAGCAGCAGCCGCTCGACGGAATCCTGCGCTGGAAGCTGTCGCTGAAGGCCGGCGAGAAGAAGCAGCTCAATCTCGCCTTTCACGTCGACGTGCCGTCCAGCTATCAAATCGGCTTTTAGCCCGCGACGCGGTTGCGGCCAGTCTGCTTGGCCTCGTAGAGCGCGGCGTCGGCCCGCTTGAGCAGCGCGGCCAGATCCTGCGTGTCGGCGGTCGACTCCGCGACTCCCAGGCTGACGGTCACATGCACCGGCCCCGCGTCGGTGTGGATGGGCTCCTCCGCGACCGCGCGGCGGATGCGCTCGGCCAGGATGGTCGAGGCGCTGCCCCGCGGGGTGCCCGGCAGCAGGATGACGAACTCTTCGCCGCCGTAGCGGCCGAGCACGTCGATGGAGCGCAACGCCGAGCGGCACCGGTCGGCCACGCCGCGCAGCACCCGGTCGCCGATGGCGTGGCCGTATCGATCATTGACGCTCTTGAAGTGATCGACGTCGATCATCAATGCGCTCAGGGGCAGCGAGAAGCGGCGCGCAGCCTCCAATTGAGTCTGCGCCAGCTCCATGAAGTGGCGGCGATTGAAGGTATTGGTCAGCCCGTCCAGCGTGGCGAGCCGCTGGACCTCCTCGAACAGGCGCGCGTTCTCGACCGCCATGGCCGCGGGCTGCGCCAGCGAGAAGGCGAGCCTCGTGGTCGGCTCGTCGTAGCCGTCGCGGCTCTCGAGGCAGAGCACGCCGATGACCTGCCCGCGCGAGAGCAGCGGCACCGCCGCGAGCTGTCCGGTGCCCGAGGTGGCGGGCTCGTGCGACGAGATGGCGAGGTCGACCTGCGCCGAGCCCATCAGCATCTGCCGCGACTCGGCGCGGCCGCGCGGCCCGCGCGAGACCACCAGGTCCATTCCGTCGCGCGTCTTGATCAGCGCCGCCGCCTGGTCGAAGGGGATGGCGCGCGCCATGCTGTCGAGCAGCCGGTCCAGCACCTGATCGAGCTCGAGCGTCTCGGAGAGCTCGAGCTTGAGCTTCATGCTCTCGCGCTCGCGCAGGCCGCGGGTCATGGCATTGAAGGCCGTCGCCAGCTGCGCCATCTCGTCCTGTCCCGGGACGTCGACGGTGGTCTCGAGCGCGCCGCCGGTGACCGCCAGCGCCGCCTCGCGCAGCCGGTCGAGCGGCCGCGTGACCGTGCGGACGCTGGTGAAGCCCAGCAGCACGGCCACCAGCAGGCCCAGGCAGAGCCACAGCACCGCGTCGCGCACCAGCGAGCGCAGCGGCTGCAGCGCCTCCTGCGCGGGCTCCTGCACCACCGCCTTCCAGCCCAGGAGCGGCACGGTGGCGCTCGCGCCCAGCCACTCTTCGGAGGGCGTGCCGCGCACCAGCGGGTGGTCGCTGAGGTTCGCCTGCGAGAGCACCAGCTGCCGGTCGGGGTGCAGGACGACGCGGCCATCCTGATCCACCAGGAAGGCGGCGCCGCTGCCGCCGGGGCTCGCGCGCTCGAACGACTCGGCCAGCCGCCGCAGCGACAGCTCCACCGCGAGCACCCACTTCTGCCCTTTGGGCCCCGCGACGCCGACGCCCAGCACCAGCCGCGGCATGCCTTGCCCCTTGGCGTCCGGGAGGATGTACGAGGGGCCCACCGCCAGCCCCGCCTGCAGCGCGGCCTGCAGCGGGACCTTGGCGGCGTAGAGCGCGAGCGACTGGTCGTCGACCGGCTCGTGCTCGGCCGACAGGTCGCCCGTGAGCGTGGCGAAGCGCACCGCCGGCGAGACCTCCTCGGCGGCCGCGTCGAAGAGCCCGACCACGTCGGCGCCGCGCGTCTCCTTGTAGATGAGCAAGAGGGCCTGCTCGCGCGCCTCCGGGTCCAGCTGGCCGAGCCGCAGCGTGCTGGCCGCCAGCGTGAGCGAGTCGAGCTTGTCCACGAGGGTGCGGTGGACCTCCTCGGCGAGGGCGCGCGCGCGCTGCGCGTAGAGCTGATCGAGCTGGCTGCGGACGGCGTCGGTGCCGCGCGGAAAAGTCACGGCGGTGGCGAGCAGCAACGGGAAGGCCGTTGCGGCTGCGAGCAGCAGCGAAAGCTTGACTGGTAATCGCAATCGGCCCCCCGACCGTGTGCACAATAGCAGCGCCGGCCGCGGCGCGCGAGCGCGGGAGCGGCTCGGCTGGCGTCCCGTGCAGCCGTCCCTCCTGCGCGCGGGAGCTCTTTTCAAGACCTGAAGAGAGCGAGTCCGGGGCTGGGGTTCGCGCCCCTCGACGAGCGTCGAGGACCCTGGAGCACGGGCCGCGATTACTCCCGCGCGCGCGTGCGCGGCGCCGCTCCGGGGCCTGTGTCCGCCGGCCCGGTCGCGAGGTCCCGCATCGCTGCCGGCGCCGCGCGCGACACCTCCTCGAGCGCGCCGGCGATGGCGTCGATGCCGTCCCGCAGCTGCCCGAGGCTCTGCTCCAGCTCGGGCGCCGCCGCGCCCCCCGCGGTCCGCAGGCGGACGAACTGCGAGGCGATGCCCTCCAGCGTGTAGAGCAGCCGCGAGTGCTCGGCCTGCAGGCGGTCGGCGCCCAGCCGCAACAGCTCGCGCTGCCGCAGGCGCCGCGGCCGCCTGGGGCGCCGCGGACGGGAGGCCGGCCGCCTTGGCTGCATGGGTCGAGCCGGGGCCCAGCCGCGGTCCGGCGGGCACCCGGGAATCGCGGCGGACCCACCGCGCCCGCGCCCACCACCGCGCTCTCGCCGACGACAGCGTCGCGGCCCACCACCGCGCCCCACGAGACGATCGCGCCCCTCTCGACGACGGCCCCGCGCGAGACCACCGCGCCCATGCGCACCACGGCGCCGCTTCGCACCACCGCGCCGCGGCGGACGGTCGCCCCCATCTCCACCGACGCGCAGGGCTCGATGATGGCGTCGCGCGCGACGGTCGCGCCCATTCCGATGCGCGCGCTCGTGGAGGAGAGGGGCCCGCCCTGCAGCGCCAGCAGCACTTGCGAGGATTGCGGGATCCAGCGGAGCGCGCCGGCGCCGGCGGCGATCAGGAGCGCGACGATGACGAACAGCGCGTGACCGGTGGCGAAGCCCGCCATGAAGAGCGCCCCGGCGAGGACGAGCGCGGCCGCCAGGCCTTCCGGGCCGCCGCGTGCAGCCTGCGCCGGGAGGAGCGGTTCGGGCGCCTTCGACAGTGCGTCGGCGAAGCGCGCGAGGCTCTTCTCCAGCGAGTCTCTCCGATCGTCCATCGCTACGGCCTCGAAGCGTGGACGAGGAGCACCGCGACGTTCGACGGCCGGACGCTCATGCCTGCGCGCTCCCTGAGGACATGGCCCGTTCGTACGCTGGATCGCCGCGGTTGAGAAGCGTTGGCGGGTCCGCGGCGCGGGGCGGGCCCCGGACGCTACCGCGGGGCAATCGCAGCGTGGATGAGGTAGCGGCGGTGCGGCTTGCGCGAGCGGCCCTCGAACCTGTGCAGCAGCGCGCGCAGCTCTCCGGCCAGCGCCGCGGCGTCGGCCGCGCTCAGCCGGAGCTCCATCCACAGCTCGGTGGCGAGCGTCGGCGGGTCCGCGTCCTTGATGATGCGCATGCGCGGCCCCGCTCCATCATGAGAGTAGACGACGCCCTGGAGGGCGCGGGCGAGGCTGCGGTCCAGCAACCCGCGCAGCTGCGCGTTCAGGCCGGCGCCCGGCTCGGCGTCCATCAGCTCCGCGGGAACGAAGAAGGCCCGGGCCGTGGCGCGATAATATTTGATCGGCGCGCCGGCCCGGGCCTCCTGTCTCGCGATCTCCACCAGGCCCAGCCGCAGCAGCTTGCGAATGTGGTGGTGGAGGAGGTTGAGGGGAGTCTCCGTCAGGCGCGAAAGCTGGCTGAGCGAGCGCTCCTGGTCGATGAGCGAGAGCAGCAGCTGGCGCTGGCGGGGCGCGGCGAACACCGCCGCGGCGCGCAGATCGTGCACTCTGCAGGTCTCCCGCACGGGCTCCTTCCGGATCCAGGGCAAAACAGACTGGCTCGTTCAAATGATACCCTGGTCATTGAACGTGAACACGCTTCTAATCGCGTTCTTCCCGGAAGGAGAGGCGCGAATGAACCCGTTCCTGTTGCGGAGTCTTGGGGTGGCGGCAGCGTTGGCCGGCACGGCGGCATTGGCCGAGCGGCCCGCCGGCACGCCGCTCGCCAGCTGCATCGCCGCCGAAGGGCAGCAGCTCGACTTCTCCGGCGTGGTCTCGGTCGTCCGGCCGGAAGGGACCACCACCTGGGCGCACGGTCTGCTCACCCAGGCGGGCAGTCCAGCCATCGACGGCGGGACCCGCTTCAACCTGGGGTCGGCGGGCAAGATGTTCACCGCGGTGGCGGTGGCTCAGCTGATCGATGCAGGCAAGGTCCGCCTGGACGACGCCATCGGCCTGCTGGTGCCGGGGCTGACAACGGAGGCCTCGGCGGTGACCGTCCGCCAGCTGCTGACCCACAGCTCCGGCCTCGGCAACTTCTTCTCGCCCGAGAACCTGCCGGCGATGGAGAAGGCCCGCGGCGTCCAGGATCTGTTGCCGCTCGTCGCCGCGGAGAAGCCGGCGTTCCCGCCAGGCTCGCGATTCCAGTATTCCAACACCGGCTTCCTGCTGCTGGGGCTCCTCATCGAGCACGCGTCCGGCCAGAGCTATGGCGAATACCTCGGCGTGCACGTCTTCGGGCCCGCGGGGATGGTGGCCAGCGGGCTTACTCCCGGTCCGGCCGCGACGCAAGCCGTGGGGATGACCACGATGCCCGCGGGTGGCGCGGCGTCCGGGCGCCCTCGCCTGGGTCCCGGCCCGGGCGCGGACCGGCCCAGGGACCCGCTTCGGCCCGCGCCGGAGGCCGCGCTCCTCGGGACGCCGGCCGGAGGCGGCTACAGCACCGCGACGGACCTCGAGCGGTTCTTCGCTGCGCTGCTGCAGGGGCGCTTGACCAGCGCGGGCATGCTCAAGGAACTCAGCTCCTCGCAGATCGTCGCGGCCCCGGCGAAAGGGGAGATGCCCCAACTGGACCATGGCCTCGGGTTCGGGGTGGGCACGGCTCACGGCCACCGCTGGCTCGGGCACAACGGCGGAGCGCCGGGCGTGAACGTCGAGACCGCGACTTATCCCGACGATCGAACGACGGTGATCGTGCTGTCCAACAGGGACCCTCCCGCGGCGAGCGCGCTGTTCCGCAAGCTGCGCGCGGTGCTGTTCGACCCCGGCGCGGTGAAGGCGTGCGGCGCGAGGACCGCCGTCTCTCAATAGGGCTTGAGTTTCATCGGTTGGGGACGTGGATGCGTCTCGCCCGGACTCTGCTGGATCGCCCGCGACTCGAATCAATCCGAGAGCAGCCGCGCGCGCGCCAGCGCGAGCGCCTCGTCCAGCCGCAAGGGATCGCCGCTGCCCTGCGCGAAGTCCTTGCTGCCGCCGCCCTTGCCGGAGAGGAGCTGCACGGCATCTTGCAGCAGCGCATTCATCGCGGGTCCGTCGCCCCTGGGCCGCGCGAAGCAGAGGTGTGCGCGGCCCTCGTCCACCGAGGCAACCAGCGCAATGCGGCCCCGATCGGCCAGCGCCGCCGCCACCGCGCGCGCCATGGTCATGCCGCGCTCGACTTTGGCGGCCACCACCGGCCCAGTCTGCGCGGCTTCGAGTCGCGCCGCCTCGTGCCGCGCGAGTTCCTGAAGCAGGGTCTCCACCGTCTTGCGGCGCGCCTGCGACTCCGCCGCGGTCCGCTTCGCCGCCTCGGGAAGATCGTGAGTCGCGCACTTGAGCGCTTCGCTCGCCTGCGCGAGAGCAGTCTCCGCGGCCGCGAGCCGCTGCACGATGCGATCGCCGCAGATGAACTCGATGCGCGCCTGGCCCTGACCCCAGCGCTGCGCCTTGAGGATGGCGACCGCCCCGACCTCGCCGGTGCGCGCCGGGTGCGTGCCGCCGCACGGGGACGCATCGACGCCTTCGACCACCACGACGCGGTCGCCTTTGACGGCCTCCTTGCGCAGGTCCAGCCGTGCGCGCTCCTCGGCGGAGAAGCTCCTCGCGGTGACCGGCAGGTTGCGCCAGATGACGTCATTGGTGGCGGCTTCAACTTGCTTTAAAGCACTGATATCCAGCTTTGAAATCGAGAGGTCGAGATCGACGGTGCACGCGCTCTCGCCCAGGTGGAACGAGACGGTGGGCGCTCTCAAGACCCGGTCGAAGGTGGCCGAGAGCAGGTGCTGGCCGTGGTGCTGCTGCATATGGTCGCGGCGGCGGGACCAGTCGAGTGTGCCCTCGAGCTCGCTATTGATTGCGACCGCTCGATCCAGCAGGTGCAGCACCACGCCGTCGCGCTCCTGCGTATCGAGCACGCGCGCGCTGCCCAGCGTACCGCGGTCGCCGGGCTGGCCGCCGCCCTCGGGATAGAAGGCGCTGCGGTCCAGCACGGCGGCGGGCTTGCCGTCGAGCTCGCGCGACTCGGTGACGCGGGCGCGGAAGCTCTGGAGATAGGGGTCGCTCAGGTAGAGGCGCTCGGTCATGCGCGAAGTTGTAGATCACCCGCGCGCGCACCGCAGCGCCCGGGCTTGGGGTCATTCGCTACGGCGAGCAAAGGACCGGCGGGCACTGCCCGCGGATTCGGCTATCCAGCCATCTGGACTATCGGGAACGATGCACGTAGCGTGCGCCTTCCCTCGAATGACCCTGGAGCCAAGCGTGAAGCGATGCCTCGTGGGCCTCCTCTTGTGCCTCCTCGGCGCCTGCGCGTCGAGCCGGACTGCTGCCAAACACGGAACAGGAGATGCTGAAATGAGACTCGGCAATTTTTCCGTCAGTCTTGCGGTCAAGAATCTTGGCGCGTCTCGCGCGTTCTACGAGAACCTCGGGTTTCGGGTGATCGGCGGCAATCCTGCGCAGAACTGGCTGATCCTCCAAAACCAGACCAGCACCATCGGGCTGTTTCAAGGGATGTTTGAAAAGAACACGCTGACGTTCAATCCCGGCTGGAGCCGCACCGGGGAGACCCTCGCGGACTTTGACGACGTGCGAGATCTTCAACGGGAGCTCAGGAAGCGTGGCGTCGCCGTAGCGTCCGCCGCCGACGAGTCTACGACGGGGCCCGCGAGCCTGATGCTGATCGATCCCGACGGGAATCCGGTGCTGATCGATCAGCACGTGGCCAGCCCACGGAAGTGACCGGCGGCAGTCCGTTCACACGATCAGGCGAAGAGCGGCTTTTCAACTCCGGGGCGGGAACCAGTGCGCGGGCCAGCGGCTCGCCGAACCAGGTAGCGGGCGCGCCGCGGCGGGCCGGTCGCGCTCCCGCGGCCGTGGCGGGTACATCGACGAAGGGCATCAGGACGACCGCGCCGAAGGCGACTCTTGCGATGCGAATCATCGTGCCGCGACCCCACTGAAGAGAGGCGCCGCCCGCCATCCGGCGGAGAGCAGCCAGGTCTCCGCGGCGCTCACGAGCGGACCGTCCTGCTCATGCGGAAGCGCGCCATTGAGTAGAGCAGCGGAGGAGTATTCGTCGGGTGCAGCCAGGGTCGGCTCGCCCCGACGCGCCGAGTGAACATTGAAGTTGCCGCGCACGTAGCGGAGCGCGTTGGCGACCTCGGTCGGAGTCCGCAGGATGTGCGCGTGATAGCGGTCGGCAAAGACGCGGCCGCGCCGGTTCATCATCTTGTTGAGGCCCTTGGCGACGCGAATCTCGAGCGACTGCAGCCCCCGCGCCAGCGCGCGCTCGTCCTGCGCCTCGACCAGCAGGTGCAGGTGATTGCCGAGGATGGCGTACTCCGCCAGGCGGAACGAGCGGCGGCCGTGGACCGCGCGGAAGGCCGCGGCGATCTTCCGGAACGAGCGGCGGCTGCGCAGGCTCCAGACGGACTCGCAGACTCGCAGCGTGACGTGCACCGGATATCGAGCCTTCAATGCGGCCCGCGGCCGGTGCGGGAGCCCCGCGCGCGCGCCGTTGGGCTTGCGGCCCGCGCCGCGCCGCTTGCCACCCCGGGACGGGAGGCGGAGAAGCAGTTGCCGCGGGGTTGGCTTCATTGATTGAGCATATATTGTATGGAGGGACCGGTCAAGGGCCGGGGGGACAGCATCGCGTGCAGCGGGATCCCCTTGTTCGTGGCGCTCCGGCCCTGCGGGCCTTCGCTTGTGCGGGGCCTGGCCGGCCCCGCAACGCCCCGGCGCGCTGTCCCGCGAGCGGCGGTCTCCCGCGTCCGGTGCGTTCTCCCGCGGCCACCGGCGCCCGATGCCGGACCAGATTGACCGCGATATTCCGGGCGGTCCCGCGCGGCTATCCCAGCGGCAGCGCGAGCTGGCCGCGCCGGGGCCGCGGCGGCGCCGCCGGCCCCAGGACCGTCATTCCTCCATACGAATGCGACGCCGCGCGCTCCCGCTCGAGGTGCTGCTCAAGCGTGGGACCAGCGGCGACGCTCTCGAGATTGCGCGCCTGCTCGTCCAGCCGCGCCAGCGCCGAGAGCTTCTCGTCGTTCCCCAGCCGCGCCTGCGACAGCGCGGCCTTCAGCACCGTGAGGGTCCGGTCATAGACCTTGAGCGGCACCGGGAAGGGGTGCCCGTCCTTGCCGCCGAGCGCCAGCGAGAAGCGCGCGGGGTCGCTGAAGCGGCAGGGCGCGCCGTGGATCACCTCGGCCACCGCGGCCAGCGCCTGCACCGTGCGCGCGCCGACGCCGGGCTGCAGCAGCAGCTCGGGGAAATCGCGCGGGCCCGCGTCGGCCGCGGCCGCGAGCGTGCCGCGCAGGCGTCGGAGGAAGACGTCGCTCGGCCGCACGTCGTGGTGCGAGGGCAGCTGCAGGCGCGGGAGCTCGCGCAGGACCAGGTCGGGTGTGGCGGCCAGCGCCACCTGCGCCGCGCGCGACGGGGCCGCCCGGCGATCGCACAGGTTGACGATGGCGCCTGGGGAGGGCGGGCCCTCGATGGCCGCGTGCGGCTCGTCGACGAAGCTGCGCACCGTCTCGGAGAGCCAGTGATAGCGGCGCGCGTACCGGTCGTTCATGCCCTGCTGCACCACCGCCCAGGCGCCGTCGCGGGCGACGACGAAGCCGTGCAGGTAGAGCGCGAAGCCGTCCTGCACGCAGGCGCTGTCCACCTTGGCGACCAGCCGCGAGGTCTGCGCGAGCAAAGCGCCGTCGAGGCCGGTGCGCTCGCCGAACGCGACCAGCTCGTCCGGCGTCTTGCGCGAGTGCCGGCCGCGGCCGCCGCAGACGGTCAGGCCCAGCTCGCGCTCGCGGCCGGCGAGGCCCCGCTTCAGGGCGCCCAGCACGCTGGTGGTGATTCCGCTCGAGTGCCAGTCCATGCCCATGACGCAGCCGAGCGCCTGGAACCAGAACGGATGCGCGAGCCGGCGCAGCACGCCGTGCGGGCCGTCCTCGAGGACCAGCGCCTCGACGATGATCGCGCCCAGCCGCGCCATTCGCGTGGCGAGCCACTGCGGCACGCGTCCGCCGTGCAAGGGAAGATCGGCGCTGCCGGTGCGGGCACCCATACGGACGTTCAGTATAAGTGCGGTGATTAGCTGAACGTCAAGATGAACCTCGACGCCTCGGCGATCGCGACCAGGTTCTGGGAACTCTCCCAAGCCCGCGGGGAAATCCGGGCGCGCGTCGCTTGACGCCCTCTTCGACTACGGCGCGTCGAGCTGGATCGACCGAACGAGACGAACGATGTCGGCGGGCGTCGAGCCTGCAGGCAGCTGCTGCATCTTCGCGATCGCGATCTCGCGGAGCCTCGGCGAGCGTTTGCGATCGGCTCGCGCCAGCGCAGCGCGCACGCCGGCGGCGTCCAGATCGGTGCAGTAGACCGGTGTCCCCGGCTCCTGACGCCACGACTCGTCGAGGCTGCCGGCATCGATGCCGTCGAAGCCGAGCGCGTCGATGAGACCGATCAGGATGCCCTTCGCTCGTGCGTCGTCGCCCGCGACCGGGAGCGCGATCCGTCCTTTCGTACCCGCCGGCAGACCGCCCTCCGTCAAGCTGTGCGCCATGATGCTGTTGAAGGCCTTCAGGACAGGACGACCGAGGTGCTGAGCCACCCAACCGCTCTCCGTCGCGCCGTTCTCGATCGCGTCGATGCGACCGTCGCGGAGGGACGGGTAGTAGTTGTTGGTGTCGACGACGACGACCGACTCGGGCACGTTTTTGAACAGTCCCTTGGGAAGCAGCGGAACGCTCTTTTGAGGGATGGTGACGACCACGAGCTCGACGTCTTTCACCGCATCAAGGACCGCCAAGGCACGAGCGCCCGTTTCGGCGGCAACCGCCGTGAGCGTGTCCGGTCCGCGCGAGTTCGCGATCGAGACCGTGTGGCCAAGCTTAACGAGCTTGCGAGCCAGACCTCCGCCAATTGCACCTGCGCCGATGATTCCGATCTTCATGTTCGCTCCTCGGTTGAACCCTGCCGCTCCGATGCTTGACGTGTCTCGGTGGTTCGCGGCGCGTCTTCGCTCCCGTGAAGCTCACGCCGCGTCGATGAGAGCCGGCTGGCGATGTCCTTTACGCGGGAGACGCGCGGACGCTGGCCGAGGCTTGCAAGCTGGCGGGCTGAGTGTCTTGAACTCAAGCCGCGCGCTGGCTGCCGTCAGCGGCGCGCAGCCTGCGATTGAGCGGCTCGGAGAACCCGCGCGCCACCAGCGCGCCCAGCGGCGCGCAGGCGAGGACGGTGGCCACCACCCAGAGCGGCAGCGGCCCGCGCTGGACGCGGACCCAGAGCGCGATCGCGGGCACGACCAGGAACTCGTGGGTCAGGTAGACCTCGTAGCTGTGGCGGCCGAACCAGCGCAGCGGCGCGGTGAGCGGCGAACCCGCGCGGCCGCCGAGCGCGGTCGCCAGCACGATGCAGCAGGTGCCGATGGCGAGGATCGAGCCGTCGAGCCCTTCGCGGCCGATGATGCCCATCAGCGCCCAGCGCGGCCAGACGGCGATCCAGAAGAGCAGGGCGGCGCCCGCGAGCGTGAGCAGCGCCAGGGCCGCGCGCGGCGGCGGCGTCTGCTTCGAGAGCCGCTCGACCAGCAGCGCGGTCAGCACGCCGAGCGCGATGGCGTCCATGCCGCCCAGATAGGACTTCTCCTGCCAGATCTCGTTCGTCTCCCGGAACGAGCGCGCGAACGGCCCCGCGGCGACGAAGCCGAGCAGCAGCGCGACGAAGGCGACGCCGCCGCCGCGCCGCCGCAGCAGGAGCGCGCAGGCGAGCGGGAAGACGAGATAGAACAGCTCCTCGATCGACAGCGACCAGAGGATGTCCCACGCGGGCGGCAGCCAGCCGCGCGCGGCCTCGAGCCAGTTGAGGTGGAAGGTCAGCGCCGCCAGCAGCGCGCGCGGGAGGCTGGCGCGCTCGGGCCGGAGGACGAACTCGGGGACGTGCAGCAGGTGCAGCGCGCTCAGGATCGCGAGCACCAGCAGGAGGAGCGGCGCGATGCGCGCGAAGCGGAAGCGGTAGAACGCCGCGGGCTGCAGCGCGGCGAGCGAGCCGAAGCGGCGCAGAGAGGTGGTGGCGATCAGGAAACCCGAGATGGCGAAGAAGACGGTGACGCCGTTGTTGCCGTTGTTGAAGAGCAGGTGCGAGAGCCAGCGCGGCAGCGCGGCGCCGGGCCGGAAGCCGGCGAACCTGAGACGGATCTGGATGTGCAAGAGCACGACCGCGAGGATCGAGAGGCCGCGCAGCAGGTCGACGCCGTCGAGGCGGGGCAGAGCGGGAGCGGAGGCGCTGCCGCCGAGGCGCAGCGGAGCGCGAGCGTCGGAGAGGGCGCGTCGCGGCGCCGGAGGTGCAGCGGGCGGTGCGCTCACGCGCGCGAGCGACGGTCCATCCGCCGCGTGTGGCCGAGCCGGACCAGGCTGCCCTTGCGGGGCGCGGGCTCGCCGATGGGGTCCGGACAATGCGCGCGGACTTTGCAGCTTGCGCACTCGGCGCCGCTCCAGACGGCCTGGAACAGCGCCGAGACACGGTCGATGGTGTCGAAGTCCTCGGTGCAGAAGCCGAGCTCGAAGTTGCGCTTGCCGTCGCCCTTGGCGCCGAGCCCCGCGCCGGTGAGGTTGGCGCTGCCGAGGTAAGCCCAGGCGCCGTCGACGATGACGGCCTTGAAGTGCACGCGCGGGCAGATCTTCAGATCGAGGCCGCCGGCCACGAGCCGCTTGCGCTTGTCGAACGAGGCGCGGAACGGCCGCGACGGCAGCTCGGCGTGGAGCAGGCGCAGCTCGACCTTGCGCGCGGCGAGCTCATTGAAGAGCGTGGTGATCGAGCGCCCCTCGACGTGCATGTCCTTGACGTTGGCGGTGGAGATCCAGACCGACTCGCGGGCGTGGGCGAGCTTGTCCAGCACGACGGTGCGGTACAGGTCGCTGCCGAAGAGCAGGTCTGCCTCGATGGCGCGCATGCCGGCAGCCGTAGCACGGCGGCGCGTGCGCGCCAGTTCTCGCTGCTGGACACCATCCCCTGCCCGGATCAGGCGGCCCCGGTCCGCTACCGCAGCAGCCGGAACGAGTCGAGAAAGCGCTGCGTCTCGGGCTCCTCGCGCGGCGCGATGGCCATGATCTCGAAGCCGCGGTCGCCGTCCCGCAGCAGGCGGACCACGGCCACTCCGCCGCCCGGCCGCCGCAGCCGCAGCTCGTGTCCGGCGAGCCCCGCGGCCTCCACGGGCGTGTCCGAGAGGACCTCGCCCGGCCTCGCGGGCCGCAGCGAGCCGTCGGTCCAGCGCACTTGATAGAAGCGGTCCGGGCCTTGGTACGCCTGCTCCAGCGTGATTCCGCCAGCGGCGATCACCCGCGGCGCGCGCGGCATCAGGATGGCGAAGCGGCCGGCCTTGCTCTGGTGCTCGCTCCAGCGCGCGGGCGCGGCGAGGCCCAGCAGCCCCAGGCCGAGACAAAGCGCGAGCACCGAGGCCGTCCACGCGCCGAGCAGCGCCGAGGTCGCGCCCCAGCGCGGAGGTGGCTGCGCGGCGTCGAGGATCTGCTCCATCGCCGCGGCGGTGCGGCCCTGCAGCGGCCGCGGCAGCGTCGCGCGCGCCAGCGTGAACAGCCGCCGCGACTGCGCGGGCGCGAGCAGCGCGAGATCCGGCGGGAGGTCGCGCACCGACTGCGCCGCGCGAAGCATGCGCGCGCGGAGCGGCAGCGCGAGCAGCGGGAGAACCGCCAGCGCCAGCAGCGGCCAGGCGCGCGCTTGCACCGCGAACAGTCCCAGCGCGGCGGCGGCGACGGCGAGCACGGCCACTTCGGCGAAGCGGCGGCGCGAGAAGAGCAGCATCCGGAAGAGGCGGCCGCCGTCGAGCGGCGCGACGGGCAGCAGGTGCAACCCGTTGAAGAGCAGCAGGCTCATCGCCAGCGCGTGCAGCGGCGCGCTGGGAGCGCGCAGCCCGGCCGCCAGCAACGCGAGGCCGAGGAGCAGGCCGGGTGCGGGCCCGAGCAGCAGCACCGCGCCTTCCTTCCAGCGCGCGACGCCGACCTTCTTGCCCGCGCCCAGCGCGCCGAGCACACAGACCTGCGCGTCGCGATAGCCGAACAGCCGCAGGCCGGCGAGGTGTCCCAGCTCGTGAAGGACGACCGCCGCAAGCAGCGAGGAGAGCGAGGCGCCCAGCTTGATCAGCGCAAAAGCGGCCAGCGCGAGGACGAGCAGCAGGTCGAGAACGCGCGGCACCGAAGAGAACACCAGCCGCTGGTACCGTGCCTCGAGCGCGGCGTCTCCGAATGGGACCTCCGGCGCCAGCGCCGGGTGGTCCTCGGGGAACGCCGGCGCCTCGGTCATTGCCTGCAGCCCGCGGCGGTGGCGATGCCGTACTTCGGCGCGCCCGCGTTGGCGGTGTTGCGCGCGTCGCGGCGGTAGCTCGGCCAGGGCGTGTCGGCGAGGCCGTGGTCGTCGGTGACGAAGGCGTAGACGAAGTTGCTGGCGGCGGCGAAGAGGCGGCCCGAGCAGTCCATCGCCGAGGCGCGCCAGATGTTGTTCGTGCCGGTGGGCGGCGTGAACTGCCACGAGAGCTGCGCGCCGTCAAAGGCGAGCAGGACTCGCAGGCTGCGGGGGTAATAGGTGTGGCCGTCCGAGCCCTGCAGAGGCACGCGCGCGTACTTGCCGGCGGGCACGAGGTTGAAGAGCGTCGAGGCCGCGCCGGTCAGCGGGTCCAGCTCGAGCACGCGGGAGTTCAGGTCGCCGAGGTTGAGCTTGCCGGCGAGGTCGACGGTGGGCTCGGCGCTGGCGGCGAGCGAGTCGATCCAGAGCTGCGACGGCGACTGATCGTAGCCGGCGACGCGGTTCCCGTTGGCGGCGAAGACGCGCTGGCCGTCGGTGGCAAGGCTGAGGAAGGGACCGCTGGTGGAGCTGTCGGTGACGGCCGGGCCCGGCGTGCCGTCGGCCTGGAGTGCGTGGCGCGAGACGCCGGCGTTGGTACCCAGGTACACGGCGCCGCCGAGCACGAGCGGAGAGCTGGTGCCGTCGGCGCCGCTGGTCGCGACCGCGGTCGCGCCGGTGGAGGACGCGGTCCACAAGGTCGCGCTGTCGCTGGCCGGGACCACGATGGTGCCGCCGCCGGTGACCGCGGGGCCGGTGGAGAACGCGCCCAGGTTGTCCGAGTGCCAGAGCGCCGCGCCCGCGGGCGAGAGCGCGTAGACGCTGCGGCTGGTGCCGGCGACATAGATGGCGGGGGCGTCGCCTTCGTCGATGGCGGGCGGGCCGGAGATGGCGCCCATGCCGGTGCCCGCGGAAGT
>FSWK01000826.1_pt1 | contig 17275 bp, 20 predicted proteins | sample 1637951 | NCBI WGS metagenome assembly FSWK01 (sample SAMEA3914789, study PRJEB12502) | metagenome | biome: forest; material: soil | place: Canada | collected 2011-07-03 | depth 0.3 m | reverse complement strand
GCTCTCGGCCGCGCTGACGTCGATGGAGACAATTCGCGCGTGCGCGTGCGGCGAGCGCAGCAGCTTCGCGTGCAGCATCCGCGGGAAGGCGAGGTCGTCGGCATAGACGCCCGAGCCGTCGGCCTTGCCGGCGCCGTCCACCTTGGGGAAGCGCGCGCCGATGTCGCCGCGCTCGTGGAGCTTCGAGCGCGTCATGGCAAAAGCTCCTTCACTGCGTGCGCGATCTGGTCGCTGGGCAGCGCCTTGTCCGAGCGCACCGGCGCGCGCGACGACGGCTCGCGCAGCCCCGCCGCGACCTCGATGGCTTCGTAGATCTTGGTGTAGCCGGTGCAGCGGCAGAGGTTGCCGGAGAGCGCGTCCTGGATCTGCGGCAGCGAAGGCTTCGCGCAGCGGTCCAGCAGCGCGCGCGCGCTCAGCATCATGCCCGGCTGGCAGAACCCGCACTGGAGCGCGCCGCAGTCGGCGAACGCCTGCTGGACCGGATCTAGGCCCGCGGGAGTGGCCAGCCCCTCGATGGTGGTGATGGCGAGATCCTGCGCGTCCTGCGCGAGCGTGATGCAGGCGAGGATGGCCTCGCCGCGGCCCGACCCGGATCGCTCGCGCGCCAGCACGGTGCAGGCGCCGCAGTCGCCCTTGTCGCAGCCCTGCTTGGAGCCCGTGAGCAGCAGGTCGTAGCGCAGCGCCTCGAGCAGGGTGCGCTGGGGCGGCGCGGCGAGCGCGTGCTCCTCGCCGTTGACGAGGAGCCGGATGAGCACGGTGTCGGACACGGCGCGGCCCTTATAGCGCAGCACCCGGACCGCGCAATCTGCCGCGCCGCCAGGAAATCGGGCGCACGCCTGCCCGTCCCTTGCCGGGCGCGCGGTTGCTGCGGAGCTTTTCGCTTCCACCAGCGAGAGGAGCTTCAGCGTGGCCGAGAACGAGAAGGGTCTATCCCGCGGTCAGAAAGGCGAGCTGTCGAACACCATCGCGTCCGAGGGCGGCGCCGAACGAAAGCCGCCGCCCGTCGCCAAGCCTCCGACCGCGCAGCGCCCGCGCAATCCATTCATGGATGAGGAATCGCAGGCCCGCCGCGACCGCGAGCTGCTCAGATAGCTTTAGGTCCAGTGGCGGCAGATGGGCTGCAGCGGGCAGCCTTGGCACTTACGCTCGTCGCGGCGGGACGGGCAGCTGCCGCTGATGCCCAGGTGCGAGAGCGCGAAGTCGAAGCGGACGGGGTCCGCGCCGTCGAGCAGGCGCAGGCGCTGGGTGACGTCCTCGGCGGTGAGCCAGGACAGGTCCGTGCGGCGCGTGAGGCCGATGAAGCGGCCGATGCGGTGCACGTGCGTGTCGAGCGGAATCACCAGCGCGCTCTTCGGGATGTCGCGCCAGAGGCCGAAGTCGACGCCGTCGGGTCCGCGGATCATCCAGCGGAGGAAGAGGTTGAGCCGCTTGCACGCGCTGCCGCGGCCGGGGTGCGGCACCAGGTGCTTGAGCCGCCGCGAGGGCGCGCGCTCGCCGGTGATGGGGGTGAAGTCCGGCGCGCAGAGGTCGTCGACCAGCCCGCCCAGGGCGTCGCGCAGATTCGATAACTTTCGATAATGCTCGGTAAAGCGCGCGCCGAGCGAGCCGTGCGCGCGCAGGACAGCGCCGGCGCCGTAGAGCAGGCAGGCCACGTCGCGGCCGTCGGTCATCCGGTAGGAGAAGCCGCGGGTCAGCGCCAGCAGCTGCTTCGGGGAGGAGTCGCGCGCCGCCGCCGCCGGCGAGGGCCCGAGGCCGTCCAGCAGCGCGGTGAGGCGCGGCTTGAAGAGCTCGACCCGGCCGTACGCCAGCGCGGCCGAGAGCAGCGCGCTGATCTCGATGTCGAGCGGGTCGCGGTAGCGGTGCGGCAGCTCGACCGGATCGCCGCGCACGCGGGCCGGCGCGTCGGTGGCCGCGAGCAGCGCCTCGAGCGCCGGCAGCACCACTGCCGGCAGCCGCGGCGGCGCGCGCTTCACCGCTGCAGCTCTTCCAGCAGGTGCGTGAGCTCGGGGAAGATCAGCCGCTCGCAGGCGAGCCGCACCGCGCCGGGGCTGCCGGGCATGGCGAAGACGACCAGGCCTTCAGCAGTCACGCCGGCGGTGGCGCGCGAGAGCATGGCGGCGCTGCCGATCTCGGCAAACGACAGCGCGCGGAAGAGCTCGCCGAACCCCGGCAGCGGCCGCGCGATCAGGCCCTGCAGCGCCTCGAAGGTGCTGTCGCGCGAGGAGAGCCCGGTGCCGCCGGTGACCAGCGCCACCTGCGCGCCCGCGGCCCGCGCTTTCGATAACGTTTCGATAATCCGCGCCGGCTCGTCGCGGACGATCAGCGAGCCCGCGTGGACGTGCCCCAGGTCGGCCAGCCGCGCGCGGATGAAGCGGCCGCCCTCGTCGGTGGCCTCGGTGCGCGTGTCCGAGCAGGTGACCACGAAGACCTTCGCGTACGCCGGCGCGCGCGCCTTGTGCTGGTGCGGCACCTCGTCGCGGGAATGGGAGTGCGCATGCGAATGCGGGTGCGAGTGCCCGTGCGGGTCGTCGTGAGCCATCAGGTCTCCGTCCAGCGAAGCATCACGCGCCCGCCCTCGACGCGCACCTCGAAGGCCTTCTGGTCCGGGCACAGCTTGGGAAAGGTGATGTTGCGGCCCGAGCCCAGCTCGAAGGCGTACTCGTGGCAGGGGCAGACCACCGCGCCCTTGCGCTCGTCGATCCAGCCGCCCGAGAGCAGGCAGCCGGCGTGATTGCACGAGTCGTCCATCGCCGAGACGCGGTCCTGGTGGCAGGCCAGCAGCACCAGGTGCTCGCCCACCTCGAGGCCGCGAAGCTCGCCCGCGGTCAGGTCGGCCGGGCCGACGTCGATCCAGTTCTCATTCGCCACGCGCTCTGGCTATCACGGGGCGTTGACCTGACTCCAGATTGCTCTTACACCCCTAGCCAAGATGCGAACCCTCGTCGCCCTGACGCTGCTCCTCGCTGCCTGCTCCCACAACACCATCGCGGGGACCAACATCCCCGACGAGCCGCAGACGCGCGCGGTGCTCGAGGTGCTCAACAAGTACAAGGAGGGCATGGAGGAGCGGAACGCTTCGGCGGTGCTGGCCTTGACCGCGGCCGACTATTACGACACCTCGCGGGTGAACCGCCCCATCGACTACGCGGCGCTGCAGAAGGAGCTGCCCGTGGACCTGGCCCGGCTGACCGGCGTGCGGCTGGAGCTCACCATCAAGGACGTGAAGGTGGACGGGCCGAAGGCCAACATCGACTACTTCCAGGTGCTGCGCTACGCGGTCAAGCTGCCCGACGGCAGCGAGAAGTGGGAGCCCGTGCAGAGCGATGACGCGCGGATGAAGTTCGAGCAGGCCGACGGCGTCTGGAAGATCGCCGCCGGGCTGTGAGAGGGCGCGCGGGGCCGCGGCTCGACGCGCGCTTCGTGCTCTGCCGGCCGCGCAATCCGCAGAACCTGGGCGCGGCGGCGCGGGCGCTCAAGTGCGCTGGCGTGCCGGCGTGGACGCTGGTCGATCCGCAGACGCTCGACTTCGAGGCGGCGCGGCCGCTGGCCGTCCACGCGGAGGATCTCCTCTCGAAGCCGCGCATCGCGCAGACCCTGGATGAGGCGCTCGAAGGCTGCGTGCTCTCGGTGGGCACCACCGCGCGGCCGCGGCCGGAGCGGCCGCTCCTCAGCCCGCGCGAAGCGGCCGAGCGGCTGGCGGCGGCGCGGGGGCCTGTGGCCGTCGTGTTCGGCGACGAGCGCAGCGGGCTGACGGCCGCCGAGGTCGACCGCGTCGACCTGCTGTCGGCCATCCCCAGCGCGCCCGAGCAGCCGTCGTGGAACCTCGCGCAGGCGGTGGCCATCTACGCGCACGAGCTGCGCGCGGCCGTTCCCTTCGGCGAGACGTCGCCTGGCACCAGCCCCGCGGCAGCCGACCCTGCCGCCTTCGCCGCCGTGGATCGGGCGTTGGCCGAGGCGGTCGAAGCGATCGGGAAGCCGGGCGCGCGCAGGCGGCTCGCCCGATCGCTGGAGCGCGCCAGGCTGACGGCGCGCGAGGCAACGCTGTGGACCGCGATGTGGCGGGCGATGGCGCGCGCCGCGCGGAAGTAGAGCCGGCGGCTTCAGCGCGCGCCGGCCGCCGCGCGGACCTCGGCCTCGCCCAGCTCGTCGGCGGCCCGCAGCGGGCCGAGCGCGTCGGCCTCGCCCGCCAGCAGCCTGCGCGCTCCCTCGCGCGCGGCGGCGTGGCGCAGCGCCGCGAACAGCGCGCCCGCTTCCTCCTGCGCCAGCCGCCGCATTCCCTGGTAGCCCGACACCAGCGCCCGCAGCGCGCTGGCCCTGCGCGGCGCGGGCAGCGCCCAGGCCGCGACCGCTTCGGCCAGGTCGAGCACCAGCGCGGTCGAGCAGGCGCGCCCGCCCGGCAGCACGGCGCTGCAGCGGTCGCCGATGAAGAGCGCGCGCGAGGGGCCGAGGCTGCCGTGCGCCGCCCCCGACGGCAGCTGCGGCAGCGGGTCGAGCAGGACCTGCGCCAGCGCGGCAGCCTCGGGGCCTGGGGGCAGCCGCGCCGCCAGCGCCGGGCCCTGGATGGGGTCGACGACCGCGGCCGGATGCGTCTCGGCCAGCTGGTGGAGGCGCGCGAGCAGCCGTCCCAGCTCGAGCAGCTGCGGAACGGTCGCCGTGGCCGTGCTGAGAGCTTCACCGGGAGGCCACGAAAAGCAGGCCGCCGCGGCGGTGGAGCCGTCGCTCGAGGTCAGGCGCGCGACCAGCGAGCCCCCGCGGGCCCGCCGCGGCCGGGGCGCCGGAAAGCGCGACTCGGCCAGGAGGTCGAACAGCGTCGACTCGAAGGCGAGCCCCAGCGCCGCGTTCGAGCAGAGCAGCAGGAACGGGCCGCCCGGCGCGTGCACCCGGAGCGATCGGGTGCCGCCCAGTGCCGGCGGCAGCTCATCGATCTGCTGCGGCGCCGCGGGCAGCCCGAACTCGAGCAGGGCCTGGTGCCGGAGGGGCATGGGCATTCACGCTTACCATCGGCGCCGGGCATACGGAAGTGGCCGCCCGGACGTCGTCCGATCATCCGATGGCTCCCCCCCTCCTCTGCAGTAGGATGGCCAGGTACGCTGCCCCCGGGGTACCCATGCTCGCCTCCAAAAGGTCGCTCGCCGCATCACTCGCTCTGCTGCTCGTCGCATGCGGCGGCAAGCACGGCGAAACCGCGCCGGACGGCGGCAGCGGCAGCTACGCGCTGACGCTCATCGGCAGCGCCAACTTGCAGCTCCACCCAGGGGAGAAGCGCAGCCTCCAGGTCGTGCTGGCGCAGGACCAGGTCGGTCCGGTCGCCAACGCCGCCGTCCACTTCGAGTTCCAGGACGGCGACCCCGCCGGCTCCGCGCTCGAGGGCGGCTACGACCTCACCACCGACGCCAACGGCATCGCCACCGCGCACTTTACTGCGGGCCTCAACGCGAACAGCCGGCCCACCTTCAAGCTGGTGGCGACCGCGCCCACCTACAACGCATCGCCCGTCGCCTTCAGCCTCAACATCATCCCCATCCGCCGCCTGCTGCAGATCGTCGGCGCGCCGGGCACCAAGGTCACCGACGGACAGAACGCCACCGTCTCGATGTACATCGCCTCGAGCTACGGCCTGAAGGTCCGCGAGCTCGACCAGGACACCGGTGCCCCCATCGCAGGCGACACGCTGAACTTCACCCTGCCTGCCATCGCGCACACCGGCTGGAGCGGGACCACCAGCCGCAGCACCACCGCGGTCACCGCCACCGGCGGCGAGGCGCAGGTCTTCCTCGTCAGCACCTCGCTGGCCGAGGCGCCGTTCCTGGTCGTCGGCCAGTCCACCGCAGGCGGGGCCGCGGTCAACTTCAACGTCACGGTCCAGGCGTACTCGACCGCGACCTGCGGGCCCAACCAGCAGTGCAAGCCCGGCCAGACCTGCGTCGACGGTCACTGCCAGGACGGCGGCGGCGGCACCAGCTGCGGCACCGGCAGCGACAACCCCTGCCCGTTCGGCTACCAGTGCGTCGGCGGCATCTGCCAGCCGCCGCCCAACACCACCTGCGATCCCAGCGCCCCCAACTGCGGCAGCGGGCAGTGCTGCGACCCCGCCTCCACCCAGTGCAAGGACATCTGCCCGCCGTGCGCCGCCGGCCAGAGCTGCGTCCCGGGCGCCACCTGCGGAACCGGCACCTGCCAGAACACGCCACCGCCCACGCCGGACGTCAGCGGCGTCTGGACCACCAAGCACATCTTCAGCATCCGCGACGCGCTGCCGGGCGCCGTGCGCACCATCTTCGATGCGCTCCGCTACCTGGACCAAGCGCTGCTCGGCAAGCTCGCCATCACCCACATCCCGTGGATCGACGACCTGATCAACAAGATCCTCGGACCGATCCTGCGCAACTACATCCCCGGCTGGGTGCAGACGCTCATTCACCTCGGCGACGATCTCGGCGTCATCCTCAGCAACCTGCGCAGCGAAGGCTCGATGCGAATCACCAACGGCGTCGACATCGCGCACATCAAGGGCACGGAAGTGTGGACCAGCCTGGTGTTCTACTGGCTGCCCCTCTGCGGCGACAACATCGGCGGCGACGTGGACGTGCCGCCGGAGTGCGCGCGCATCGACCTCGCCACCACCGACTCGTCGAACCCCTCCGACAACGGCCAGTGCAAGGGGCAGGCGATCCCGTCCATCACCGTGCAGGCGGCGCCCTTCACCGGTCACGTCACGGGGACCGCGGCCGCGGCCACCCTCAACATCGACCGGCGCCAGGTCAGCCTGAAGATGGGCAAGGTCATCCTCATCATCGTCGACTACATCATCTCGCTGACCACGCCGTACCACTGCATCGACGAGGCGACCGACTGCCAGAAAGGCCAGCCGTGCATCATCGACTGCCCGCAGCTCGGACAGGACATCTCCAACCTCACCAATGGCCTCATCGACGCAGGCACCGGCGAGGCCATCTGCGACGGCGTCGTCACCACGCTCGGCCAGACCATCACCGGCCTGCTCGCCAACGTGTGGCCCATCAACGCTGACGTGCTGGACTTCAGCGGTCACGCCACCATCCACGCCGGCACCGACACCAGTGCCTGCACGACGGGCCAGAACTGCGCCGACCAGCTCGGCAAGGACAGCTACGCGCTGGACTTGGCGAAGAATGTCAACGCCCGTGACGGCTGGTGGGAGGGCGACTTCTTCTTCAAGCTCATCGGCAAGCTGCCCGGCGCATTCGAGGCGCAGCGGCCCGCGCAGTAGCCGGCGCAGCAGCTCCTTGGTTGACCCCCGGAGGGCGGCGCGGTAGCTAGACCGGTCCGCGCCGCTCGCACACCGAGGAGATCCAAACATGCCCGCCGCTTCCGAGGCGCTCCCGCCAGCACGTAAGGCCGAGCTGCGCGCCGCCGGAATCAAGATTGCCGTCGCGCTGCTGATCTGCGGGGGCTTGTTCGCGCTCTACGCTCACGAGGTCAAGGTCGAGCAGCAGGTCCAGGACCTGCTCGCCGGCCAGAAGATCGCCGGGGGCCGCGCCGGCGGCGCCCGCGCTGAGCTCAACCGCGACACTCCGCGCGGCTGGCTCGCCGCCGAGGAGCTGCTGCACCAGGCGCTCGCGCTGCAGCCCTCGAACCCGTGGGCGCTGGGCGCGCTCGCCGACGTCGAGGTCCTGCTCACCGGCGTCGGGCTGCAGGACCACGCCGGGCGCGCCGAAGAGGCCCTGGCCCGCGCCGATGCGCGCGACGTCGAGCAGCCGGAGCGCTTCGAGGCGCACGCCCTGCAGCTCATCCAGGCCGGGCACGGCGGCGAGGCCGAGGCCTACGCGCTCGCGCAGCTGCAGAAGTACGGGGCGGCGCCCCGCATGATCGACTCTCTCGGCCGCGCGCAGCGGGCCTCCGGCAAGCTGCCCGAGGCGCGCCAGAGCTTCAAGCGCGCGCAGGACGCCGACTGGCGCTCGCCCCGCTTCGTCGCCGACTACGCGCAGGCGCAGCTCGAGGATGGCGCCAACGCCGAGGCGGCCGCGTCGTTCGACCGCGCGCTGCAGGCAAACAGCGAGCACATCCGCTCGCAGCTGGGCAAGGCGCGCGCGCTGGTGGCGCTCTTCCGCGACGGCCGCGCCGCAGGCGATCTCAAGCTCGCGCACTCGCTGGTGGACGGCGCGGTCCGCCAGGACCTCGCTGCCAGGCTGAAGGCGCAGGCGCTGGCCACCCGCGCCGAGCTCCGGCTCGCCGAAGGGGACCTCGACGGCGCGGCTTCGGACGCGACCTCGGCAGAGCTCGCGGCCCCCGCGCTGGCCGACGCGCTGCGGGCGAAGGCCATGGTGCTCGCGGCGCAGAAGAAGCCCGAGGCGGGCGCGGCGTTCAAGGCTGCTGCCGCCGCCGATCCGTACGACGCGTCTCTCTACTTCGATGGCGCCAACGCGCTGGCCGCGGCCGGCGATGCGGCAGCGGCGGAGAAGCTGCTCGCCGTCTTCGCGGCCACCTTGCCGCAGACGGCGCACTATCACCTCGCGCTCGCGCAGACCCTGGCGCGCAAGGACGATCTCAAAGCCGCGCAGGACGAGCTGGCTCGCGCGCAGAAGCTCGAGCCCACCAACGCCATGGTCTACTTCGAGGAGGGCCGCGTCGCGCAGAAGCAGAAGGACACCAAGGCCGCGGTGGCCGCGTACGAGCGGGCCGCGCAGCTGCGCGACGACTATCCCGAGGTGTACCGGCAGATGGGCGCGCTCTACCTGGAGAATCGCGATGTCGAAGGCGCGGTGCGCGTCTTCAACGAAGCGCTCGCGCGCTACAAGGCCGCGCGCGCCCCGGCTCCGCAACTGGAGGCTTTCTACGCCGACGTCGAGGACCAGATCAGCCGCGCGGGCAAGAAGAAGCTCGCGATGGAGTGGGCGAAGGAAGCGCGCGCGCTGCACTAGAGGTCGCGGCCTCGCGCGGAGAAGATTGCGCCCCACGATCAAATGGGTAGAGTGCGGCCATGCGCCGACTTGCTCTTGCCCTGCTGCTTCTCCTGCCGGTCGCAGCGCGCGCCGGCGAAGGCGTCTACATCACGCTGGACGGCGGCTACGCTCTCTGGGGCCGCGACGACTTTCGCAAACGCCTGCAGGGCCAGGTCGGCACCGATCCGGTGAGCGGCATCTCGAACGTGGACCTGCTGGTCGATCGCCAGCTGCGGGATGGCGCGCTGTTCGGCCTGCACCTCGGCTACAACATCGCCGGCCACGTCGCCTTCGAGGCGCAGGCGATGATTTCCCCGTACGACGTCCTCGCCGACACGCGCGGCAGCGCCAGCCTCTTCGGGGGGTCGGTGCACTGGTTTCCGCTGCAGGGGCTGGTGCGCCCGAACCGGCAGTTCGACGTCTCGCTCATCGGCGGCATGGACTACGTCCTGACCGGCGGCAACGGCGTGCACGGCGACGCGAGCAAGGGTCAGGACCCGAACGTCAAGCTGGAGAACACCGGCCGCGGCTTCGACGGCGTCGCGGTCGAGGTCGGCGCCACGTTCGAGCTGTACCCCGCGAAGTGGGTCAGCCTGGGCCTCACGCCGCGCGCGTTCATCATGGATCCGATGCGGTACTTCGTAAGCTTCGACAAGCGCGATCAGGGCGGCGCCATCCCCATCGGAGGCAAGGGCAACCTGACCCTCTACAGCATCAGCCTGTCGGTCTCGTTCCACTTCGAGCCGCTGCCCGACTAGCCACGCTGCGGCGTCCGTCTCCGAGACCTGGATCCGGGAGGAGCGTCGGCGAAGGCGCTCCGGCCGCGCTTACTTCTGCGGCCCGCCGGGAGTGGGCTGCGCGGCTTCGGCTGGGCCGAAGAGATCGTCCTCGCGGGAGAGCAGCTCCGCCGCCCGCGCCGCCGCCCCGGGGTCCGCGCTGGCGGCGGCGAGCTGGAGCTGCGTCTCGAACAGCTGGCGGTCCTGCGCCTTGACCGCGACGGCGCGCGCGAACTCCAGGTGGTTCGCTGCGGCTCCGGGCGCGCGCGCCCCCGCAGCTTCGAGGTGGTGCCGCGCGAGGCCCAGGTCGCCGCCGGCGTACGACGGCAGCGCGGCGTAGAGCGCGCCCAGCTCGCGGTCGGGACCGGCGCTGTCCAGGGCGGGCGCGAGCTCGGCGGCGCGCTGGAGCTCCGCGATCAGCTCGAGGCGCCGCTCGACCAGCTGCGTGAAGCCCTGCGTGCGCGCCCACTGCGCCGAGCAGACCGCCTCGAGGTAGAGGCCTTCGGCGCCGGCGGGCCCGACCTGCGCATAGACCTCGGCGGCCGGATGCGTTCCGTCCGCCTGCGTGCCGGCCGCGGGGAACTGCCAGCTCCAGGCGCGGTGCGCGTCGGACGCGCAGGCCTCCGCGTCCTGGGCAACGGCCGGGAGGGAAATCGCGGCGTCCGCGCTCGCGAGGCCAGCGGCGACGCGCTGCCTGCGAGCCCTCGCTGCGCGCACCAGGAAGGGAGCCGGAGCAGCGGAGCGGAGCGCCGCCTCCTCGCTGGCGGCGATGGCCTGCGCGATCGCACCGCGCGCGAAGAGCGCGTCGACTTCGGCGAGCGGGTCGGGTGCACCGGCATCGGGCGGGGCGTTGGGCGCCGCTCCTCCATCCGCGCTCTCACCCTGCCCGGCGCGGGCAGCAGGCTGGGCCACCGGCCGCGCGGAGCGGCACGCAGCCGCCGCGGCCAGCAGCGCCAGGAGCGGGCGTGCTCTCACTTCTTCTTGAGCGGCTTGATCGCAGCCTTCGCAGGCTCGGGCTTGCGCGCCGCGGGTGCGGCCGGGCCACCCTGCTGGAGCGCGAACAGCAGGCCGCCGGCGTCGCCGCCGCCCGCCGTGGGCGACTCGTACAGCTCGCAGGTCGCCTGGCCGCGGACGACCAGCTCGCCCTTCTGGTTCTCGGCCCAGAGCTCCACGTCGGCGTAGCAGGCGCCGTGCTCGCGCCGCAGCTCGCCGATGCGGCCGCGGCAGGTCAGCTCGTCGCCGGGCCAGACGATCTTGACGAAGCGCGCGGAGAGCTTGCGGACGTGCCCGCGCCGCAGCCACGCGGTCAGGAGCTGGCCGATGAAGCCCATAGCCAGCATGCCGGGCGCGAACATGCCGGGAAACCCGACGGAGTGCGCGAACGGCTCGTCGAGGTGGAGCCGGTTGAAGTCGCCCGAGGCCGCAGCGTAGCGCGCGATCTGCACGCGATCGACCATGGGCTTGGTGAGCGGCGGCAGATCGTCGCCGACGCGCAGCTCGGTCCAGTAGAAGGAGCGCGCCAGCGATTGCTTGGGCGGCTGGACCTGCCGCGGCGCGGTCAGCGCGGGCAGCTGCTGCCGGTCGGCCGGCCGGCGCGGGGGCGGCGCGGCCGGAGGCGGCGGCACGCTCTTCTTCGCGGCCACCGCGGGCGGCAGCGGCTTGCGCTCCACTGGAGTGGAGGGGAACTTCGTCACCTTGGCCAGCTTGTCCGGCTTGAGCTTGGACGGCTTCACTTTGGCAGCCTTGGCCGCGGCCTTCGGCGCGGGCTTGGAGATCTTCTTGGCGTTGGCGCTGTTCCGGCTACTCATGGGCTTCTCCGTGCGCGTGCTTGGGCGCGGTCCGCACCACCCAGAGCTGGCGAGAGCGGTAGACCAGTTCTCCGTCGTCCCCGCGGCCTTCGTCCTCGATGATGACGACATCGGTGGGGCCGGACGGCGTGGCCCGCTGCGCGATCTCGACCACCTTGCTGCGCACCGTGAGCTTGTCGCCCGCGACGATGGGGCGGGCATACTCGAAGCTCTGCTCGGCCTGGAGCAGGTGCTTGCCGGGAGAGAGCAGCAGGCCCTCGCGCAGGTCGGAGCCCGCCCGGAGCGTGGTCGGGAACGTCGGCGGCGCCACCACGCTGCGGTAGCCCGCGGCGCGCGCGGCAGCCTCCTCGAAGTAGATGGGGTTGGTCTCGCCCAGCGCCTCGGCGTACCGGCGGATGGCCCCCTTCTCGACTTCGTTCACTGCGGGCTTCGACTCTCGCCCTGCGGCGTTGCGGTCCACGATGCGTGCTCCCTATCTGCCTGCGGGCAAGTCCAGGACGCTGATGAGCCCGGGCTCCGAGCCGGCGACCAGCGGTGCGGCGTTGACGACCGTCCAGGCCGTGGCCTTGTCGCCGGGGGTGCCGCCCGGGATGATGAGGCGGATGCCCGGGTCGCCTTCGAGCTCGATCTCGTCGTGCGGGTCGGGGGCGCCGAGCGCGATGGTCAGCTCGAGGTTGGCGACCTCCTTGCCGTCGTGGAAGGCGCGCGCCACCTGCTTGAGGCCGACGATGCCGCCCTTCGGCACCCGCAGCCCGCCCTCGCCTTCCATGTCCTCGTCGGCTTCGACCGGATCGATCGACTCGTCCACCTCGTCGACCTCGAGGCCGACGCCGAGCGCCGCCAGCGCCGCCGACTCCATCAGGCCGACGTGGCCGATGGTGCCGTCGTCGACGCCGCGGTCGAACTCTTCCTCGTTGAGGCCCGCGCCGACCTTGCGCTGCAGCTGCTCCCGGCGCGTGCGGGCGTCCACCACGCGGACCGCGCGCACGCGGTCGATCCGTCCGCAGACCGCGCCCAGCGTGGCCGGGAGCCGATCGAAGACGAAGCCCGGGTTCACGCCCGTGCCCAGCAGCGCCACCTTGAACTTCTGGGCCAGCTTGTCCAGCCGCTCGGAGATCTCGGGGTGGAGCAGCCACGGGAACGAGAGCTCTTCGCACGTCGAGACGATGCTCAGACCGGCGGTGAGCGCCTGGGCGAGCTCGCCTTCGACTCCTTCCAGACGGCTGCCCGTCGCGTGCAGCAGGACGCCGCCGTGCGCCTTGCGCAGCTCGCTGGCGGCGTCGGAGCCGATCACGATGTCCGGGGCCGGTGCGTCGAGGACTTCGGCCAGCTTCTTGCCCACGCGCGACGGGTCGAGATCGATGGCGGCGACGATCTCAAGCTCAGGCTTCTGGAGTGCGGCGCGAGCGATGGCCCGCCCGATGGCGCCGAGGCCCATGACCACAACCTTGATGGCCAACCCCCGCCTCCTTCCAAACCCAATCTCGCCGAAAATCGATGATTCCCGTGCCGCTCGGAGGCCCGCTTATAGCCCGACGCCGAAACCGGGCACAAGGAAAAGGGCGCAAACCTTACCGATCCGGCGCGAGGCTTGAACCGTTGTCGGCGAGGCCGGCTCGCGCAAATCGGCAGACGGGCGGCCTGTCGATTGCTGTCCTGTTTCGAGCCCTCGGTTTGCTTGCCCGCTTCGGAGGCACTCCGGTAGGCTCGCGCCGTGCGTTGCCCGCGTTGTAACGAGATGGCCCCGGAAGGGGCGGCGATTTGTGACAACTGCGACGAGATCCTCGACGCATCGTTCCTCGGCGAGGAGGAGGTCACTCCGGGCGAGGGCGAGAAGACCGACGTAGGTCCCGCCCCGAAGGAGGACTTGAGGCCTCCCCGTCTTCGGCGACCGCCCAGCTCGCGGGGCAACTGGGAGGCGCCGAAGAAGGCTCCGGTGGCTCCGCCGCTGGACCGCCGGCCCTACCTGGCACCTCCGCCGTCCGCGCCTGCGCCGTCCCCCGTGGACGAGGGCCGCCGGACCGCGCAGGATCTGGGCGCGTTCTTTCGCTCGCTGACCTTGCCGGACCGGTGGGCGGTCGGCGCGGTGGCGGCGCTGCTGGCGATGCTGGCGCTGCCGTGGCGCTGGACCAAGGAGGACGACGACATCATCGGCGTGGTCGCCGCCTGGCCGGTGGCGCTGCTGGGCGCGACGGTGATCGGAATCATCTACATCCGCGCCTCGCGCGCGAACGCCGGGCTCGACCGGAACTTGCGGCTGGCGCAGCTGGCGGCCGCGGCGATGGCCGCCGTCACCAGCGGGCTCTTCCTGCCCTGGGCCAGCCAGACGCGCTCGCTGCATGCCGCCGGGAAGACGCTGTCGATCGCGCTGTCGACCCCGCTGGTGGGGGCTTACCTGGGACTGGTCTGCGCCATCGCCGCCCTGCTCGCCTCGCTGCCCAACCTGCGGGACTGAAGGCTAGCCGGGGAACGGCTTGCGGCGCGCGCCCAGCGACTCGAGCAGCTGGTACATGTTCGGGTCGTCCCACTGGCGCGGGCCGACGAACTTCAGGCGCAGGTTGCCCTGCGCGTCCACCAGGTAGCTCTCGGGAAACTTCGCCGTGCCGTACAGCCGCGAGGTGCGCGCGCCCTCGTCGAGCGCGACCTGGAGCGCCGTGCGCGGCGAGAGGAACTTCTCCACCGGCCCCCAGCCCTCGTCCACGCTGACCGCGACGATCTCGAAGCTGCCCGGCTCGAGCGAGGCCGCCAGCTTCTCGAGCGACGGCATCTCCTCGCGGCACGGCGGGCACCAGGTGGCCCAGAAGTTCACCAGCACCAGCTTGCCGCGCAGCTGCGACAGGTCCAGCTGCCCGCCGCCGCGCGCCGGCAGCTTGAAGGCAGGCGCGGGCCGCTGCTCCAGATCGTCGGCGTCCACGGCGCTGCGTGCGCGGTCGAAGCGGCCCCCGAAGTGCTGCACGCCCTTCGCGATGCCGACCGCCAGCACGGCGACGATGGCGAACGCCACGAACGCCTCCTTCAGCGAGCGAGGGACGATCCAGGTGCGCCGCGCTTCCTTCGGCATGCTGCTGTAGGTCATCGCCGGAGCCTCTCGCGCAGCGCGGCCGGCTCGACGCGGTGCTTGAATGCGCGGCGGCCGTCGATCTCGATCACCGGGATGTCATAGCGATGGGCCGCAAAGAGCGCCGCGTCCGAGTCGATGTCGACTTCCCGATAGGCGAAAGCGATCTCCCGGCGCGCCGCCGCGAGGGCGTCCTTGGCGTGCTCGCAGAGCCCGCAGCCTTGCCGCGTGTAGAGGACGACCTCGTGCAAGGAGACCTACCGGTGCTTGCGCCGGCGGACGTGCCGCGCGCGCGCCACCGGCGGTTGGCCGATGGCGCCGCCGAGCAGATACGCTTTCAGCGCCTCGCGCGCAACGAAAGGCGCGTGGATGCGCCACTTGAGGCCGTTGACCACCACCGCGGCCACCGCGATCTTCGGGTCGTCGGCGGGGGCGAAGCCGACGAACCAGGAGTAGTCCTTGAACGGCCGCTCGTGGTTGCTGAGCGAGCCGGTCTTGCCGGCGACGACGATCTCGCCGAGCAGGTTCTTGCGGCGCTCGCGGAACGACGAGCTCGCGGTGCCCTCGCTCACGGTCAGCTTCATCATGTCGCGCAGGGTGCCGGCGGTCTCCGGCTTGAGCAGGCGCATCGAGCCGGTGGACGACTCGGCCTCATCGCCGATGGCCTCGATCAGCGACGGCTCGTAGGCCAGGCCTCCGTTGCCGACCGCGCCGGCGATGAGCGCCGCGTGCAGCGGAGAGAGCTTGACCTGGCCGAAGCCCGCCGCGCTCTTGGCGAAGTCCAGGCCCTTGTCGCCGATGGTCGCGCTCGACTGGTCCATGGGCTGGTCCCAGATGGGCCGGTTGAAGAGGAACTTCTCGGCCTCCTTGCGCAGCGCATCGGCGTCGAGGTGCTTCACCGCCATCTTGGCGAAGACCACGTTGGCGCTCTTGGCCAGCGCCATGCTCAGCGAGAGGCAGCGGCTGTCGAGGCGCGGCTTGTCGGTCAGCAGGTTGCCGACGATGCCGTGCATGCCGCCGTGGTAGCAGGTCTCGGTGGCGGGATCGACGCCGTGCTCCAGCAGCGCGGCGCCGGTGATGATCTTGAAGACCGACGCGGCCGGATAGAGCGCGCGGGTGGCGAGGCCTTCGGACTTCCCATCGCGCGCGTACTCGGCGAGCGCGAGGACTTTTCCCGTGCGCGGGTCCAGCGCCACCAGCGCCGCGCCGTCGGGCTTGTAGATGGCGAGCAGCTTCTGCATCTGCGCCTGCAGCTTGGCGTCGATGGTCAGGTGCGCGGTGCGGCCGTCGTCGGTCTGCGCGACATAGGCGCCGTCGACGAGCTTCGCCTTGCGCCAGAGCGACAGGCCCTGGAAATGAACCGTGTGCTGCACGACCGCGTTGGCGGCCGCGGCCGGGACCGCGAGGACCTCGGCGTGCGGCGGAGTGCCGCCGTCCTGGGCCTGCGCCGCGAGCTGCTCGGCCTCGGCCTCGCCGACCGCGCTCTCGAGCGCCCGGGCGTCGTCGTCGGGCTCGGAGGGATCGCCTGCCGCGCCCGGACCATCGCCCGCGAGCCCGCGCGCCGGCCGCGGCTCCGGCGCGGGCTTCTGCGACGCGCGCGCCGCGAAGGTGAGCGAGGCCGCGACGGCCGCGACGGCGAGGACAGCGAAGAGGCGTCGAGGAGGAGTCAGCTTGGTCACCGTAGGCCCAATGTACCGAGGCTTTGGCGCCTCGCAACTTTGCAGTGCAACGAATCCCGCCCGCGGGCGTTGGCCCTTGACGAAGCGGTTCCACGGATCAACCTTCCGGCGCCGTGCTCCCTTCCCCTCCCGTCGAATCCGCCACCAACTTTCTCGCCGATCTGCACCCGGGCCACTTCATCACCGCGGGCGTGGTGGTGGCGCTCGCCATCGCGCTGTCGCGCTTCATCAACGTGATGTTCAAGCGCGCCATCGAGCACCAGCGCAAGCGCGGCACGCTCCTGCCCGAGACGGCGACGCAGCTGCAGGTCACGCGCCGGCTGCTCAACGCCGGCGTGTGGCTGGTGGCGGGCGGCATCGCGCTGGCGCAGTTCCCCGAGCTGCGCGTGCTGTCGGCGGGGCTGCTGGCGTCGGCGGGCCTGTCCGGCCTGGTGGTCGGCTTCGCCGCGCGCGGCACGCTGGGCAACGCCATCGCCGGGATCACCATCGCCTTCTCGCAGCCGGTCCGGCTGGGCGACGACATCGAGCTGCGCGGCGAGCGCGGCGTGGTCGAGGACATCCACCTGCTCTTCACCGTGCTGCGGCTCGCCGACGGCAAGCGGTTCATCATCCCCAACGACACCCTCGCCACCGAGGTGGTGAAGAACCTGACCATGGGCGGGGTGACGCGGGTGGCGCGGCCCGAGGTGCTGGTGCCGCCGCGCGGCGACGCGGCCGCGGTGCGCGGCGCCATGATGGCCGAGGCGATGGGCTACGAGGGCCTCGACAAGACGACCACTCCGGAAGTGTACTGGGTGCGGATCGACGAGCGCGGGACGCTGCTTCGTCTGGTGGCGACCTGCGCGGATGCGGGCGCTGCGGATCGCCTGGTGCAGAAGACGATGGCGCGTGCGGCCGCCATCGTCTTCCGGAACAGCCTGTAGCTGGATTACTTGGCGACTTCGTCGGCGGCCTTGTCGGCCTTCGCCTTGGCCTTCTTGCCGGCCTTCTTCGCCTTGTGCTTGGCCTTGGCGCCGTCCGCCTTGGCGTGCTG
>FSWK01000133.1_pt1 | contig 17796 bp, 12 predicted proteins | sample 1637951 | NCBI WGS metagenome assembly FSWK01 (sample SAMEA3914789, study PRJEB12502) | metagenome | biome: forest; material: soil | place: Canada | collected 2011-07-03 | depth 0.3 m | reverse complement strand
GAGTTCGGGCTGGGCTTCATGCGGCTCGCGCTCGAGACGCAGACTCCGATCGTGCCTGTCGCGGTCGTCGGCGCCGAGGAGCAGGCGCAGGCTTTGTGGGACTTCAAGTCGGCGGCCAGGCTGCTGGGCCTCCCCGCCTTGCCCATCACCGCGACGATCGTCCCTTTTCCCCTGCCGGTGAAGTATCACCTGCACTTCGGCGCGCCGATGAAGTTCACCGGCCGCCACGACGACGAAGACAGCGAGTTGGAGCGCAAGGTGCGCGAGGTGAAGTCGCAGCTTCAATCCATGATCGACCGCGGCGTGCAGAGCCGCAGGAGCATCTTTTAAGCGCATGCGCGACGGCGTCCTGATCACCGGAATCAGCGGCAACCTGGGCCGGACGCTGGCCAAGGTGCTGCACCGCAACGAGCGCGTCATCGGGGTGGACCGGCGGCCGTTCCCGGGGAAGCCCAAGGACCTCGAGGTCCATTTAATCGATATCCGCAAGCGCAAGGTGGAGGACCTCTTCCGCAAGGGCGATATCAAGGCCTTGATTCACATGGCCATCGTCCACGACCCGCGGCTGCCGCAGGCCGAGCACCACAGCTTCAACGTGCTCGGGACCAAGGCCCTGCTCGAATATGCGGCGCGGTATGGCGTCGAGAAGGTCGTGGTGCTGAGCTCCACCAACGTCTATGGGCCGCAGCCGGACAACGACAACTTCCTCACCGAGGAGTCGCCGCTGTTGGGCTCGCAGCGCTTCCCCGAGATTCGCGATCTGGTCGAAGTCGATATGTACGCGCAGCAATACATGTGGAAGCACCCGCAGGTGGAGACCTCCATCGTGCGGCCGGTCCACATCGTGGGGCCCAATGTCCGCAACGCGCCGTCGACCTATCTGCGGCTCAAGTATCCCTGGATGCTGGCCGGCTTCGATCCGATGGTGCAGCTGATTCACGAGGAGGACGTGGCGCTGGCGATGTCGCTGGCGCTGAAGCCCGGCGTGCGCGGGCTTTATAATATCGTCGGACCTGGTGAGTTGCCGCTGTCGTCGGTGCTGCGCGAGCTGGGCCGGCAGCCCATTCCGGTTCCTCATCTGCTTGCGCGGCCGCTGCTCAACAAGCTGTTTGATTACCGGCTCGCGGGGTTTCCCGGCGCCGAGCTGGATCACCTGCAGTTCCTCTGCACGGTGGACGGCGCGCGCGCCGAGCGCGAGCTGGGATATCGGCCCGTCTATACGCTGCGCGAGACCATCCGCAGCGTGCTCGGCGAAGTGCCGCCGCGGGTGCAGCGGACCTCGGCGGCGTAGGTCGAGAGCGGAAGGAGCGCGCCGGCTCATGGCCGCTGCGCGCGCGCCTTGGCCACCAGCGCGGGCTCGGCGCCGCGCGACAGGGCGGCCTCGCAGACCGCTGCCGCGTCGGCGTGGCCCTGGCGCGAAGCCGCGGCGCACCGCACCAGCGCGGCGGAAGGATCGCCGGGCGAGGACTGCTCGTAGCGATCCAGCTCGGCGAAGATGCCGGGGGCGGCGATCCTGGAGCTGTCGGGCTTGAAGGCTTGATAGGCGCGCGGCAGGAGCGGCGCAAAGCGCGGCACGTCGCGGCGGACGAACAGCTCATTGAGATCGTCCCAATAGATCAGCGCCCATTCGGGCTCGCCAATCAAGCGATATCCCCCCAGCCGCTCGCGGCGGCGCGTGGCCAGCGCCCACTCGGCGCCGATGCTCCGCAGCCAGACCTGGAACGTGGGGCGCGATCTCTCCGCCTCCTGCCAGTCGCGCAGCGCCTGCGGCGGCACGCCGAACTCGCGGCCATCGAAGAAGGATCTCCCGAGCGCGAGGTCGAGATATCCGCCGTCGCGCAGGCCATTGAAGAAGGGCCCTTCCAATCCTTCTCGGGCAATGAACCGCGCCGCGCGCACCGGCAGCGCGTGCTCGTCCCAGGCCGTCGACAGGCGCGGAAGGATTAAATGGTGCGACGCGATCGCCAGCCCCATGGCCGCCAGCGCGATCGGGCCGCGCAGCAGCCGGAGCGAGAGCAGCGAGAGGCCCCACGCGAGCGTCCGCGCCAGCACCAGCTCGGCCTCGTAGACCATGCGCTGGGTGCGCAGCGCGAGCGCGCCGAAGACCAGCGTCGCGACCAGCAGCGCCGGCCGCGTCCGGAAGCGCGCCGCCGCCAGCAGCAGGCCGACGGGCAGCAGGATGAAGAGCGCAGGCTCGGTGGCCCAGGAGGGCGGCTCGAACTCGCGCAGCTTGACCACCTCGTCGATGGAGAGGTGCTCGAAGAGGATCCGCACGGTCCCGAAGCCGCCCGGGTTGGCCAGCAGCGCGAGGCCGGCGCACAAGGCCAGCGCGAGATCGGCGGGCTTGCGCTCGCGCCAGAGCTCCTCGAGGCACGTGAGCCCCAGCACGAAGGCGCCGAACGCCGCGCCGGTGTGGCAATTGCTGCCGACCGCGACCACGGCGACGGCCAAGGCGCGCTCCCGGCGCGAGCGTGCGAAGAGAGCGACGGTCAGGACCACCCAGGAGACGAGCAGCGGGCGCGGCACCGTCCGCGGCACCAGCAGGAGCGCCACGGCCGGGACGATCCAGGCGCTGCCCTCGCGCGCGCAGGCGGCGGTGAGCGGCAAGAGCGTCAGCGCCAGCAACGCGAGCGTGAGCAGCTGGAGCCCAAGCGCGTCGGCGCGGTGGCCCTGCGCCAGCGCGGCCGCCAGATCGAAGAGCCAGGAGGTGTCGTACCAGGGCGTCGCGCCGAACTTCCACGAGAGCGCGTTGGTGCGCGGGACGCCGCTTTGCAGCACCAGCCGGCCCAGCGCCACGTGCCAGCCGGCGTCGCTCTCGCGGAGCGCGGTAAAGTTCCACGGCGCCGCAGCGGCGAGCGCGCACAAGAAGGGCAGCGCGATTCGCGAGTGGCGCACGGGCGGCACGATGCAGCCTCGAGCACAGCCGGTCAACTCCAGCGCGCCGACCAAGGCCCCTGCCCGGGGCGCACCCGAAAAGGCGGCTGGTCAATCCGCCGGAGCAATCGTTAGACTTCGGCCAGATGGATCTCCTGCTCGTCCTCGAAGCGTATGAAGCGGGGCTGAACCTCGCGGTGTGCACGGCTTCGGTGCTGGCCCGCGACGCCAGCGAGCGGCACCAGCTGGCTTCGGGGAGCGCGGCGGCGCTGGCCCAGGCGCTCGCCGGCGCGCTGCTGCTCGCCGCCATCGAGGGCGGCACGGACCCGCGCGTCGACGTCCAGCTGGACTGCGGCGGCCCGCTGCGGGGGCTGCTGGTGGACGCCGACGGCTCGGGCGCGGTGCGCGGCCTCGTCCGCGTGAACGGGCTGGATCGGCACGGCGCGCGCGTCGAGACGGAGCCGCGCGCGGCGCGCTCCGCGCTCGATCCGCGAGGCGCGGCGGCGGGGACGCTCGAGCGCTTCGACGCGCGGCCGGTGCTCTCGAGCGGGCTGGACGAGAAGGCGGGCCTGCTCTCGGTGCTGCGCGCGCAGCCGGGCTCCGAGGCGCTGCACCGCGCGGCGTTTCCCTTCGCGGGCGCCGACCTGGGCGCTGCGCTGACGCTCTTCCTGCGCAGCGATCGCCCGCTCGGTGGCGAGCTTGCGCTCGAGGTGCTGCACCGCAAGGGCGAGCCGCTGGCCGGCGTCGCGGGCGCGCTCGTCTGGCCCGCCGGCGAGCATGAAGCAGATCGTGCGCGGTCGCTGGGCAAGCCGCTGCGGCAGGGGGCGCTGCACGAGGCGATGGTGACGGCTGACGGCGCCAACGCGCACGCGCTGGCGCAGGAGCTGTCGAGGCAGCTGTCGCTGGGCCCGCTGCGGCTCTTCAGCGAGGTGCGGCCACGCTTCGCCTGCCGCTGCAGCCGCGAGCGGGTGGTGCGCGCGCTGGGCACGCTGGGCGCGGCCGAGCTCAAGGACATGGCGGCGCGAGACGGCGGCGCCGAGGCCACCTGCGACTTCTGCATGGCCGAGTACCGCGTCTCCGCCTCCGAGCTGCTCGCGCTCGCGGGCGACGGCCCGCAGCCATCGTAAGACGATCGCCCGACTTGCCCGTGCGCCGCCTGTCAGACGAGCATGCGCGCCGTGAAGGCACTCCTTTTTGTGGTCCTGGCGCTGGCCGCCTGCGGCGGGAGCCGCAACCAGATCTGTGGCAGCAGCGCCGACTGTCCCGCGCCGTTGACCTGTCAGGCCGGCCAATGCGTCAGCTCCGGCTTTTGCGTCGGCTCGTCCTCCTGCGCGCAGGACAGCCAGTGCGGCAGCGGCCTGCACTGCGCCAACGGCTGCTGCGTCCCGGGCACCTCGGGCAGCTGCGCGCGCGACGCCGACTGCTCGGCGCACCCGACCACGCCGGTCTGCGACACCGCGCACGAGACCTGCGTGGCCTGCCTCTCGGCCAGCGACTGCGGCGCCGGCAAGCTGTGCCAGAACCAGGCCTGCGTCGCGCTCAAGGGCTGCGGCCAGAACTCGGACTGCACCGACGCCACCGCGCCCGTCTGCGACGTCGCCCACCGCGCCTGCGTGCAGTGCCTCAAGCAGGGCGACTGCACCAGCCCAGCGCTGCCGGTCTGCGACGGCACCCACCAGTGCGTCGCGGGCTCGCAGTGCACCGCCGACCCGCAGTGCAGCAAGCCCACGCCGCGGTGCCAGGTCTCGAGCGGCCACTGCGTCGCGTGCCTCACCAACGTGGACTGTCCGCAGCCGCTGGTGTGCGATCCGAAGCAGCTGGTCTGCCTGCAGCCGGCCGCCACGGGCTGCACGGTGGACAAGGACTGCGCCTCCAATCCGGCGGCGCCGCACTGCAAGCCGGCCGCCTCGGGAGGCAGCTGCGTCGCCTGCACCGCCGACGGCCAGTGCCCCGCCGGACAGATCTGCGATGTCGCCACCAACGCCTGCGCGGTCAAGCAGTGCGGCGTCGACACCGACTGCGCCTCGCCCACGCCGCGCTGCGATCTGGGCGACACGCCGCACCTCTGCGTCGCCTGCCTCGCCAGCGCCGACTGCCCCAACGGCGGCACCTGCCAGCCCGACCACACCTGCCAGGCGCCGGCGAACTTCTGCAACGTCGATCAGGACTGCGCCACCAACGTGGCCGGCCCGCACTGCAAGACGGCCGCGCACAGCTGCGTCGCGTGCCTGACGGCCACCGACTGCGGCGCCGGCAAGACCTGCACCGCGCAGAACACCTGCGTCACCGCGACCTGCACCGCCGACGGCGACTGCTCGGCGCTGCCGAAGACCCCGCACTGCAACACCGCCTCGGGAAGCTGCGTGCAGTGCACCACCGCCGCGCAGTGCGGCGCCGGCTTCCGCTGCGACAGCTTCGTCTGCAAGCCCGTCTGCACCGCGGCCACGCAGGCGCAGGACTGCAGCGTGCCCACTCCGGTGTGCAAGGAGAGCGCGGCCGGCAACGCCTGCGTGCAGTGCGTGCAGAGCAGCGACTGCACCGGCGGCCAGATCTGCAGCAACAACAATGTCTGCGTGACGCCGCAGCTCGGTTGCCCCGCGACGGCGTGCCCGCCCACCACGCCGGTGTGCAACACCAACGTCTCGCCAGGCTCTTGCGTGCAGTGCCTCGCCAACAGCGACTGCAGGAACGGCGCGGGCTGCGACCCCGCCGCGCTGACCTGCACGCAGACCGGCGCCGAGGGCGAGATCTGCGGCGCGGGCGACGCCTGCAACGCGGGCCTGCTCTGCATCAATGAAGGCGGCGCCAACGGCGCGGTCTGCCGCGTGCAATGCAATCCCTACGCGCCGTCCTGCGCCAGCACGAAAGTGTGCTCCTGGATCGGCTTCGATCCGTCGGGCGCGTTCATCGGCGACTGCATCGCGCCCAATGGAAAAGCGCACCTGGGCGCCGCCTGCGATCCGCGCCTCTTCGACTCGTGCGAGTGGAACCTCCTCTGCGCGCCGACCACCTCGACCACCGGCGTCTGCGCGGCGGTGTGCGATCCCACCAAGGCCACCTGCGGCTCCGGCACCTGCAACGGCATCATCGCCGCGGGCGGGCCGCTCTCGTTCGGCTACTGCGGCCCCGCGTCGAAGTGGGGGAAGTCCTGCACCACCGACACCTCTGCCGGCGGCCCCGACTGCGGCGACGCGCTCAGCAAGGCCGGGACGACGGGGCTCTACTGCGCGCCGTCGTTCCTCATCGCCGACCAGCCGCCGCTGGCCAACGTGCTGCCGATCTGCAGCTACACGCCGGTCGCCACCACTGCGAAGGGCGGCGCCAACGCCAGCTGCGCGGCCAACTTCGAGAACGACTGCCGCACCGGCGCCTGCCTGCGCGACGGCCCGCTCACCTGCTTCTCCGGCTGCGCCACCGACGCCGACTGCGCGCGCGACGGCGGCAACTTCTGCTTCGACACCAACTTCGCCACCAGCGCGCAGCCCAACGACGTGCCCTCGTGCGCGCCGACCTGCCGGGCCGACGCCGACTGCGCGGCGCTGGGCAGCGGCGGCCTCGGCCGCACCTGCGCGCCGCTCCCCACGCGCGGCGGCTCCTCGTGGCAGGCCTCGTGCAAACCGGTCGCGGGCACCGGCAAGCCAGGCGTGAAGTGCCGCGGCGACAGCGACTGCGAGACCGGCAAGTGCATCACCGCCGCGACGATTGAAGGCATCGAGTTGGGGCTCTCCGTGGCCGGCTTCAGCGCGACCGACGGCTTCTGCTTCGGCGCCTGCCAGACCGCCTCCGACTGCGCGACACCGGGAACCGCCTGCGACCCGTACGTCGCGCTCCCGCTCGCGCCCCGGGACACCGGCGACAAGGGCGTGGCCGGCTGGCCCAACTACGCCGTCTGCTGGCCGCAAGCGGGCTGCCTCAGCAACGCCGACTGCGCCGGCTTCTCGCTCGACAGCGCCACCCCGCGCGTCTGCGCGCCGTACAAGCTGAGCGAGCGGCTCAGCACCGACGGCGCCGCGTCTTGCAAGCTCGACACCGACTGCCCCAGCGATCTCTTCTCCGGCGCCGCCGGTATCTGCAACTCGACCGTCAACAATCCCAACCCCGCGCAGGCCTTTGGCAGCAACGCCGGCATTTATGGACCGAACGGCAAGTGCCGCGCGGTGAGCTGGGCGCTCGAGTGCGCGCCGTCGCTGGGCGCCGTCAAGGGCAAGCCGGGCGTGGCGTGCACCCACAACGCCGACTGCCAGACCGGGCACTGCATCGGGGTGGCCGGCGGCGCGTCGGTCTGCTTCGGCGGCTGCGTCACCAGCGCCGACTGCGCTACCGGCAGCACCTGCAAGAGCACCACTTATCTGGGCATGTCCGTCAGCGCCTGCCTGCCTTGAGGCTTAAGCCCTTAAGCCCTTAAGCGATGCCCTAGCCTTAGGCAAGCTCCGCTTTCAGGCGCTTCACCGCGTGGTGGAAGTTCACCTTGGCGTTCACCTCGCTGATGCCCAGCGTCTGCGCGATCTCGGCGAAGGGCAGGTCGCCGTCGATGCGCAGCAGCAGCACCTCGCGCTGGCGCCGCGGCAGCTTGGCGATGGCCGCGCGCAGCTCCTGCTGCTGCTCGGCGGTCTCCAGCCGCTGGTGCGCGTCGGCCTCGGTGGGCGTGGCCTCGTGCTCCTGCGCCTCCTCGCTGCGGTCGAAGCGCGCGGTGTCGCGGACGTGGTTCTTGGCCAGATTGACCACGATGCGAAAGAGCCACGACTTGAACGAGCCGCCCCGCCAGCCGCCCGCGCGCTGCGCGGCGTTGATGAAGGCGCGCTGGGCCAGGTCCTCGGCGTCGTCGCTGTCGGCGCTGAAGCGGCGCGCGATCGAGAGCACCGGCCGCTGGTAGCGCCGGACCAGCACCTCGAACGCGCGCGTATCGCCGCCGCGGAAGGCGTCGAGCAGGTCGGCGTCGCTGGGGACGGGCGCGTCGCTCATTTGGACGAGGCGCCATTCCTAGCATTGACGCGCCTTTCGGTGAGGACTAGATCGCAGCATTCCCGGGGGGACACGATTGGATCGTGTCCCCTCGACACTTTATGGAGGCGAGTTTGCTCGATCTGCGCTGGGTGGTGGCCAATCTCGACGAGGCGAAGACCCGCCTCGGCTCCCGCAACGACGCCGCGGCCAGCGCGCTCTCGCCCATCGAGGCGCTGGCGAAGGAGCGGCGCGAGCTCATCCTCTCCTCCGAGACCCAGCGGGCCGAGCAGAAGAAGGCCTCCGACCAGATGCGGACGTTGAAAGGCGACGAGCAGGCGCAGCTGCGCGCGCGGCTCAAGGTCCTCAGCGACGACGTCAAGGAGAAGGAGGGCAAGCTCAAGGACGTCGAGCTGCAGATCGAGACGGCGCTGCTGAACGTCCCCAACCTGCCGCACGCGAGCGTCCCGCGCGGCCACTCGGAGAAGGAGAACCAGGAGGTCCGGCAGTGGGGCGAGAAGCCCGCGCTGGACTTCAAGCCGCTCGAGCACACCGAGCTGGGCGAGAAGCTGGGGCTGCTCGACTTCGAGCGCGCCGGCAAGGTCTCGGGGGCGCGCTTCGTCTTCCTCAAGGGCGACCTGGCGCGGCTGGAGCGCGCGGTGATCTCCTTCTTCTGCGACTCGGCGCGCGCGCGCGGATACCTCGAATTGATCCCTCCTTATATGGTCAATGCCGACTCGATGCGCGGCACCGGCCAGCTGCCGAAGTTCGAGGAGGATCTCTTCAAGACCACGAATGGATACTATCTAATTCCCACCGCCGAAGTGCCGGTGACCAACTATCACCGCGACGAGATCATCGAGACGCCGCGCCGGTATTACGCATTCTCGCCCTGCTTCCGCAGCGAGGCGGGGAGCTATGGCAAGGACACCAAGGGCATCATTCGACAGCACCAGTTCCACAAGGTCGAGTTGGTGCGCTTCGAGGAGGCGGGCCGCTCGCAGGCGGCGCTGGAAGAGCTGGTCGCCGACGCGCAGGAGCCCCTGAAGCAGCTGGGCCTGCACCACCGCGTGGTGCTGCTCTGCTCGGGCGATATGGGGTTCTCGGCCGAGAAGACTTACGATCTCGAGGTCTGGCTCCCGGGGCAGGATGCTTATCGCGAGATCTCTTCCTGTTCCTCGTTCGGCGATTACCAGGCGCGGCGCGCGCAGATCCGCCACCGCCCGGGCGGCGCCGGCTCGAAGGACAAGCCCCACTTCGTCCACACCTTGAATGGCTCGGGCCTCGCGGTCGGCCGCACGGTGGTGGCGCTGCTGGAGAATGGCCAGCAGAAAGATGGCACGGTGGTCTTGCCGCCCGCCATCCGCCCTTATCTCGGCGGCCTGGAGCGCCTGACGCCGCTGGTGTAATCCGTCCGTTTCCGAAGAGCGTAGTGTGAGCGCTGCCTTCCTGAACCCGCTGGCCGGCAAGGAAACACGAGGATGACCGGAGAAAGCGAGAACAGCGGAGAGATCGCCCCCGCCACCCGGGCAACCATCCTGGTGGTGGACGACGAGTCGTCCAATCGCGCCCTGCTCCGGGCCATGCTCCCGGAGTACGACGTCATCGAGGCAGACAGCGGCAGGAAGGCCCTCGCGATCGTGGACCGCGAGCGCGTCGACCTGGTGCTGCTCGACGTGATGATGCCCGACGTCACCGGTTTCGACGTCTGCCGGGCGATCAAGGAGCGTCCGCGGGTGACCCTGCTGCCCGTGCTCCTGATTACGGCGCTGGCGGCGCAAGACCAGAAGAACCTCGGCTTGCAGGCGGGCGCGGACGATTTCCTCACCAAGCCGGTCGATCGGCGCGAGCTGCTGCTCCGCGTGCGGGCTTTCCTCAAGCTGCGCGCGCAGGAGGAGGTCATCCAGGGCCAGCTCCACAAGCTCTCGGGGCTGCAGGCCCTGAAGGACGAGATGCTCGGGCTCCTCGTGCATGACCTGCGCAGCCCGCTGTCGTGCGTCCTCGCCAACCTCCAATTCCTGGCGGAGGAGCTGCCCCCGGGACAGGCGCTCGAGGACGCGCAGGCGGCGCTGGGCGGCGCGGACCTGATGCGCGTCGCCCTGGAGGAGATGCTGGAGATCCGGCTCATCGAGGAGGAGCGGCTGCCGATCGCGCGGACGCCGGTCGAGCTCCCGCTGTTGGTGGAGGGAGTCACCGCCATGTTCGCGGTGATCGCGCGCCGCAAGCAGATCGCGCTCTCCGGGAAGGTGGAAGGCGCGCGGGTCGCGCTGCTCGACGGAAGGCTCGCCAGGCGCGCGGTCGAGAACCTGGTCAACAACGCGCTCAAGTACACGCCCGTGGGGCGGGACGTCGTCATCGACATTCGCCACGATCAGGGTGCGGTGGTGTTTGACGTCGCGGATCGCGGGCCCGGCATCCCGGCCGAGCACCGGTCCGCCGTGTTCGAAAAGTTCGGATCGATCGAGACGCGAAAGAGCGGCGCCCGGCGCGGGGTCGGGCTGGGCTTGTACCTGGTCGGGCTGGTGGCGCGGGGACACGGAGGGGAGGCGGAGGTGCTCGACCGCGAAGGTGGCGGCGCCGTCTTCCGGCTCAGGCTTCCGGCGACCTAGGCTCCAGTGGCGAGGCTGATCTTGACCGCGCCTGGCGGCGCGCGAGCGACACGCCAACAGCGATGTTCACTCGAGATCTCAAGTCAAGAGACGACCGCTGGTGCGCTCGCCGCCCGGGCGAGCTTGCAAAAAGAGCAGAGAGCCGACTCAGATCGATTGTAAGTCGGCAAGTCTAAGAGGATCATGCAAACGGGGGCTGACCATTCTGGCCAGCGGAGCTTGCATGAGCGGAATCCTGACCTTTGAGTTGGGCGGCGCGCGCTGCGCCATCTTCGCGTCGGAGGTGGTGGAGGTGCAGCGGGCAGTGGCCATGGCCCTGCTGGCCCGCGGTCCGCCCATCGTCGAAGGAGTCATCGATCTGCGAGGCGCGCTGGTCCCGGTGCTCGACCTGCGCTCGTGCCTCCGGCTGCCCCCACGGGCACTGGAGCCCTCGGATCACCTGATCATCGCGCGCGTGCGGCGCCGAGAGGGCCTGGGCGAGCGCCGGGTGGCCATCCGCGTCGATCGCGCGCTGGAGATCGTGAGCGTGCCCGAGCCGGAGATCAACCGCGCGACGGAGTCCATCCCGGGCGCCGGGCACCTGGCCGGGTCGGCGCCGCTCGCCGGAGGACTGGTGCTGATCCACGACCTCGCCCGCTTCCTCTCGCTCGACGAGGAGCGTGAGCTCGAGCAGTCGCTCGCGGCGGCGGTGGCGCCTTGACGTTCACTCCGGCTTCGGGAGGACCCGTCGCGCAGCTGCTGGCGCGGAGAACGGGGCTGGTGTTTCCCGAGAGCCGGCAGGACGCGCTCGCGGCCGCCATCGGGAAGTCGATGGCACGGAACGGATCGCGGACCCAGGCAGAGCTGGCGATCATGCTGGACGCGGCGCCGCGGGCCCTCGACGATCTGGTGGGCGAGCTGACCGTGCCCGAGAGCTTCTTCTTCCGCACGCCCGAGCAGTTCGAGTTCCTGAGGCGCGAGGTGCTGCCGGAGATCGTCGCGCGCCGCGGCGTCGGGCACCGGCTGCGCCTGCTCAGCGCCGCGTGCGCCGGTGGAGAGGAGCCGTATTCGCTCGCCATCCTGCTCGAGGAGGAAGGGCTTGCGGCGAGCTCGCAGGTCATCGCGGCCGACATCTCGCGGCCCGCTCTCGCGCGCGCGCTCAAGGCGGGCTACAGCGAATGGTCGCTGCGCGGGACGTCGGCGGAGTTCCGGTCGCGCTATTTCCGGCGCGAGGATGCGCTATTCAAGTTGCTGCCCCGGCTGCGCGAGCGGGTCGAGCTCGCTTATCTCAACCTGGCCGAGGACTCTTATCCGTCGCACGCCACCGGCATCGCGGCCTTCGACGTGATCTTCTGCCGGAACGCCCTGATCTACTTCTCCGTCGAGATGGTCGCGCGCGTCGCGGCCAGGCTCCACGCCTCCCTGGCCGACGGCGGCTGGCTGGTGACCAGCCCCTCCGATCCGCCGCTCAGCGAGCACGCCCCCTTCGAGACGATGGCGACGACCGGCGGAGTCCTCTACCGCCGGCGGGGCGAGCAGCCGCGAGCCGAGCCGGCGGAGATCCTTGCGGTTCAGGCCGAGCCGGCGGTCCCGCGCACGACCGGCCTGACTCCAGCGGAGAGGGAAGCGCCGGCGCCGGTGCGAAGGCAGCAGCCAGTCCGGCCCGCGCCGCCGCCCGCGGCAGACCCCGGGCCCGAGGCCGCCATCGCGCTGATCCGGGCCTCGGCCAATGGCGGCCGGCTGCACGAAGGGCTCGCCGCGGCGGAAGCGGCTGCCCACCGGTTTCCGCTGGCCCCGGGCGTCCGTTATCTCCAGGCGGTGCTGTTCGCCGAGGCGGGCCGCGATCGCGACGCGGCCAACGCGCTTCGCCGCACCCTCTACCTCGACCGCACGCTCTCGGTCGCGGCGCTCCTGCTCGGCCTGGTGCTTCGCCGCCTGGGGGACCGCGCGGGAGCCGCGCGTGCCCTGCGCAACGCGCGCTCGCTGCTCGCCCAACGCCCCGCCGGCGAGGAGGTGGCGCTCGCCGACGGCGACCGCGCCGGGCGGCTGCTCCTGGCGGTCGAGGCGCAGCTGCGCCTGTTGGAAGGAGAAGCTCCGTGAGCAAAGCTGCGCTTCCGTCCGCCGCCGCGATCCTCGCGGAGCGCGCCCGCCTGCTGGCGCGTCCTGCCGCGGCCGCGGTGCGCCGCGACCTGCTGGAGGTGGTGGTGTTCGAGCTCGCCGGAGAGGCGTGCGCGCTCGAGACGAGCGCGGTCCTCGAGGTCACGCGCTTCACCGACTTCGCGCCGGTGCCGGGCGGGCCGCCCTGCCTGCTCGGGGTGACCAACCTGCGCGGCGAGATCCTCCCGGTCTTCGATCTGGGGTGCCTGCTGGGGATGGCGCCGAGAGGGCTGACCGGCCTGTCGCGGATGGTCGTCGCGGGCGAGGGGCGGGAAGAGCTCTGCCTGCTGGCCGACGCCGTCCTCGAGGTGCGTTCGGTCGGGCGGGACGAGGTGCTCGAAGCGCCGGCCGCGCTGTCGGCGCTGGCCGGCGGCCTGCTGCGCGGGGTGACCCGTCACGGAATGATGCTCTTCGATGGAGCGCGGCTCCTGCAGGACCCGCGGCTGTTTGTCCGGAGCCCGCCGGCGCATCTCCCGCCGGCCAGAAAAGGTGACGAATGACGATGTCGCTTGGACGCAAGCTCGCCGCGGGATTCGGGGTCGCGATCCTTTTTCTCCTCGCCATCGGAGCCGTGGCCTACCGGAGCACGAATCGCTTGCTCGAGTCCCGGCTGGCCCGGGCCCACAGCGTGGACACGGCCTCCGCGCTCGACGCGCTCACGCTGGCGCTGGCCCGCGCCGAGACCGGGCAGCGCGGCTTCCTGCTCACCGGGGACGACGATTACCTCGCTCCGTACCGGATCGCCACGGCAACCCTCGACAAGGCGCAGGACAACCTCGAGCGGCTGACGGCCGAGAGCCCCACGCAGCAGGCGCGATTCCGGGAGATGAAGCCGCTGATCGCGTCCAAGCTCGCCGAGCTGAAGCAGACCATCGACTTGCGGCGGGAGAAGGGATTCGACGCCGCCCTGGCCGTGGTGCGCACCAACCAGGGAAAGAAGGCGGCCGATGGGATCGGGGCCCTGACCGAGCAGATGCGAGGCGAGGAAGCGGAGCTGATCGCGCAGAGGGATGTGGAGGCGGCGGCCCAGGCGCAGCTCACCTTCGCCAGCATCCTCTGGGGGACCGCGCTGGCGGCCGTGCTGCTGACGCTGATTGGCTTCCTCGTCACCCGCAGCATCACGGCGCCGGTGGCAGCGGTCGCGACGCGCCTCGCCGCGGCCGCGGCCGAGATCCTCGCGGCCACCACGGAGCAGTCGAGCGGGGCCGCGGAGTCCGCGGCGGCGGTCACGGAGGCCGTCACCACCGTCGACGAGGTGACCCAGACCGCCGACCAGGCCGCGCAGCGGGCCAAGGCGGTGGCGGAGTCGGCCCGACGCGCGGCGGACACCGGCCGGGAAGGCAAGAAGGCCGTGGAGGACTCGATCACCGGGATGAACGCGGTGAAGGTCCAGGTGGAGTCGGTCGCCGAGCGCATGCTGGTGCTCGCCGAGCAGGGGCAGGCGATCGGCGAGGTGACCGCGACGGTGACCGACTTTGCCGAGCAGACCAACCTGCTGGCGCTCAACGCCGCCATCGAGGCGGCGCGCGCCGGCGAGCATGGCCGGGGCTTCGCCGTGGTCGCGTCCGAGGTGAAGAGCCTCGCCGATCAATCGAAGAAGGCGACGTTCCGGGTGCGCGAAATGCTCGGGGAGATCGAGAAGGCGACGAACGGGGCCGTGCTCGCAGCCGACCAGGGCACCAAGAGCGTGGCGGCGGGCGTCAGCCTGGTCGAGCGCGCCGGAGAGACCATTCGCTCCCTCGCGGAGACCATCGCCGACGCCTCGCAGGCGGCGCAGCAGATCGCGGCGTCGGCCGGCCAGCAGGCGCTGGGGATGACCCAGATCAGCCAGGCCATTCGCAACATCGACCTCGTGACCAAGCAGACGCTGGTCTCGACCCGGCAGGCGGAGCGCGCGGCGCAGGAGCTCTCTCTGCTCGGCGGCCAGCTGCGGGCCTTGATCATCGGTGAGGCCTCCTGACCGTGGACGACGAGCTGCTGCAGCGGCTGCTGGTGACCTTCCAGCTGGAGCTGGCGGAGCACGTGCGCGCGCTCAACGAGAACCTGCTCGCGCTGGAGAAGGACCCGGCGGGCTCCGCTGCCGGCGAGCAGCTCAAGTCGGTCTTTCGCGCCGCCCACAGCCTCAAGGGGGCGGCCCGCGCCGTGGGCGTCAGGCCCATCGAGGAGCTGTGCCATCACCTCGAGGATCTGCTGCGAGGGTTGCAGGATCAGACCGCGCCGCTGGGGGAGGAGAACTTCGCGGTGCTCTTCAAGGCGGCCGACGCGCTCGACCTCGCCCGGCAGCGGCTGGCGTCGGGTCAGGATCTGGCGGGGGGACCGATCGAGGCCCTCACGCGTCTCCTCGCCGCGTCGGCGAAGTCCAGGCAGCGCGCGCTCGCGCCGGGCACGGCCGCGCGCCGGTCCGCGGCACCCAGTCCTGCCACCGCCGATCTCCCGGCGTCCGCGCGGGGCCGCGGATCGGTGCGCGGAGAACTTCCCGCGCCTGATTCCGGCGCGGCCGTTCCGGTGGCGCCGGCGTCATCCGCGCAGAGCATGGTGCGCGTTCCAGCGGCGAAGCTGGATTCCCTGCTCGCGCTCAGCGGTGAGCTGCTGGTCGCCGACCGCCGCCTGGGCACGGCACAAGAAGGCCTGGCGGTGCTGGGAGAGCAGCTGGCGGCCCTGCAGCGGGAGCTGATGCTCGCCAGGAGGCAGGCGCTTCCGGGGCTCGCGAAGGAAGCCGGGCACCGGGACGGTGTCGCGGGGCCCGCGGCCGAAGCCAGGCTCCGCAGGGCGCGCGCCGGCCTCGAGCGGCTCGAGGCTGGCCTGCGCGACGACCGCCGCACCACCAGCCGGGCGGCCGCCTCGATGCATGACCAGGTCCGGCGGACGAGGCTGCTCCCGTTCTCGGAGGCGACGCATGCGCTCGAGCGCGCAGTGCGCGACCTCACCCGCGACAAGCGAAAGCAGATGGAGCTTCGGGTCGAGGGCGCGGCGATCGAGCTGGACCGCTCGATCCTCGAGGGGCTGCGGGACCCGCTGCTCAGCCTGGTGCGGAACGCGTTCGACCACGGCATCGAGGGACCCGAACAGCGCCGGCGCGCCGGCAAGCCCGAGTGTGGCTTGGTCCGGGTGGTCGCCGCCGTGCGCGGCTCGCGCGTCGAGGTGACCGTCTCCGACGACGGAGCAGGAGTCGATCCGGTGGCGGTCCGCGCGCAGGCCGCGCGGCAGGGGCTGCCGGAGCCGAAGGACGAGGACGCCCTGGCGCGCCTGCTCTTCGAGCCGGGCTTCTCGACCGCCGCGGACGTCACCGCCATCTCCGGGCGGGGCGTGGGCCTCGACATCGTCAAGAGCGCCGTCGAAGCCTTGCACGGCACCGCGGAGATCACCTCGGAGCCGGGCCGCGGAACGCGGGTGTTGCTCACGCTGCCGGTGACGCTCACCACGGTTCGCGCGCTTCTCGTCTCCGCCGGCGGCGAGACCCTGGCCCTCCCCGGCGCGAGCGTGGTGCGCCTGCTTCGCGTGGCGCCGTCCGAGATCCGCACCCTGGGCGGCCGCGAAATGGTGCTCTCGGACGGCGCGCCGATCCCCATCCTCTCGCTGGCGCGGGTGCTCGGCCTCCCGGTCCATGGCGAAGACCGCAAGGCGGGCAAGATCTCCGCGGTCGTCGTCGGAGCGCGGACGCGCGTCGCGCTCGCCGTCGATGATCTGGTCGCCGAGCGCGAAGTTCTCGTGAAGCCGCTGGGGCGCCGGCTTGCGGGCCTGCGCAGCGTGGCCGGGGCCATCATCCTCGAGACCGGGCGGGTGGCCCTGCTGTTGAATCCCGGCGAGGTCGCCAGCGCCGCGCTCGCGGGGCCGGCTGGCATCGGGCTGTCCATCAAGGCCGCCTCGCCGGAGGCGAAGAAGAGGATCGTCCTGGTGGACGACTCGATCACGACCCGCAGCCTCGAGCGCGCCATTCTCGAATCGGCGGGCTACGAAGTGCTCACCGCGGCTGACGGCGAAGAGGCCTGGCGGCTGCTGCAGGAGCGGGGCGCCGACCTGGTGGTGAGCGACGTCGACATGCCGCGGATGGACGGCATCGCGCTGTGCCGCGCCATCCGCGGATCGAAGCGCTTCGGCGAGCTTCCGGTGGTCCTGGTCACCAGCCTCGACAGCGACCAGGACAAGGCGCGCGGCGCGGAGGCCGGCGCCGACGCCTATATCGTCAAGTCCGCCTTCGACCAGCGCGACCTGCTCTCGACGGTCGCCGGTCTCCTCGGAGGAGCCCCATGATTCGCGTGCTGGTGGCGGAGGACTCGGGGACGGCGCGTGCGCTGCTGGTGGCGATCCTCGGGCGCGAGCCGTCGCGGATTGAAGTGGTCGGCGAGGCGCAGAACGGGCTGGAGGCGGTGGAGCTGACGCGTCGCCTGCGCCCGGATCTCGTCACCATGGACATCCGGATGCCCGTGCTGGACGGGCTGGAGGCCATCCGCCGCATCATGATCGAGGCTCCCACGCCCATCGTGGTCGTGTCGGGCGCGGACGTGCTCGAGGTCGAGACCAGCATGACTGCGCTGCGGGCGGGCGCGCTGGCCGTGATCGAAAAGCCCGCCGGGCCAGGCAGCGACGGATTCGAGGAGCGCTGCCGGGAGCTGCTCGAGGCCGTGCGGCTGATGTCCGAGGTGAAGGTCGTCCGCCGTTTCTCCGAACGGCTGTCTCCGATTCCCCGCCGGCAGGGCAGGCCCCCGCGGCGCGACCCGGTGGAGGCGATCGCCATCGCCACCTCGACGGGAGGGCCGGCCGCGCTGCACGCCATCCTCTCCGCTCTCCCCGGGGCCCCTCCCGTCCCGGTCCTGGTGGTGCAGCACATCGCCCATGGATTCGTCGGGGGGCTCGCGAGCTGGCTGACCCACGCGACCCGCCTTCGGGTCAAGGTCGCCGAGGACGGCGAGCCGCTGCTGCCGGGCGTGGTGTACCTCGCCCCCGACGACGCGCATCTGGGGATCGGGGGCACCGATCGGGTGCTCCTCTCGGCGAGCCCGCCCGTCAGCGGGTTCCGCCCGTCGGCCACGCCGCTCTTCGAGTCCGCCGCGCGCGCCTTCGGGCCGGGAGCCCTCGCCTTGATCCTGACCGGCATGGGTCGCGACGGCGTGGAGGGTCTGCGGCGGGTGAAGGCCGCGGGCGGCTGGGTGCTCGCGCAGGACGAGGCCAGCTCGGTCGTCTTCGGCATGCCGGCCGTCGCCATCGAGACCGGCGTGGCGGATGAGGTGTTGGGGCT
>FSWK01000596.1_pt1 | contig 17853 bp, 17 predicted proteins | sample 1637951 | NCBI WGS metagenome assembly FSWK01 (sample SAMEA3914789, study PRJEB12502) | metagenome | biome: forest; material: soil | place: Canada | collected 2011-07-03 | depth 0.3 m | reverse complement strand
TGGCGGATGAGCTCTCGTGGCTGGCCGGGCGGCCGCTGCGCGCGACGTGCGAGGTGGTGCGGGTTCCCATCGGGCGCGCGCTCCTGGCGGTCGTGCAGGCAGAGGCCGCCCGCGATCTGGATGCGGGCGAGCTGCGCGCCGCGCTGGCCGGGGCCGCGCGGACGGGCTGGCTCTTCGCTGATGCGAGCCCGTGCGCGGCCCGCGTGTGCGCCGAGACGGAGTGGCCCGACACCGCGAGAGTGGCCGGCACCAGCACGGTGGAGCTCGCCGCCCGCGATCACGGCTTCGCCGAGCGGGTGACCGCGCTGTGCGCCCTGGACGCGGTCGAATTCACCGCCGGCGCGGCCGTCGCGGCGCTGCGCCACTGGAGCGCGGGCTGAAAAGCCATCCGTCACGCGCGGGGAGACCGCAAGCGGAGATCCGGCATCCAACGCGTTAGACTGTCCGTCAGGCAGACCCGTGACCCTCCTCCACCAGACCCGCCAGACAGAGCTCGCCGTCGGCAGCGGCGAATGGCTGCTGGCCGTCATCGGCGCGGTGGCGGTCCAGCCTCCGCTGCCGGTGCGCAGGCTGCTGCCCCGCGAGCGGCGCGCCTTCCTCGAGGGCCGCCTGCACGCGAGCGGCCTGGCCTACGGAATCGGGGCCGTCGATGCCGCGATCGAGCTGGACCCGATGGCCACTCCGGGAGCGCGGGCGTTCGCGCACTTCGTCGCCGGCCTGTTGCGGCTCTGCGCCTGCGCGGGCGCGCTCGCCGAGTCCCGGTACTTCCTCGAGAGCGACCGCGCGCGCGACCGCGCCGCCGCGCGCCGCCCCGGTCCCGCCGCGGACGCATCGCGCGCACCGGAGGCGCACGCGCCCGGCGCTCGCGGCGTTCCCACGAACGCGGCCGCCACGCGCAGCGGTGAGAGCCGCGGGGCCAGGGGGCGCGAGGGCGATCGCCAGCCCGCCACGAGCAACGCCGATCAGCACGCACCCGCGCGCGACGCCGATCTACGCGAGCCGGGCCGGCGCGACGCCGATCAGCACGCACTCGCGCGCGACGCCGATCCGTACGGGCCGGGCAAGCGCGACGCAGAGCCGGGCGGGCGCGCTTCAGAGACGGCCGCAGTGGCGCCGGACGTCGCGGTGCAGGCGCGGCGCGCGCAGCTCCTGGCGGTGCTGGCCGCGGTAGGGGGCGAGGCGCGCGCGGCGGCGCAGCTCTTCGCGGACCCGCTGGGCGATCCGGCGCGGCAGGCGCGGCTGGCCGGCCGCATCGCGCCGCGGCTCGCGCGCCGCTACCTCTCCGAGAGCGGCCCCTTCGCCGGCCTGCCGCTGCACAACGGGCTCTGCGCCATCGAGGTGCGGACCTGCGTCACGCTGGCGCTCGCGTCGTTCGGTCACGGCCGCATCTCGCCGGCGGCCACCGCCGTCGCCGGCCGCGCCGCGCTGGGCTGGCGCGCGCTGCTGGTCGAGCTGCTCGCAGGCTTGGCGCGGGTGCAGAGCAACGGCAAGGAGTCGCTCAAGGGCATCGACCAGGTGCTGCGCTCGCAGCGGCTGCCGCCCCGCGAGGCGCGGCTGCTGCGCCGGTCGCTGCTGCACCCGCGCGAGCTCGAGGCGCTGGCCCCGGCGCTGCACAGCGAGGCGCTGCGCAAGTTTGCCCTCACGCAGGTGCTGCTGGGCGCGCTGGTGGACCGGCACTTCGAAGCCGGCGAGGTCGCGTTCGTCGAGCGGCTGGCCGCGGCCACCTCCGTGTCGGGCGGCGACCTGGCCGCGCTGGAGGTCGAGGTGGACGACTTCTACCGCCGCAACAAGGACGCGCTCGCGGCGCTGCAGCTCGCGGCCACGCCCGAGGGCCTTCCGCACGCGCTCACCACCCGGCTCGAGGCGGCGGTGCGCGACAACCTCGACCGCATCCTCCAGGAGATCCGCGAGACCGGCGAGCTCGCCGAGCTGCTGGCGAAGGCCAGCGTCGGCGGGACGCTCTCGGCGGCCGAGAAGGCCAAGGTGCGCGAGCAGCTCATCGACCTGGCGAAGACCATCCCCGCGCTGGCCATCTTCGCGGCGCCGGGCGGCCTGTTGCTGCTGCCCATCCTGCTCAAGCTGCTGCCCTTCAGTCTGCTGCCCAGCAGCTTCGTCGATCCGCCGCCGCAGCGGCCCGCGCTGCCCGAGCCGCGTCGGCGCGCCGGATCCTGAACAGCGCGCCGTCGCGAGTTCGCACGATCGCCGACAGATCGACGCTCGACCGCTTTCGCCGGCCCGGTGGCGCTCCATACCTTCGCGCCATGAGCTACCGCATCCAGGTCGACCCCGAGGCAGGACAAGTTCTGCGGACCCTGCGCGCCCACGTGGTCCAGCACCTGGGCCACCTGCTCGCGGAGCTGGCCGAGCTCTTCTCGACGGGCCAGGGCGCGCGCAGCGGGGACGGCAACGTCGCGCTGCTCGAGGTGGACGACTACATCCTCTTCTACGAAGTCAACCGCGCGGACGAGACCCTCAACGTCCGCTCGGTGCAGCCGCGCCCGCTCGCGCCCCTGCCCGCTTAGCAGCACCCGCCCGACCGTGCTCGGCAGAGGGCTCGGGCGCACGCTACCGAGGCAGCGCGGCCCCGCTCCGCGCGAATGCGGCGACCGCGGCGGCGGGCCGCTTGCGCGAATCGCCCGCGCCCGGCGCGCGTCTGCACTCCTGTCCTCGAAGCGCAGGAGCGCCCCGATGAGAGCAGCGATCTACGAAGCGAACGGCCCCGCGCGCGAGGTGCTGCGCCTCATCGACCTGCCCGACCCGGTGCCCGCGGCCGGCGAGGTGCTGGTGCGGGTGCGGGCCTCCGGCGTGAACCCGTCCGACGTGAAGAAGCGCGCCGCGCCGCCGCTGGAGTTCCCGCGCATCATCCCGCACAGCGACGGCGCGGGAGTCATCGAAGCCGTGGGCCCAGGCGTCAGCGCAGGGCGGGTGGGCGAGCGCGTCTGGCTCTGGAACGCGCAATGGAACCGCGCCTTCGGCACCGCTGCCGAGCTGGTCGCGCTGCCGCAGGAGCAGGCGGTGCCGCTGGCCAGCTCGCTGTTGTTCGAGCAGGGCGCGACCTTCGGCATCCCGCTGCAGACCGCGCTCGCGGCGCTGCTGCCCTTCGACGAGCTGCGCGGCGCCTGGGTGCTGGTGCAGGGCGGCACCGGCGCAGTGGGCCGCTTTGCCATCCAGGCCGCGAAGCGGTTCGGAGCGCGCGTGGTGGCGACGGCCGGCTCGGCGGAAAAGGCCGCGCTCTCGCTGGCGGCGGGCGCCGACCACGCCGTGAACTATCGCGACCCGGACTGGGTCGCGCGCGCGCGCACGCTCACCGGCGGCGCGGGCTTCGATCGCATCATCGAGGTGGAGTTCGGCACCAACGCCGCCGCCGACGCGGAGCTGCTGCGCGCCTCGCACGGCACCATCGCTGTCTACGGATCTGCCGCGGCGCCGCTCGCCCAGCTCGAGGTGCGGCGGCTGATGTTCAAGACCGCGACGCTGCGATTCGTGCTGGTCTACGACTTGACGCCGCGCGACCGCGCCGCGGTGCTCGAGGCCGTCGCGCGGCTGGGACCGGGGCTGCAGATCGACGTGGCCGAGCGCTTCCCGCTCGAGGAGATCGTGCGCGCGCAGGAGGCCCAGGAGAGCGGGCGCGCCGCGCGGCCCGGCAACCTCGTGGTCATCCCGTAAGCCAAGCGCGCGCGGCGGTCCGGCTACTCGTCTTCGAGCTTGGGCTGCGGGCCGGGGATGATGCCGGCGATGTCGGGATCGACGTCGTCCGCGCCGTCGCCCTTCTGGTCGGCGCGCTCGGTCTTCTCCTTCTTGCGCTGCACGCGCTTCTCTTCCTTCTCCTTCGCCCTCTCCTGCCGCGCGAGCTCCTTCTGCCGCTTCGATGCTCCCGGATTCATCGCCATGGTTTCTCCTGCGAGAGGCTTGCAACGCCGCTTTTGAACACGGCTTCAAGACACGAAAGGCCCGGTCTCCAGCAGAGACCGGGCCTCGATCGGCGCAAAACGCCGCTTACGAAACCTTGCGGACGTTCTGGGCCTGGAGGCCCTTGGGACCCTTGACCACTTCGAACTCGACCTTCTCGCCCTCGGCGAGGCTGCGGAAGCCGTCTGCCTTGATGGCGGTGTGGTGGCAGAACACGTCCTCGCCGCCGCCGTCCTGGGTGATGAAGCCGAAGCCCTTGGTGTCGTTGAACCACTTCACGGTTCCAGTAGCCATCTGATGCGAATCCTTCTCGAACGGGGGCGGCATGGAAGTGCCGTCGCCGACGCCCGGCAGAGCCTTTTGGCGCGCGGGGTTAAGTACGAGCGACCGGCAGGATTGTCAAGCAGCGCCGGACCCCGCCGCCAGAGGGAAATCCTCCTGCCTTTGGACGCCGCGAAGGCCGCCGGAATTCAGGTGCCGGTGCCGGGCATCTCGCCGAGGGCGCGGATGAGCACCTCGCGCGGCTTGGCGCCGTCGGCCGGCCCGACGATGCCGTCCTTCTCCATCCGCTCGATCATGCGCGCGGCGCGGTTGTAGCCCACGCGCAGCTTGCGCTGCAGCAGCGAGATCGAGATGAAGCGCATGTCCGCGAGCGAGGCGATGGCCTGATCGTACAGCTCGTCCGGGCCCTCCTCGTCCTGCGGCAGCCCGCCCTCGCCGTCCTCGGCGCGCGGCTTGAGGATGTTGGGGTCGTAGACCGGCGAGCCCTGCGCCTTCCAGTGCTCGACCACCGCGTGGATCTCCTTCTCGTCGACGTACGGTCCGTGCACGCGGGTCAGCGCGCTGGTGCCCGGCGGCAGGATCAGCATGTCGCCCATGCCGAGCAGGTTCTCGGCGCCGGGCGTGTTGATGATGGTGGCCGAGTCGTGCCGCGAGGCCACCTGGAAGGAAATTCTCGCCGGGAAGTTGGCCTTGATCACGCCGGTGACCACGTCGGTCGAGGGCCGCTGCGTCGCCACCATGAGATGGATGCCCGCCGCGCGCGCCATCTGCGCCAGCCGCGCGATGTACGTCTCGACCTCGCGCGAGGCGACCATCATGAGATCGGCAAGCTCGTCGATGATGATGACGAGATAGGGCAACTTCTTGAGCGGCTCGACCTCCAGGGCTTCCTGCTTTCCCGGGATGTCGATGGGCAACCCCTGCGCCTGCATCTCCTTCTGCAGCCACTCGGCGCCCGACTCCTCCTGCTGCGCGATCTTGCGCTCGTTCGCGCGCAGCAGCTGCACGGCCGGGTTGTCGGTCTCCAGCCGCGCCACCTCGCCCGACGCGGCCGCCGCCACCAGCTCGTGCGCGTCGAGGGACGCGTCGGTCAGGTCCACCACGCGCTTCGGCTTCGGCAGCTCCCGGGGCGGCTTACGCCCGAGCCCGCCGTCCTTCTCGACCATCTTGTTGTACGAGGCGATGTTGCGCACGCCGCAGTCGGCGAGCAGCTGGTAGCGGCGCTCCATCTCCTCCACGCCCCAGCGCAGCGCCATCGCGGCCTTCTTCGAGTCGGTGACCACCGGCAGGAGCAGGTGCGGGATGCCCTCGTAGACCGAGAGCTCCAGCATCTTCGGGTCGACCATGAGGAAGCGGACCTCCTCGGGCGAGGCGCGCAGCAGCAGCGAGACGATCATCGAGTTGACCGCCACCGACTTGCCCGAGCCGGTGGTGCCGGCGATCAGCATGTGCGGCATCTTGGCGAGGTCGGCGACGTAGGGCATGCCCTCGATGTCCTTGCCGAGGCACATGGCGAGCTTCGACGGCGACTTCTGGAACGCGTCCTGCTCGACCAGCTCGCGCAGCACGACCGACTGGCGCTGCTTGTTGGGCACCTCGATGCCGACCACGCCCTTTCCCGGGATCGGCGCGACGATGCGCACGCGCATGGCCTCCATCGCCATGGCGAGGTCGTCGGAGAGCGAGGCGATGCGCGAGACCTTCACGCCGGCGGCGGGGAGGAACTCGAACATCGTCACCACCGGGCCGGGGCGGATCTGCGTGACCTGGCCGTCGATGCCGAACGAGGCGAGCTTGCTGCGCAGCTTCTCGGCGGTCTGGGTGAGCGCGTCGCGATCGAGCGGCGCGGCCACCGAGACCTCGCCGGTCAGGATCGTCACCGGAGGCAGCGTGAAGTGCTGGTGGCCCTTGGCCATCTTGAAGCCGCCGCTGCTCCCGGCGGCGCTGGCGCCGGGAGCCGGGGGGAGCTTGAGCGGCTCCTGGATCGGCGAGGCGCGCGGCGGCGCCTTGGGCTCGACGATCATCGGCGCCGGCATCGGCGCCGGGCTGGCCTCGGGCTGCGCTGCCGGGGAGCCGCGCGCGGCGGAGCGTGCGCTGCCGGACGCGACCGCGTCGGGAGGTTCGGAGGATTGGGCGGCCATCGCGGCGGCGCTGATCGCGGCCTCGGGAGTCGCGCCGGCGGCGGCCTTGCTGGAGCCGGAGGTCGCCGCTCGGGCGGCCTTGGCGGTCGACGGCGCGGGCGCCGCGCGGGCGCCTTCGGACGGCATCGCGGACGCTGTGCCCTCGGCCGTCGTGAGCGCGGCGTCGGTGGACTTCGTCTGTGCGACGGTCGCGGGAAGCGCGGACGGCTTCTGCGCCGGCGCGACCGGCGGCAGCGCGATGGACGGCGTCTCGCCCGGCGGCGCGGGGTCCTTCTTCTTGCGCCGGGTCTCGACGACCGGCACGGGCTCGCGCGGGTCCTCCAGCGGCTCGTCCGCCGCCGCCAGCGCGAGCGCCTGCGCCTTCTTCGAGAGCTTCTCCTTCTTGAGCGCAGGCTCCTCGATGAGGGGCGGGACATCTGCGTCGTCCAGCGCGGCGTCCTCCTCGTCCTCGAAGGCGTCGTTCGCCGCGGCGGCGCGCGCGAAGGCCGCAGCTGCGCCCTTGAACGCGAGCGCGCCTCCGGCGACCCCGAGCCTGCCCGCCGCGGCGGCCGCGCGCAGCGCCCAGAGATCGGTCGCCACCGCGAGCGCGGCCAGCGCCACCGCGCAGAGCAGCACCGCCGCGCCGGCCGTCGAGAGCGCGCCGCGCGCCGACGACGCCAGCAGCGCGCCCAGCTCGCCGCCCGCCGGATGTCCCTGCAGCCGGCCGTGCACCAGCAAGTCCACCAGCGCCATGGCCGCGGCGGAGAAGAGGATCCAGGAGGTCGCGCGGCCGAACGAGAGCCGCGGCCGCCCGGCCAGCAAAGCGCACGCGAGCGCCAGCACGAAGAGGGCCGCTGCATAGCCGCCCACGCCGGCGGCCTCCAGCAGCGCGCGCGCGAGCGAGTGGCCCACCGGTCCCGCCCAGTTCTCCGCGGCCCCGCGCGGGCGGTAGCTGCCGAGACCGAGCAGCGCCACCAGCGCCGCGCCGCCGAGCAGGATTCCGAAGACGGGCCGGCGCCACCCGGGCGACGCCGGAGGACGCGCGGACTCGCGCCCGGCCGGCTTCGGCGCCTTCACGACCTTGCCCTTGCGACCCATCTTGAGCGCCTCCACCTGAGCTTGCACCGGATGTCTCGAACCTGCGGCGTGCCGAACCGGCCGACTCTAGGAGCGGCCCGCGTTCCGTCAACTTTCCGGCCGCCCCGAAGCCGCGCGCGACCCGGCTTTACACTGGAGTTGCTAGCGCCTATCGTGCCTCGCTTTTCGAGCCTTCAGGTCAAAGTCGAGGGGATCACCCGCATGGAAGTTCGCTGCGACAAGTGCCAGGCCCGCTACCGGGTCGCCGACGAGAAGATCGGTCCGCAAGGCCTGACCATGAAGTGCGGGAAGTGCGGCAACCAGTTCCGCGTGACGCGCGATGCCTCGGCACCTGCGGCCGCGCCCGCCGCCACCGTGGCCGACCAGGCGCCGGTTCCGCCGCGGACTGCCTCGGCTCCGGCTCCGGCTCCCGCTCCTTCCAAGCCCGCAGCGCCCGCACCCAAGCGCCCCGAGCCCGAGAGCGCCGCCACCATGGTGTTCGGCCAGTCGCCGGTCGCGCCCGCCAAGCCGGTCGCCAAGCCTCCTCCTGCTGCCGCACCCGCGGCGAAGGCTCCTGCCGCCGCTGCGCCGGTCAAGCCGCCGGCCGCGCGCCCCGCCACTCCTGCCGCCAGCCCTGCCGACGAGGGCGCGGGCCGGACCATGATGTTCCAGACCGGCAGCGTGAAGCCGCCCGCGCCGGCAAAGGCGCCGCCGGCGCCGCAGGCAAAGCCGCCGGCCGCCGCCGAGCCGGAGAGCAACGCGACCATGGTCTTCGGCCAGTCGCCGGTCGCGAAGGCTGCCGCACCGATGCCGAAGGCCGCGCCGCCGAAGCCGTCCGTGGCCAAGCCGTCCGACAACGAGAGCGGCGCCACCATGATGTTCGGCCAGTCGCCCTTGGCCGCCCCACCCGCGGCGCCGAAGCCTGCGCCGAAGCCGGCCGCATCCAAGCCGGTCGCCGCTGACGATTCGGCCGGCTCCACCATGATGTTCGGCTCCGCGCCGGAGCTTCCCACCCGGCAGTCCGCGCCGGTCGCCAAGGCCGCGCCACCGCCACCCGCGGAGCCGCCGCCGGCCGAGCCGGAAGCCAGCCCCGAGCCGGCGCTGGATGCGCAGTCGGAAGCGCCCACCGAGAGCCGCGCCAGCGTGGACGCCGCGCTGGACGAGGTCGCCGCCTCCGCCGCGAGCGAGGCCAGCACCGACCAGAGCCGCCCCGCCCTGTCCGACGCCCGTGCCGACGACGGCCGCGTGCAGGTCGACGGCGCGGACGCCGGCGACGAGCCCGCCCCCGAGGAAGCCGCGGAGGGGACCTTCGACAAGGAGCCGCCGAAGGGACTGCTCATCGGCATCGCGGTGGGCGCCGCTGCGCTGGTCCTCATCCTCGGGGCCCTCGTCGCCATGAAGAAGATGGGACACCACCCGCCGCCGCCCGCGGCGCTCGATGCGCTGGCGGCGTCGCAGGCCGCGGCCGACAAGGATTCGCTGGCCTCGATCGCCGACGCCGAGGCGAAGGCCAAGGACGCCATCGAGCAGGCCGGCGCCAAGTCGAAGTTCTCGCAAGGTCCCGCCCAGCTGGCGCAGGTCGAGGTGCAGTGGGCCGACGCGCTCAACGACCAGGCGAACCTGCTCGTTGCGAAGAACGCCGGCGAGACCGACGACGCGAAGAAGACCGCCGCCGAAGCGAAGATCGCCGAGCTGCAGGCGCAGGCGAAGGGCAAGCTGAAGGCCGCGTTCGACACGCTCACGGTTGCGGTCAAGGCCGACGCGAAGTCGCCCGACCTGGAGCTGGCGCTGGCCGAGTACTACCGCGCCCAGGGCTCGGGCTCGAACATGAACAAGGAGCTCAAGAAGGCGCAGGCGCTCAAGGCCGACGAGGCGCGCGTCTCGCTGGTGCAGGGCGAGGCGCTGGCGCAGGAAGAGGACGGCGGCGAGAAGGCGGTGCCGAAGCTGAAGGCCGCGCTGGCCGCGGCGCCGCAGAGCGCGCGCATCCACTTCCGGCTGGCGATCGCCGACGTCTCGCTGAAGAACACCGACGAAGCGCAGAAGGAGCTGAAGCAGGTGCTGCAGCTCTCCCCGCAGCACGAGCGCGCGAAGCTCTTGATGGAGCAGCTCGCCGCCACTCCGGCGCAGTAAGCAGCAAGGCAAGGACACCATGGCGACCGACAAGAAGCCCAGCACGCTCGAGGAGGAGTACTTCGCCCGCGAGGACGCCGAGCGCCTTCGCAAGCTGCACGCCGACGAGCAGTCGTCGCTGCGGCAGAGCCAGAAGGACGCCTTGCGCAACCTGCACCAGGGCCGCTGCTCCAACTGCGGCGCACAGCTGGTGCCCGAGCAGGTGAGCGGCCTCGTCATCCAGCACTGCCCGGCCTGCGGCGGCGCGTTCCTCGACAAGCGCGCCTGGGACACGCTCCACGCGCACGCCGCCCCGCACACGGTGATGGGCGACGTGCTCAACTGGTTCAAGGCGGGCAGCAAGCCGTAGGAAGGGGCGCCCCCGATGCCCATCGACCGTGCCCAGGTGCGCCACGTGGCGCGCCTCGCTCGCCTGCGGCTCTCCGCCGAGGAGGAGGAGCTCTACGCCGCGCAGCTCGGCGCGGTGCTCGGCTATCTCGAGCGGCTGGCGGCGGTGGACGTCACCGGCATCGAGCCGCTCACCTTCGCCGGCGACGAGAGCAGCCCCCTGCGCGACGACGTGCCCCTGCCCGGCCTGCCGCGCGAGCAGGCGCTGCGGGCCGCGCCCCGCCACGACGAGCAGGCGTTCGTGGTCCCGCGGATCATCGAATGATGGCGCTCGGCGAGATCGCGGCGGGGCTCGACGCGGGCGCGCTGCAGCCCACCGAGCTGTTGAACGACTGCCTCGAGCGCATCGCCGCGCTCGACGGCAAGGTGCACGCGTTCCTGCGGCTGACCGAAGCGCAGGCGCGCGCGGCGGCCCAGGCGGCGGACCAGCGGCGCGCGGCGAAGCAGCCGCTCAGCGCCATCGACGGCGTGCCGATCGCGCTGAAGGACCTCTTCTGCATGGAGGGCGTCGAGACCACCGCGGGCTCGCAGATCCTCCAGGGCTATGTGCCGCCCTACGACGCCACGGCGGTGGCGCGGCTCGAGGCGGCGGGCGCGGTGATCGTCGGCAAGCTCAACATGGACGAGTTCGCGATGGGCTCCTCGACGGAGAACAGCGCGTACGGCCCCACGCGCAACCCGTGGGACCTGTCGCGCACGCCGGGCGGCAGCTCGGGCGGCTCGGCGGCGGCGATCGCGGCGGGGCTGGTGCCGGGAACGCTGGGCACCGACACCGGCGGGTCGATTCGACAGCCCGCCTCGCTCTGCGGCTGCGTCGGCCTCAAGCCGACCTATGGCCGCGTCTCGCGCTTCGGCGTGATCGCGTTCGCCTCCTCGCTGGACCAGGTGGGCCCGCTCGCGGCCGACGTGCGCGGCGTGGCGCTGCTGCTGCAATCGATCGCGGGGCGCGACGAGCGCGACCAGACCTCGTCGTCGCGCGCGGTGCCCTCCTACGGCGACGAGCTGGAGCAGAGCGTCCGCGGGCTCACCCTCGGCGTCCCGGCCGAGCTGTTCGGCGAGGGGCTCGACCCGCAAGTGGAGCAGGCGGTACGCAAAGCCATCGCGCGGCTGGAGGAGGACGGCTGCACCCTCAAGCCGATCTCGCTGCCGAACGCGCCGCACGCCATCGCCGCCTATTACATCGTCGCCACGGCGGAGGCGTCGTCCAACCTCGCCCGCTACGACGGCGTCCGCTATGGCCACCGCGCGCAGGCCTCTTCGCTGCTGGAGATGTACGAGGCCACCCGCGCCGAGGGCTTCGGCGCCGAGGTAAAGCGCCGGATCATGCTGGGCACCTACGCGCTCTCAGCCGGCTATTACGACGCGTATTACCTGCGCGCGCAGAAGGTCCGCGCGCTGATCCGCCGCGACTTCGAGCAGGCCTTCGCGCAGGGCGTCGATGCGGTGGTCAGCCCCACCAGCCCCACCACCGCGTTCCGGCTGGGCGAGAAGTCGGGCGACCCGCTCGCGATGTATCTCAACGACGTCTATACGGTGCCGGCCAACCTGGCGGGCCTGCCGGGCATCTCGGTGCCGTGCGGTTTCGATAACAAATCATTACCGATCGGCGTGCAGTTGGTAGGCCGGCCATTTGAAGAGGGCACGCTGCTGCGGCTCGCGCGCGCCGCCGAGCGGGGCCGCGAGCAGCGGACGCCGGAGGGCTTCTAGATGCTGGAGCCGGTGATCGGCCTCGAGGTCCACGCGCAGCTCTTGACGCGCTCGAAGATCTTCTGCGCCTGCGCGACCAGCTTCGGCGCGCCGCCCAACACGCACGTCTGCCCGGTGTGCCTGGCGCTGCCCGGGGCGCTGCCGGCGCTCAACCGCGCGGTGGTGGAGCTGGCCGTCCGCGCGGGCAAGGCGTTCGGCTGCGCCATCGCCGAGCGGTCGGTGTGGTCACGCAAGAACTACTTTTATCCGGACTCGCCCAAGGGCTACCAGATCTCCCAGTTCGAGCTGCCCATCTGCGAGGGCGGCGCGGTCGAGGTGCCGGGCCTGCGCAAAGTCGCGCTGACCCGCATCCACCTCGAGGAGGACGCGGGCAAGAGCGTCCACGCCGCGGGCGGCAGCGAGGTCGATCTCAACCGCTCGGGCGTGCCGCTGATCGAGATCGTCGGCCAGCCCGAGCTCAGGTCCGCGGAGGAAGCGAGCGAGTACCTCAAGGCGCTGCGGCTCGCGCTCATCTACCTGGGCGTCAACGACGGCAACCTCGAGGAAGGCTCGTTCCGCTGCGACGCCAACGTCAGCGTCCGCGAGCCGGGCGCGAAGCTGGGCACGCGCGTCGAGCTGAAGAACATCAACTCCTTTCGCTTCGTGCGGCAGGCCATCGACTACGAGGTGGCGCGGCAGATCGCGGCCCTGGGCCGCGGCGAGCGCATCGTGCAGGAGACGCGGCTCTACGATCACGAGAAGAACGAGACGCGCGCGATGCGCTCCAAGGAGGAGGCGAACGACTATCGCTACTTCCCCGAGCCGGACCTGCCGCCGCTGTTGCTCTCGCGCGCGTTCATCGACGGGGTGCAGGTGCCGCGGCTGCCCAACGAGATCACCGCGGGGCTGCTGGCCGCCGGGGTTTCGCCGGCCGACGCGCGCACCATCGTGGCCGACCCGCGGCTGGCTGCGCTGCACGCGCGGCTGGGCGATCCGAAGCGCGCGGCGCACTTCATCGTCGGCGAGCTGTCGCGCGCGCTGAACGACGGCGAGGCCAGCCTGGAGGCGCTCGCGTTCGACCCCGCGCAGGTGGCCGAGGCCTGGGCGCTGCAGGACGCGGGGACCATCTCCTCGACGGGCGCGCGCGAGGTCCTGGCGGCGCTCATCCGCACCGGCACGCCGCCCGCGCGCATCGTGCAGGAGGGCGGGCTGGCGCAGGTGCAGGACAGCGCCGCGCTCGAGGCGGTGGTCGACGCGGTGCTGGCGCGCTACCCGGGCGAGGCGGAGAAATACCGGGCCGGAAAGAAGAGCCTGCTCGGCTTCCTCGTCGGCGCGGCGATGAAGGAGCTGAAGGGCAAGGGGAACCCGGCGGCGCTCAACGCGCTGTTCCGCGCCCGGCTCGGCGACTAGGAGATCGTTGGCGTATTCGCCAACGCTCCTGTCCCGGAGCCAGGCCTCGGAGACGGCCGGCGCAGCGGGCTAGCGCTCTACGGGAGTGCCGGGGCCTGCTGGTACGTTGGACAGGCTCATGCGCCTGCTCGCTCTAGCTCCGCTGCTCCTGCTCGCCTGCAAGACGGCCGAGCCGGCACTGCGCGGCGCCGGCGGCGATGCAGCCGACGCCTACGTCGCGAGCCTGCGGGAGGAGTACTCGGCGCTGGGCCACAGCCAGCGCGTGCTCGGCTGGTACCAGGAGACGCAAGGCGAGCCGCGGCCTGGCCAGGCGTGGCTGGGACACGACCGGCTCTTCCAGAAGAGCGCCCTCGACGCCGTCACTGCGGGCCTGGGCGAGGCGGCGCGCACCCCGAACGACGCGCTGGCGCTGCGCTTCTTCCGCCGCGCGCTGACGGCGGAGAGGGTCTCGCTCGCCACCGGCCGGCTCGACGACGAGGTCGCGCAGGCCGAGACCAACGCGACCGTGCAGCTGCCGTGGCTGCCGGCGGCGGTGGCCTATCGCGACCTCCCGTCCGCCGTGGCGCTCGAAGCCGACCCGGTCCGGCGGCAGCTGCTCTATGCCGCGGGCGTGGGCGTGGTCGAGCAGCAGCTGAACCCCCTCCTCGAGCGCCGGGAGGCCGCGGCGCAGACGGCGGCGCACGAGACCGGCTTCGCCGACTACGTGGCGCTCTCGGAAGATCTGCGCTCGGTGCGGCTGTCGGAGCTGCTGGCCGAGGGCGCGCGCTATGTCGAGGCGACCGAGGAGATCTTCGCGCCGCTGCTCGACCGGGTGGCGCGCGAGGAGCTGGGCATCCCGCGCGCGCAGCTGCACCTCGCCGACGTCTCCCGGCTCTGGAAGGCGCCCGCGCTCCTGCGCCACTTCGACCGGGCGCTCGAGCTGCCGGCGCTGCGCGCGTTCCTCGGCGGCATCGGCCTCGACCTGCGCACGGCCGCCGGCACCGAGGTCCAGATCGACGACAGCGCGCTGCCGAGGAAGCAGCCGCGCGCGTTCGTCACCCCGGTCGACGCGCCGTCCGACGTGCGGCTGTCGGTGAAGCCCTCGGGCGGCCTCGACAGCTACTGGTCGCTGTTCCACGAGGCCGGCCACGCGGTGCACTTCGCCAACGCCACCATCGAGCCGCGCGAGCTGTTGACGCTGGGGCACGGCGCGCCCAGCGAGGCGTTCGGCGAGCTCTTCCGCCAGGCCTTCGCCGACCCGCGCTGGCTGGTCCGCTACCGCGCGTTCCTGGTCTCGCAGGGGCGGCCCGCGCCGTCGAACGCCGAGCTGGCCGCGGTGCTGCGGCGGACCGCGCTGGTGGAGATGCTCTACCTGCGCCGCTACGCCTTCGCCAAGATCGCCTACGAGCTGCGGCTGCACGGGCGGGGCGACGGCGAGATCGCGCCCGCGCTCGCGCTGCTGCCCGCCGCTAGACAGCGCGACCTGCGAGAGCTGTACCGCGCGCTCTTCTCCAAGGCGTACGGCTTCGAGCTGACCGCGCAGGAGTCGCAGCGCTACCGGGTCGACGTGGACGAGACCTTCCATGCCGCCGACTACGCGCGGGCGTTCGCGCTGGCCGGCATGCTGCAGGAGGGGCTCCGGCGGCGCTTCGGCGACGACTGGTACGGTGAGGCGGACGTCGGCGCGTTCCTCAAGCGCGAGCTGTTCGCGCCCGGCGAATCGCTGAGCGCGGAGGAGGTGGCGCAGCGGCTGGGCTTCGCGCCGCGGGTGGACTTCGAGCTGGCGGCGCGGCGGGCGCAGCGGCTGGTCGCCGACGCCGACGCCCTCGAGCGCGCGCGTTGAACCGACCTCGAGCGCGCGCGTTGAACCCGGCGCCGCGGTCCGGAAGCGGACGCGCTCGCGAAGCCGCAGTAGCATCGGGCGGTGACCGCCATCGTCTTCGCTGCCCTGCTGCTGGTCGCCCTCGTGCTCTGCGGCGCGGTGGCGTTCTCGAACCAGCGGTTCCGGCCGCGGCTCAAGTGGCTGCTCCTCTCGTCGCTGCTGCTGGTGTGGCTGTCGCTGGGCTTCTCGATCGCCCAGATCGTCGCGCGCACCTCGAGCACCATGGTCACGCCGGGCGGCGCGCGGCAGCCGCACCTGCTCGACTCGGCGGCGGGCGAGGCGCTGACGCTGCTCGCGTCGCTGGGCGGCCCCGCGATGCTGGCGACGATTCTCGGGGTGCTGGCGCTGAAGATCTCGCGCCGCAAGCCGCCGGCCGCGCCCGCGAACCGCACGCCCTGAGCCGCGGAGGCGCGCGGGGCCTCGACCCGGCCGGACCTGCGCCGGGTTAAGGTTCGCGCCGTGGAGATCGTGGACCGCGACGGACCGCTGCTCGACGAGGTGCGCGCGCTCTTCGTGGAGTACGCGGGCTCGCTCGGGTTCAGCCTCTGCTTCCAGGGATTCGACGAGGAGCTCGCGACCCTGCCGGGCATGTACGCCCCGCCGCGCGGCCGGCTGCTGCTCGAGCCAGGCCTGGGCTGCGTCGGCCTCCACCCGCTCGACGGGCGCTGCGTCGAGCTGAAGCGGCTCTACGTCCGCCCCGCCGCGCGCGGGACCGGCTTGGGCCGGCGCCTCGCGGCCGCGGCGATCGACGCCGCGCGCGACCTCGGCTACGAGCGGCTGCGCCTCGACACCGTCCCGGCCACCATGGGCGCGGCCGTCGCGCTCTACCGCTCGCTCGGGTTCGCGGAGATCGCGCCCTACCGGCACAACCCGGTTCCGGGCGCCCTCTACTTCGAGAGACTGCTACAAGCGTCGCCATGAGCTTCCGCACCCTGGAGTTCCGCGACGGCGCGCTCACGCTGCTGGACCAGCGCAAGCTGCCGGGCGCCGTCGAGTATCTCACGGTCACCAGCGCGGCCGAGACCGCGCAGGCGATCAAGGACATGGTGGTCCGCGGCGCGCCGGCCATCGGCTGCGCGGCGGCGTACGGCCTCGCGCTGGCGGCGCTGCACGGCGAGGACCTGTCGCAGGCGGCAGATGTGCTGCGCCGCTCGCGGCCCACCGCGGTGAACCTGGCGTGGGCGCTCGAGCGCGTCGGCCGCGCGCACGGCGCCGAGGCGATGCTGGCCGAGGCGCGCGCCATCGAGGAGGAGGACCTCGCCTCGTGCAAGAGCATCGGCCGCTTCGGCGCGGCGCTGGTGCCGGACGGCGCGGGCATCCTCACCCACTGCAACGCCGGCGGGCTCGCGACCGCGGGCTACGGCACCGCGCTGGGCGTGATCCGCGCGGCGCTCGAGAGCGGCAAGCGGTGCGCGGTCTTCGCCGACGAGACGCGGCCGTGGCTGCAGGGCGCGCGGCTGACCGCGTGGGAGCTGCTGCAGGACGGCATCCCTGTGACGCTGCTGCCCGACGTGGCGGCCGCGTCGCTGCTGGCCTCGGGGCGCATCGGCTGCGTGGTGGTCGGCGCCGACCGCATCGCGCGCAACGGCGACACCGCCAACAAGATCGGCACCTATCCGCTGGCGCTCGCGGCGCACGCGGCGGGCGTGCCGTTCTTCGTCGCGGCGCCCACCAGCACCGTGGACCTGCGCGCGCTCTCGGGCGCCGACATCCCCATCGAGCAGCGCGGCGCCGAGGAGGTCACGCACCTGGGCGCGCACCGCGTGGCCGCCGAGGGCGTGCAGGTCTTCAACCCGGCGTTCGATGTCACGCCCGCGCGCTACATCGCCGCCATCGTCACCGAGCGCGGCATCGCCCGCGCGCCGTACGAGCAGGCGCTCGCCACGCTGATCCGTCCTTGATAAGAGCGGTCGCATGCGCCTCCTGCTCGCCGTCCTCCTCGTAGTCCCGGCCCTCGCCTGCAAGAAGCCCGTCGCGAGCACAGTCGCCCGCTATCCCGACTCGACGCTGCGGCCCACCAGCGACCCGGTCGCGACTCCGGAGGCGACGCTGGTGCACGTCATCCTGCGCGCGGGCGACAAGGCGCCGGCCATCCTGAACTTCTACAAGAGCGACCTCGAGGCCCGGGCCGCGCACCGGGTCGGCGAGACCTACGAGCATGAGAACCTCGCGCACCAGGGTGGCTTCGGGCTCGACGGCTTCGTGACCGTCAAGGACCCCTCGAAGCCCGGCGTCTGGCTGGGCGTCGCCGACTCCGGGACCAGCACCGCGGACATCGACATCTGGGAGAACATCCCCAAGGCCCCCTGACCGGCGGGCGGCCGGGCGCGGCCCACCTGCGGCGCCGCTTCTTGACACTGCGGGACCACCCGCGCTAGATCGCCCCCTCTTTCCGCGCCCGGCGGCGGGATTTCCCTGTTTTCCGGGCTCTCAGCGCAGCAACGTTCAAGCGGGAAGCTTCAAGGAGCGGTCCGATGTACGCAGTCGTCAAGACGGGCGGCAAGCAGTATCGGGTGAAGGAAGGCGACCTCCTCAAGGTCGAGAAGCTGGTGCTCGACGTCGGCGCGAAGCTCGACCTCGAGGTCCTGCTGGTCGGCGAAGGCGCGAGCGTCCAGGTCGGCACGCCGCTGCTCGCGGGCGCAAAAGTGCAGGCCGAGATCGTCTCGCACGGCAAGCACCGCAAGCTCTGGCACTTCCGCACGCAGGAAGAGGGCTGGGACCGCATCCGCGGCCACCGCCAGCCGTACACCGAGCTGAAGATCACCGGCATCGTGGCTTAGCCCACAGCCTTCAAGGACAAACGAACATGGCACACAAAAAAGGGCAGGGCTCTTCCCGCAACGGCCGCGACTCACCCGGGCAGCACCGCGGCATCAAGATCTACGGCGGCGAGGCCGTCATTCCGGGCAACATCCTGGTGCGGCAGTGCGGCACCAAGGTCCATCCGGGCCGCGGCGTGATGATGGGCCGCGACTTCACCCTCTTCGCCGT